>Ga0268255_10000047_pt1 | contig 110910 bp, 134 predicted proteins | sample AgamicOrMarz_FD_200256 | JGI IMG/M metagenome (GOLD analysis project Ga0268255, IMG submission 200256) | Agave microbial communities from Guanajuato, Mexico - Or.Ma.rz (v2) (version 3) | ecosystem: Host-associated > Plants > Phyllosphere > Phylloplane/Leaf | place: Guanajuato, Mexico...
AACAATGTATGCGGCTGTAACTAATCCTCCAGACATATGCTACCCCTTAGCCTTTACGAAACATTTTCAGCATGCGCTGAGTCACGGTGAAACCACCGAAAATATTGATACTGGCGATCAGCACCGCAATGAAGCTCAGGAAGCTGATCCAGCCGCCATGACCAATTTGCAGCAATGCCCCGACCACGATAATCCCGGAGATGGCATTGGTGACCGACATCAGCGGGGTATGCAGCGCATGAGAAACGTTCCACACGACGTAGTAACCCACCACGCAGGAGAGCGCGAAGACGGTGAAGTGGCCAAGGAACTCTTTTGGCGCGACATCCGCCAGCCAGCCAAACAGGATAATAACCAGCGCCATGATGGCGTATTTGCGCCACGGCGACGCAGGTTTTGCTGGCTCCGCGGGCTCTGGCGCCGCTTTCGGCGCAGCCTGAGGTTGAGCGGAAACCTGAATCGGCGGTGCAGGCCAGGTGATTTCCCCTTCACGCACCACGGTAACGCCACGCACCACCACATCATCAAAATCAACGGTAATGTTGCCGTCTTTCTCTTTGCAGAGCAGCTTCAGCAGGTTAACGAGGTTCGTGCCGTACAGCTGAGAGGACTGGGTTGGCAGACGCCCTGGCAGGTCGGTATAACCGATCACCTTCACGCCGTTCGCGGTCGTCGTGACCTGGTTTGGCACGGTATACTCACAGTTACCGCCGTTTTGCGCCGCCAGATCGACAATAACGCTGCCCGGCTGCATGGAATCCACCATCTCACGGGTGATCAGCTTCGGCGCCGGTTTACCCGGAATAAGCGCGGTGGTGACAATGATGTCCACCTCTTTTGCCTGCGCCGCAAAGAGCGCCATTTCCGCCTTAATAAAGGCTTCAGACATGACCTTCGCGTAACCATCACCGCTGCCCGCTTCTTCCTTGAAGTCCAGCTCAAGGAATTCGGCGCCCATACTCTGCACCTGCTCCTTCACTTCCGGCCGGGTATCAAACGCGCGAACAATAGCGCCCAGGCTGTTTGCGGCCCCGATAGCGGCAAGACCTGCCACACCGGCACCAATCACCATCACCTTCGCGGGTGGTACTTTACCTGCCGCCGTAATCTGACCTGTAAAGAAGCGACCAAACTCATGCGCAGCTTCGACAATGGCGCGATAGCCGGCAATGTTCGCCATGGAGCTCAGCGCATCCAGAGACTGCGCGCGCGAAATACGCGGCACGGAGTCCATCGCCATCACGGTGACACCGCGTGCTGCCAGCTTCTCCATCAGCTCCGGGTTTTGGGCTGGCCAGACAAAGCTCACAAGCGTAGTGCCCGCGTTCAGCAGTTCAATTTCACTCTCTTCCGGTGCGTTGACCTTCAGAATGATGGGTGATTGCCAGACCTCAGCACCGTCCACTACGTCCGCGCCAGCCTGAGTAAAGGCCTCGTCATCGAAACTCGCCAGTTTGCCCGCGCCGCTTTCAATCGCGACGGTAAAACCCAGTTTAAGCAGTTGCTCCACCGTTTTTGGTGTTGCCGCTACGCGGGTTTCATTGGCTAACCGTTCTTTTGGTACCCCAATACGCATAGTTTTCCCTTCCATCGGTTTTTGATGATGGTTTGTCGATAATTGCCCACGGTTTGTATCAATTTTCACCATCGAGATATCGACGGAGAATGATTAACCCCGGAAAATAAAACAGTAACAAACTTTCTATAACCTACTGAAAATAGCGCCCGTGATCTACCGCCAGAAAACACTATTTCTTACTTTATCTGTGAAAAATAAGCGATCGGGGTCACTGACAGAGATATTTACCTTAAATTCGCCTTCAGGACCGATAAATCGCGCAAGCGAAGCGGTAAAAACATGATATAGCGCCATAAAAGAACAACTCATTAACATTAAATTAACTTGTAAAAGTCATATGCTTAATCAGTTTTGCTTGTGAAACGCCTGTTTTTTCCACATATCACAAAATGTTATCGAATCAGGTCCTTTGGTGAGCACAGGCTGTGAAAAATGCCGCAGACAGCGACGGGTGTTAAATGCCATAATCGGGACCGTCTCAAATTAACAACAACACCAGTACATGGTTTGCGCAAGGCGAAGGATTATTTTTATGAAGCTTAAGAACACACTCCTGGCGTCCGCACTTCTTTCCGCGACCGCCCTGTCTGCGAATGCCGCGACAGAGTTGACGCCGGAGCAAGCGGCAGCGTTAAAACCTTTTGACCATACGGTCATTGTGGGTCGCTATAACTCTATTGGCGATGCCGTCGCCGCCGCATCAAAAGCCGCCGATAAAAACGGCGCTGCCTCGTTTTACGTTGTTGACCAGTCCGATCAGGGCAACAGCGGCAACCAGCGCGTGACGATTGCGCTGTACAAAGAGAATGCCCCAAAAGCAGATGAACAGAAAAACCGCGTGATTAACGGCATTGTTGAACTGCCGAAAGATCAGGCTGTTCAGCTGGAACCGTATGACACCGTGACCGTTCAGGGCTTCTACCGCAGCCAGCCTGAAGTTAACGATGCCATCACCAAAGCCGCGAGAGAAAAAGGCGCTTACGCGTTCTATATCGTGCGTCAGGTTGATGCCAACCAGGGCGGAAACCAGCGCATCACCGCCTTCATCTATAAGCAAGATGCGAAAAAACGCGTAGTACAAAGCCCGGATGCCATTCCAGCGGATTCAGATGCGGGACGTGCCGCGTTAGCGAAAGGCGGTGAAGAAGCGAAGAAAGTGGAAATTCCGGGCGTTGCAACCTCGGCGGCACCAAGCGCTGAAGTGGGTCGTTTCTTTGAAACCCAATCCACCAAAGGCGGTCGTTATACCGTTACGTTACCAGACGGCACGAAAATTGAAGAGCTGAACAAAGCCACTGCCGCGCAGATGGTTCCGTTCGACAGCATCAAGTTTACGGGCAACTATGGCAACATGACGGAAATCTCCTATCAGGTGGCGAAGCGTGCTGCGAAGAAAGGCGCGAAGTATTACCACATCACCCGCCAGTGGCAGGAACGTGGTAACAACCTGACCATCAGCGCCGATCTGTACAAGTAACAAAACGGTTTCATAAAGGCGGCGCAGTGCCGCCTTTTTTGTTACTTTTTTTCTGATTTCTGCCACACGTCATTGCATGCATCCTTCACACTCCGTAAAATCCCGCGCCTTAGCGTGATCCACCATTTTTATGCGCCTTAGCGAAATAATTATTCTGGATTTGGACTTTTCATAACAGGAAGCCAATGGAAAAGAAACTTGGCCTGAGTGCTTTAACTGCACTTGTATTGAGCTCAATGCTGGGCGCGGGCGTATTCAGTTTGCCGCAGAACATGGCGGCCGTCGCCAGCCCGGCCGCATTACTGATTGGCTGGGGCATTACCGGTGTCGGGATTTTGCTGCTGGCGTTCGCCATGCTGCTGCTGACCCGTATCCGACCGGATCTGGACGGCGGAATATTCACTTACGCCCGGGAAGGTTTCGGCGAGCTGATCGGCTTCTGCTCCGCCTGGGGTTACTGGCTGTGCGCGGTGATCGCCAACGTCTCCTATCTGGTTATCGTCTTCTCGGCGCTCAGCTTCTTTACCGATACGCCCGAACTGCGCCTGTTTGGCGACGGCAATACCTGGCAGTCCATCGTCGGCGCCTCGGTCCTGCTGTGGATAGTTCACTGGCTGATTTTGCGTGGCGTCCAGACCGCAGCCAGCATTAACCTGGTGGCGACGCTGGCCAAGCTGGTGCCGCTTGGCCTGTTCGTCGTGCTGGCCTTCCTCGCCTTCCGTCTCGATGTCTTTACGCTCGATTTCAGCGGCATTGCGCTGGGCGTCCCCGTCTGGGAACAGGTGAAAAATACCATGCTGATCACCCTGTGGGTGTTCATCGGCGTTGAAGGTGCCGTCGTGGTCTCTGCCCGCGCGCGTAACAAGCGCGATGTGGGACGCGCCACGCTGCTGGCCGTACTGGCGGCGCTGGGCGTTTATCTGCTGGTGACGCTGCTGTCGCTCGGCGTGGTAGCTCGCCCTGAACTTGCGGAAATGCGTAACCCGTCCATGGCCGGGCTGATGGTGAAAATGTTGGGTCCCTGGGGGGACGTGATTATCGCGGCGGGTCTGATTGTTTCCGTTTGCGGCGCCTATCTGAGCTGGACCATTATGGCAGCGGAAGTCCCGTTCCTGGCCGCCACGCACAAAGCGTTCCCGCGCCTGTTTGCCCGTCAGAACAAAAACAGTGCGCCATCGGCCTCTCTGTGGCTCACCAACATCAGCGTGCAGGTCTGTCTGGTGCTGATCTGGCTCACAGGATCGGACTATAACACGCTGCTGACCATCGCCTCCGAGATGATTCTGGTACCCTATTTCTTAGTGGGCGCATATCTGTTAAAAATTGCGACCCGCCCGGCACACTATGCGGTAGGCGTCGGCGCCTGTATTTACGGTCTATGGTTGTTGTATGCTTCCGGACCGATGCATCTGCTGCTGTCCGTGGTGCTCTACGCGCCGGGCCTGCTGGTGTTTATCTACGCTCGCCGTACACATCAGCTTGATAATGCCCTTAAGCGCCGCGAAATGGCATTGATAGGTTTGCTGTTAGTCGCTGCCGTACCGGCAACGTGGATGTTAATGGGATAGCGCCGCCTGTCCCATTGTTGAACTGAAAAGGAGATTACGATGGGACACACGCAGCAACGCCCAATATTGATCACTGGCGCAGGCCGTCGCATTGGCCTCGCCCTCGCCCATCACTTTCTCAATCTTCGCCATCCGGTTATCGTCAGTTACCGCACGGAATATCCCTCCATTGAAGGGCTACGAAATGCCGGAGCAGTCTGCATTCAGGCGGATTTCTCCACAGATGAAGGTATTCTCGCCTTCGCGGACAAAGTGAAGTCGACCACCCACGGACTGCGGGCGGTTATTCACAACGCCAGTACCTGGCTTCCCGAAAAAGCAGGACATTCACTCAGCGAAACGCTCGCCTGCATGATGCAGATCCACGTTAATGCGCCTTATCTGCTCAACCATGCCCTACAGGATTTGCTGCGCGGACACGGCCATGCCGCAGGCGACATTATCCATTTCACCGATTACGTGGTGGAGCGAGGAAGCGACAAACACATCGCCTATGCGGCCAGCAAAGCCGCGCTGGATAATATGACCCGCTCTTTCGCACGCAAGCTGGCGCCCGAGGTAAAGGTCAACGCGATTGCTCCGGCGATGATTTTATTTAACGAAGGCGATGATGCCGAGTATCGTCAGCAGGCGCTCAACAAGTCGTTAATGAAAATTGCGCCCGGCGAGAAAGAGGTGATCGACCTGATCGATTATCTGTTGACCAGCTGTTACGTCACGGGCCGAACGTTTGCCGTGGACGGTGGCCGCCCCCTGCGCTAGTGAAAGCGGCTCCAGAAGAAGATGAGCACCCAGGCGCTGAGGCTCCAGCAGACCACCGCCCCGCCCAGCGCCATGGGCAGACGCAGAAAACCGGTGAAGTACCACAGCGACAGCAGGTAGATAAAATATGGGATGATCGACCACATCCCGAACACAATGGTGGCGCGCAGTGCCTCAATACCCCGCTCAGAGGCCACAATATAGTGCGCGATTAACGCAAAGGTGGGAAACAGCGGGATCAGCCCGGCAATATAGTAGTTCTTCGTTTTAGCCAGCACCCCAATCAGCAGCACGACCAGCGCACCTAGCGCGGCTTTTATCACCAGCCCCATTCTTTTCCCTTAACAATCAAATAACATTCCCGTGCAGGATAACGGAACTCCGGCTAATTTTGAAAGATTAATGGAAGGTTAAGGTTGCGCGGTGTATGTTGACGTTTTTCGCGATGACAGACGTTGTATGAATAAGATTGTTTATGTTGAAGATGAACCCGAGGTGGGGCAATTAATCGCCGCTTATCTGGGTAAACATGATATGGAAGTGGTTGTCGAGCCTCGTGGCGATCGCGCTGAAGACGTCGTCAACCGCGAAAATCCGGATCTGGTGTTGCTGGACATCATGCTGCCCGGGAAAGATGGTATGACGCTCTGCCGGGATCTGCGCGCGAAATGGGACGGCCCGATCGTGCTGCTGACCTCTCTCGACAGCGATATGAATCATATTCTGTCGCTTGAGATGGGCGCAAACGACTACATCCTGAAAACCACGCCGCCGGCGGTTCTGCTAGCCCGTTTACGCCTCCATCTGCGTCAGCGTGCCAGCGCTGAGCGTGAAGCGCCTGCGCCCTCCTTAACGCCGCATAAAGCGATGCGTTTCGGCACACTTTCTATCGACCCGGTCAACCGACAGGTTATGCTTTCCGGGGAGCTGATTGCGCTCTCAACCGCAGATTTTGACCTGCTGTGGGAGCTGGCAACCCATGCCGGACAAATTATGGACCGGGATGCATTACTGAAAAATCTGCGCGGCGTAAGTTACGACGGAATGGATCGTAGCGTTGATGTGGCGATTTCACGACTGCGTAAAAAACTGTTGGATAACGCCACGGAACCTTACCGCATCAAAACCGTACGCAACAAGGGCTATCTGTTTGCACCGCACGCCTGGGAAACCTGAAAAAGGAGCAAACAGGAATATTCGAAAAATAACTGACGATGCATCGGAATTGTTATCGATGTTCGTCGAAAGTTATCGATTATATGCATCGTCAGTTATGACATATCCCCTGGTCTGATTCCTCTCTCCAGTTCTATTTCGATGTGCATTTTTCGCGTAAATAAAAGTAGCGCTAATGTATTTGATTGCTATAGTACAATATATATTCAGCAGAGCAGGCACCATCATCGATCAAAAATCCGTCACTTAAATGCACATTAGGCTAAAAATGATCTTTACAATTGACTTAATCATTATCTTATCCTTATGAAAACAAAGGGGATAATGGCGAACATATAAATAATATCGATCTTTTTCAATAGCTTACGTGTTTGCAGAAATCTAATTCTCATGCTAAACCTTATACTCTCTCAATTATTTAATGAAAGAGGTATAGCAATGTCATGGAGAGTCATTAGCTCGGTAATTTGTCCTAACACGGGAATCGTTTATTCAAGCATCTTGGGACTCAAGTTCTTGAAACTCATCATTTGGTATGAAAGCGATGTCTATTTGTACCCCGGTGACAGGATATATCCGACAAAAAATGGCGTCTTCATAAATGGTGTTTTCAAGCCTATATCGATATACAACATATCACCTTACAACGAAATGTTGTGGAGTGAAATTAAAAACAAGATGGCCTGCCCATACAATCGAAACCAGCACGAGGAGATATGCACTTACGCGGTGCATTGCAACGCGCGGAAATGCCCGCATGGGTTTGCCACCAACCCACTGATTGTCAGCACAGGTAAATCCAGACATTAGCGAAAATCGGAAATATTGAGATCAAGATAATTAATATTTCTGCTGCACCGCCTTTGTCCGGATAAATCTCCGTGACTACAGCCCAAATGCTCCTGTGGGGACATTTGGGCTGTAGTCACGCCTGGCAACTCTGGCTTCTTGTACCAAATTAATTTTTATTGTGCAATTTTAAGCAAGCCATCCGGAAGGCTAAAATAAAAATTGCTAATTAACCCTGCCCGTGCATTAATGGTCTCGTTAGTCCGATCCAATAATAGTTGGACAAGTTGCATGACAATCCTCATAACCAGGCGCTATCGCTGATATCCCCTCCTTTTGAGTCCACACCTTAGCATTATATGTTTATTAGCTTTTATATCACTTCGGAAATGTTCAAATGGAGTCTTTATGTCATCAAAAATTTTAGGTCTGGTTAAGTGGTTTAAGGAAGATAAAGGCTTTGGTTTTATCTCCCCTGTAGATGGCAGCAAAGATGTTTTCGTGCATTTCTCTGCCCTTCAGGGAGAGAACTTCAAAACACTTTTTGAAGGTCAGAAAGTCGAATTTATCATCGTAAGCGGCGATAAAGGCCCTGCTGCTGCGAATGTAACGCTTTGCGATAAATAATATCAGCACACAGCCGCGTTGACGATGATGTTGCTTCTGGCTCGTGGACTGCACAAGCAGTCTACAATCCGATGCTAACTGCTTGTAAATCAGTAAAGTGTTATTGAGGTCAGGCGGCCGCGAAAAACATCGTCTCTTCCACTTCTTGTATGAGTATTTCTTCAGAGACGCTGAGAGGATTTAAACAAAGCGCTACAGTAGGGACAGACAAGCTGGGCCCCCTTTTGTATGCGAGTGAAACTGTGCTCTGACTCTTTAGCGCAGTTTGGACATGAACATTTGACTAAATAATTGCGACGAAGTTGCGAGTTTTTACGTCCCGACATAGGCTGCTCCTGAATGAAAAGGATTGCCACCATACACGTTAAGGCAGGATATTGCTTGCTTTTATTTCCCAAAGAGAGCAAAAAATGGAAAGGAGCCACGCTTCTGGAACATACTTACCTTACACAATCACAAAGAGATATAGAGTGATATATGAAAAAGGTGATCATTTTTTTTAATGCCAACCCCAGCAAAGTCATTATCGTGCTTAAGGGCATAACGTCTGTACGCCAGACATATCCGGATGGTGAAGAAATTAATCTTCAGATCATGACTGCAAGCTTTCCGTCGTTGACGGGAGATCATAATTCTATCTATGTTGCTTCAGACAGGGAACTTACCTCTCAGGAAATATCTGATGCTGCCAAAAAATATTTATAATATTTTCTGTCACTAGTCCGGTTAACAACACAGCATTTATTTCACTCAGAATGAGAAAAATTACAATCCATCATTATTAATGCCTGCAAAATGCAGGCTTTTTTACGACATTGCCCTTTAAATTTAACTATTCCGCATAATCGTGCTGTTCACTTTGCTCCCTCTGTTTCCGAAGAAAGTGTATCATCAACCTTCTTCGCTCCTGTAATGATATGGATGTCCACGCAGGGCTGACGAAGTAAAGCCGGGTTCTTAATTGATTGATTTAGCGGTGCTATCCAATGAAAAAGCTGTTTGTGCAGTTTTAGTGTGCAGAAAATCCGCAACTCATTGAAATGGCTTAATTTATCATGATTTCAATGAGTTAGCCAAAAACATTTAACGGACATCTACGGACGTGCACGGTCTTTTTTGTGCCCCTATCGGTGTCCCTTCTTTCAAAATGCCCCCAAATCTGCCCCCAAAATCCCCCTCTTTTGCGTAGCTCTTTCCAGTTTCGCAACGTCCCGCTTTACGCCCATCTGACGTCTAACCATAATCACAACCGATCCGATTGTAAGACTTAACCAGCGCGCGCTACTTTTTCTCCCTGCCCTATACTTTCAGTCTGACTGACTGGAGGTTTCTATGTGTGGACGTTTTGCACAAGCCCAAACCCGTGAAGAATATCTGGCCTACCTGGCCGATGAAGCCGATCGTGACATTGCTTATGACCCGGAACCTATCGGCCGGTATAACGTAGCGCCCGGTACCAAAGTTCTGCTGCTGAGCGAACGCGATGAGCAGTTACATCTCGATCCGGTCCTGTGGTCCTACGCGCCCGGGTGGTGGGATAAAGCGCCTTTGATTAACGCGCGCGTCGAGACGGCGGCCACGAGCCGCATGTTCAAACCTCTCTGGCAGCATGGCCGGGCGATCTGCTTTGCGGATGGGTGGTTCGAATGGAAGAAGGAAGGTGACAAAAAACAGCCCTACTTCATTCACCGTGCTGACGGTCAGCCGATATTCATGGCGGCGATCGGCAGCACGCCATTTGAACGCGGCGATGAAGCAGAGGGCTTTCTCATCGTGACGTCCGCCGCAGATAAAGGCCTGGTCGATATTCATGACCGCAGGCCATTGGTGCTCACGCCAGAAACTGCCCGGGAGTGGATGCGCCAAGACGTAGGCGGAAAGGAAGCTGAGGAGATAATAGCCGACGGGACAGTCCCCGCCGACAAGTTTATCTGGCATGCCGTTACGCGCGCCGTGGGGAATGTGAAGAATCAAGGACCAGAACTTATAGAGCCCGTCACTTAACCACTGGAAGATCTGAAAACCGGGTGGTGTAGCGCGGAGAAAGCATTTCACGCTTCATCTGCCACTGTTGCTGTATGCCCTGCCCGGCAAAATAGAGCGTGCCCTTTCCGTCCTTTGCATTCAGGTGATCCAGTACCTCCATTAACTTCTCACTACCAGCTCGGGGAGCACTGTCATCGAACAGGTTTAGTTGGGCCACGCCCTGGCTGAAGAAGTCGCCCAGCATGACACCCGCTTTCTGGTACCGGTGACCGTCCTTCCAGATTTTGTCCAGACACTTTACCGCGGCGTTGATGATGTCTCTGCTGTCCTGCGTTGGCGTGAGCAGCCTTACCGATGCGCTGTTTCCGTAATACGGCTCGTTAAGGGCAAACGGAGACGTCTTCACGAACGCGGATATAAAACGACAATACTGGTGCTCGCCGCGCAGCTTCTCAGCACCACGGGCCGCGTAGCTGCAAATAGCCTGCCGCATCTGCTCATAGTCGGTAATGCGTTCGCCAAATGATCGGCTGCATACAATTTCCTGCTTCACCGGCGCGAACTCCTCCAGATCCAGGCAAGGCTCACCGCGCAGCTCGCGCACCGTTCTCTCCAGCACAACGTTAAAGTGTTTGCGAATGATCCATGTACTCTGCTCTGAGAGATCCAGTGCCGTTTTGATGCCCATAGCGTTCAGCTTCTTGCTGATGCGACGACCAACGCCCCAGACATCTTCCACAGAAACAAGCGCCAACAACCTTCGCTGCCGGTCGACGTTTGAGAGATCGACCACGCCGCCCGTCTGGCGCTGCCATTTTTTCGCAGCATGGTTAGCCAGCTTCGCCAGCGTCTTGGTCTGGGCTATGCCGACTCCGACTGTGAGATGTGTCCGCTGTAAAATAGTCGCGCGGATCTCTTTACCAAATTCAGTCAGGTCACGGCAGTTTCTTACGCCGGTCAGGTCGCAAAAGGCTTCGTCTATGCTGTAAATTTCCACGCGCGGGCTCATTTCTTCCAGCGTAGTCATTACCCGGCTGGACATGTCTGCATAGAGCTCGTAGTTGCTGCTGAAGCAAACAACACCAGCGCGCCGGAATAGGTCCTTTTGCTTGAAGAACGGCTCACCCATCGCTATCCCGGCTGCCTTTGCCTCGGCGCTACGTGCTATTACGCAGCCGTCATTATTCGACAGAACGACAACAGGCCGCCCGCGCAGGTCTGGTCTGAATACCGTCTCGCAACTGGCATAAAATGAGTTCACATCGACAAGGGCAAACATCACATCACCGGATTGTCGTCTGTGAACGCCGCAGCGCCATTGATAAAAAAGGTTACAACTCCCATGACTTCGACTTCATCTAAAGCATCTCCCTCTATGCTTTCACCGTCTTCGGTGATGAGCGCACCGCCCATAACGACCGCGAATTGTAGTTGGCCAAACGCATGCACCAGCACGCTCGTTCCGTTGCATGGCGGAAGATCGGTCTGAAAAAGCGCGTAGCCACCTGACGTTTCAACCAGGCATGAGTAGCGATTAACGCCACATAACTGTTCAAGCCTGTATCGCTGAGCTTTTGCATCCATGGCCCCTCCCAAAACAACTGTGTTTATATACAGTAGCGTCAAATATGAGAGTCGATCAAGTTGCACAGTGATGCTAAACTTCAGACCTTTCCGAATTGACTGATTTTTATAATGTTAAAGCTCTTTGCTAAGTACACATCGATCGGCGTCATAAACACGCTCATTCACTGGGTTGTGTTCGCTATTTGCATATACGCGTTTCACACAGGTCAGGCTCTTGGCAACTTCGCCGGGTTCGTCGTGGCGGTGTCATTCAGCTTCTTTGCAAACGCCAGGTTCACGTTTAAGTCTTCGACAACCACGATGCGCTACATGCTGTATGTAGGGTTTATGGGATCCTTGAGCGCAACTGTTGGTTGGGCTGCCGATAAGTCCGGTATGGCTCCAATTGTGACTCTCATTCTCTTCTCCGCAATCAGTCTGGTGTGCGGTTTTATTTATTCAAAGTTCATTGTCTTTAGGGATGCGAAATGAAAATTTCTCTGGTCGTTCCCGTCTTCAACGAAGAAGACGCGATACCTATTTTTTATAAAACGGTTCGGGAATTTGAAGGGCTTCAGCAACATGAAGTAGAGATAGTCTTCATCAATGACGGCAGTAAAGACGCGACAGAATCAATTATCAGCGCGCTTGCTGTTGCCGATCCACTTGTTGTTCCACTGTCATTCACTCGTAACTTTGGGAAAGAACCAGCTTTGTTTGCCGGTCTTGACCATGCGACAGGTGAAGCGATTATCCCGATTGACGTAGACTTGCAGGATCCTATCGAAGTCATTCCTCACCTGATCGAGAAGTGGCAGGCCGGGGCAGATATGGTTCTTGCCAAGCGCTCTGACCGCTCCACTGATGGCAGGCTGAAGCGCAAGACAGCTGAGTGGTTCTATAAGCTGCACAACAAGATCAGCAATCCAAAGATTGAAGAAAACGTTGGTGACTTCCGTCTTATGTCTCGCGAGGTGGTGGAAAACATTAAGCTCATGCCAGAGCGCAACCTGTTTATGAAGGGCGTTCTGAGCTGGGTGGGCGGCCGCACTGATGTAGTCGAGTACGCCCGTGCCGAGCGTGTTGCAGGCAGCACGAAGTTTAACGGCTGGAAGTTGTGGAACTTGGCACTTGAAGGGATCACAAGCTTCTCTACATTCCCTCTGCGTATGTGGACCTATATCGGACTTTTTGTTGCCGGAGTAGCATTCCTGTATGGAACGTGGATGATCATTGACACACTTGTTTTTGGGAATGCCGTTCGCGGTTATCCGTCATTACTTGTATCAATTCTGTTCTTAGGCGGCATACAATTAATTGGCATTGGTGTTTTAGGAGAATATATCGGAAGGATTTATGTTGAAGTTAAAAATAGACCTAGGTATGTTCTTAAAGGGAAATTATAATGCGTATATATAAACTGAGCCCTATTATATGTTTTTATATGATTTTGATAGTGTTTTTATCGAAAGATATATTTTTGGTTAACACTTCAGACTTTGGAAGAGCCGTTGATTTATTTCTTAACGGAGTTAATAACTTCTCTAAAGATAGTGGGTTAGTATTTGATCTAAAAGAAAACTTTAAGTCTATAGGCCACTTTAAATATATCAGCTCCTACAGTTATTTACTGTATTTATATGCCTATATAACTTCATTATATACAAATATACTTGACATGCGATTGCTGGGTGCCATTTTAAAAATGGCATTTATAATTGCTCTGTATTTTGTATTCAAAAAATTATCAGGAAGGAAGGGGAAGAGTGCTGACTTTATTTTTATTGCACTATCATTGTTGCTCGTATCATCGTCCAATCTATCCATGTTCAACTCTTTCTATCAGGAACAAGCCTTATTAATTTGCATTCCTTTAATAATAATATATATGGAGAGAAGAGATACTAAAGGAATAGTATTGATGTATACATTTTTAGCCATACTGACGACTTCCAAGAGCCAGTTTGCGTTAACACCTCTTATATTTATTTTGCATCAAGTGATTTTTGATAGGCATAAACTAAAGCTAAAAATATCGCTATCTCTCTTATGCTTACTATTAGGTGTTTTATGCATTACCTTTTCTAAAGGAGCGGTAAGCTTAAACAAATATCACTCTAACTACTATGGGATATATCAACTAATGAAAAATAATAAAGTTGAGCTCCCTGAAAATGTAGACCTTGAGTGTGTGGGAGTTGATGCGTGGGGTAATAAATATGACATAGCAAAAGGCGCTCTGTCTAGCGACATTGGTGAATTTTGTTATAAAAAAAACATTAACACATCATTTTCTGATACGATTAAATCGTTCCTTGGCAATCCATCGCTAATATTGACACTGCCTTATGATTTAGGCATGAAAGAGCAATATACAGAAAACTACATTCATGTTTTCAAATCCTTCCATTTAATTGAAAACAACCATGGCCCATTAGCTATGATTACAAGTATCAAGGATTATTTATTCAAGGATATAAGGTTTAGCGTTTTATTTATTTCAATGGTTTTATCTATATTTTTAAAGAATGAATATTATCGTCAAGTGATTTTCTTTATATCATCATTCGGCGCTTCTCAGTTATTCTTAGCTTTCTTAGGTGAGGGTTACCGAGATCTAAGCAAACATCTTTTCGGCATGAATATCTGCTTCGACTTATTAGTATTTACAGTACTTTGTATGCTGTCACGGGTAAAAAATAACATTTAGTGAATATTTAGGGCATCGTAAGATGCCCTTTTAAACTTAAATTAAACTTACCCAAGTTGTTCCATTAGCTGCAACTAAACCTATACCACCCTGTATAGAAGTATTGGTATTGTAACAATAGTTACCGCGTGCTGATGAAGCTATAGCTGCATCAGCATAGATGCCAAAGCCTTTGATATTCCAAAATACACCAGATTTTGAGGTTGCTGGAATGCATGAATTTCCGTAACCAATTGCTCCTGACAAGTTAACAGCACTACTTGTTGCTGCAAATATCTCACCGACTTTATCTGTTATAATTGGACTTGCTGCTGCTACAGTATAATTACCGATAAGATTCGTAATCTTATCGGGATTAGTGAAAACGCCACCTATAATCTGAATGGCGACCGTAGACCCATCATAGTTAGGCTGCGTACCTAAAATGCTAGCCCCATTAAGTTGAATTAAATTATTTAGAATAATTTTCTCAAACTTTCCTCCTGATTTCTTTATAACTGCTTGACCTGTAGACATTTCAATGCATCCCGTAACCGTAAGGGAGTTTATTTGCCCTCGATATAAATTAACACCACACGCACCATTTACCGAGGATGGAAGCAAAGTCTTATCGAAGTTTAACTTCAAATTATCTATTCTACTATTATCAGAAGCAGCTCCGTCTCCCCCAACATCAAGGAAATAAACGACATCACGAGGGCATCGACATTCAAGATTGTATAATCGCACCGATGAACTTCCAGCCGTACCAGTTGTAACTGAGATTACAGCCACCGTTGAAGATAAGTAATTAGCTGAAAGGACTCCGATAATTGCATTATCTACAGTAACAGAACCTGTGCCTACCGTTTTAAATTCGATTGCACGATAACCAGATCCAGGTGTCCCACCAACATTATTAATATTAAGCGTCTTTACATCTGTGCGAGATAACTGAGCGCTATCCGTCCAGACCCTAATGACACTGTGCTGATAGCTACCATAAACACCGTCTATGCTAAGATGCCGAACAGGGGTAGAGCTATTTCCTGCAACTTTTACTGCACATAAAGAGTTAATGCCATAAATGCCCTTAACATCGATATGATTAAACGTTCCGCGTAGACCCAGATCGTAATCAAGATAGTCGCCACCAGTCATGGCGAACATGTCATCACCAGTAGTTCCATACAGGTCCCTTACGTATGCGTAATCGATGGGTGGCTGTAGATGCAAACCATCAGAGTTGTTATTAAAACGAAGCCCTTGAGCATCAAGATATTGAACGTTGGCAACAAGATATGAATATTTAATTGCCCCTTTAATCTCAAGGCCGCCACCTAATTTAACCCGAGCGACTGATGCTATGCAGATGCAATGCATTTCCAGCCCGTTCGCCGCCCCTCCGGTCGAATAGTTGTAGTCAACGGTCCCGCCACCCCAGATCCCAATATAATCTGAACGGTTACCTAGATCGGATGTGTTTGAAGCAAACCCACCAGACACTGTCCTGTTTGACAGAACATATGCCCATTTCTCACTTACAAACACTGGCTTCAGATTGCCTGAAGCTCCTGAAACCGTAACCCCGGCCTTAATCTCGATGTCGGTGTTATTAGGAACTGTGATTGGCCCGTTAACAAAAACAGTACCCTGATCTGCAAACACGATTCTCGTAATGGTGGACTTACCGGAAAGGTCGTTCAGCATGTTCTGCAAATTCGTCGTGTTTACAGCGGCGGTGTTAGTCGTCAGAACGCCGTAATCACTGGCATAGTAAATGCGATCGAGCTTATCTTTCACTGTTTGCTGGACCGAATAAGCCCCTTTGTTTTTATATCCGACCATACTGGCACCTGATGACGATGCCAGTGCTGCACGAAGAGAAGCATCGCCGACACCAATCCATGCACCTGGCCCAACCCCGCCAGTACTCGCCGGAGTTGAGTTAGCGGGAACCACTTTTGGACCTGATGCAAATGAACCGGTCCATTTGTAGTATTCCCCATCAGCTGTATTCAGCAGAACTTCGTTCGGGTTGTTTATCGTTGCGCCAGTGGTAAACGTTTTGCCAGTGAGGATCACATAGCCGAACGCTGCCATTGCCTGCTGGGCAAGGTAATTAATGCCTTCAATAGTGTAGTGCTTCTGACCGAAGCGATCGGTATAGGTCCACCCCATAGACGTGACAAATTCATCAATTTTCCCTGCATTAAACTTAAGGTCGATAGGTGATTCACTTGGCACAGGCAGGTTGGTAGGTGTAGTAGCCATATTTATTCCATAAAAAACCCGGCGCGAGGCCGGGTGTTGTTTGTTGGGATGGGGCTTATTCGTAGATGGCGTCGCTGTACTCCGCGACCGTCAGTGAAACCGTATTATCTGTGTTCGGTTTGATGCTGTTGACTGTCCATAGTTGGCTGTCCAGTTCCTCCACTGTCGCAATGAGATAGCGCGACGGGAGCTGCACAGTGTCTCCGTTCCATATGTTGAGCTGAATGTTGGGGATAGCCGCGGTGAAACCATACTTCGTGTCGCTGCGGGCGGTTGCCGGATAGCGCAATGTCGGATTGCCCAGACTGTCGGTCACCAGCACATACTTCGAGCCGGTAAACGCGATCGGCTCGCTGGTATCGAAGTTATTCCCGGCGCGTCCGGTGATGTAACCCTGCTGCTGGTTGCTGTCGTAGATGTCGGGCATTTGAATAACGCTACCGACCTGGATAATGCCGTCCTCAAACACTTTGGCGTTCATCTTCACTCGCGAGTAGATCAGACGCTTGGTTTCGCGAAGCGCGCGCTCACGGGCTTGATACTCGTTGCGAAAGCCGACTATCTCCAGCTTGTTCGGGTTTTCCGCTTCCTGCTCGATGATGGCGCCGTTCAGCACGCGGTAGTTGATGTACGTCTTATTGTTCGTGGTCGGGTGGACGTAGGACACCTGTACGCCGTCGTAGCCGCCAGGAAGCGTGGCCTCGTACGTCATTTTGTACTCGTCAGTCTTCATGTTGGCCCGGTTGAATACGGCAGCCGGATAGTCAACCTTCTGGTCGCGAGTGAAGGTCAGCACGCCGTCATCCCAGTACGCCACCACCGACGCCGCATTGCAGATCGCCTGCACCCGGTCGCCAAGCGAGTCGTTCTCGTCGTCGAACGTGTAGTCGAAGTAGCCCAGCCGTTCATCAGGCAGGCTCTCAGCAATAGAGTACAGACCGTACAGGTCAATACTGCTTACCGGCTGTTCACCCATAATCAACCATGTATGCGCCACCGCATCAGCGAACGAGCGCGACGGACGCAGCGTGTAATCCACCGTCTGCGTGTCCAGGTCGTACGTAATGGTATGGCGCGTCACCAGGGCGTTATATTTGCGCTCACGGCTCCCCAGGGCATTCTCGGTCGCCCGGACTTTTACGCGCACCAGCGTGTCGGTCTGGTGAACGACGTATGTCCTGATGTTGATGCTGTGGATCTCTTCGACCTTCAGCAGTGAAGCATCGCCTGAGTTATCCGTGCGCTGGAAGCTGACCGCGTATTTCCCGAAGCCGCCGGCCGGAGTGATCTTGTCAGTGCGATAAAACACCTCACTCGTCGACTGGTGTGGAGTCGTCTGCCGGTACGTGAATGTCTGCTGTGTGCCGGGAACCTGGTTGTAGTCATCGTCAATTTTCCAGATGACAACCTTCCAGTTGGTCTCTTTCTTCCCGCCAAGGCTGGACTGGGTATGCAGCCACAGCTGCGTTGACTCGACCGGGGAAAAGAACGGCCCAACCACCAGCGCCTCGTTATCGTTCAGGATGAACTTCGTAGTGTTGATCATGGCATTCGCCGGGATGTCCTGCGGCCCCTCCAGCTGGTTCATCGTAAACGTGTACCAGCGCACCGGGTTAACCACAGCGCCGTCGTTTGTTTCAACCGCAGAAATCAGCGTGCCGGAGAATGTCGCATCGATAGTCACGTTGCCGGAGGCCGTGCTGTACGTCACGTTGATGGTGAAGGTTACAGCGTGCGGCAGAACCAACCCCATGAAATAGTCGAACTCCGCCTGCTTAACGATTTTCATCGCTATCTGGCCGCCGGAATACGTCCCGCTGACCACCGTGTTTGCCGTTGCTGTTTCGATCGGGAAGTCGCTGGCTTCGTTCTGACCGGGAACTTCCTGACCGTCAACGTCATCGAATCCGTACCCCTCAACGATCTGCGGGATAACTTCGCCAGGCTGGAAGAACTGGAATTCGGCACCGGCCAGTGAACCGAGGCTGGATTCTGAGTAGCGCACAGACTCGTAATCGTATTTGCCGATCCCGATGCACATCCACTCTGTAACGTACTTCAGGCCGCCGTCGGTGGACGTCTGATGCACGTATTCGAACACCGACTCCTGAATCAGATCCGGGAACGAACGAATCTGCCCATAAATGTCCGGCTTGGCCTTGTAAACGCGCGCAATGTTTGTCTGACCGGTCAGGCTATTGTTCGGTGAGTCGACAGTATTACCGCCGTTGTTCGCAATTGCCGGCTTCGGCGCCAGGAACGAAAACACCTGGCCAACCACTTTAAATATCGGGCTCAGTATGTCGTCGACAATGCCCTTTGGTTGGTCGAATATCTGGATGTGGTCCAGCTCGCTCAGCTCAAACGCCAGCTCATCATCGTCACCCAGCTTTACGCCGTTGCGGACGATCAGCAGATCGCGGTGAAAGATAGCCTCATTGGCCGTCAGCCAGTTATAAAAAAGGGTGCCGTTTGGCACCCTGCAACGCAGCTTAGGCGTTCCTGGAAAATTCGATATCTCAACCAGCGCCATATTCGAAAAACTCCACTTTGGTGAATGCCCGCTGAATGACCAGCAACGAGTCCATGCGTACGCTTCCGTTCTCGCCGCGCGAATGTAGCGCCTGCCTGTTAAGCACCAGCCCAACATGCGCCGGTTGCGCACCTCGGTACCCGACGAATATCCCGCCCTCGACCGGTTTATCGACCTGGCGCCAGAAGACGACGTCACCCTGATAGCAGGTGAAGAAGTCCTCACCGGCTTCGTAGTCCGGTGTCTGGTGCAGCTCTATACCGAGAACGTGCCGGTAATACAGCACCACCAGCCCCCAGCAATCCACCTTTTCGAACGAACAGGCCCGGTTAGCCCACGGCACGCCGATCATCCTGCTGATAAAATCAGAGGTACTGAAGTCCCGTGTACTCGACTGGATCATAAAGGCGACCAATATTGTTATTCAGAGGGTTGGTGACGGAGAGCGTGACCGATGCGGCATCAGCATCGATATCCACCGTCTTGACGTAAAGCTGCCACGACTTAATCGGCACCGACACATCGCCGCTGTCGAAGATCTGCCTGGTGGCCGTGATGGCCGTCAGACGGGCTGCACCCTTCCACTGTTTCATCAGCGCTTTGATGTCAGACGACAGACGCCCTAACTTCACCGTAGCGTCGATCACCGGCGTGCCGCTCTGCTGGCTCTCTTCGATTTCAAATCGCGCCGGCGTGTACGCCTGTCCGCCGAGCGTCTTGGGGAAGAACTGCTTGTCGACAAGGCGAACGTAACCAAAGGATGGATGGTAGAACGTAATGGTGTCGTACAGTCCGCGCGTCGGGCGTTGCTGCTTATACTCCCTGAAGCTCGGCATTACGGCACCCTCGGTAGTGATTCCGGATCGCGCCCGTCCGGATAACCCGTGACAACGATATCCAGCCACGAATCCCACGGCGGCGGCAGTTCAACAATGATGTCGTCGTACTCGTCGTCGGCGTTGTAGAGGTGGTTCGCAATAACGGTTCCCGTCCAGGTCACCACTCCGCCATCGATACTGGTTTGCACCGGCATCTGCGTAAAGTGAAGTTCCTGGAGTTGCAGGCCACTACCGCCCAGATTGATATTCATCCGGAACCAGTTCAGGCCCCGATTGAGATATTTCGGGCTGCGTAGCCACTGCTGGAAAGCACGTTCCTGCGCCAGAGTGAAGATCCACGTCAGTGACCAGGTCACTTTCAGGTCGTCGGTTTGATTCTCGAAGATTGCCGGGCCGACCGCTGGCTGATCGGTCTGGAACCCGGTATCGAGCGTCATGTTTTTGCTGGCCTTCTGCGCCAGCGGCAGCCAGTCGGGATAGTCGATAATTGGCATCTAAACTCCAGGCATTAAAAAACCCGCCGAAGCGGGTTTGATTATTCAACGGACCGTGGACCAGATGGCGTATCGTAAACATTGATTTTTATATCAACGATATCGCCATTATTGGTAAATTCCAGGTCCTCTCCAGCAGGAGCAATGCCTTTGATGATAGAGCCGTCCTTGAGAGTAAATACAAACTCTACTGCCCTGTTCGGATAAAGCTTATGAGGCTTGCCTATCTCTGTTGGTATTGATTGCACATCGTTTGGCTCAATAACCACGCATATCTCCTTATAACTGACCTCGAGGTGTTCGTTTCGCAGTTGTATTACCAGTAATAGCCTGCGATATAGGACCTCCATTATTCAAGTCAGCAATAATGGCATCCACGGTTATTGTACCATCTCCGTTATTAGTAGCCTGAGCGTCAAATGTGGCACTCGTCATATTCTGTACGTTGATTATGACGCTCACACCGCCGCCGGCAGTCATCTCCTTGTTGCTGATCACCCTGCCGTTGTCGCCTGGTATCATGTACTGCTTACCGGTACTGGCCTGGTAAATCTCCGGCATGCCGCCTTCGCCTACCTGATACATCCCCCCAGCCGAGACAGGCCCGCCGTTCTTGCGTTTGCCTGACAGTGCCAGGATGCCAGCCATCGCGCCAAGGCCAATAGCTACTGCGCCACCGAATGAAGCCACGGAGGACATGATGGCCGCCGGAGTCCATGCCGCCGTAGTAGCCGCTGCCGCTGCCGTCGAAGTCGCTGTCGTGGTTGCGATGCCTGCCGCCTGTGCGGTGGTGGATGCTGCAACCGCCGCGGTAGTGGCCGTCTGGCCCATAATGGCCGACTTAACCCACTCAATGCCCATCTGAACGAACGAGTTAACAACGCTGTTCAGCACGGTCATGCCGATACTGCGCATCGCATCGCTGGCCGACATACTTCCGGTGACAATGCCAGTCAGCGCATTGCTGGCCACCGAACCAAGAGAGTCGAAAGCCGCTGCCGCTGCCTGAGTGGCCGCGTTCTGTTGCGACCATTCTTCCCACATTGCAGCGTTACGCTGATCACGATACTGCTGCTCGATAGCGGCACGCGCTGCCTCAGCCTCCCCGACCTTCTGCGGGTAAAGTTGGGCGTATTGTTGGATATCAGCGATGTCTTTCTGGTACTGGCTATCCAGCCCGGCGGTTTTACTGGTTTTGCCCTGGATGGTACTGAACTTATTGGCTGCCTCAGTGCGCTCCCGTTCAGCCTTGGCCTGCTCACGCAATGCGTTGGCATTGTCCCAGGCTTTTCCTGCCAGTTGCCCGGCCAGCAGAAGTTGTTCCTGCGTGGCTGTGTTGCCGAGAGACTGCTGCGCATTAAGCACGGCCTGAGCTCTGGACAGTTCACCGACACTGCCAGCTGAGAGCTCGGCCTTCTGCCTCAGTTCATCCAGTTTTTGGTTAACAGTTCCCTGCGCTTTAGCGTATTGATCCGCCTCTTTCTGGGCGGCTGACGCTCCACCTTTCGACTTGCTCCCGGTGGTCGTTGCGGTGGTCTTTATCTCGATCGGCTTGGTGTTGGCGGCGGTCTGTGACGCTTTACTTACAGCTGCTAAATCGCCAACCAGCATAGCGGCTTTATTACTCAGTCCCGCCAGCGCTTTGTTTTGCGCCTCCCAGCCATCAAGCCCAAGCCATGACCAGGTGCGGGCCCGGCGGGTAAACATTTCTGCCGTGCTGTTCAGATCTGAAATCTGCGCATCCGCTGAGATTGCCTTCCCCACCAGTCTGTCCAGTGCCGCCGTCATCGAGTCGATAACCGCAACCAGGCCATTGCTGGCTCCTGTTGCCTGGTTAACGGAATCGATCATCGACAGGAATGAGTTTGTCAGCGCGGTATTAGCCTGTGAAAGCGTGCGCGGGAGTTTCTCGAACTCTGCATTCACTGAACCGGTTTGCTTCTGAATTGCGTTGAGGGCATCTTCTGCCGTCAATTTCCCGTCCAGCATCAGCTGGCGAAGCTCTCCGATGCTTATACCCATCCCGGCGGCAATCTGGCGCGCCAGTTCCGGCATTTGCTCAAGGATGGAGTTGAACTCCTCAGCCCGGACAGTGCCGGAGGAAATTGACTGGCCGAACTGACGAAGAGCATTCGCCATTTCTTCTGTCGAGGATCCGCCAATGCGACCTATTTTCTGAAGTGTTTCGGTGAGTTGGATGATCTGGCCGTTCGTCGCGCCGGTATCGCGCAACGCCGTGCTGAGAGTCTCCCATAGCTTCGCTGTATCCTGTAGAGAACCTCCCGTTGCCGAACTGATGCGCATCAGACTTTGCATAGTCTGCGATGCTGTCGCTGCGCTGCCAGTGAGCCTCTCTATACGCGCGTTGAGCTGGCTCATGTTGTCAGCAGCAACGAGAAACGCCTTACCCCAGTCAACAACGAGTGAGGCGGCAATTGCCCCGGCGACGCGGTTGATATTCGTCTGCAATTCATCCATCTTTTTGGCTGCATTGGTCGCCGAGTTGCCGATGGAGTCGAGCGACTTATTGGCCTTTCCCTGCGCCTTGAGCAAGCCAGATACATCGGCCTCGATGTCGTAATAAATCTCGCCTGCTTTCTCAGACATCAGTTTTCTCCGGGCATAAAAAAACCCACCGAGTGGTGGGTTAGTTATTCGTGTCGTTTATTGGCATCGTTCTGTGTAGGCCGGTGGTGGAGGCGTATCTTTCGAACTGAGGAAGTGATCACCAAGGGTGTAGTCGACGCCTTTTGAGAACATCCCCTTCGATTTCATTTTCAGCTCAACAAAGAATGGATGGAACCCTGCATAGGCACCGAAACCGTTCTTTCCGTTAATCTCCCCGCAAACAACTGCGTTAATACGGCCATCATCGGCATCTGTCATCTTCACAACTTTCACGTTGCGGAATTGCGCGCTACCAGGATCCAGTAGATTGGCTGAAACTTCAGATTGTGCCAGAGAAATTGCCTTTTCCTCGCCAGGCTTACAGCCAGCCAGAATCAATGGAATCACCAAAGCCAACAGTATTTTCTTCACTCTTATCCCCTGAGTATTTTTGTCGTGCCATCATACGCCCGGTCGGTCGGGGCTGGTATATCCATTATTAACTCAGGCCGCCTTCTTTGCTGATTTTTCGCGCTCAATCATTTCCTGCCACCGGCGATCGTCATCGTCCATAACCGCGTCATACTCTTCCCTGGTGAAGCCTTTCTGGTCAGGGTATTTGGCGTTAAGCATCATGGCAAATTCGGTCATAGTAAGATTTTCAGCCTCTTCCCTGCTGATCCCGAAATGGTTTCGCGCCGCCATGATGTATTCAGTCGCATGAAACTCCGGCGTCGTTTCCTTGCTTTCGTGCTTCTGCAACTTACGAACCTTCGCCCGTCCGATAACGCCATGCATGATCAGCGACTGAGCTATCAGAATCAGGTTCTCAGGCGGGAGAGCTCCACGGCGCCATACAAACGTACGCCTTCCAGTACGTGAATGCTCATGCCAGCCTGTCAGCTCAGAAACGTCCTCGTCACAGCAGGACTGAATGACGTTAATAGCCGAGAGCAATGCCTCACGCACAAACGCGGCAGAGCCTGCTGCATCAAGTGCCCAGCGTTGCAGCGAAACGTCACCGAAATAGTGGGCGTAAAATCTGCGCTGATGCTCTGGTATCTCACTGTGAATTTCGCGCGCCGCTTCAAGCATCTTTGCCACATCGTCATTGAACAGCGCATAAAAAGTGCGGACGATATGCTCAGGCTCGCCGATTCGCGTCATATTGCGGAACGATGGTCGGAAGAAGTATTCACGGCCGCCAGCACCAATCAGGCACTCGCCAATTTCTTTCAAAGGGGTCATATCGTTCTCCATAACCATTAACAAGGGCAGCAAGCCGCCCTTTGTAGTGATTACGGTGCGGCAGTCACGGTCACAGCACAGGTGTCGGTGAAATCACCGTCAGCAGTGGTAGCCGTAATAGTCGCGGTGCCCTCGGCAACTGCTGTCACCAGGCCGGTTGAACTGACAGTGGCGATGGAAGGTGCCGAAGTGGTCCAGGTGATCGCTTTGTTAGTCGCATCTGTTGGCTGAACCGCGCCGCTCAGTTGCTGGGTTGCGCCAACGACCAGAGAAGCAGTTGCGGGTGTAACCTCAACGCCAGTGGCCGCGATAGCATCAGCCACCTCAAACACAACAGTGTCAGCGTCGTAGACCTTCCACTCGCCGGAGAAGGTGGAGATATCGTTAGTACCGAAATCACCAGACCAGGACGTGGTGTTCATGTAGCCCTGGATGTAAGTACCGGCGTTCTCACCCGCAAAGTCGAACCGCACCCACAGGTTAGGCTGACGACCGGCCTGGACTTCGTCAAAGATATACTTCGACAGACGCCACGCGCCGATCTCGTTATCTTTATCAGACTTGCGAAACTCACCTTCGCCGGAGATCGTCAGATCCATGTTGTTGACCAGGTTCTCCACCAGCCCTTTAGCATCATCTGCCTCGGAGTTGATGGTGTTCATCGAATAGTCGATGCCCTTGGTCGTCATAGCGCCGAGACGCTTCCACTCGGAAAGCGCTGGCACTGCGTCGGGGCAGCCAAAGGCCATGCGTAGCACAGCTACTTTCCCGATCAGCTTGCCAAAATCATTAGCACAGCCTTGCATGTGTACCTCTCAAATAGAAAAGGCCGCCGGATGGCAGCCTGATGGGTTGGTGATTGGGTTATTCGCCGTAAACGCACATGAACTGGAGTCTGAAGACCAGGCGCCCCTCTTCGGTCAGGATGGGTGCAGGCATATTGCCGAGGTTTTGAATAAGGCCAAGGCATTCGTCGTTAATGTCGTTCTGTTCGACATAATTGATGATTTCCTGAGCCTTCTCAGCGGCTGCGCGGCGCTTATCTTTGGCGGAAATGACATCCACCAGCACGTAGTGATCAGATCCGAGGTCATTTCGGATGTCGGTACCGCCGTTAGGCCGGAACACGATGAATGCGTCGGTTAACTTCGTTGTGTCGTCCCAAGCCAGCAACTGAACAATGAAGCCAGTAGTAAGCCCTGCATCAACGAAGTAGTTACGCACGCGCTCATACATGGCAGGTGTCATATTGAAAGCTCCTTGCGCATCACGGCATCAATCTGGCCGCGGGTGTCTTCAAAGCCTTTGGTGAGGAACTCTTTCTGCGCGGTGGCGCGACGGAAGGTTTGCGGCACATTAGGGTCGTGAACGAAAACAGCGTAGTTGGCGGTGTATCCCACCCGAGCTGTCAGCCGAACGCCGTTGTTAATCAACTCCCGATACTGGCTGTTAAGCAGCGTAGAGGTATCGATCGGCGTATAAAGCGCGGCTTGGGAGCTGCCGATTATCATTGCTGACTGTAGCGCCCTGACGACCTTTCGCCCTTTCACGTCGTTTATGATGCGGTTGAGCCCGGCTTTCGACTGCTTAACGCCACGTACTTTGATGCCCATGGCTTTCTCCAGGCAATAAAAAAGGCCGCCGGGGCGACCTTATCGTAGTGATCATTGGTTATTTTAATTCGATGAACTCACCATCGACTTTCAAAAACTCGAGGTTATCTTCATCAATGAATTCAGGCCTTTTGGCAGTGATGGATGGTTCCCCATGACCACCAGGCGAGGTTGAATTCCTCATGATGACGATGAGGTTTTTATCATTGAATGTCGCTCGGAAACCATCAGGAACGGCAACAACTTCCCCTGACTCGTCTTCCCACTCACCGTATGGATAGTAGACGTTAACCCATCGTATTTTCATGATCGCCTCAATCAATGTTTAAACGCCAGTCAGTATCGCATAATCATCAGTCAGACGATCGAATGTGTCAGCGTAGCGGGTTACTTGCCGCACCTCGTCGGCGCCGGCCACAACCGGGTCAGCCTCGGTCGAAACGCCAATCAGCAGATAATCACCAGCGGCCGCCAGCGCGAACTCTGTCCAAACGGTGTTCTTGACGACGATTTCAGCGCCCAGGCTGGCTAACTTCTTGCTGAGCCCGCCCTCGTAATCACAGAGGATTTGCTCAGGTTCGGCATAGCCAAGCGGATCGCCGTATTCGTCATTACCTTCCAGCTTTCGCCAGATGGTCGCCGTGGCGGTGTAAGACCAGTTCGCTACCGATGACATCAGTCCTCCTTCCACCTCAGCACCTTCGCGCCGGTCGCCCGGATGCGCGGGCAGTTGATATGCCACTCGCCGTCCGATTTCACGTAGCCGGTAGTCTCCCGCCCGGTGTCGGTCTCGACCCATACGCGAGTGAGCGGCTTCGGCTTGCCTTCCGTTACTGATTTGTACTTCATCAGCATCCTCCGACCACCATGAACAGGCCGACGCTATTACCGGCGCTGATCGGCAACTCACCGGTGCATCCGCTGGTATCGAGACGGGCCAGTGAGTCGCGAAGCCAGGTGATGCTGTCGTCGCCATATTCAAACGAGCGGGACGCACCAGACGGTGCACCCTGCGATTTGATGCGGCGCGCACCGGAAGACGTAGCCATCAGCGCTGCTGCGTACATCAGGATCAACTTCGCGGTGCACTCGTCATACCCCGCGCCATCGAGGCACGGGATGATCTTGTTTACCACGCAGAGAATCGGCTCCAGCAGCGCGCCCGGGATGGAGTAACCCAATTCACCGAGGAACGCCTGCACGTCTGCCGCTGTGATTGGGTCAGCCATGGTTATTTCGCCTTCTTGATAGCTTCTGCCATTGCCGCTTCAGCTGCGTCAGCACGTTTTGTTTCAGCGTCCAATTTAACTGCGCTTTCCTGCTTCAGTTGCTCAATCACTTCGGCATGCTCTTTATCCTTAGCATCAATTTCAGACCGGGCCTGTTCCAGTTGAGCCAACGCCTCATTGAGTTTTGACTGCAAATCGGATGCACTGGATGCCACAGGCGCAGAAGGTGTCGCCACTTCAAAGACGAGCTTTTCACCCTTCTTCTCGGTGGATTTCTCTACCTTGCCCTGCTCAATCCACTTTTCAGCGATCGAGTCATCGACATCATAAACCTGTCCAGCCTCCAGCTTTTGAAGGCTGGCACCGGCAAAGAGGTTTGCTACCAATACCTTTACGAGTGCCATGTTGTTTCCTTAGCTTGAAGCGTGAATAACAGAGTAGTGACCGTTGATGTCCTGCTTGACCATCAGGCCAGCAGCACCCCAGGTGCGCCATACGTAATCTGAGTTATAGTGCAGACGCGGATCGGCAACAGTACCGAATGCCTGACCGACGATAGGAGCAATCACGCCAGCCTGAAGCGGTACGATTACGATTTCGTTTCCGGTCAGCTCAGCATCTTCTTTGATTGCCGCGATGCCTGACAGTTTGGAGATCTCTTCCAGCACAGTGCGGAGCGAGTTCACATCGAAATACTGTTCCCAGTTGGACATGATTTCGCTGGAGACGTACCACGTCTGCTGGCCGTACTGCATGTTTTGCAGCTTAAGGACGTCACGCAGGGCGATCGCCGCGGCACGCATGGCTTTCGGGTCGGTGCTGGTTGCGAAGTTAACAGTCAGTGTCACCTGGGCCACACGCTCATCGTGACGTAAACCCTTCCAGGTCTTGTCATCGAATTTGATGTAGTTACCGTCTGCGTCACGGAAGCCTTCCCAGATGTAGTCCACATACTGTCGACGCACATCATCAACAGATCCGGCCTGAGCATCCGCCAAGGATGAGAGCGCAGAGCCTTTATTGAATACCGGATCACGCCAGTTAAACTTAAAGCCGCTGTCGTGGATCGGTACCATGGTGCCATCGAAGGTGTAGGACTTCGCATCCAGCGCAGCACCAATCTGACCGGACATGGAAGTGTGCGCCCAGCCACGGCCGCCGGTGCGAGCGTATTCGTACACAGACTCTTCCAGGCGAACAGAGCGAGACAGCGGCATCAGGTCGTTCAGCAGCGTGAATTCAGTGTTCGGTTCGAATTGCTTAAACACAGTCTGGTCATAGGCCTTGTAAAGACGACGGATATCGTCGACTGCGTTTACTGCGTCCAGTACCGGGGCATTTGCCGCTTCACCGCGGACACGGGTACGAGCAATAAAGTCTGCCACGGCCTGAGCGCTGGAATTACGAGCGAACGTAAGCTCATTGAACTGAGCCATGTTGGCTTCGAGGTTCCCGGTTTCGGTCGCCTGCTTAGTGGAGAATACAAACATTCAGGTGCTCCTTATTTAATGACCACGCGCAGGAGGTCACCTGCCGTTGCAATGGTGTATGAGCGGTCTTCTTCTACGTAGCAGCGGACCGATTCATCAGTACCAACAGCCTTAACACGACCGTTGGCAACAGAGAGCGGCTGCCCTTTCGTATAAGTGCCTGCTACAGCGGGAACGTTGAAGAAAACGCCCGGGGTTGGGTGGAAAGCAACAACCCAGTCGCCAGCCTTGATGACGTCGTCTACGGTTTTGCAACGCAGGTAGTCATAGTTGGCTACGTAGAGGATCGCGGCTTCATTGCCATCCACAGACGCGGTGAATTCCTTCGTTGTGTTGTCGAAGAAACCAATCGTACCAGGAGGCGTATCAGCGGCTGCGGCACCTTCTCGGTGAAGTTGTGGGTTTGCGAAGATACCGCCCGCGTGAATTACGTGTTTTCCGTCTTTAGCCATTTTTTACTCCGGCATTTCGCTGACTGACTGGTTGTTAGTAGCCTGATGGCGGAATGCACCGTTCAGGCCAAAGGATGTCTGGCACTTGGCATACATGGCGTCGAGTGCCTTACCGTCCAGATCTGCGACTTCTTCATCGCTCATGTTCATCGCCAGCTTCACAGCCGCGCGCTTTTCGCCCTTCTCTTTGTCAGAGTTGGCATTGATCTGGCTGTTAAGTGCGGTGACCTGCTCAGTAAGGACTTTCGCCCACGCTGGCATCTCTTCGCTGTTGTTAGCTTGCTCTTTAGCCTTCTTGTCATACGCTTCTTTCTTCTCACGTGCGGACTTCTCTTCAGGCGTTTCTTCTTTGCTGTCGGCGTTTTCTGCCAGCATCTGGTTATATGCGTCCATCAGTTCGGCATCGGTTTTACCGTCAACCGATTTACCTTTGGCCTTCAGCGCATTAACGATGAGCTCTTTCATCGGGTCTGTTTCCTTCTGGGTTGAATCGCTGTTGGCGCCGAAAAACGCCTTTAGCTGGTTGAAAAATGTTTTGACGGCGGGGTCTTGCTGGTCTGGGGTGGTAGATTCTTCGAGATTGACGACCTCGATTTCGACCTCATCACCCTCAGCGTTAACGAAGATGCCAACCCCCTCCTCCGGCGTACCGGCGCCTGGCTCATCAAGCAGCACAGCCACATGGTCGAACATCATGTTGGTGGCGATCTCGTTGTACTTTTTGCCCTTCGACTCGCCGTTGGCGGCGATACCGGAATACAGCAGGCCGGTGGAGATATGGATCGGGTCGGAGTTGGTACCGGACAGCATCTCATCCAGGCGATTAATCAGGCGCTTACCCTTCTCGCTGGATTCGGCGTACTGCCGGTTAACGTACATGTCGCCAGTCACCTTCCCGTCTTTGTGGCTGACGTTCTGTAACCAGGCCCCGACGTGGTACTCGTTCACCGCCCGGACATCGCGCGCCGACACATGCTTGCCGTCCACTTTTGGGTGGCCCAGCGGCATCGGGTTACGCTCGAGCGTGTTGTAGGCCTTTTCGATTTCTGCTGCCGGGTACAACTTCCGGTTCATCACGATATCGTCCACGACAGGCGTGATGCCGCGAACCACGATATGTGGCTTGCCGTCGATGGTGTCAGTGGTGATGTTTGAAGCGGAGTTGACGACGGTCAGCACGTTAACGCGGTTGCGTTTCATGCTGGGTCCTCGTTGGTGGATTTCAGGCAATAAAAAAGGCCGCCTTAGCGACCTTCATTTACGAATACATTACATCAAAGCGATCTATGAATTCTGGTGTGTACTTCCTGTACGGCCCCGGGTCTACATGCTCTCTGATTTTATCCCACATATAGTCGGGGAACCCTTTCATATGCTCTATCTCGGCTACCAGCCTTTCTACATAATCCTGGTTCGGTACGATTACGGAATTAATGTCGAGTATGCTAAGTTGAGACTTGTTCAGCCGCCATTCTCTTTCCCAAGTAAAGTCGATGCCCTCTTTACGCTTCGAAGTTTCATTTGGGTTATATGTCACATGCCTCCAATGCATTTCACTGGGCATAGCAATGCCCTCTTCCTTTGTTTGATAAATTACGTGCCGTCCACCTTGTTCAAACAAGTAACTTTTCTCAAATGAAAATCCAAATGGCATATAACGGGACGTTTGATGCTTCATAACTTCCTTGGGTGATTCTGTGAAGCAGACGCTTTCAATACTCTTGAAGGTATCCTTTCCAGAAGCCCTTAGGAAACCGTCATCAATAATCCTCAGCATTACATCGAATGCGCCCTCATAGGCTTTATCAATATCATCACCCCAGTAGTCAGTTTTGATCCAATGGAAAACTAAATCTGAATAATCGCTATGATCGTGCATGATGATCCCTCTGTTTATGGTTACAGGATTATCTTAGCGATTTATTTTTTCCATTGCTTGCGCTCTTTCTTCAGCTTATCCGCCAGCCCCTCGTTGAAGATTCCGCCGTCGTCGTTGAGCAGCACCGGTATCTGGCTGCAATAGCAGTTGTACCGATTGCCGTTCTCGGAGTAGAAGTCCCGCACCTCTTCGGTGGTGTAGACCTTACCGTGTCGGCTGGCGTGCCAGGTGCGCGTCGTAGGCTTAAGCGCTGACAGCCACAGCAGGCCGGTATTAAGCCCCAGCCGGTCAGCGGCCCAGTCTGTTTCGTTCCATTGCGCCTGCCTCAGCGCGCCGACCTGCTCAGTCTGAGCGATGGTCTTAGCCTTCGACATCGACACATCGAGACGCTTGCTGATGACGCTGGCTGTCTCGCGAGGATTAACCCCGCGCGCTACTGCGTCAGTGATGATGTTGGTCAGGTCACCCCGGGCGGTATTGCTGATGACCTTCCAGTCGCTGAACGTTGTCAGCCTGGCCGTCGCCACCTGATTAAGGTGACCGGGACTGCTTAAAAGCTGCTGTAGCGTCGTCTGACTGGCGTAAACCTGGGACTGCTGCGAGAGGTTATTGAATGCCTCCAGCGTGCCGCGCTGCGCTTCTGCGACGACATAATCCATCGCCCATAGATTTTGCTCTCCGCCATCCAGCAGGTAATCGTCGAGAATGCCCTGCACCGCCTCAAGTAGGTCTGCCAGTTCCTGCGCTGACATGTCGTAGATGAACTTGCCGGCGTTGACCTGGTAGAGCCGCATGTCAGCGCCGTGGTCGTGGCACAGGAAGTGCCAGTTATGGCTGTTTACCTCACGCTCTCGCCCGGTCAGGCGCTGGTCTAACAGGGCTTTCAGCGCCACCTTTATCGCGTAATACCGATCCTCAATGTCGCGCTCCATCTTGCTGACGGACTTGCGCGACATTGTTGGGTCAACTTTCGACCGCGGTATCACCGGACTTTTCGGCTTCTGATTCTGGGTCGGCCAGTGGGTCAGGCCTTGGCTTGTTGCCATCTGGCGGCACCTCGTCATCAAGTTCAGGCAGGGCTTGCAGTTCGCCCGCCGCGCGTATCTCATTTTCTGTGATAGCAGAGCGACCAAACGCGTTTGTGGATTTCACGGCCACGTCGGCGAGTTTATCCATGTTGGCAATCTTCTCTGCCTGGCTCGGTGCCAGTAGATCGGACCATCCGACGGTGATTTCCTCGCCTGCGGCTGGAGGAATAAAGCCAAACTCCCAGAATCGGGTAACGATGTCCGTTATCAGGTCCGTCAGGAAACCAGTTCGACGACTCATGCGGGTTTTGGCCCAGTCCTTCGCATCCTCGGTGCTGGCCCGCTCGCCCGTCTGCATGCCGACCAGTACTTTGACAGGGATCGGCACGGTGGCGCAAAACTCATTCAGAATGGTTCGCCACGTTGGTTCTGGGTCCGCCGCTGCAACCGATAGTACACTGACGTCGCCCTCCTGCATCATCACCGCGCTATCTGAACTGTCGTTAAGGCGTCTCACCTGCCCATCAAGCGCTTCGGAAAGTTGAGATTCAGAAACCCCGAGAGCCTTAGCCAGTGCTGAGAAGTTTGTTTTGGCGCTGAAGTTGAAGTTGAGCTGGCGGCTGGCGTTTTTGAAGAACCCCTCGGCGGCACCGCCGGAGACCTTCTCGCTGTCCATAATTTTATGGAAACCGGCAGCAAGCATTGATTCGCCAGAGTAGAGACGGCCATCATCTGAACCTTCAGCAAGGATAATTACGCGGTCAGGATGGACGTTGATGATGCGCCCGGGCTGCCCACCAGCTTGCTGTTGTACCGGAATTTCAGTAAACGAGTACATGGTGATGTCACCATAGTTCTCGCTGCTCTGATCTTCGTTGTAAGTGACAGGCTCAATCTGTGCCTCCCACACCGGGATCAACTTAACTAACGCCTTTTCCTTCTGCCTTGCAGTAATGACTTTATCAACTGGCTTATCCCAGGTCCGGTTATCCTTAATCTGGATCAGCAGCGCAGAGTAGCGCCCCACGAGGTTGCGCTTGTCAGCGCCTTTAATTTGTTTCCAGCAACGCTTGAGCAGTTTGTTTACGCGCTTATCCCATTCCGTTTGCCTAGTGGCATCCTTCGTCTGGTCACCTTCGTAGACATCCGGAAAGTCCTCCCAGCAACCATCAACCATCCGGTTGACCGCAGCATTGGCAATTGCATTACGGCTGTAGGCCCGGAAAAAGTCGTCGAACGTCAGGTTCAGTGGATAGCCAAACTCCTGGTAAAGTCGCTGGCGTTTCGTATTACTGGTGCCATTGAACAGAGCGTTAACGTAGCGCATACGATCACGATCGAGGCTGGCATTTGCGGCAAATTGTTTGTTCATTTCGCTTTCGTTCACGGTTTCCTCCGTCAGCGCGAGCGCACCAACATGCCGGTTGATTGTGGTTCTGATAATTCGGTTAGTGCGTATACAGCAGCATCAAGCCGGTCAGGTGATTTCTTCGCAGTGGATGGCACGTACTCCATGAACTGGTTTTCTACCTCGTAGAGGCTGCCACGGTGAGCTACCCGCCCCTGCGCATACAGCGCGGAGATAGGCTCTGCACGTGCGTATTTGCCCTTACTGGCGTGCACGCGGATGATACGCCCGCCGAACCCGGCATTACGCAGCGTATCCTCCGCCATATCGCCGCCCTGGTTGGTTTCAATGACGATCGCATCAGCTTCATGCTGTATATAGGCATCGATAGCTTTCGTAGCCCAACCATTAGGCGAGTATTTGCCGCTGTAATCAGCATCAAGGCTGTATTGCCGCTCATCACCGCTGCCGTAAACACTCGCAACAGCGATACCGGATTCATCGCTCTCTTCGCTGTTTGTCGCCTGCGGGTCGATTGCTACGACCGTACGGGCCAATTCCTGAGTGATCCGCATCGCGTGTGCGGCGCTGATCATTTCCTCGTTCCACAGCGCCCCCTCCGCGTTGAAGCGTTTCGGGTTCTGCATGTACTGGGCTTCGGCGGTGCGCCGGTGAGAAAACAGCGATACACGGTGCGATTCGTTATGCTTAAAAGGCCACAGCCAGCCATCAGGCAAGCCGTGGTCAATCGGGATAGCGTGGGTGTTTTCCGGGTAAGTTTCTTCGTAACTGCGGCTGCTATCGATAATCACCGGCAGATTCAGGTGATGCCATTTCTCACCACTCCCGCCACGCAGCAGATAGCCGCTCAGGTCGTGGTAGTGAATGCGCTGCATGATGACAATCATCGGCGTCGTCTCGATCGCCAGTCGTGATTTGATTGTCTCGTTAAAGCGGTTGTTTACCCCGTCGCGGACGATCTCTGAGTAAGCGTCATCTGGCTTAACCGGGTCATCGATAATCAGCGCGCCCTGCCAGCCCGGTTCCATGTGTCCGGCACGAAAGCCGGTAACCTGTCCCGCAGCTGACGAAGCATAAACGCCGCCGCCGTGCTCGGTCCACCACATCGCCTTACTGTCAGCGTCATCGCGTAGCGACATCGGCCACATCGACTGATAGGCCTGCGACTTAATCATGCCGCGCGCGGTTGAGGAGTTCAGCAGCGCCAGGTTGTGCGAATAGGATAGGTGCATGAAGCGGGCCCGGCAGTTCAGCGCCAGCCCTCGTCCCATCATATTGATGGTCGCCAGTTCCGTTTTCGTGTACCCAGGCGGGACGTTGATGATCAGGCGCTGAATCTCACCATCAATGACGCGGTCCAGCGTCTGCTGAATCACCTTGTGGTGCGGCGCGACAATCATCTTGCCGCCGGTGCGCTGCTTGAAGAAGTAGCGAGCGTAATAGAGCCCGTCCTCTTCACACTCTATCTTACGGGCATAGGTTTTTTGCTCAGCAGTCGTCATCCTCCAACATCTCCCGCCGGGCAGCCTTGTACTCTTCTTTGGTCAGCGTAGCCATTTCGATTGGCCCACCGTTCTTGCCTGTATGCTCATGAGTGGCCTGCTCTTTGAAAGCCATCACATCTACGTGCTTCCCGAGCAACTCGAGGTTTTTAACTTTATCCGGCCACTTAATTTTCTTGAGAAGCCCGACCATTTCACGCTCTTCCCCGCGGCCTTCAAACATCTCAGCCACATCGAATCCGCTAAGATATCTCCGCCATGATGAAGGCCATTCGCTTACTGACCTGAAACTCATGTCGTCTTTGAGGATGTCGAGCACGTCCATCTGATCAATCTCAACGAGACGATTCAGGACATATGTCGCATTTATGCCAACCAGATCATTGCGTTGCGCTTTAAGTTCGGCAATTCTGGACTGGATGTCAGGTTTTGACATGTTTTCGGACGCGGTGCGGTTAGCTGTCTTTGCGCTGTACCCCGCCCGAATAGCCGCTTGTGTAGCGTTTAAATCGATGAGGTACTCGCGACAGAACATTTCTTGCTTGTCGGTGATTGCCATTTTTACCTCAGGAGAAACTATGTTTGATTATTCCCGTTACTGCACCCTTACCCTAGAGAATGGACGGGCTGACAAACTCATGGCCTTAATTAATTCTCAAGATGACATAGGCATCTACTTAAGAGCCCACCTGCTGATTGAACAAACCCTGGAGTCTTGGATACTTTGCGCATCGGGTAACAGGGAGTTTTTCTCTGGGTTCGGGGAAAACATAAATCTAGATTTCGCAGCCAAAGCACAGCTTGCTAAGAATTTCGGCATGAGCAGCGAGTTGCATAGATTTGTAAAAAAATTCAACCATTTCAGGAATAAGCGATCACATCAAATCGATCATTCTGAAATTACCAGTAGCGAAATTGATTCGCTTACAGGTTTAATGCAGCAAGGTTATCCCTCAGAGCTACCTTCAATGAGAGATTTCAGATTAGGAGTCTATGAAGGACAAGTCCGGCATGTATGTTTTGGCGACTCAAACACTTCCCTTAGAGATAAATTGATTATGTTATTTGCAATGTTCTCAATGAGAGCTAACTTCGAAGCTGAATATCAAAGCGTTAATTAGTCACTTATTTAATATCCCCTCGGCGGCACAAAGTGGAACTGACCCACGCTTGGCACGCTTACGAATAGCGCCTTCACTGATGCCGTGTTGTGAAGCTATTTCTCGGAGGGACATCACTCCGGCCCGGTACGCCGTCTCGATGGCCTCCCAGTCCGGTTTTCTCATTCGTTACTCCGTTGTTTGTTCTTCTGGCTGTTCGGTCTGCTCTGCCGGTACTGGCGTGAACTCCACTCGCTTAACATCGGCAGGAGAGAAATACAGCCACTGGCCCGTTTCCGTCGCCAGCGGCACAAAGCCGTTAACCAGCTCAGGCTGACGTCGTGACATCTTTCCCGTGAAGGTTTCGCCTGTTTGGGTGGTTAGCGTGATTTGGTAGATGTCGGACATTGAGATCCTCTTTATCCGCTGTAGGGAATATTGCCATTACGATGAGCCTTCCCATGGTGATGGCAATAAAAAACCGCCCGGAGGCGGTTAGTAGAAATTTGCTTTCGCTTGAATTTCACAAGCTCTTCAGCAGGGTAACCCTGAAGCGGCGGCTGACTAATGAGTTCTTTTTCCAGTTTAACAATTTATCCATAGATTTTTTAGTCATAGAGGCTCCTTTTGCGTAGAGGTAAGTTGAGGTAAAACTAATTAATTCAGCTATAACGAAGTTTGACAAGAAGACAAGTGCGCCACCACTTGCACCAACAATAACGAAGGTTAATACCAACCTCAAAAGACAGCCGCCGCCTATTTCTAGTTCCTTTATAGCGCAAAATCTATCAAGGGGGAATACCATGCATCCACATTATCGAAGCCCCTCAGTGAAGAGCTTCTGTAATGTCAATCAGCCAATCAGCAATTCTGGCTGCGTCACCTGCATGATGTGCTCATGCTCAAGCTTCAGCACGCGTTTTTCCTTCTTCCTTTCGTTCATCAACCGACTGCCGATCGTTCCCTTGAGCTTTGAGCGCGTTTCTTTTATGGCGTAGCGGTGCTGCATTTCCTCACCCATCGCCATGCGTCGGCTCAGTTGCTCCGCCATCCAATTAAAGGCATTGATGTAGCACTCCTTTACTGCGGCAGCTGTTTTACCGGTGAATCCCATCACGAGCATCATGCATCCGTCGCGGGTGATGTTATACATAGGCTGAACATCGCCATTTTTATCAATAAAATCAATGGGCGCAAAATTGCGCCGGGTGAAGTCATCGGAGCATTTCAGGTTACGTATGGCGCGCAAAACGTCTTTATGTCGCTTGCCAAAGTAGTCAGCCACCTTGAGTGATGTGGTGATTATCTTGTTATCGAGAGTCGTTACCATTTCACGAAAATCGAAAGCCGGAATAACTGACGGATTATTCATAGCGTGTACCTTTCTTTGAGATGAACCTTTGCCGCATAGGAAATCAGCCCGTCGAGGCTCGCCAGCACTAACTGACTTCCTCAAAGGCTCATTTCAAAGGGTTTGGTTCGACGTGGTTTGAATGCGCTGCGGTGCGCGGTGAAATGCGGATACAAAAAAGCCCCGGCAATTGCCGAGGCTCAGAATTTTGTATTTGACACTTAATGATTTCTCTTCAGCTGGACTGCTCACAGCATGACTGACTTTTACTACTTTCATTTCTCGATTTCAATTTATTTTTTTCTCACTTCTTCAATTTTCCTGATCGCAGCCTTATCCAGATTGCACTGCCCCAGCGCCGTATAGAGCTGAGCGTTTAACTCAAGACTTGCCTGCCACGTGAACGGAACCACCATTCCGGGGATCGGCGTGTCTGCTGTCAGGTCAGCGCTTATCGGCACCACTGGGGCCGGAACGTAAACTGTCTGCGTATTCCCGCAGGCTGTCAGTAGCGGCAGAAGGAACAGGCTTGTTAGCGCACAGATCGCCTTCAAGCTCCTGCCTGATGTAGACAATGCGCGTTTCGCCCTTTTGAGCCAGTTCGTTCTTTGCATTCTGGGTAGCCTGTGAGATGTCACGGATGAGGTTCATCATGGTTATCACGTTGTTTGTGATCGCCTCCGATGTTTCTGCCCTGACCGACGCTTTATCGCGCTGGCCTTTGTAGTTGATAGCGTTGTCGCGGAAGTGGTTCACGAAGAACACCAGCACGCCGATTACCGCCACCACAATCAGTTGCAGCCAGTAACGCTTAACCAGTGCGCTAATCACGACAGGAACAGAGCGCGCTCCGCCTCACGCCGACGGCTCAAGCCATTCAGGACCTTACCACCTGCTTGATTCCAGCGCAGGAACTCATCGGCAGCGCCAGCGTAATCTCCGGCGTTGAGTTTTCGCAGGAGAGTAGATGTCGACAGTGACCGGGCGCCGAGGTTGTACGTGAACGACACCAGGGCGTCGAATTGCCCCTGAGTCAGCCCCACTTTAACCAGGCGGGATACGTCGCTCTCGTAGCTAACCAGTCCGGTCTTCAGCAGGCGCTCTGCTGTTTCCTGCTTAATCGTCATCCCGGCGCGAATCGGTTTCCCGTCGACAGGCTGAGTCCAGCCATAGCCGATCGTCCATACGCCGACGCTGTCCTGGTAGGCGGTGAGCTTGCAGCCTTCAAACTGCTTTATCAGGGCAATCCCTTTCTCACTGGTTTGCATTCTTCATCCCCGTCAGGCGTTCCCAGAAGTACGTCAGTGCAACGGAGCCCATCGCCCCGCTAATGCCAGACGTAACCAGAATCATGTAAAGGCTAAGCCCGCTTTCAACGCTGATCAGGCCACCAATGAGACCGGTAAATCCGGACACTGCGATCTGCGCCAGTGCGTTGATCCAGCTCCAAGTGGCTTTGTTCTGTTTAACGTCAATAAGGTATCGGACCAGGCCGCCCCAGCATGACAGAGCAAGGACAATAAGCCATGAAACTCCGGCAATGCTTTCTTTATCTTGCATACGTTTAGCCATATCACCTCCGAAAGAACGGGGTGCTGTTTGTGTAGTGGGAATGGCCGTCAGACACGATAGCTACGGGGCATCTGGAATTGATTGTCTGCGGCCTGAATAAAAAACCCGGCGACAGGCCGGGAAGATGAGGGTAAGGCAATGTCGGCTCTCTGGCCGTAAATACCTTGGCTGGTTTTGGCTCGCCTGGCTGGATTCGAACCAGCGACCAACCGCTTAGAAGGCGGGTGCTCTTTCCACTGAGCTACAGGCAATAAAAAAGGCCGCCTGAGCGACCTGTTTGTTGAGTTGCACATTCACCACATTTTGAGTCCACGCAAAAAGCCTCTGAAGCCTTCAGCGTGTTTCCTGTAATGCGATGTGCACTCATCAATAACATCATGAGCTGACACAAAGCGAAGCGACTTGCTACCAACCTCTTTGTGCACCTTATTTATGACATTGAATATTCGAACACTAAAAGCATCATCCACCTTTTTGATTTCGTAACGATAGGTGATGTTGTTAGTGCCGCCAACATAAAGCTGGAAGTTCTTCATGATGAGGACTCTCTGTTTTAACTGGAGGCCACATTTTACATAAGTAAAAAATGATTTTTAACTTTTAACGACCACTTGGTTTACAGAAAGCACAAAAAACAAAGCCCCGCACGATGGCGAGGCTCTTAATTCTTTGTCGACCTACGAAGCTATGGCGACGATATCAGATTTACATGAAATATATGCGTTTCAATCCAGTTTTGCAAGACTTGAGTCTAAATTTGTCGCCTTTTGTTGTGAACGTGATCGCGTAACCTGCAATAAAGCACCGCTGTCCAGGCGCAGGAAGATGCGCCGCATCTCAACCCAGCGGTCCGTAAACGTCTCTGACCAGTTCTTTGGTGTTACGCCAACCAGCGACGCCAGCGCCTGGTATTCGTACGTCTCACGCCCTGACAGCTCCGCTTTAACGTCCTGCGCCGCCAGCCAGATCAGTTTCTTCAGGCGCTCCATCGTCTTGCCGGCCATCTTCTTCGCGCCGAGCTGCTCCCGGAACTCATTCCACGCCCACTGAGTGATCGCCACCTGGTACTCGAAGCGGATATTCTCGCTGTAGTTCCACAGCAGCCACGCCTTCTGGTGCTGCTCCAGTGACATCAGGGCCCGGCGCCATGAAGCGGTACTGTACTCGACATGATTGACCAGAGGGATATGAGAGCCTTTAGCGCGCGACTGCTTGCCCGGGATTGGTGGATTATCCAGAGTAATCATTTTCCCGGTCACCTCATCCATCACACGCAGCTTTTTGCGCTTAAAGGTCTTGGTATCAAACTGAGCATTCTCCAGCCAGGCCATAAGTTGGCCTTTCGTCGCCCCGCTGAGGTCTGCGGTCGCCACAATGAGCTGCTGACGTACGTATTCCAGTTGCTGGCTGTTCATTGTGCGGCTCCTGCTGGGTGATAGATGCGAACGAAGTTACGGAGGATGCGGTAATCCACCAGCACGGAGCCCGGTCGGCGGTAAATCCGTAGGCGCTGCCAGCGCGCGCGGAGTATCTCAAGCGTTTCTGGTTTCATGCTGCCTCCTGCTGTTTTAGAGCGCGAAGATCTGCCCTGGCTTTGGCGCGGATGCCGTCCAGTTCTTCGCGGGTATATCGGTGGTTTTCGTTGTTTGATTCGAGGGCCAGTACGCGTTCTTCACCGATCAGCTCGACCAAGGCTGCACGATAGGCCTCGATATTCCCTGATTTATGAACGTTGCAGACTGGACACTGTAACCACAAATTATCTGGGTTGAAGCGCAGCTGAGGTGCAGCCGCTGTGGTGCGGTAATGTCCGGCATGCCATACAAAAGCGCTCTTAGTGCCGCATGAGATACAGCCGTGCCCGGCGGCCAGAAGCGTTTCACGCCGCCAGTCGTTGAAAGCTCGCTGAGTCATCTGCACCCAGTGGCGGATTGGCTTCAACTCATTACGGCGTTCTGCGCGGCGCTGGCGCCCTGCTTTCTCGGCTTCCTTCTGCTCCTTAATGCGCTTAGCCGCGGCTTTTACCTTCTCCTTCTCGCGTTCTTCCATTGCGAGGATTGCGCCGTGTTCCGGGCAGCACCAGCGGATCCGAATATCATGGAATTTCGGCACGAAGTATTCACCGCATACTTTGCACTTACGGCGGGATGGTTTACGCATGATTCCTCCGTGCCGCGAGACGCAGCCATTTGTGATCCACTAGGCGGGCGGTATAGCCTTTCATTGTCGGGATGTCGGACGGCTTAACCGCGGGCTTGCGCTGGCGGCGCGCCGGAACGCGGAAGATTTCGTTGGTGATGACGCGCGCGAGAGGACTACCCACGGGAAGCCCTCCACTCTTGCGCCCAAACGATGCGCTTACTGGATGCTTCGGAGAACTTCACGCCGCGGTCGGTACCGAACCAGTAAATCGCCTCGATGACGTCGACCATATAGCGCTTGCTGGATTTGGATGTGCGGACGCCGAAATATACGCGGCCACCGTTGATGCCCGGGGCTGATTTCTGTTCCTGGTCCTGAGTCTGATTCACCAGGACGGTGATGAGGTCCTTCCACTCTTCGCGGGTCAGCTTTTCGCCGTGCCAGACAACTTGGTCAGACAGGTCTTTCAACAACGGCCACATCAGACGGTTTTGCTTGTCAGTGCGCGTCTCTTCCCGGGCTTCAACGACCATCGGCGCGCGAGGGTTTACTGGAAGGGTGCGGATGTACGCGATGAGGTTGTCTTTAACGGTGTCGTTAACGATGCAGTAGTGCTGCTTCATACGCCACCTCCGAGAGGTGACGCAGAATGCAGAAAATCGCAGGTGCCGTTAAGCATCTGTGACAAGGTGAGGATTTCATATTGTGGTCGCATTTAAGTCCCCTTAAATGCGCAGAAGTCACCGGAGTTGTTCAGGCTCCAGTGACTTAATTATGGCGGTTTGATTATTAAAAATCAAAGCTTCAGTTATTTAACCCGGCCATTTGTTGAGCTGGTCAGTGATAATTGATGGTTTGTCTTTTACTGTTACCGTTTGCCCGTTAGTCAAGACAATTTCCGTATAGTGACCGTTTGATTTAAAGCTGATGATATGATCTCTGTTGAGAAAAACAGGATGACCTGCATTGTTGGTTAGTTCAATAATCATGTAATCACCTCATTTTAGTGAGTTTATTTTATATCAGATTATTTATTATTTTGTCAGTCTCCATTAACTGGAGGGTTGTGCACAGTTGAGCATCGCGAACATCACTGCGTCGAATGGGTTAAGCATTGATCGGTCCCCACGCAGCTTCCGGAACAGTGTCAGCGATATAACCACCACACTTCCGGCAGTTGAACGTAGTCACACCTTCCTGGGTATATGTGAAGTGTCCCACCTTGAATGGCTCTACGTTTTCGTCCGGATAAAACGGACGTTTCCTGTCAGTGCGGGCGCACATCTGCGGGTCCGCGTTTAACTCGATGCTGATTTTCTCGCCGCAGCTGCATGTTCCCTGGATGACTTCCATCACTTCACCTCCTGCTGCGGTGCCGCTGCAATCAGTCTGCTCCATGCGTCCTTTGAGTCTTCGGAGCCGTAATCAACAATCGAGTCGAACTCGTCCAGCATTGCCATGGTTGGCTCGATCGGAACCAGTACGTAGCCATCCGGAATCACCGGAGAGTTGAGTTGTTCGGAATTACCGAACGACTTAAGCATAGCGGCGCGGCAGGCGTTCCAACCAACAGCGTATGATGCATAGGCACCCCGTAATACAAGACGTTCAGCTTCAGCAGCAATCTCGAAAACCTCAGGCGCATTGGCCAATGTAATTTTATCCGGCACTGTCGGCGCTGGCGGGGCGTTGTATAGCCGCTCAATTACGCAGTTCTCAAGTTCGAAAGCGTCTGGCTGACGATGATCCGTATAATCCCAGCGCTCGCTTCCGATAGAAGATGGTGGCTTTAACTTTGACCTGAACGCCACAGACTCCGCTTCGAGCGATGCCAGCGCAATCTTCATCGCAGCAAGCGCCATGAACGCATCTTCGCTTACTGCGCCGGGAGTTGCATCGCGCTCTTCTCCAAGCTCCGCGATGGTCTTCAGGAGCCATTCTTTGGTTAGTTCGCTCATGGGTTAATCCTCCCCCCATTCGTCGCAGTAGGCATCAACAGGCGTTTTCCCGGCATCGTAATCCTCACGCCATGCATCAGCATCGGCGGCACTACCTCCGCGCAGGTCTGCATAGTCCATCAGTTGCTCATGCCATTCCTCAAAAGTGGCTGTTTTGTTTGTTGAACTAAAATCTGCCATTTCACTCTCCTTTACCGGCTGCGGCGGCGAGCAACTTCTCCGCCTGCTGAATGTCAGGATTTCCAGCAATCATCACTTCTGGCGAGTCACAGTCACCGCCAAGGTCAAGGATTCGGTCATATCCCATACGAAGACAGGATTTGTATCCAATAACTGACTGCCTAAGCGCTTCGGTCAGCTCAGTGCTTCTGCGCTCTGCGGCTTCCAGCTCATCCAGCAGCGCCAGTAAATCGCGAGTTGGTACCATGAAGTTCGGCATGAAGTTATCTTTCGCCTTTTCTGCTGTTAGGCGCAGCTCCTGTTTGTTGATGTTGCTCATACCCCTACCCTCCCCCAAACCATCAATACTCGCTTCATAGCCGCGCTGTTGCGGCACTCCTGGCAGATCACGTTTGTCTCTGTGCGCTGCACCAGCTTCGAATTACCCTTCGGCATGGCAGGTATGGTTTCCGGTGCGTATTTCATGCCGTAGCTGGTCAGCCGATACAGCCGCTGGCCATGCTTGCCTTCGAACTCGATCAGGCCGTCTGCAAACAACGTGCTTAACGGGCCGGAAATCTTTTTGGTGGTCATGCCGATCATCATGGCAATACGACCACTGTTCAGGCCCGGGTTATTACGCAGGGCTGCAAGAATCTGCGCACGTATTGTTATGGTCATCTCACACCATCCCGTTCGACTTGTTGCGGTTGTACTTGGACTGAAGCAGCTGGATCGGCGTTGGACCGTGTTCGGCAGCCGGTGCTGCAATCGCCCGGCGTACCGGCGGTACTGGCTTACCCTCGGTGACGCGCTTCTCCCACATGTCCAGCAAATCACCCGCCTCTCGTGCCAGCTCCCCATGAGTCAACTGGCGCTCTGTGCTGCGGTGGCGCAGTTCGACGCAGATGTGGTACATGACCGGCTGCGACCAGGGGAATTGTTCGCTGGAGGTGAATTCGAACGAACGGTTACGCCAGTCCCAGTATTCGGCGATCACCTGGTCAACGTTGATTCCCAGCGCCCCGCCACTCTGTTTGCACCAGGCGACGAACTGGCCCGGCGACGGCAGGAACGGGCGCTCCTGGCGGCGGGCAATGCGCATACCGGCATCTACTTGCGCCATTGAGTGGATCCCGTTCTCCTGAAACGCCAGCAGCCACTGACGGCGGAATTCGTTCAGGTCTTCCTGGGTGCGGAAGTTCGCCATGCTGGCCGGGAACGCGGCGCGCAGCTCGTTGAACAGTCCGTTGAATACCTGCGCCACCTGCTCGACCGGCGCTCGCTCCTGGTATTGCTCTGGCAGGTTATGGGCCATGCGGCTCATCTGCTCGCGGTCATGGTTACGCATCTGCTCTGCAAGAGATTTCATCGAATCACCTCATAAGCCCAGTCAGTGTTGTTGAAGTCCAGATCCGGCTTGGCGGCTGGTTTGCCGCGTACTGCCGCTTGCTTGTTCTGATAACTCAGCTTCTGGCTGGCAGTGATAAACCAATTTTTTGGCTTCTCATGCGTGAACTCGATATCCAGCTTCTGAAGTTCGTAATTCAGGTCTATCAGCGGGTACAGGTTTAACCATGCTTGATAGTCCTTGTGGTTCAGCCGAACGATTTGGCCCTCGAATGCGTACCGACTCGATATCTCATGAATATCCGCATTGGCCTCTTCGCAAGACGCGTAAGCGGCTTGGGTGTTAACCAAGGAATCAGGATCAGGGATAGGGGAATCAGGAATCAGGTTAAGGGAATCAGCAGGATTTAAACTGTTCTTAACATGTTCTTGCACCTTACTAGCACCGTGCTTTTCTTGTGCTTCATTATTTTCAATGACTTGAGGCTTTCCCTCTTCTTCCTTTTCCTCTTTTGCATCTGAATTGCACTGTTCTTGTTCGGTGCCATTTTGGTTCTGAGATGGTTCTGGTATCTCACTTGCCGCTTCTTTGCAGTGCGGGTTCTGATGCTTTTTCCAGTTAGAAACTTGAATGTAGGAATCGCCTTTTACCTGGTAACGGTTGATGAATTTGTGCTGATGCAGCTGCTGCAACAAAGCGTCACAATCGACATCATCAAAAGGCAGCACCATGGCTTTAATTTTCTTAGGGCGGTCATCAAGGCGACCCTCTTTATCGGCGATAGTCCACAAACCAGCGAAGAGAATGCGCGCCAGCGGCTGACATTCTGCAAGCTCGTCGTTCGTGAAAAAGCCGGGTTTGATATTTCGCGATCTGGCCATTTAAAACTCCACTGGTTGTTCTGGGCCGTAAATTCCACGTCTATCAAGCTCTTCTCTATGAGCCTGATATTCATTCATGGCTTCTTTTAGCGCCTGTTCATCAGCAGGTTCGATCGCATACGCATTTGAATCGTGCACAGCGATAACAACGCCGCTTTTTCTACGGATATTGAAAATAGTTTCCGCACCGATTCGAATTAATCGCTCAGCAGCTGCAAGCTTGTCGCCGAAGACGCTAATCCCAATCTCATTAAAAAGTTCAGGTATATTGATTTTGCTGAGGCTCTCAAAAATGATGAAGTCGTGGTAAATAGCTATGTATTCAGCTTTTTCACCGACCTGGCATTCACAGCTGCACGAGCAAGCATGAATAATTTCTTTCAAATCAAGCTGAAAAAATTCGCGAGACTCGTTTACTCTCCATTCCGACAAAGCATCGTGAATCTCTTTTTCAGCTTCGAGCGGAGAGTGGCTGTAGAAAGCCGCCTCAACCTTGAATGGAGCAGGAACACCAGTAGCTGATGAAAGCTCTCGCGCTCGAACTTCCGGGCTTGTTGTGGTCATTCCAATTTTGTAGATGCCAGGCATACATGGATTGCTTAACACGTATACCCACCCTTCCATTCTGAAGTCGGTTGGAACATCCATAGTCTTCAGTACGCCGACTTGCTTTGTTAATGGCTCGAGATGCATAATTGCCTCTGTGAATTGATCCAATTAATTCCACCTGAAAGTCGGTTCTGTCCGAGCAGACCGGCTTTCGCCATTTCTGTAGTTCTCACATAACCCCCAGCATTGAAGTGACCATGGCCATCAGCGGTGCGGTCAGGTCCGGGTCGACACGGAACATCTCTACAATCCCCTCACTGAGTTCCTTGAGCTTCTGGTGACGCGGGGCGTTCATCGCTACGGCCACTTTCGCCTCGCTCGTTTCCTTCTCAAGTCGAGCTAAGCGGGACATGAAACTGTCCTCGGGAAGAAGTCGATGGCGATACTCCAGAGGCAGGACGGCCATGATTGCGGGCGTCAGATGGCGCACGTTCTCGCGGTACTGCTCAGAGTCGAAGCGGTTATCCAGAAAGCGAAATAGCTTCTGCCGTGCCCGGCTGATGTCTTCCGGAAAGCTTATGGAGTTCCCGCCCTGCCCCCGGTACTCGCTGATGATCAGCGCCGAGACCACGTCCTGATTGTCCAGCGCCGACGACCATGCCCGGACCGCATCGCGGATCTTTTCGTGGTCTGGCGCCGCTTTAGCTTGAGCGCGGTTTATCATCGCTCCCGGGTGTATTCCGGTATTGTGTTGATACGCAAGTGAATGCATTGCTTTCCCTTTCGTGGTTAGGGCCGCCTTTAAGCGGCTGTGTTATTCGCCCCAAGCAGCTGGGCGAGATCTGGACGGATATCTGCTGGTTTGAGCTTGCCGTTAGTTGCATTGACAATCTTCATTACGTAGCGGGCATCGATGCCGCCACCGTGCAACCAGCGCCATACCGTCGGCTGCGCCACACCGCAAAGGTCGGCTAATTTCTTCTGGCTACCAGCGATATCAATGGCGCGCTGGATGGTTTTGTTCGTCATATTCCAATTCCTATGAGTATTGGTGTGAATTGATAATAGCAATGCGTATTGGTTTAGGCAATAGCTAAACGTGTTTTGACCATCAATACGCAAGCGTATAAATTTAAACTCATGAAAAAAGAAACTCTTGCAGAACGCCTGAATCAGGCGATGGAACTATCAGGCATGTCTCAGGGCGCCCTGGCTAAGGCGTCTGGCGTTGCTCAGCCCACCATCTGGCGGCTGACCAGTGGCAATGCCCGCGGCTCAACTAAAATCGTTGAGATTGCCAACGCGCTTGGCGTTCGCTCCGAGTGGCTTTCAACCGGAGTTGGCCCGATGCGTGACGATGGTCAAATGCCCGCAATTTCTCAGCCAAAAACCGAGCCGGGACCTACTGACACTTTCCGCATTGTAGCGCTAGACTTTTACGTAAGCGCTGGGCCAGGAGCCATCAACAGCGAGTTTGTAGAGGTGCTACGATCCGTGGAATATTCAGTCGAAGATGCCCGCCGGATGTTCAACGGCAGGAAGGCGGAGCAGATCAGAATCATCAATGTTCGCGGTGATAGCATGTCCGGGACCATCGAGCCAGGCGACTTACTATTCGTCGACATCAGCGTCCAGCACTTTGATGGCGATGGGATTTACGCCTTCATCTACGACGACACCTCGCACGTTAAACGCCTCCAAAAGATGAAAGATAAGCTTCTGGTCATTTCAGATAACCAGACTTACCGTCCATGGGATCCGATTGAAAAAGAAGAAATGAACAGGATACTGGTGTTCGGTAAAGTGATTGGCAGCATGCCTCAAACATACAGAAAACACGGTTAAAATTTTTGCCTAACGGCTTTTCACAGCAAGGATTATCATGAAAAAGTTGGTTATTGCAGCGACAGCAGCTGCGCTTCTCTCTGGGTGCATGTCCATTCCTAAACCAGTAAACCTCCCGCCGTTCCCACAGGCCGAGTATGACAAGTTGAAGCTTGATGGATCAGAGAAACTGACTGGTCAGGCATTCCTCAAGACAATGGGCGGAGACGTAAAAGTAGCGGCCGGCAGCCAGGTGATCCTGATGCCAAAAACCTCTTATACCGATTTCCAGTTCACCACCTGCATGGGGCTGACCCGCTGCGACAAAGAAGATATGCGCGCTGCGAAGTATGAGAAAGTCACCATTGCTGATGCCCAAGGTAAGTTTGAGTTCGATAACATTGCCCCTGGCGAATATTACGTTCAAACCACCGTTACCTGGATGCGTCCATCCACTTACGGGTTGGTGACTGAAGGCGGCGCGCTGATGTCCCCTGCGTCAGTAAAAGCAGGACAGAACAATACAGTTATGGTTACCCGCTAAATTTCTCAGTTCAGAAGAACCCAGCCTTAGCGCTGGGTTTTTTTTTGCCTGCAGCTAGCCCTCCCATCACAGCAAGCCCCATCCCACTTAAAACACGATCCGAATCTCATTCACTCGAAAAAATATCAAAATAAATTCCTTTAGCTATCAACGAATTAATAGCAATTGCTATTATTTAATATCAATACGTATTGCTATAAACAATACTCATCGCTATTATCAACTCATCGAAACGAAACATCGACAGCTGAGCGAAGTTAGCCAGCGGCGGACAGCAAGTCGCCTGCTTTTTAACAACATGCAGATTTACAGCGTCAATGACCTGTTTAGACCCTTACACGAGAAACGTGCTGTATCACCGGGTGCGATCCGGTCGGTGAGAGAGTATCCCCGCGCGAGAGCGAGAACGGCGTGAGAACGGGCAACACTGGCAGGGAGTTGGCGCTGACCAATACAGGGAATGTTTTGGGGTGTGGTGAAGGCTGCTATTAGCACGCGGCAAACGCTCTACCTGTGCGACAGGCACTACACCACCAAAGCATTTCTCCCGCATCAGCGGGTAACGACAGAGGGTAAGGTTATGGGATCTGGCGACATAAGCTTCAAGGAAAATCATCGCCTTAGCATTAAGGTTGATGAATTTATTTCCATAATTCCCACGTTTCGTACCAAAAAAGAAGCTATCAGTGCTGGCTCAAAATTCGGTTGGTCCTCAGCTTTTTGCATCGAGCGCAGATTCGAAAAGGTATGGGCTGTGGGAACAAAGGATTTTCAGAACGATTATGTTGGAAAGGTTACGTTTGAGGTTTTTCGCCTTCCACTTTTGAAATGGGAAAAGGTAGACGGAATTACGCGATGCCCGGTTCTTTCCATTCGCAGATATCAAGCCGCCTAACCAGCGGCTTTTTTCATACCTCACTGTTCTCGATGAGTGCGGTTAGTTATGACAACCGGCGGCCATCCACCGCCCATTGAAACACTGAATAAATGCGTTGAAGTCTTGTATTAACCGTTCCGTTCGCCGCGATAAGGCAATAGAGTTAAATAAAATGAAATTTATATATCTTTTAGTCTCCCCGCTGTGAGACCCAATAAAAAATAAACACCGTAAAACCTAAAACTGAAGAGGTGATGAGAGGCATGACATATAGCTCGTAATCTAAAATAGCTGTTAAGTCACTAAATTTCACTAAAAAATATGCCGATAGTCCGAAGCATATCGAAATAAATATTTCAGAGTGAAATTTTAGGGCATCTATCTCTCCTTCGGATTCCCGAGCGTTAGCAATCGAAGCGCCTATCCACAGCAATAGACTGCTATAAATGCTAATTTCGCCGGGTAAGTCGTCTATACCTGGTGTGAAAAGAACATCTATCCCTAAGAGAAATAAAATAGCTATCAGTATTCCCAGCAGTGGCCTGAGTTTCATATGAATCTCTGTAATTGAGTTGTCTCGCCACTTTATTACAAAGAGAAAATGAATCGAAGCCCCCAACAATAATAGTTTCAGTCAATAAGGTAGATATTCGTGAGGATAATAAATTGAGACACCATATGATTCTCAAGGCTCCGCGTCTCGCCTCTTTCGCAGTGCTCCACCGCAACGTTCCACTCCCGGGAGGCACCATGACAATCACCCACAACGGCAAGCAGTACACAGCCAAAAAGCTCAACGATAACGAGTGGCAGCTTACGTCGTTATCGGCACCGCGCGACAAGTTGACTCTGAACCGCTGGCAGATGCATATCGCTGGCCTCCTGGAACAGGTTGAGGTGAAGGTATGATGCACCACTACGGATACGTTGAAGTTAACCGCGGCGCAGTTCGGCCTGGCATGTTGGTTAAGCACAAAGACGGCATGTGGACGGCATCAGCCAATAAGCGCGGAAAGCTCTATCTTCACCGCGGTTGTGAGCGCACCTTCACCAGAGAGCTTCTGGTTGAGGTTTATCTTGATGGCCGCGGCGGCGGACTGAGTCATTAACCCATTATTTGTTTGGGCCGTGAGGTGCAAGCTTAAACTCCAGATGATACAGCTTGCCGTCAGGTGCCTGAAAGTCGACCTCGAATGAATCCGGCGGATTGAATGGGTCAGGTGCGTTTCTTGCGATACACGTAGAACGCCACGCAATATGTCCATTCTTGCCTAAGCCAAGCGATCGTGACTTCCACCAGTCATACCATGACTGATCGTGCGGCTGGTCACTTCCCTTTTCTCTCACAAACCAATGATTCCGCTTCGAGCGCTTACCCATTTCTATAGTTGAGTACATTGGGGAAGAGCATTTTTTGTTTATCAGCATTTAGTCACCTTGCTTGTTGCCGCTGCGCTTCATTCATTCTGATCTGTATCGCTGTTTAATCAAGTTTCACATTGAACTATCGGGCTGGCTTCACACAGCCGGGATCTGCACATCCAAATTTCAGGAGTTCAGCCATGAACGCATACCTCACTTACGACCGAATCGAAGAACGGCGCTGGGTTGAGCAGCAGCTCATCGACGAGAAAGAGAAGTGGGTCGACGACCGGGCGCAGAAAATTATCGACATGATGCCAAAAGAGCCAACCGGCCTCTTCCACTTCTCAGTTCCGATTGACTCCAGCCCATACGAAGGACTTCGCAGCGATAAAGCTGGCGAGGCCTACAACGATTTCATTTCGGCAGTTGCTTACGCCCAGGCGGAATACGACTGGGAACACCGTACCGGCTGCCCGTTTTAATTTTTGAGGGGATTAACGATGGCAAACGAATTAACAATCACGGCGAGTGCGCTGGCGGAAAAAGGTATCGACGTCGCTACCTGGAGCGCGCTGAAGAACAGTATCTACCCTGGCGCCAAAGACGAATCGGTAATGATGGCGCTCGATTACTGCCGTGCCCGCCAGTTGGATCCGTTGCTGAAGCCTGTTCACCTCGTGCCGATGAGCGTCAAAGACTCAAGAACGGGTAAAAGCGAATGGCGTGACGTGGTAATGCCGGGCATCGGGCTTTACCGCATTCAGGCAGACCGCTCCGGCGATTATGCCGGGGCTCGGGAGCCGGAGTTCGGTCCAGACGTAACTCAGACGCTTACTGGCGTCGAGGTGACCTTCCCTCAGTGGTGCAAATACACCGTCTACAAGCGCATGCCCAGCGGGGAGATCGTCGAGTTCAGCGCCAAAGAATATTGGATTGAAAACTACGCCACTGGCGGCCGCGACACCACGGCGCCGAACGCGATGTGGAAAAAGCGACCATACGGACAGCTGGCGAAATGCGCAGAAGCCCAGGCGTTGCGTAAGGCCTGGCCCGAGATCGGACAGCAGCCTACCGCCGAAGAAATGGAAGGCAAATCACTGGACGTTGATATCCGTGACGTCACGCCGCGCAGCACCACAGAAGCGCTTCCACCAGCAGCAAGCGAAGAAACGCTTCAGGCGATCACCGATCTCTTAACGACCCTGGATAAAGACTGGGAGAAAGACTTCCTCCCACTGTGCAGCGACATCTTCAAACGGCAAATTCTTGAGGCGTCAGAGCTCACTGAAGAAGAGGCGCAGAAAGGGTTTGGTTTCCTTCAGAAAAGGGCTAAGGCGGCAGCATGACTGGTAAAACCGTTGAAGTGACCTGCAAGTGCTGCCCGGACAAATTCCTGGCCCGAGTTGCTGACCGAAAAAGAGGTTGGGCACAGTTTTGCAGTAAGTCATGCGCTGCCTATTGGAAGCAATACGGTCGTCGCAGAGGGCATCAGTCACTTGAGATGCGGCAGTCGGCAATTGACAGAAATTCAATTGAGCGGCTACAGCGCGAAAAACATGTGAGCGATCCATCGCGAGGTTTCGTTTACGTGGGTGGATTCGGACCGTGGGATGACCATAAGGACTGCTGACATGACACCTGAAATTATCCTTGCCCGTACCGGTGTTGACGTAACCACTATCCAACAGGGCGATGAGGCGTGGCACCGGCTGCGCCTCGGCGTCATCACCGCCTCAGAAGTACACAACGTCATTGCCAAGCCAAGATCGGGAAAGAAGTGGACAGACATGAAAATGTCCTACTTCCACACCTTGCTCGCCGAGGTATGCACCGGTGTAGCGCCAGAGGTTAACGCCAAGGCGCTGGCCTGGGGTAAGCAGTACGAGGAAGACGCCCGCACCCTCTTCGAGTTCACTACTGACGTGAAAGTCACGGAGTCTCCGATCTTGTTCCGTGACGAGAGCATGCGCACTGCGTGCTCCCCTGACGGCCTGTGCAGTAACGGGTTCGGCCTCGAATTGAAATGCCCGTTCACCTCCCGCGACTTTATGAAATTCCGTCTTGGCGGTTTCGAAGCCATCAAGTCTGCGTACATGGCCCAGGTGCAGTACAGCATGTGGGTAACCGGAAAAGAGGCCTGGTTCTTTGCCAACTATGACCCGCGCATGAAACGCGAAGGCATTCACCACGTCGTCGTTGAGCGGGATCCGCAGTACATGTCCGACTTCAACGAAATGGTGCCTGAGTTCATCGAGAAGATGGACGAGGCGCTGGCGGAAATCGGCTTTACGTTCGGGGAGCAGTGGAAATGAAACGCACACCCTTCTACCGCAGGCCCGGGCGAACCGGGCAATTCTCCGGCCTCCGTGAACGCGTTATCTGGATGATTCAGGCGCGCGGCCGCCCGGTAACCGGCAGCGAAATCGCCGAGAAGTTCGGCGTCACGCTCATCGAGTTTAACCGGGTAGCCAACGGCATCACCCGCGGCACCGGACAGATAGCGCAGATCGTTGAGTCTGAAAAATGGCTCAACGAGGACGGTATCTGCGACCGGTCATTTAGCCTGGCCAGTAAGCCAAAGGTCGTAACGCCGCAGGGTAAATCACGGTTGTTCACCCGGCGCGCCATTGAGCAATCGCAGGAAGGCAGGCGGCAGGAGTGCATTGAACGTGCAGAACGCCGTAGCCGCCTGATTGCTCAGGGCCTCTACATCGACGAAATGGAGTCAGTGCTATGAAAGCGTGGTCTCTCGAAGAGCTGGCGCTGCTGTGGCGACACTCAAACGCTGAAGTCGCAGAGTTTACCGGCCGCAGCATTGAAGAGGTCGGAGATAAGCGGCTGCAAACCAATATTGAGCGTAATGGCTGGGATGTAAACGATCCGGAGCGGGAGGAATCATGACCGATTACACCGGCAGCAACACGCCAGCAGATCAGCGCGACCTCTGGCGCACTCCACCAGCCCTCTTCGCTGCCCTTAATGCTGAGTTTTGCTTCCAGCTGGATGCCGCCGCGGCGCCTCATAACGCACTGTGCCGGAAGTTCATCACCGCCGAGCAGAATACACTGGAGACTCCCTGGGCTGATTACCTGAATGTACCTGGCTACGCCTGGATGAACCCGCCATACAGCGACATCACGCCGTTCGTTAAAAAGGCCGCTGCCGAGAGCAACAATCAGATCGGCACAGTCATGCTTGTCCCAGCTGACACTTCGGTTGGCTGGTTCAAGGAGGCAATCCAGACCGCCAGCGAGGTACGCTTCATCACCGCCGGGCGGCTGGCATTTATCAACCCGGTCACCGGTAAGCCAGTATCGGGAAATAACAAAGGTTCGATGCTCATCATCTGGCGACCGTACCCGCGTACACACTGCCACTTCGCAACTGTGGACCGGGACGAGCTGATGGCTTTCGGGGTGAAACTTCTCGCCCGACGGGAGGCCGCATGACGCCAGAAACAGACAACGCCAGTATCAAGGCACTAATCGCCAGGTCGCTAAAGCGGCCTTTTTTATTGCTGGCATTCACCTTCAACCGTATTAACGGACAGTTCCGGGAGCATTGATTATGAAAGAGTTCAAGGGTACTCCGGGGAAATGGATTTTTTCTCACAGTAGCGCAAGTGACGACAACGTGGCTTGCATAGAAATTAATTCATCAGAATCGCTGCACGAAATTGCTTATCTCCAAAGTACACCACCAAACATCGGAGGAGACGGGCAGACATCTTTCGATAAAACAATTGCGAATGCGCATCTGATAGCAGCCGCGCCTGATTTGCTGGATGCGCTGCAATCCCTGTTCGAAAACTATAAGCAGCTCGCTGATTCAGGCGATGCCGGTAACTGGCGACTCGAAGATGAACCTGCCGGAAAGAAGGCGCTGAACGCCATCAACAAAGCCCTCGGTAAGGAGTGACCATGGACATCATCGATACCGCAGCAGAGATTGAAGAGCTTCAGCGTAACGCCGCCCTTTCCGCTCACCGCATCGACCGCAATGCCGTTTCAGCTGAGCATTGCGCGGAATGCGGCGAACCAATTCCCGAGCCTCGGCGCGCTGCCGTTCCCGGCTGCCAGACGTGCGCAGAGTGTCAGGGTGTTATCGAACTAAGGAATAAGCAGAGGGGGATGTGATGCCAGATATCACTCGGGAGGAGGTAGAAAAACTGCTTTCTTACAATCCGGAAACTGGTGAGTTTAGATGGAAGATCAAATGGGGAAATCAGTCTGCCGGAAATTTAGCAGGAAATACTGACAGGCTTGGTTATCTCACCATCCAGGTGCACAGGAAGCTTATTAAGGCCCACCGAATCGCATTTCTCCTCATGACTGGAAGTTGGCCGAAAAGCTACATCGACCACATAAACAGAAACCCTTCAGACAACAGATTCTGCAATTTACGCGAAGTAACCCCACTCCAAAACACTATGAATCGTTCCGTCGCATCAAACAACACATCCGGTGTGGCAGGAGTTTCATATGAGGAGAGAAGAGGAAAGTGGCGAGCTCACATCAAGGTAAACGGAAAAATGAAAAGCCTTGGATATTTCAAGCGAAAAGAAGATGCGATAGCAGCCAGAAAAAAAGGTGAAGAAACTCACTTCGGCGAATTTTCAGCACGATAAATACAGATAGCTGCGCGCCCAGCGTGCGGCATGAGGAAGAATATGAATTTCACTATTGGCACCAACAATCAAAGCTGGGATGGAAATGGTATGCCTCCAGTCGGGACGGTATGCGAGATAGCAGCAAGCACGCCACAGTTGCATATCAAGCACCCAGAAGGATCGGTCGTGAAAATTTACGCGCACTTCACTGACGATCGAGGCATTGAGCTGGCTGCATTCGTTGATGAAATCGGTAAAGTCGGAGGGGTTTGCACCTCCAAGTGTTTTCGACCTCTGAAAACGCAAGAGGATAAAAAGCGCGAATTATTGATCGAAACAGTAAACGGACTAATTGATGGATTTATGAAATCGTCCGGTGGCGATTATTCCAAACTTGGCGCAGTGGTAGTCGATTACCTCTCGCTGCTGAAGAAACTCGAATGACGCAACTGATAGCCAGTTATGAGCTGGCTATTGGGTGCGAAAGCACTGCTCCGTTATCCCTTTTGCCCGGACCCGCGCCGGGCTTCTTTTTGCCTGATTTCGAATAATCAACACGACGCATCAGACGTGGGTATACTCACGCTGGTTGCCAGGAGTCAGTTATGGCACAGGTAATTTACGATTCAGAATGGGGTGTTGCTTCAAAACTAAAAGAGAAGACAGGCCTTACCGATCGTCAGATTAAAAGCTATCGCCAAACCCTCTGGGTCGAAGGCGTGCATTTTAAGAGAATCCCATTAGATGGAAGCAGCTCCGAAGAGCGAGGACTTGTTTGGTACAACATCCCAAACATTAACAGGTTTGTGAAGGAGGCATAATGGCTGCAATGCCAACGGGTGTTGAGATCCACAACAATAAAATACGAATAAGTTTCAAGTTTCAGGGTGTGAGATGTCGAGAAACATTGAAGGGATGGATCATAAATTCTTCGAATATTAAAAAAGCTGGGAATCTGAGAGCTAAAATTGTTAGCGAGATTCAGCTAGGCACATTTGACTACCGGACCGTGTTTCCGGAGTCAAAGGTAGCAGCAAAGTTTTATACATCTAAAAATATTACGACGTTCGCTGACCTTGCATCAACCTGGTATGAAAACCATAAAATTGATCTCTCACCCAATGCCGCAAGAAGCTATGGGATAGCTGTAAGAACGTTAACAAAACTAATTGGCCCTGAAACGCTGGTTGCATCCATCACCAACAGCGACATTCTGGGCTGGAGAAAGGAGTTACTGACTGGCGATACTAACTATGCTCCAGAAAAGAGGAGAAATAAAACTGGCCGCGCCGTAAGAACAGTAGATTATTATTTGGCCATTCTGCGACAAATCCTCGACTATGCTGTTAAAAATAAAGTCATTTCATATCAACCGTATGTCGGGATAAAAAGGCTTCGCAAAGGGCAAACAAAACCAGACCCGCTTCTGAAGCATGAGTTTGAGCAGTTGAAAGAGACTGCTCCGGCACAGCAAAAAAACATGTGGCAATTTTTTGCTTACACCGGCGTTCGCCCCGGTGAGCTTTGCGCTCTTGCCTGGGAGGATATCGATCTTAACTCCGGCGAAGCTAATATTGCGCGCAATCTTACTCAGGAAGGATTTTTTGGACCACCTAAAACCGAAGCAGGATACCGGACGATAAAGTTACTGGAGCCGGCTCTGGAGGCGTTGCGAGCTCAAAAGGAGCTTACGGGGAGTGCCCCTAAGGTACCAATCACTTTTCACCACCGGGAGTTCGGTAAAACGGAAACGCAGAAACTGCACTTTGTGTTTATGCCTCGACCTCAGAAAGGAAAGCTAGCTGCGTACTATTCAGTCAGCTCAATTGTGTCATTATGGGACATTACAGTAAGGCGTTCGGGTATTCGCCGCAGACGCCCCTATCAGCTGCGTCATACATATGCGTGCTGGATGTTGTCGGCAGGTGCTAATCCTGCTTTTATAGCGAATCAGATGGGTCATGAGAATGCAGAGATGGTCTTCCATGTATACTCTGCGTGGATAAATGCTCTCGATGGGGATCAGGTATCATTTTTGAATCAGCGCTTTGGCGGATATGCTAATGCCCCTATAGTGCCCCTGAAGCTAAAAACAAAGTAGTTAATTTATTGATTTTCCGGTGATATTTAATGAAAAAGCTGTTTGTGCAGTTTTATCTCCTGCTGTTTGTCTGCTTTCTGGTGATGACCATGCTGGTCGGGCTGGTCTACAAATTCACCGCAGAGCGCGCGGGCAGGCAATCCCTGGACGATCTGATGAAAAGCTCGCTCTATCTGATGCGTAGCGAGCTGCGAGAAATTCCTCCTCATGACTGGGCGCGCACGTTAAAAGAGCTGGATCTGAATCTGTCGTTTGATTTGCGTATCGAACCCATGAAGGATTTTGACTTAGCGCCGCCTGCGATGCAGCGTCTGCGCGACGGAGACATCGTCGCACTGGACGAGAAATATACCTTCATTCAGCGTATTCCGCGCAGCCATTATGTTCTGGCCGTCGGGCCAGTGCCCTATCTCTATTACCTGCACCAGATGCGCCTGCTGGATCTCGCTCTGCTGGGCTTTATTGCCATTTCGCTCGCTTTACCTGTGTTCATCTGGATGCGACCGCACTGGCAGGACATGCTGAAACTGGAATCCGCCGCACAGCGTTTTGGGGAGGGTCATTTAACTGAACGCATACATTTCGACAGCGGTTCCAGTTTTGACCGGCTCGGTATTGCCTTCAACCAGATGGCCGATAACATCAACGCCCTGATTGCCAGCAAGAAGCAGCTGATCGATGGTATTGCGCATGAACTGCGCACTCCGCTGGTACGCCTGCGTTATCGCCTGGAGATGAGCGAGAACCTCACCGGGGCGGAATCGCAGGCGCTCAATCGGGATATCGGCCAGCTTGAAGCACTGATTGAAGAGCTGCTGACCTATGCCCGCCTCGATCGGCCTCAGACGGAGTTGCACCTCAGTACACCGGATCTCCCCGTCTGGCTACAGACGCATATTAACGATGTGCAGAGCGTTAACCCTCAGCGAAAACTGCTGACAGCCATTACCCCCGGCGCGTACGGCGCACTGGACATGCGCCTGATGGAACGCGTGCTGGATAATCTGATGAACAACGCCATGCGCTACAGCGAAACGACGCTGCGCATAGGTTTAGATTTGCAGGGAAGCCAGGCGATTCTGTGTGTGGAAGACGATGGCCCCGGCATTGAGCCGGCGGAGCGTGAAAAAGTTTTTGAGCCGTTTGTGCGCCTCGATCCCAGCCGCGATCGGGCTACCGGCGGCTGTGGTCTGGGGCTGGCAATTGTCCGTTCTATTGCCCAGGCGATGGGCGGTTCGGTTCGCTGCGAAGCGAGCGAGCTGGGTGGGGCCCGGTTCGTCTTTAGCTGGCCGATCTATCACAATATTCCCCTTCCCGTACCTGCCTGACCTAAACCGCACGCTGGCCTGACCCGGCGTGTTGTGCTATATCAAAAGTATGTTGTAACTAATTAAGGGCTGCCATGGCAACTTACGATCTCATCGAAAGGCTTAACACCACATTTCGGGAAATAGAGCAGGCGTTACTGACCCTCACGGGGCAACTTCAGGACTGCCGCCTGCTGGCCGCCCGCGTCTTTTCCCTGCCCGAGGTGGCGAAAGGCGCGGAGCACGACCCGCTGAACACCATTGAGGTGACGCAGCATGTTGGCAAGGCGGCGCTGGAAATGACGTTGCAGCACTTTCGTCGCCTTTTCATCCAGCAGCAGTCCGAAAATCGCAGCAGTAAGGCCGCCGTTCGCCTGCCCGGCGTCATCTGCCTGCAAACGGATGCCGAAACGCGTGAAGGAATTGAGGCGCAGATTACGCATATCAATACGCTGAAAGCCGCCTTTGAGAAGATTGTAACCGTTGAGTCCGGGCTGGCGCCGGCTGCCCGTTTTGAATGGGTGCATCGCCAGCTTCCGGGGCTGATCACCCTGAATGCTTACCGCACGCTGACGGTACTGCGCCACCCCGCCACGCTGCGCTTCGGCTGGGCCAACAAGCACATCATTAAAAATTTCACGCGCGATGAGATCCTGGCTCAGCTGGAGAAAAGCCTGAAATCGCCGCGAACGGTCGCCCCGTGGTCGCGGGAACAGTGGATTGAACGGCTGGAGCAGGAGTACCACAGCATTGCCTCCCTGCCAGCTGATACCCGTCTTAAAATAAAGCGTCCGGTGAAGGTGCAGCCTATCGCCCGCGTCTGGTACGCCGGACAACAAAAGCAGGTGCAATACGCCTGCCCGACGCCGCTGATTGCGCTCTATGATGCCGATCAGGGTGCGGTGGTGCCGGATATCGGGGAACTGCTGAACTACGATGCTGAAAACGTTCAGCATCGCTATAAACCCCAGGCGCAGCCGCTACAGCTGATTATTCCGCGGCTGCACCTGTATGTGGCGCAGTGATTACCTGAGGCTGCCCACCATCGCTTCCGGGCGGACCCAGGCATCAAACTCGGCGTCCGTCAGGTAGCCCAGCGCCAGCGCAGAGGCTTTCAGGGTAAGCCCCTCTTTGTGCGCTTTTTTAGCGATTTCGGCCGCTTTGTCATAACCAATATGGGTGTTCAGCGCCGTTACCAGCATCAGAGACTCATTCAGCAGCTGGCTGATTCGCTCGCGATTAGGCTCAATGCCCACCGCGCAGTGCTCGTTAAAGCTCTCCATGCCATCGGCCAGCAGACGAATCGATTGCAGTACGTTGTGGATCACCATCGGGCGATAGACGTTAAGCTCGAAGTTACCCGACGCGCCGCCCATGTTGACCGCCACGTCATTACCCATCACCTGACAGCACAGCATGGTCATGGCTTCGCACTGCGTCGGGTTCACTTTACCCGGCATAATGGAGCTGCCCGGCTCGTTTTCCGGAATGCTGATTTCGCCGATGCCGCAGCGCGGGCCGGAGGCCAGCCAGCGCACGTCGTTGGCAATTTTCATCAGCGAGGCCGCCAGCCCTTTCAGCGCGCCATGGGTATGCACCAGCGCATCACAGGTCGCCAGCGCTTCGAATTTATTCGGAGCGGTAACAAACGGCTGCCCGGTGATCTTCGCCAGCTCTTCGGCCACGCGCACCGCGTACTCGGGATGGGTGTTTAAGCCAGTGCCCACCGCCGTCCCGCCGAGCGCCAGCTCCGCCAGATGCGGCAGGCTGTTGTCGATATGCTTAAGATTGTGCTCCAGCATTGCCACCCAGCCGGAGATCTCCTGACCAAGCGTCAGCGGCGTGGCGTCCTGAAGGTGCGTACGACCAATTTTAACGATGTCGCGGAAGGCCTGCGCTTTCTCGTTAAGCGTAGATTTAAGCACGTTGAGCTGCGGGATAAGCTGCTCGCGGATTGCGATGACGGCCGCCACGTGCATGGCCGTCGGGAACACGTCGTTGGAACTCTGGCTTTTGTTCACGTCATCGTTCGGGTGGACCTTGCGCTCCATGCCGCGCACGCCGCCAAGAAGCTCGCTTGCGCGGTTCGCCAGCACCTCGTTCATGTTCATGTTGCTCTGGGTGCCTGAGCCGGTCTGCCAGATGGCAAGGGGGAATTCGTCGGGATGTTTGCCCGCCAGCACTTCGTCGGCGGCATTGATGATGGCGGTGGCTTTATCGGCATCCAGCAGGCCCAGATCCTGATTGACTTTGGCGGCAGCGCGTTTGGTCAACGCCAGCGCCTGGATTAGCGAGACGGGCATTTTCTCTGTCGAAATGCGGAAATGCTCCAGCGAACGCTGAGTTTGTGCGCCCCATAGCTTGTCGGCCGGGACGTCGATGGCGCCCATGGAGTCTTTCTCGCGGCGATGCATTGTCATTACTTACTCCTTGATAACAAAGATGGGATTGCTCACATGCTTAAGAGATAAGTATTGATGACTTCTGAGAAACGTTATGGCGCTTTGTGCGCTCTTTTTGATGTCGGGTGGCGGCTGCGCCTTACCCGACCTACGAGAATGCAGGCCGGGTAAGCGTCAGCGCCAACCGGCAATTTACAGACTTACTTCACACACGCCGAACACTGGGAAGACTGGATCTGTTTGAAGAAGTCGTTACCTTTGTCATCCACGAGGATGAACGCCGGGAAGTCTTCCACTTCAATTTTCCAGATCGCTTCCATACCCAGTTCCGGGTACTCCACGCACTCCAGGCTCTTGATACTGCCCTGCGCCAGCACCGCTGCCGGGCCGCCTATGCTACCGAGGTAGAAGCCGCCGTGCTTGTGGCACGCGTCCGTCACCTGCTGGCTGCGGTTGCCTTTCGCCAGCATGATCATGCTGCCGCCGTTTGCCTGCAACTGGTCGACGTAGGAGTCCATACGGCCCGCCGTGGTTGGGCCTAACGAGCCGGAAGCATATCCATCAGGCGTTTTTGCCGGGCCTGCGTAGTAGATCGGGTGATCTTTAATGTACTGCGGCAGCCCTTCGCCGTTGTCCAGGCGCTCTTTCAGCTTCGCATGGGCGATGTCGCGGCCCACGATAATCGTCCCGTTCAGGGAAAGGCGCGTTGAAACCGGATACTGCGAAAGCTGCGCGAGGATCTCTTTCATCGGACGATTCAGGTCCACGCGAACCGCTTCCCCCTCGCCCGCTTTACGCAGTTCTTCAGGAATATATTTGCCCGGGTTGTTCTCCAGCTTCTCGATCCAGATGCCGTCGCGGTTGATCTTCGCCTTGATGTTGCGATCCGCCGAGCATGAGACGCCCATGCCCACCGGACAGGAAGCACCGTGGCGCGGCAGGCGGATCACGCGAATGTCATGCGCGAAGTATTTGCCGCCAAACTGCGCGCCCAGGCCCAGATTCTGCGCTTCGGCCAGCAGTTCCTGCTCAAGCTGCACGTCCCGGAACGCCTGACCATGTTCGTTACCTTCCGTTGGCAGGCCATCGTAGTATTTGGTTGAGGCCAGCTTAACGGTTTTCAGGGTGCTTTCGGCAGACGTACCGCCAATCACAAACGCGATATGGTACGGCGGGCAGGCCGCGGTGCCGAGGGTGCGCATCTTCTCGACCAGATAATTCTTCAGCTTGCCCGGGGTAAGCAGCGCTTTGGTTTCCTGGTAAAGATAGGTTTTGTTGGCTGAACCGCCGCCTTTGGCGATGCAGAGGAATTTGTACTCGTCACCGTCGACGCTGTAGAGGTCAATCTGCGCAGGCAGGTTGGTGCCGGTGTTCACCTCTTTGTACATATCCAGCGCCGCGTTTTGCGAATAGCGCAGGTTGTCTTCGGTGTAGGTATTGTAAACGCCGCGCGCCAGCGCCGCTTCGTCACCGCCGCCGGTCCAGACGCGCTGGCCTTTTTTACCGGTGATAATCGCCGTGCCGGTGTCCTGGCAGGTCGGCAGAATGCCTTTCGCCGCGATATCAGAGTTACGCAGGAATTGCAGAGCAACGTACTTATCGTTCTCACTGGCTTCCGGGTCGCTCAGGATATCAGCAACCTGCTGCTGATGCGCCGGACGGAGCATAAAGGAAGCATCATGGAAGGCTTGCTGCGCCAGCAACGTCAGCGCCTGCGGGTCAACTTTGAGGATCTCCTGCCCTTCAAACTCAGAGACAGAAACGTAATCGCGGGTTAACAGGTAATACTCGGTCTGATCCTGACTGAGGGGGAAAGGATCCTGATAATGGAAGGGTTTATTCGACATTGTTCTCTCACTTACTGCTTCGGTCTGTTTATTCAGGGCAGATGTTCCGCTGCCCGGCTTAAAAGCGAGTCAGCTTATCCTACACAATTTTTTAACAAAAACTGAGACTAGTACGACTTTTTACATCCGCAGGTTACTTCCATTCGGTTTATTGCTTTAATACGCGGAGTTAATTCCACATATGAATCAGGGCTTGATAATGCAAAAACTCATCAACTCAGTGCAAAACTACGCCTGGGGAAGTAAAACTGCGTTAACGGATCTCTACGGTATCGCCAACCCGGACAACCTGCCGATGGCAGAGCTGTGGATGGGCGCGCATCCGAAGAGCAGCTCAAAAATTGAAGATGCCAGCGGCCAGGTTCGCAGCCTGCGTGACGTCATCGACGCCGACAAAGCCGCACTGCTCGGCGATAAAGTGGCGAATCGTTTTGGTGAGCTGCCGTTTCTGTTCAAGGTATTGTGCGCCGACCAGCCGCTCTCCATTCAGGTTCACCCGAACAAAAAAGCCTCTGAGCTGGGCTTTGCCAAAGAAAATGCCGCCGGTATTCCGTTAGACGCCGCAGAGCGTAACTACAAAGATCCTAACCACAAGCCGGAACTGGTTTTCGCCCTTACCCCTTTCCTGGCGATGAATGCCTTCCGCGAGTTTTCCGAGATCATCTCCCTGCTGCAACCGGTCGCCGGGGCTCACAACGCGATCGCCCATTTCCTGGAAAACCCGAACGCAGAAGCCTTGAGCGAGCTGTTTGCCAGCCTGCTGAATATGCAGGGCGAGGAAAAATCCCACGCGCTGGCGGTGCTGAAAGCCGCGCTGAACAGCCAGCAAGGTGAGCCATGGGACACCATTCGCGTAATTTCCACGTTTTATCCGGACGACAGCGGTCTCTTCTCTCCGCTGCTGCTGAACGTGGTGAAGCTCAACCCGGGCGAAGCGATGTTCCTGTTCGCTGAAACCCCGCACGCCTACCTGAACGGCGTGGCGCTGGAGGTGATGGCTAACTCCGATAACGTACTGCGCGCGGGCCTGACGCCAAAATACATCGACATCCCTGAGCTGGTTGCCAACGTGAAGTTCGTGGCGAAACCTGCTGCGGAGCTGCTTACGCAGCCGGTGAAAAACGGCGCAGAGCTGGACTTCCCGATTCCGGTTGACGATTTTGCCTTCTCGCTGCACGACCTCAGCGCAGACGAAACCGCCATTGCACAGGAGAGCGCAGCGATCCTGTTCTGTGTAGAAGGCGAAGCGACGTTGCATAAAGATAGCGAGCGTCTGGTGCTTAAACCGGGTGAATCCGCCTTTGTCGCGGCCAACGAGTCGCCTGTCCAGGTGAGCGGCACCGGTCGCCTGGCGCGTGTTTTTAATAAGCTTTAGGGACTTACTGAATTTTTTAACAACTCTTGCTAAGCTAGTAACAGGCGTTGTAACACCAGGCGGTTTTAACCGCCTGGTTTCATTTTAGGGATAATCGCAATGAAAAAATCGGTCGTAGCGGTAGGAGTGATTGTTGCTTTAGGCGTGATCTGGACGGGTGCTTCCTGGTATACCGGGAAACAGCTGGAAAGCCGTCTGGCAGAGATGATGACGCAGGCAAACAGCGAGATTAAGCGCAGCGCGCCTGAAGCAGGTCTGGAGCTGAGGTACCAGAACTACCAGCGTGGCGTGTTTACCAGCCATATGCAGGTGGTGGTGAAGCCGGTTGCGGGTAATCAGAACGCCTGGCTGAAACCGGGCCAGAGCGTGGTGCTGGATGAAGTGGTCAGCCACGGTCCGTTCCCGCTGGCGCAGTTGAAAAAGTTTAACCTGATCCCCTCCATGGCATCCGCCAGAACCGTACTGGTGAATAACGAGGTGACGAAGCCGATTTTCGATATGGCGAAAAATGAGTCGCCGTTTGAGATCAATACCCGCATCAGCTATGCCGGTGATACGCATTCCGACATCGACCTGAAAGCCCTGAATTACGAACAAGGCACTGACAAAGTCGCCTTCAGCGGCGGTAATTTCCAGCTTGATGCCGATCGCGACGGCAAGAATGTCTCCCTGACCGGCGATGCCGCCAGCGGCCTGGTGAATTCAGTCAATGAATATAACCAGAAGGTTCAGCTTACTTTCAACAACCTTAAAGCCAGCGGCAATAGCCGTATGACCGATTTTGATGAGCGTATCGGCGACCAGAAACTGAGCCTCGATAAGATCGCCATTGCGATCGAAGGCAAAGAGATGGCGGTGCTGGAAGGCATGGATCTGGACGGTAAGTCTGACGTCTCCAAAGACGGTAAAAGCATCAACACCCAGCTGGATTACAGCCTGAAAAGCCTGAAAGTACAGAATCAGGATCTGGGTACCGGTAAGCTGTCTCTGAAAATCGGCAACATTGACGGCCAGGCGTGGCATGAATTCAGTCAGAAATACAGTAAAGAGAGCCAGGCTCTGCTGACCGATGCCGCCCTGCAACAGAACCCGCAGGCGTACCAGCAGCAGGCGATGACGGTGCTGTTTAATAACCTGCCGATCCTGCTGAAGGGCGAGCCGGTGATTACCGTTGCGCCACTGAGCTGGAAAAACGGCAAAGGCGAAACCAACTTCAACCTGTCGCTGTTCCTGAAGGATCCGGCCGCTGCGACCGGCGAACCGCAGACCCTGGCGCAGGAAGTTGACCGCAGCGTGAAATCGCTCGACAGCAAGCTGACCATCCCGATGGATATGGCGACCGAGTTCATGACGCAGATTGCGAAACTTGAAGGGTATGGTGAAGAAGATGCAGGGAAACTGGCAAACCAACAGGTGAAAGGCCTGGCGGCGATGGGCCAGATGTTCCGCATCACGAAGGTGGAAGACAACACCATTTCCACCAGCCTGCAATATGCTAATGGCCAGGTGACGCTCAACGGCGACAAAATGCCGCTGGAAGAGTTTGTCGGTATGTTTGGTATGCCGACGCTGGGCATTCCGGCACCGGCTGAACCGGCAGCGCCACCGGCAGTGCCGCAGCAGTAAACGAAAAACCCCTCGCATGAGGGGTTTTTTATTGCCGGGTGGCGCTGACGCTTACCCGGCCTACGATCATGAGCCGTTGCAGGCCCGTGCAAGCAAAGCGTTTACTTCACGGTCACTAACCGCGCAGCCACAATCTGATGCCCGGCCTGCACGTCCGTATTTTCAATGCGCTGCATGATCCTGTCTGCCAGGGTGTACCCCATTTCACGAGCCGGCGTCGTCGCCCAGACGATGGGGAGATCGTCTAACGCATTTTCACCGACATCCGCAAACGCCCCCAGCGCCACCTGATGGCCGAAGAACGTTTCTACCCCGCCCTCACCGCTCTGGCGTCCGGCGCGGATCAAACCGAACCACGCCCCCATCGCAATGACGTCGTTATAGCAAATCACAGCGCTGATCGTCGGGCTGTTGCGGAGCAACGTGCCGATGGCTTCCGCGGCTTTTTTCTGGCTGGATTCACACTCCACCACCCATTCGCTGTGAAACGGCAGGCCATATTTGATGAGCGTGGAGCAGTAACCGCCCACCCGCTCGGCACGCGTCAGGGACGAGCTTTTACCGCCGAGCCAGGCGATGCGCTGATGGCCGCGATGAATAAGATGCTCGGTCAGCATTTGCGCGGCCTGCATGTTATCTGGCCGAAGGGTATCGGCTTCGTCGAGATAGCTGGCGCGCGACGCAAACACCAACGGTACGCCTTTCTGCGCCGCGCGCTCACACAATTCACTGCCCACGCCGGACGCGCCGGCCACGATCACCCCATCCACCCCTTGCGTCAGCAGCATATCCAGCCTGGAGAGCAGCTGCTCCGGTTCGCGCCCACCGTGGAGCAGGAAAACCATTCGCCCCTGAGCCTCAAGCGCCTCGGTAAGCCCGGCGGTCAGTTCCGCATAAAACGGCGACGCGAGGTCGCGAACGATCAGCCCTATCACCCCGCTTTGCCCACCGCGCAGCGCCGACGCCTGGCGATTACGCACAAAGCCTAACTGCTCAACGGCCTCGTTGACGCGCTGACCCGTTGCAGGAGAGATGCGCCCCTTCCCGCTCAATACCAGCGAAACGGTGCTGACGGAAACCCCCGCCGCCAGCGCGACATCGTTGATGGTGATCTTTTTCGCTACAGCCATGTGGTGGCGTGACTCCTTGATAATGAGATCGCTAAAACGTTTTATCAATACGTTATCTTTATACTACCAGTAAAAGCCTGAGAATGTGATTTAGCGCGCACTAAAGTTTGATAAAACGTTTTATCTTCTCGCCCCATCGAGGTCGTTAAATCTCTTTCTACCATTTAAGGAGTCGTTTTATGACGACGAAAGCAGCACAAAAAATATCGCTGTGGGAGTTTTTCCAGCAACTGGGTAAAACCTTTATGCTGCCCGTGGCGCTTCTCTCTTTTTGCGGGATCATGCTGGGGATCGGCAGCTCGTTAAGCAGCCACGACGTCATTACCCTGATCCCTTTCCTCGGAAATCCGGTACTTCAGGCGATCTTCATCTGGATGAGCAAGGTCGGCTCTTTTGCCTTTAGCTTCCTGCCGGTAATGTTCTGTATCGCCATTCCTCTGGGTCTGGCGCGCGAAAATAAAGGCGTGGCGGCGTTTGCGGGCTTCGTTGGCTATGCGGTCATGAACCTTGCGGTTAACTTCTGGCTGACTGCCAAAGGGATCCTGCCCACGACCGACGCGGCGGTACTGAAAGCCAATAACATTCAGAGCGTGATTGGTATTCAGTCCATCGATACCGGGATCCTTGGAGCCGTGATCGCGGGGGTGATTATCTGGATGCTGCACGAGCGCTTCCACAACATCCGCCTGCCCGATGCGCTGGCCTTCTTCGGCGGGACCCGCTTTGTGCCAATCATTACGCTGGTTGTGATGGGTCTGTTTGGTCTGATCATCCCTCTGATTTGGCCGATTTTTGCCATGGGGATCACCGGTATCGGCCGCATTATCAATGGCGCGGGTGATTTCGGCCCGATGATTTTCGGTACGGGTGAACGTCTGCTGCTGCCATTTGGTTTACAGCATATCCTGGTTGCCCTGATCCGCTTTACCGAAGCCGGCGGTACCATGGACGTTTGCGGTCATTCCGTTAGCGGTGCGCTGACCATCTTCCAGGCCCAGCTGAGCTGCCCGACCACTCACGGCTTCTCTGAAAGTGCGACGCGTTTCCTCTCTCAGGGTAAAATGCCTGCCTTCCTCGGCGGCCTGCCGGGCGCAGCGCTGGCGATGTACCACTGTGCCCGTCCGGAAAATCGTCATAAAATTAAAGGTCTGCTGATCTCCGGCGTTATTGCCTGCGTGGTGGGCGGTACGACAGAACCTATCGAGTTCCTGTTCCTGTTCGTAGCGCCGGTACTGTACCTCATCCACGCCGTACTGACGGGCCTGGGCTTTACCGTGATGGCTGTGCTCGGTGTGACCATCGGTAACACCGACGGTAACGTGATTGACTTCGTGGTCTTCGGTATCCTGCACGGCCTGTCCACCAAGTGGTATCTGGTGCCGGTTGTGGCCGCCATCTGGTTCGCGGTTTACTATGGGATCTTCCGCTTCGCCATCACCCGCTTTAACCTGAAAACGCCTGGCCGCGATACCGATACGGCCACCAGCGTTGAACAGGCGGTAGCCGGCACTGTTGGGAAATCCGGATATAACACGCCGGCTATTCTGGCGGCGCTGGGCGGTGCGGATAACATTACCTCTCTGGATAACTGCATCACCCGCCTGCGTTTGTCGGTGGCGGACATGTCCAAAGTGGATACCAACGCACTTAAAGCTAACCGGGCTATTGGCGTGGTACAGTTAAATCAACACAATTTGCAGGTCGTCATTGGCCCGCAGGTACAGTCAGTGAAGGATGAGCTGGCAACCCTGATGCGAACCGTCGAAGCCTGATGCCTCGCCCCCCTCGTCATGAGGGGGTTTTACTTTACGGAGCACCGTCATGTTTGATTTTTCAACCGTCGTGGATCGACACGGCACCTGGTGTACCCAGTGGGATTATGTCGCTGACCGTTTTGGCGCCGCCGACCTGCTGCCCTTCACCATCTCTGATATGGATTTCGCCACTGCCCCCTGCATTACCGATGCGCTGCACCAGCGAATAAACCACGGGGTGTTTGGCTACAGTCGCTGGAAAAATGACGAATTTCTGGCCGCCGTGGCGCACTGGTTCCGGCAACGCTTTAACAGTCAGATTGATACCGAAACCGTGGTGTATGGGCCGTCGGTCATTTATATGGTCTCGGAGCTGATCCGCCTCTGGTCCTCGCCTGGCGACGGCGTGGTGGTTCATACCCCGGCTTACGATGCCTTTTATAAAGCCATCGAAGGCAACCAGCGTACCGTTGTTTCCGTGCCGATGCAGAAAACAGCGCCTGGCTGGGAGGGCGATATGGCCGCGCTGGAAGCGGCGCTGTCAAAACCGGAAAACAAGGTGCTGCTGCTGTGTAGCCCGCAAAACCCGACCGGCAAAGTCTGGACGCGGGAGGAGCTGACCACAATGGCGGCCCTGTGTGAACGTTATGACGTAGCGGTGATCAGCGACGAAATTCATATGGACATGGTATGGGGCACGCATCGTCACACCCCGTGGAATGAGGTTGCGCGCGGTAAATGGGCGCTGCTGACCTCGGGTTCCAAAAGCTTCAACATTCCGGCGCTGACGGGCGCCTGGGGGCTTATCGCCGATGATGCCAGCCGTAACGCCTATCTGAACGCATTAAAAGGTCGGGACGGACTCTCTTCCCCTTCCGTGCTGGCGCTGACCGCGCACATTGCTGCTTACCGGCAGGGCGAACCCTGGCTGGACGCGCTGCGGACCTATCTCGAAGAGAATCTGCGGTATGTTGCTCGCGAACTAAACAGTGCTTTTCCGACACTCAACTGGCAACCGCCCGAGGCCACCTATCTGGCCTGGATCGATCTCAGCCCACTCGGTATAGATGACAAGACGCTGCAAAACGTGCTGATTGAACAGCAAAAAGTGGCCATCATGCCGGGATATACCTATGGGGATGAAGGTAAAGGCTATGTGCGACTGAACGCTGGCTGTCCGCGTAGTAAGCTTGAACAGGGCGTTCAACGCCTTATCGCCGGCATCAACACTCTGCTGTAAATCATTTGCGCAACGGAATATTCCCTTGCGCAAATAGCTTTTTACCCCGTTTTGTTTTTATAATATGGCGCACTTTAACCAGCAAAGAGTGCGACCATGATTGATACACGCCTGCCTTTAACTGATATTCACCGCCACCTCGACGGAAACATTCGTGCCCAAACCATTCTCGATCTTAGTCGCCAGTTCAATTTAACCCTCCCTGCCGAAACGCTTGAAACCCTGATCCCGCATGTTCAGGTCACGTCGAACGAACCGGATCTGGTGAGTTTTCTGAGCAAGCTCGACTGGGGCGTGAAGATGCTGGCCTCGGTCGATGCCTGTCGCCGTGTCGCCTTTGAAAACATCGAAGATGCTGCGCGTAACGGCCTGCACTATGTTGAACTGCGTTTCTCCCCGGGCTATATGGCGATGACCCACAACCTCCCCGTAGCGGGCGTGGTTGAAGCGGTCATTGAAGGCGTGCGTGAAGGCTGCAAAACCTTTGACGTTCAGGCGCGTTTGATTGGCATTATGAGCCGTACCTTCGGTGAAGCGGCCTGTCTTCAGGAGCTGGAAGCATTACTGGCGCATCGCGACCAGATCACCGCCATCGACCTGGCCGGTGACGAGCTGGGCTTCCCGGGCAGTCTGTTCCTGTCTCATTTCAACCGCGCACGTGATGCAGGATGGCATATTACCGTTCATGCGGGGGAAGCTGCGGGGCCGGAAAGCATCTGGCAGGCCATTCGTGAACTGGGTGCGGAACGTATAGGTCATGGCGTGAAAGCCATTGAAGATCGCGCGCTGATGGATTTCCTCGCCGAACAACGTATTGGGATCGAATCCTGCCTGACCTCCAATATTCAGACCAGTACAGTAGCGTCGCTGGCGCAACACCCGCTGAAAACCTTCCTCGAACACGGGGTGCTGGCTTCGCTGAACACGGACGATCCGGCGGTTCAGGGCGTGGATATTATTCACGAATACAACATCGCCGCACCACAGGCCGGGCTGAGCCGCGAGCAGATCCGTCAGGCGCAAATCAACGGGCTGGAGATCGCCTTCCTGACGCCTGAAGAGAAACAGGCGCTGCGCGATAAAGTTGCTCAGTAGTCCTCTTTACTGCCGGGTGGCGCTGCGCTTACCCGGCCTACGAAAGCGTTTGGCACTTATGCCAGACAGAGCGTTGCGCGATGTTTGGCAGATTCGATCCCGAGCTCGATGAGCTCCATAATCTGGATTGCCTGGCTTGCGGGAACCGGATTTTCACCTGAACCGTTCAGCGCGTCACGAATGGCGGCGTAATACGCCGGATAGTTCCCCGGCAGGGTCAATACCGTCTCTTCAACCAGTACCTCACCCTCTGCACGCGTCACCACCCCGTCGCGCATGTCGTAGCCCCAGTCCTCCTGCGGTAAGCGTTCGCCATTTTTGAGGCGATCTTCCTGCGGATCCAGGCCGAACTTCACATAGCTGCCGCGCGCCCCGTGGATGATATAGCGGGCCGATTCCGCCGCCGCAAGCATTGTCCCGTGCAGCACAATGCGCCGCTGCGGATAACTCAAAATGGCATGGAAATAGTCGGTGGTCTGCGCCCCCGGCCTGAGCTGCGCTAATTCGACCGTCATGCTCACGGGCAAACCAAACAGATGAACGGCCTGATCGAGAAGATGCGGCGCTAAGTCATACCAGATGCCGCTACCCGGTCCCGCCTGCTCGCGCCAGCGATCTCGCACCTGCGGACGATAACGATCGAAGTGCGACTCAAAAAAGGCAATTTCGCCGAGCGTGCCTTCGTTTATCAGCGCTTTAACCGTCAGGAAATCGCTGTCCCAGCGCCGATTGTGAAAGACCGATAATAACCGACCCAGACTTCGCGCCAGCGCATCCAGCTCGCGCGCCTGTGACAACGTCACGGTGAAGGGCTTATCGACAACAACATGTTTCCCTGCCTCCAGCGCCGCTTTCGCCAGGGGGAAATGAGTGTCGTTAGGAGTAGGAATGACAATAAGGTCAATATTAGGATCGTTAAACAGATGCTTAGGCTCCGTTACCACCGGCACGGCTGGCCAGTCGGCGCGGACCTTAGTCTCATCGCTGCTTGTGATAGCCGCCAGTTCCATTCCCGGCGTGCCGGCAACCAGCGGAGCATGAAAGGTTTTGCTTGCGTACCCGTAGCCAATAAGACCGACGCGGATGTTTTCACTCATCGTTTACCCCCTCGCTGTGCGCTTATTTATCACTGGCCTTGTGCTTAACGCACAGATTAATAATGTGCCCTGTGAGTTAAAATAGCATCTCGCGACAGCGTTTTTTGTTACCTCGCATTAAAGTGTGTATATGGGTTCGAGGAATCGTTCCCAAAGCGCTTGCTCTGGCGAAAAGGGCGCTGTAACATTTGTAATCTGTATTTATGGATAAATTACAAACACAAATTATGTCGTCAATAATTAATCGAATCATTGAATTAGCGGGATGGATTGTCCTTGGGGTTTCAGTCGTGTTGCTCGGCATTGCCAGCCATATCGATAACTACCAGCCGCCGGAGCCTGTTACTGTCGCACAACAAAAGTAAGCCGTGTCGTCATAAAGCGTGACACATTACGTCATGGAACGTATTGCCAGCCGTAATGAACGGGGTTACCCTTCTCTTCCAGGCATCTGCTGATGCCTGATTCTTCGCAAAGAAAACTCCTAATTTCGTCGCGTTACCCGAGTGGACAGTTTACGTCTTTATTAATCCGTTTATTATTCGAACGCATTACCTTTATGGGTATTACCCTTTTATATGGAAACTTATTAATATGACAGTTCAGGACTATTTATTAAAATTTCGCAAGATCAATTCCCTTGAAAGCCTGGAAAAACTGTTTGACCATCTGAACTACACGCTGTCGGATAATCAGGACATCATCAATATGTACCGCGCTGCTGACCATCGTCGCGCCGAACTGGTCTCTGGCGGTCGTCTGTTCAATGTGGGGGAAGTGCCTAAATCCGTATGGCGTTACGTTGTATAAGAAAGTAGCCTTCGGCGTGAAATGTTATATACTCTTCGCCCTGCAAATTTCTGTATAACATTTCGCGCAGACTATGGGAGAGCGTATGACCGCATTGCCTGGAGAGAGAATTGGGGGCTGGTTAATCGCCCCGCTGGCATGGCTGCTGGTGGCATTATTAAGCGCTTCGCTGGCGCTGTTGCTATACACCACCGCACTGGTTACGCCTCATGCTATCCAGACACTGATGTCCCAGAGTGCGCTCAATATTGCAACGTGGTTTGTGTCGTTCGTTTTCGCGATCGCGATGTGGTACTACACGCTGTGGCTGACTATCGCCTTCTTCAAACGCCGCAAAAGCGTGCCAAAACATTACATTATCTGGCTGCTGGTCTCCGTGCTGCTGGCTGTCAAAGCATTCGCTTTCTCGCCAGTGTCTGACGCGCTGGCGGTTCGCCAGTTACTGTTTCCGCTACTGGCGACGGCGCTTCTGGTCCCTTATTTCAAGCGTTCGACGCGCGTTAAGAAGACCTTTGTCAACCCGTAATAACCTTACAGTTAACCTGTTGTGGCCTGTTGTCGTTTATCCGATAATAGGCGGCTATTTTATTTCAGGCTAAATAATGACCGATTACTTACTGCTCTTTGTCGGAACTGTGCTGGTTAATAACTTCGTACTGGTGAAGTTCCTTGGCCTGTGCCCGTTTATGGGCGTCTCCAAAAAGCTGGAGACGGCAATGGGCATGGGGCTGGCGACCACCTTCGTGATGACGATGGCCTCCATTTGCGCATGGCTGATTGATACCTGGATCCTGATCCCGCTCGACATGCTCTACCTGCGCACCTTGTCCTTTATTCTGGTCATTGCGGTTGTGGTGCAATTTACCGAGATGGTGGTGCGGAAAACCAGCCCTGCCCTGTATCGCCTGCTGGGCATTTTCCTGCCTCTCATCACCACCAACTGCGCGGTGCTGGGCGTGGCGCTGCTCAATATCAACCTTGGGCATAATTTCCTGCAATCGGCGCTGTACGGTTTTTCCGCGGCGGTCGGTTTCTCTTTTGTTATGGTCCTGTTCGCCTCGATTCGCGAGCGTCTGGCCGCGGCGGATATTCCCGCGCCGTTTCGCGGTAACGCCATCGCTCTGGTGACCGCAGGTTTAATGTCTCTGGCCTTTATGGGCTTTAGTGGTCTGGTGAAGTTGTAATGAGTGCTATCTGGATTGCCATCGCGTCCATCAGCGTACTGGGACTCGTCTTTGGCATCATTCTGGGTTATGCCTCCCGCCGGTTTGCGGTGGAGGACGATCCGGTGGTTGAAAAAATTGATGAACTTTTACCGCAGAGCCAGTGCGGGCAGTGCGGCTACCCTGGCTGCCGCCCTTACGCTGAGGCGGTGGGCGTGCAGGGCGAAAAGATCAACCGCTGCGCACCGGGTGGCGAAGCGGTCATGCTTAAAATAGCTGCCCTGCTGAACGTCGATCCCCAGCCTGTCGACGGCGATGAACAGGCCCAGGAGCCCGTTCGTGCCCTTGCTGTCATCGACGAAGCCAACTGCATTGGCTGCACCAAATGTATTCAGGCGTGTCCTGTTGACGCCATTGTGGGCGCAACGCGCGCGATGCACACCGTTGTGGCGGATCTGTGCACCGGCTGTAATCTCTGCGTGGCGCCCTGCCCGACGCAGTGTATAGAACTACGCCCGGTTGAAACGACTACTGAAAGCTGGAAGTGGGACCTTCAGACCATTCCGGTTCGCAATATTCCTGTGGAACAACATGCTTAAGTTATTTTCTGCCTTCAGAAAAGAGAAGATCTGGGATTTCGACGGCGGCATTCATCCGCCTGAGATGAAATCGCAGTCTAACGGCACGCCGCTGCGCCAGATCCCGCTGGCGACCCGTTACGTTATGCCCCTTAAACAGCATATCGGCGCGGAAGGTGAACTGTGCGTGAAAGAAGGCGATAGCGTTCTTCGCGGCCAGCCGCTGACCTTTGGTCGCGGACGGATGTTGCCGATACATGCCCCGACTTCCGGTAAGGTGGTGGCTGTTGCCCCCCATACCGTTGCCCATCCGTCGGCGTTGTCTGAGCTGAGCGTGATCATTGAAGCCGATGGTGAAGACCGCTGGATCGATCGTGACGGCTGGAGCGACTACCGTTGCCACAGCCGTGAAGCGCTGATTGAACGCATTCATCAGTTCGGCGTGGCGGGTCTGGGAGGCGCAGGCTTCCCGACTGGCGCTAAGCTTCACGGCGGCGGCGATAAAATCGAAACGCTGATCATCAACGCCGCCGAGTGCGAACCGTACATCACCGCCGATGACCGTCTGATGCAGGACTGTGCCGCGCAGGTGGTGGAAGGGATTCGCATTCTTGCGCATATTCTGCAACCCCGCGAAGTGCTGATCGGTATTGAGGACAATAAACCGCAGGCCATTTCGATGCTGCGTGCGGTACTGGCGGACAGCCACGATATCGCCCTGCGAGTGATCCCGACCAAATACCCGTCCGGCGGGGCAAAACAGCTGACGCAGATCCTGACCGGCAAACAGGTCCCCCACGGGGGCCGTTCGTCCGACATCGGCGTGCTGATGCAAAACGTGGGAACCGCCTACGCGGTGAAACGTGCGGTGATTGATGGCGAGCCATTGACCGAGCGCGTCGTCACGCTGACCGGCGAGTCCGTCTCCCGTCCCGGCAACGTCTGGGCGCGTCTGGGTACGCCGGTGCGTCATCTGCTGGAACAGGCTGGCTTCTGCCCGGGTAGCGATCAACTGGTCATTATGGGTGGCCCGCTGATGGGCTTTACCCTGCCGTGGCTGGATGTGCCGGTGGTGAAGATTACCAACTGCCTGCTCGCCCCTTCCCCAACGGAGATGGGCGAAACGCAGGAAGAGAAAGGCTGCATACGCTGTAGCGCCTGTGCGGACGCATGCCCGGCAGATTTACTGCCGCAGCAGTTGTACTGGTACAGCAAAGGCCAGCTGCACGATAAAGCCCAGGCGCATAACCTGGCTGACTGTATTGAATGCGGTGCCTGCGCCTGGGTCTGCCCAAGCAATATTCCGCTGGTGCAATACTTCCGTCAGGAGAAAGCCGAAATCTACGCCATCTCCATGGAAGAAAAACGTGCCGCTGAAGCGAAGGCCCGCTTTGAAGCGCGTCAGGCGCGACTGGAGCGCGAGAAACAAGCCCGTCAGGAACGCCATAAGCAGGCTGCCGTCCAGCCTGCGGCGAAAGATCAGGATGCCATTAACGCAGCCCTGGCCCGCGTGCGCGAGAAGAAAGCCACCGCCGCCCAGACGGTTGTGATCGCTCCGGGAGAAAGACCGGACAACAGCGAAGCGATTGCGGCCCGCGAAGCGCGTAAAGCCGAAGCTCGCGCGCGTCAGGCGGAGAAAGCGCAACACGCCAAACCGGAAGCCGATATCGACCCGCGTAAAGCGGCAGTGGAAGCGGCTATCGCCAGGGCAAAAGCCCGTAAGGCCGGTCAGCAGACAGTGGTGGTTGAACAGGAAGCGACGGATCCGCGCAAGGCGGCCGTTGAAGCCGCTATCGCCCGTGCCAAAGCACGAAAAGCGGCACAGGTTCAGCCTGCCGAAGAGAGTGAAGCGCCTGTCGACCCGCGTAAAGCCGCCGTTGAAGCGGCCATCGCCCGTGCCAAAGCACGAAAAGCGGCACAGCAGGACGAACGGCCTGCTGCCGCCAACGACGATCCACGCAAAGCCGCAGTCGCCGCCGCGATTGCGCGCGTTCAGGCAAAGAAAGCCGCGCAGCAAGCCGTTAACGAGGATTAAATGGTTTTCAGAATTGCAAGTTCCCCTTATACCCATAACCAGCGCCAGACATCGCGTATTATGATGCTGGTGTGCCTGGCCGCGCTGCCAGGTATTGCCGTACAGTGTTGGTTTTTCGGCTGGGGTACGCTTTTCCAGTTAGTTCTGGGTTGCGCCAGTGCCGTAGCAGCGGAAGCAGCGATCCTGAAGCTGCGCAAAATGGAAGTGACTCGCATCCTGAGCGATAACTCCGCCCTGTTGACCGGCCTGTTGCTGGCCATCAGCATTCCCCCGTTCGCCCCGTGGTGGATGGTGGTATTGGGAACGGTGTTTGCGGTGATCATCGCCAAGCAGCTGTACGGCGGGCTGGGCCATAACCCGTTTAACCCGGCGATGATTGGCTACGTGGTACTGCTGATCTCCTTCCCGGTACAGATGACCAGCTGGCTGCCGCCGCATGAGATCGCCGCCACCGTCCCCGGCTTTATGGATGCCCTGCACGTTATCTTTACCGGCCACACCGCGCTGGGCGCAGATATGAACGCGCTTCGCATGGGCGTGGACGGCATCAGCCAGGCCACCCCGCTCGATACCTTCAAAACCTCCCTGCGTGCCGGACACAGCGTGGAGCAGGTGATGAAATCGTCTATTTACAGCGGCGTACTGGCGGGTGCTGGCTGGCAGTGGGTCAATCTGGCCTATTTGTTGGGCGGCGCGTTCCTGCTGCAACAGAAGGCAATCCGCTGGCATATTCCGGTGAGCTTCCTGGTGACGCTGGCCGCCTGCTCAACGCTCGGCTGGGTCATCTCACCTGAGTCACTGGCCAGCCCGCAGCTCCATCTGCTCTCCGGCGCGACCATGCTCGGGGCATTCTTTATTCTGACCGATCCGGTCACCGCCTCTACCACCAACCGAGGACGTCTGATTTTCGGCGCGCTGGCGGGTTTGCTGGTCTGGCTTATTCGCAGCTTTGGCGGTTATCCGGACGGCGTGGCATTTGCCGTGCTGCTGGCTAACATCACCGTTCCGCTCATAGACTACTACACGCGGCCACGCGTGTACGGTCATCGCTAAGGGTCACGCCATGCTAAAAACAATGCAAAAACACGGCGTTACGCTGGCGATCTTCGCTGCCGCCCTCACCGGGCTGACCGCGCTGGTAAATGAACTGACGAAAACTACCATTGCAGAGCAGGCAATGAAGCAGCAAAAGGCGCTGTTCGATCAGGTGATCCCATCCGACCTCTACGATAATGACCTGCAAAAAAGCTGCTTTGTCGTGCAGGCTCCGCAGCTCGGTAAAGGACCCCATCGTGTTTATATTGCCCGCAAGGGCGATAATCCCGTGGGTGCCGTCATGGAAGCCACCGCGCCGGACGGTTACTCCGGTGCGATTCAGCTGCTGGTTGGCAGCGATTTTTCCGGCACCGTGCTGGGCACGCGCGTGACGGAACATCACGAAACGCCGGGCCTTGGAGACAAAATTGAAACACGCTTAAGCGACTGGATCTTACACTTCGCCGGAAAGATGATTCATGGCGAAGACGATCCTGCTTTCGCGGTGAAAAAAGATGGCGGCGAGTTTGACCAGTTCACGGGCGCCACGATTACCCCACGCGCGGTGGTCAACGCCGTCAAGCGCGCCGGGCTGTATGCCGAAACGCTGCCCGCGCAGATCAATCATCTTTCCACCTGTGAGGAGTGACCATGAGCCAGGTTAAAGAGGTTATCGTCCAGGGTCTCTGGAAGAACAACTCCGCGCTGGTACAGCTGCTGGGGCTGTGTCCGCTGCTGGCGGTGACGTCTACCGCCACCAACGCGCTCGGGCTGGGGCTGGCGACCACGCTGGTGCTGACCCTGACTAACTTTTCCATTTCTGTTTTGCGCCGCTGGACGCCGTCGGAAATCCGTATTCCGATCTATGTCATGATCATTGCGTCGGTGGTCAGCGTGGTGCAAATGCTGATTAACGCCTACGCATTTGGCCTGTACCAGTCGCTCGGGATTTTCATTCCGCTTATCGTGACTAACTGTATTGTCGTAGGCCGCGCTGAAGCCTTTGCGGTGAAAAACAATCCGGCCATATCCGCGCTGGATGGTTTTTCCATCGGCATGGGCGCGACTGCCGCCATGTTCGTCCTCGGCTCTCTGCGTGAAATTTTGGGCAACGGTACGCTCTTCGACGGTGCGGACGCGCTGCTTGGCGGCTGGGCGAAGTCGCTGCGTATTGAGGTGTTCCATACGGACACTCCATTCCTGCTGGCCATGCTGCCGCCTGGCGCCTTCATTGGCCTTGGGATGATGCTGGCGTTAAAATACCTGATTGATGAAAAACGTAAACGCCGCGCCGCTGAGCGCAGCGTACAGGAAGGGATCCCCGAGAAAGCAGTATGAATAAAGAGAAACGCATTGCGATCCTGACGCGCCTGCGCGATGAGAATCCTCATCCAACGACAGAGCTGAATTTTAACTCGCCGTTTGAACTGTTGATCGCGGTGCTGCTCTCTGCACAGGCGACGGACGTGAGCGTCAACAAAGCCACGGCCCTGCTCTACCCTGTCGCCAATACGCCGCAGGCCATGCTGGAGCTGGGCGTTGAAGGTGTGAAATCCTATATCAAGACCATTGGCCTGTTTAACAGCAAGGCCGAAAACGTCATTAAGACCTGCCGGATCCTGCTGGAGCAGCACGGCGGTGAAGTCCCGGAAGACCGCGCTGCGCTGGAAGCGTTGCCGGGCGTGGGGCGTAAAACGGCAAATGTGGTGCTGAACACGGCGTTTGGCTGGCCGACTATCGCCGTGGATACCCATATCTTTCGCGTCTCTAACCGTACCCGGTTCGCGCCAGGTAAAAACGTGGAAGAGGTGGAAGAGAAGCTGTTAAAAGTGGTCCCGGCGGAATTTAAGGTGGACTGCCACCACTGGCTGATCCTGCACGGACGGTATACCTGTATTGCCCGTAAGCCACGCTGCGGTTCCTGCATTATCGAAGATCTCTGCGAATACAAAGAAAAAGTCTATCCCTGAGCGTAAACCACCTTACTTCTTACCTGTTCAAGCCCTTAAAATTAACAAGGGCTCTGATATCTTCCCGATTGACCATAAATTGCCCTCTCTTTCTCCTTTAGGCATTGTCGATTCTTCGGTCATTTAACACTCAAACAGGTTAATAGTTTTTTCATCACCAAAAATTTCTATACATCTGTGATCGCGATCACTCTGATAACCTGATGTTGGATTTTTGTTGTTAAAACCCGCACAACCCCTTTGTCAGACAAGATTTCATCGATTCCACACCGCACATAAGACCAGTCATTTTTCAGAATATGGGCTATATCACTGCCATTCACCCAAAATAGCAGAACATATCGCCATACAGCCATCAAACAGGGTCGATTACAGTGAAAAAAACCATCAATTTTGAACGGATGAGATTTAACGCTGTATAACATTTGCATGAACCGATGATTATACCGCCAGAGTTATATGTAACAGATTATTACAAACGTATTGCCAGATGGGGCTGGATAGTGAACATTACCCGCCGTTTCCCCTCCCAATATAACTATAAAGCGGATGGACTACGGTCATCACGCTATGAACACCCCCGTTAATATGGGATGTAAAAAAAGAGGTATATGTGTCTACTGCAAACAATAAACCAACAGATGAGAGCGTAAGTCTTAACGCTTTCAAACAGCCTAAAGCGTTCTATCTCATTTTCTCTATCGAATTATGGGAGCGTTTTGGCTACTACGGCCTGCAAGGGATCATGGCGGTTTACCTGGTTAAACAACTGGGTATGTCTGAAGCCGATTCCATCACGCTGTTCTCTTCCTTCAGCGCCCTGGTGTATGGCCTGGTCGCTATCGGCGGCTGGTTAGGCGATAAAGTCCTCGGTACTAAACGAGTCATTATGCTGGGCGCCGTTGTTCTGGCGATTGGCTATGGGCTGGTTGCCTGGTCCGGGCACGATGCAGGTGTGGTTTACATGGGCATGGCTACCATCGCGGTAGGTAACGGCCTCTTCAAGGCGAACCCGTCTTCCCTGCTCTCTACCTGCTACAGCAAAGATGACCCACGTCTGGACGGTGCATTTACCATGTACTACATGTCCATCAACATCGGTTCCTTCTTCTCTATGCTGGCAACCCCATGGCTGGCCGCAAAATTCGGCTGGAGCGTAGCGTTTGCGCTGAGCTTCGTGGGTATGCTGATCACCGTTGTGAACTTCCTGTTCTGCCGTAGCTGGGTTAAAGACTACGGTTCAAAACCAGACTTCGAACCCGTGCACATGGGCAAACTGCTGGCAACCATCGTCGGCATCGTGATCCTGGCCGCTGTCGCCACCTGGCTGCTGCACAACCAGGGCGTTGCACGTGCCGTACTGGGCGTGGTTGCGCTGGGTATCGTGATTATCTTCGCGAAAGAAGCCTTTGCGATGCAGGGTGCGGCACGTCGTAAGATGATTGTGGCGTTCATCCTGATGCTGGAAGCGATCATCTTCTTCGTTCTGTACAGCCAGATGCCAACGTCTCTGAACTTCTTCGCTATCCGCAACGTTGAGCACTCCATCCTTGGTATCGCGTTCGAGCCGGAGCAGTATCAGGCCCTGAACCCGTTCTGGATCATGATTGGTAGCCCGATTCTGGCCGCTATCTATAACAAGATGGGCGACCGTCTGCCTATGCCGCACAAGTTCGCTATCGGTATGGTGCTGTGCTCTGGCGCATTCCTGGTGCTGCCGCTGGGGACGAAATTCGCCACCGACGCGGGTATCGTGTCTGTTAACTGGCTGATCCTGAGCTATGCGCTGCAATCTATCGGTGAACTGATGATCTCCGGTCTGGGCCTGGCGATGGTTGCGCAGCTGGTCCCTCAGCGTCTGATGGGCTTCATCATGGGCAGCTGGTTCCTGACCACCGCTGGCGCGGCTATCATCGCAGGTAAGATTGCGAACCTGATGGCGGTACCAGACAACGTTACCGACCCGCTGGTTTCCCTGAATGTCTACGGCACCGTGTTCATGCAAATTGGTATCGCGACCGCCGTGATTGCCGTGCTGATGCTGCTGACCGCACCTAAACTGAATCGTATGACCCAGGACGACGACAAATCCGCTAAAGCGATCAAAACCGCGAACGCGTAATGTCATCGGGAAACGACTGAACAGAAGCCGCTAATTGATTAGCGGCTTTTTTTTTATCCGAACGCGCACTAACATAGCTGGAACCTCAGCAAAAAGGAGTTACCGATGAAACTGTTCTATAAACCGGGCGCCTGCTCTCTTGCTTCCCATATTACGCTTCGCGAGAGCGGTAAAGATTTCACGCTGGACGGCGTTGACCTGATGAAAAAGCGTCTGGAAAACGGGGATGACTTTTTTGCGATTAACCCAAAAGGCCAGGTTCCGGCCCTGCTGCTGGATGATGGCACCCTGCTGACCGAAGGGGTGGCGATTATGCAATTCCTGGCGGACAACGTACCGGATCGTCAGCTCCTTGCCCCCACCGGCAGCATTGCGCGTTATAAAACGCTGGAGTGGCTGAACTATATTGCCACCGAACTGCACAAAGGCTTTACGCCCCTGTTCCGCCCGGACACGCCGGAAGAGTACAAACCTACCGTGCGCGCGCTGCTGGAGAAAAAGTTGCAGTACGTTAACGACGCGCTGAAAGACGACCAGTGGATCTGTGGCTCGCGTTTCACCATCGCCGATGCCTATCTGTTTACCGTTCTGCGCTGGGCGCGCGCGGTTAAGCTGAACATGGAAGGATTAGACCATGTCGCATCGTATATGACGCGCGTGGCGGAGCGTCCTGCGGTGGCAGCGGCGCTGAAAGCGGAAGGATTGAATTAACCGAGCGACCTGGATTGCCGGGTGGCGCTGACGCTTACCCGGCCTATAAATTCCATAGGCCCGTGCAAGCGCAGCGCCGCCGGGCGTTTTCTAAAGCTGCGTTGCGCTAAAATAGTGCTCCGGCTTCGCGATGCGATCCTGCGCCGCGACGACCTGAAGCTCATATTCCTGCATCGTCTTCGTCGCAATCATGATTTCATAAACGGCTGCGGTGACGTGCTCCAGCGCATCGCGCAGGCTCGCGCCCTGCAATAGCTTCACCAGCAGCAAACCGCTGGTCACATCCCCGACCCCGACAGGCTGACGTGCACCGAAATCCACCAGCGGTCGACTGATATGCCAGGCTTCATCCTTCGTCACCAGCAGCATTTCAAAACGGTCCTGGCTCAACCCTGCGCGTGCCAGGTGTTTAACCAGCACAATCTCTGGCCCCTGGGCGATCAGCTCGCGAGAGGCGCTTACAGCCTCTTCTACGCTGTTGACCGGATGCTCGCACAGGATCTCAAGTTCAATCAGGTTGGGGGCAATAATATCGCTGGCGGGCAATGCATGACGGACATGAAACTCCGCAACGCCCGGCGCTACGATGCAGCCTTTTTCCGGATGTCCCATTACCGGATCGCAGAAATATTTCGCCGCGGGGTTTGCCGCTTTCACCTGGCGCACAATGCCGAGGATATGCTCCCCCTGCTCCGCCGAACCCAGATAGCCGCTCAGTACGGCATCGCAGCGTTTAAGCTGGTCGATATCCGCAATCCCCTGAACGATTTCCGTCAGATGCGACGGCGGCATTACGCAGCCGGTCCATTTACCGTACTGGGTGTGATTCGAGAACTGGACGGTATTGAGGGGCCAGACGTTAACGCCGAGGCGGCGCATCGGGAATTCCGCAGCGCTGTTGCCAGCATGTCCAAACACAACGTGGGACTGAATGGCGAGGATGTTCTTCATGTTGTACTTACCAAACCCTGTCAAAACAAAAGGGGCGTGGTTTCCCACGCCCCTGCATACTTTTAATTACTTCCAGCAGACCAGGCAGTAATTTTTCTTACCGCGACGCAGCAGCGTGTAGCGACCATAGAGACGGTCGTTCTCGGTAAAGGTGTATTCCGGATCGGCCTGTTTTTCGCCATTAATGGTGATCGCGTTAGAGGCGATGGTTTTACGCGCCTGACCGCGAGACGGCTGGAGCTCGGAGTCCACCAGCGCCTGCATCAGATCGGCGCCTTTTTCCATCTCAACCATCGGCACGCCATCCTGCGCCAGCTGTTCGAAATCCGCTTCGCTTAAATCGCTCAGGGTTCCGTTGAACAGGCTCGCCGTAATGCGCTTCGCCGCCGCCAGACCTTCTTCGCCGTGAACCAGTTTAGTCACTTCGTCCGCCAGCACGTACTGGGCGCGTGGTGCTTTACCGCTGTTCTTGTCTTCTTCTTCCAGCGCATTGATTTCTTCGATATCCATAAAGGTGAAGAACTTCAGGAAGCGATAAACGTCGGCATCCGCCGTGTTGATCCAGAACTGGTAGAACTTGTACGGGCTGGTTTTCTTCGGATCCAGCCATACCGCGCCGCCTTCGGTCTTACCGAACTTGGTACCGTCGGCTTTGGTGATCAACGGCACGGTCAGACCAAACACCTGATTCTGGTGGAGGCGACGGGTCAGATCGATACCGGAGGTGATGTTACCCCACTGGTCGGAACCGCCAATTTGCAGAGAGACGCCGTGCAGCTTGTTCAGGCAGGCGAAGTCATACCCCTGCAACAGGTTGTAGGAGAATTCGGTGAAAGAAATACCCTGATCGTCACGGTTAAGACGCTGCTTCACTGCTTCTTTGTTAATCATCTGGTTAACAGAGAAGTGTTTGCCGATGTCACGCAGGAACGTCAGCACGTTCATGCCACCAAACCAGTCGTAGTTGTTCGCCGCAATCGCAGAGTTGTCACCGCAGTCGAAATCCAGGAACGGTGCAACCTGTTTACGGATCTTATCCACCCACTCCTGCACGGTGTCTTCGGTATTCAGCTTACGCTCAGCGGCTTTGAAACTTGGGTCGCCAATCAGACCGGTCGCGCCGCCAACCAGTGCGACAGGCTTATGGCCGGCCATCTGGAAGCGTTTCAGGCATAACAATGGAACAAGATGCCCCAAATGCAAGCTGTCAGCGGTGGGATCGAAGCCGCAATAGAGCGCGATCGGGCCTTGCGCCAGTCGCTCTGCTAACGCTTCCTCGTCCGTCACCTGGGCCACGAGGCCCCGCTCTTGCAATTGTTTAATCAAGTTACTGCTTGCCATCAAATTCTCCATGTATAAACGACTGCACCTTTGCCGGTACACGACTTTTCGCCTGATGCGAAAGGACCATAGAATAAAGCGCCAGCGCGGTGTGCGCTAGCGCTTAAATCAACAAATTTTGGGGATTACGGGGCCAGTCTGTCGATTTTCCAGCCACCGTTGTCGCGCTGGTATAAAAAGCGGTCGTGGAGACGGTGTTCACCGCCCTGCCAGAACTCAATCTGTTCAATGGGGATGCGGAACCCGCCCCAGAAACTCGGCAGCGGTACTTCACCCTGCTGAAACTTCTGTTTGAGTTCGAGGAATTTACTCTCCAGCACGCCGCGGGCTGAGATTCGGCTGGACTGTTTAGAGACCCAGGCGCCGATCTGACTGTCGCGCGGGCGGCTGTGGAAATATTTTACCACTTCGAGCGTAGAGAGGCGCTCCGCCTTGCCGGTGACCATCACCTGGCGCTCCAGCATATGCCACGGGAAGAGCAGGCTAATACGCGGATTATTTTCCAGGTGATGCGCTTTACGACTGCCAAGGTTGGTGTAGAACACCAGCCCTTTCTCGTCATAATGCTTGAGAAGAACGATGCGTTGATACGGCTGACCATTTTCATCAACCGTGGCAACGACCATTGCCGTCGGGTCAGCCAGTTTCGCTTCGCAGGCCTGCTTCAGCCAGCGTTCAAAAAGCACCAGCGGTTCGGCGGGAAGATCCTGGCGGCGCAGACCGCCTTTGGTGTATTCACGGCGCAGATGCGCAATTTGCTGTAGTTCGTCGTTATCTGACATGGCGTTAGCTGAAAGTGAGATTGGGTGGCGCTATTGTGCGCGCCCCCTTCAAAAATCTCAACGCTTCGGATTTTCAAGCTGACAATTGTTCAGCACAATGCGGTCACGCTTGTAGACGGTGGCGCTGTCGCCTTTCGACCAGAAGACGTAGATCCCGTCTGAGTAGCGCGCACCGGAGGCCGACATTCCCTGCTTCAGCGTTAACAACTTATTGTCATAAACAAAGCTGGCTTCCTGATGCGGGTTGTTCAGCTTCACCGTCAGCGGTTTTTCATCACAACGATATTCCAGCGTATCGGTTTGCATACGCTCAACGAACTGGTTATAGACGCTGCATCCGGTCATAAGAAAAGGTACAGCAATGAGAAGAAGTTTTTTCATGGGCAGTTTCCGAAGACTATCCTGGTCCTGGAGGGCCTAACCGCCCTCCTGTTTTTCCCTATTTTACGGATTACGCCTCCCGCTGAATTTCAGTTAACTCTGATTATGGCGCGGGTTTGCGGGGAAAATGGCCCCAAGGACGCTCGCCTCCCGCGCACCGGTTACGGAGGGTAAATTCCCCGGCAGACCGGCAACCGTACGCCAGGCAAGCCAGGCGAAGGCCAGCGCTTCCATATCGTCTCCGCTGATCCCGGCTTCATCAGTGGTCGTGACTTCGGTGCCTGGCAGCAAGGCGGCGAGGCGTGCCATCACCAGCGGGTTGCGGCTTCCGCCTCCGCATACCAGCAAGCGCTCACATCCGCCGCTCAGCAACACCTGTTCAGAAATCGACACCGCGGTGAGCTCCGTCAGCGTAGCCTGCACATCCTGAGGCGCAAGGCCGGGGAAGCGCGCCAGCTGACGTTCAAGCCAGCCGTAGTTGAAATATTCCCGCCCCGTGCTTTTCGGCGCGGGCAGAGCAAAGAAAGGATCGCTTAACAGGGTTTGCAGCAAGGGAAGGATCACTTTCCCCTGGCTGGCCCACTGCGCGTCTTTGTCGTAGGCTTTGCCGCTCTGACGCCAGATCCAGGCATCCATCAGCATATTACCGGGTCCGGTATCGTACCCCCGCACGGGCTGCCCGGGAATAAGCATCGACAGGTTGGCGATCCCGCCGATGTTCAGGACCATCCTGCGCTCTACCGGGTGCGCCAGCAGCGCCTGATGAAATGCCGGAACCAGCGGCGCCCCCTGCCCGCCGAGGGCCATATCGCGACGACGGAAATCACCCACCACCGTCACGCCGGTTTTTGCCACAATCTGGTTGTTATCGCCAATTTGCATCGTGTGCGGCGCCTCGCCGACAGGTTCATGCCAGACGGTCTGCCCATGGCAACCTATTGCCACGATATCCTGCGGGTGGAGTCTTTCCTGCTGCATCAGGGCCAGTACCGCCTCAGCAAACAGCGCCCCCAGACGCACATCCAGTTGGCCCAGTTGGGAAAGCGTCAGCTGTTGTCCCTGGCAGATGTTCAGGATCTCTTCTTTTAACGTGACAGGAATAGGCCAGGTCAGGCTTGCCTGCTGCGCCACCATGTTTTCATCAATGGCGGCCAGAACGACATCCACACCGTCAAGACTGGTACCAGACATCACACCGATATAGCGACCCGATTTCATGCGCTTTCCTTACGTTACATGGGCTAAGTGCAAACACTCCATCATAAATAACGCGGCTTTGCTATGCGGTGATAATATTTTTTAACAATCTCAGACCTGTAGCACAGACGGTTTTTGTTTATGTCCCGTTAAGCCCTGCTGAAGTAAAATTTATCTATTCGGCATGCAAAGATATGAACTGTGGTCAGGAATGCCATATAATTTAGCCATAACGGATGCCCCAACCGGGCGTTTTTTGGTGAACAGGAGAGTCAAATGATTTTACGTGTACTGGGCGTTTCGCTGATTGGTTTAACACTGGCGGGTTGTGTGAATGACAGTTCACTCTCCGGCGACGTATATAGTGCTTCTGAAGCTAAACAGGTACAGAACGTGACATACGGTACTATCGTTAATGCCCGTCCTGTTCAGATTCAGGGTGGCGATGACACGAACGTGGTGGGCGCAATCGGCGGTGCTGTGCTGGGCGGTTTCCTGGGTAATACCATTGGCGGCGGCACCGGACGTTCTCTGGCGACCGCAGCGGGCGCAGTTGCAGGCGGCGTAGCGGGTCAGGGCGTTCAGGGTGCGATGAACAAATCTCAGGGCGTTGAGCTGGAAATCCGTAAAGACGATGGCAGCACCATTATGGTTGTGCAGAAACAGGGTAACACCCGCTTCTCTGCTGGCCAGCGTGTTGTTCTCGCAAGCAACGGCAGCCAGGTCACCGTCTCCCCGCGCTAATATCCTGATGGATGTGGTCTTTCAGACCGCATCCATTTACCAAAATCATCATTTCCAATAATATATTGGCACAATATATTCACATGGTGAATTATTCATTTCACCTGTTCTTGTCCGTGCGCAAAGTATTTTTTATTTCCCTCATTTAGACTCTTCGCAATCTCTTTTCTTTTTTAATTTTTAAATTCTCTATGCTTGCGATCTGTCGATTTGTAAAGAACCGCTTTGTAGCCTTCGCGCTTGGATGCATTGTTATCATTGCCGTATTACAAGCTTTTTTTATAAAACTTGTTGAATGGGTCCCTTCGTTTTCACCTTTGTTTTTCCCTACGCTGACGATATTTCTTCTGGTGTTTCATCTGTTTATTGCCTGTTTTATGGCAATGAAATACTGGTGCGACAGAAGGCGATTATATCTTGTTCCCATTGCCCTGGCCTTTGCCGGCTCAGCGTTATTGATGGTGGGGACTCTGTCCAGCTTCCCGGCCTGGCTTGATCTCTATCAGTTCAACGTGGCGAACTATAATGACGCCATGATTTTCTATATGTTCCGCCACTTTTTAATGGCGGTGCTGATAATCATCTCGGCATTGCTGTATACCCTGCGTACGTCCGCTCTCTCACGAAGCACCCACATCGGTATCGTTGTCGGCGCCTCGCTCTTTACGGGCAGTATGCTTGGGCTGGCATTGTTCTATTCCAGCCATTCAACCCTGCTCACACTGGACCTGGTAGACAATGAAACCCGACAGTTTATGGTTCTCTGGAGCCAGGCGATTAATATTATTTTGATCGTCCTGTGGGTAGTAACGTTAATCACCCTGATGGCCATTACCCGCGTGAGGAATTTGTTTTGGGTCGGCGGCAATTTTTTATGCGTCTGTTATATCGTCACCCTGCTCATGCTATTGTTAGGCGGACACGCTGAAGATATTTCATGGTACCGGGCACGGTTATTCGAAACTGTCGCTACATTAATCATTATCTTCATCTTACTTTCCGATGTATTTAATTTGTATCGTGACTCGCATGTAAAATATCAGGAGTCTTATCAAAACTCGATCCGCGATCCCCTCACCCGTCTGTATAATCGTAGCTATTTCTATGATTCATTAAACCACGCGCTGAGTACAGCAACCCTGGCGCACCCGGTATCGGTGATCGTGAGCGATCTTGACCGTTTCAAACGCATTAACGACTGCTACGGCCATTTGCAGGGGGATAAGGTTTTACAGTTTGTCTCAAACCTGTTGACCGATTCAGTGCGACCGCAGGATATCGCAGCGCGGATCGGCGGCGAAGAATTTGTGCTCATGCTGACAAATACCCCTTCCGATCTTGCGCAACAGGTTGCCGAACGCATACGTCTCAAATTGAGCGGTTTCGACAACGTTAGCAGCGGCGGTTATCTCCCGGAACCGATAACTATCAGTATGGGGGTATTCACCGCCACCTCGCCGGAGACCAGCGCTGAAACCTGTGTGGAAAGCGCGGATAAAGCCATGTACGAGGCAAAAGAGACGGGCCGCAACCGGGTGGTGGTGTTCAGAACATGACAGAGGCCTTGCACGAGCAAGGCCTGTAAACAACGTCAGTCGCGCGACTGTAAATCGTGGATGTTTTGCTCAAGACGGGCGATGAGTCCGATCAGCATTTCCAGCTCAGCGGGGGAAATACCGGCCAGGATCTCCCCTCGCGTTTTACTGATGACGGTCTCCATCTCAGTAATAATCGGGGCCGCTTTTTCCGTCAATTTAATCCGCTTGGCGCGACGATCGCTGGCGCAGGTTTGTCGGGAGATGAGTCCCTTCTCTTCCAGCTGGTCAAGGGTACGCACCAGAGAAGGCTGCTCAATACCAATCGCTTTTGCCAGTTGGATCTGTGACTGATCGGGCGGGAGCTGATGAATGTTATGCAGCGTAACCCAGTGCGTCTGCGTAAGTTCCAGAGGTTTCAGGCGATGGTCAATCAGAGCACGCCAGATGCGTACCAACCTTGCCAGATCAGAACCTAATGGCGATTCCAATTTCATCTCCTTATAATTAGCTTGCTAAGTGATTATAGTGATTTTAGAATAGTTTGCAGTATTTGTATTGCCAAAACAAATGCAATCACGGTATTCATCATTCCTTAAAGGATGATTTACACTGAATGGTAATGCGCCATCGCATTGAAATCTGCCAATGTGGCCCTCATTCCACCGCAAAGGATCGCTGCTTGTGACGTTGTTTTCCTTCTCCGCAGGGTTGCCCCTCCAGGATTTGATTGTTGGCGCATCGGTCTACTTTCCGCCACTGTTTAAAGCCGTAATGGTCGGTTTTGTAATCTGGCTCATTGCGCATCGTCTGCTGCGCGACTGGATGTATTCTGGTGAAATCTGGCACCCGATGTTAATGGATCTCTCCCTGTTTACCCTCTCCGTCTGTCTTGGCCTTGCCGTGTTAACCGTGTGGTGAGAATAGCATTGAAAACGTTAAAATATTTTTCCACTCTTTTCGTTTTAGCGCTGGCGGTGATGGCCGGCTGGTGGCTCTGGAATTATTACATGCAGTCGCCCTGGACGCGTGACGGCAAGATCCGCGCGGAACAGGTCAGCATCACGCCACAGGTGTCCGGCAGTATCAGCGCGCTGCTGGTGAAGGACAACCAGTACGTTCATGCGGGCGATGTGTTATTTCGCATCGATGAGACCCCTTTCCACATTGCGGTGCTTAATGCCCAGGCGCAGCTCGCAAAAGCTCAATCAGATCTGGCAAAAGCCAATAACGAAGCCGAACGCCGCCGCCATCTGTCGAGAAATTACATCTCTGCGGAGGATCTCGATACCGCCAATATCAATGTAAAAGCCATGCAGGCCAGCCTGAAGGTTGCAGAGGCAACGCTGAAACAGGCCGAGTGGCAACTGACCCAGACCATGGTCAAAGCCCCGGTGGATGGATGGATCACGAGCCTGTCTACCCGTGTGGGTGATTACGCCACCACAGGCCAGCCGGTCTTCGCCCTGGTCGATAGCCACTCTTTCTATGTTGTAGGTTATTTTGAAGAGACCAAGCTGCGCCATATCCGCGAGGGAGCGCCTGCCCGGATCACGCTTTACAGCGGCGCAGAAACGTTACAGGGTCACGTTAGCAGCATAGGTCGGGCAATATACGATCAGAGCGTGGAAACCGATTCTGGCCTGGTGCCTGACATCAAACCCAACGTCCCGTGGGTGCGCCTGGCTCAGCGGGTGCCTGTTCGCGTCGAGTTTGATCAACTGCCGAAAGACATTACCCTGGTCTCTGGCACAACCTGCACCGTCGCCATCGGATCGCGATGATGAACCTGGGGGCTTTCTCCTGGCGCAATACGCCGTGGATAAAAGCGACACGGCCGCAGTGGCGTTATGCGCTGCGCAACGGCATCGCCATGTGCCTTGCGCTTACGGTTGCCTATTATCTGAATCTGGATGAGCCTTACTGGGCGATGACCTCTGCGGCGGTCGTCAGCTTCCCTACCGTCGGGGGCGTTATCAGTAAAAGCCTCGGGCGCGTGGCGGGTAGCCTGCTGGGGGCAACCGCCGCACTGCTTCTTGCCGGCCATACCCTGAACGATCCCTGGCTCTTTCTGTTAAGCATGTCGGCATGGCTGGGGCTGTGTACCTGGGCCTGCGCCCATTTTACCAATAACGTTGCCTATGCGTTTCAGCTGGCGGGTTACACCGCGGCCATTATCGCCTTTCCGGTCGTCAACGTGCTGGACACCACCGAGCTGTGGGATATCGCCCAGGCACGCGTGTGTGAAGTGATGGTCGGCATTCTGTGCGGGGGCGTCATGATGATGATCCTGCCCAGTACCTCAGATGGCACTACGCTTATCACCGCCCTTAAAACGATGCACGCACGTTTGCTGGAACATGCCAGCCTGCTCTGGCAGCCTGACAGCAGCGATGACATCCGCCTCGCGCACGAAAAGGTCATCGGCCAGATCCTGACCATGAACCTGTTGCGCATCCAGGCTTTCTGGAGCCACTACCGTTTTCGTCGCCAGAACACGCTTCTGAACTATTTACTGCACCAGCAATTGCGGATGACGAGCGCGATCTCAAGCCTTCGCCGGATGTTGCTGAACTGGCCTGCACCGCCAGCCCATACCCGGGAGATTATCGAGGCGCTGCTCGCCGCTCTTGCGCGTCCGGATGCCGATATCTATACCGTGGCCCGCATTATCGCGCCGCTCGCCCCAACGGATGAATATGACTACAGGCACCGTGCCTTCTGGCAGCGTCTGAACTATTTCTGCCGCCTGTATCTGCGCAGCAGCCGCTGGTTAAAAGCCGTCGAGAATGCCACGCCCGTCACCGAATTTTCCGTTCCCGGTAGTCCTGCTCTGGCGCGCCATACCGACGCAATGGAGGCGCTGTGGAGCGGTTTTCGTACGTTTTGTGCGTTGACGGCCGTGGGCGCATGGGCCATCACCACGCAATGGGATGCGGGCAGTGCGGCCCTGACGCTTGCGGCAATCAGCTGCGTGCTCTATTCCGTCGCCGCTTCCCCCTTTAATTCCCTGACGCTTCTGCTGCGTACGCTGGTACTGCTGTCGCTATTCAGCTTCGTGGTGAAATTTGGTTTGATGGTGCAGATAACCGACCTCTGGCAATTTCTGCTGTTTCTCTTCCCGCTATTAACCACCATGCAGTTGCTCAAACTGCAAATGCCTAAACTGGCCGGTCTGTGGGGTCAGTTGATTGTTTTTATGGGCTCATTTATCTCTGTAACGAATCCACCGGTTTACGATTACGCTGATTTTCTCAACGACAACCTGGCGAAGATCCTCGGCGTGGGGCTGGCGTGGCTGGCTTTCGCTGTGCTACGCCCGGGCTCGGACGCGCGTAAAAGCCGCAGGCATATTCGGGAGTTGCGCAGGGGTTTTGTCGATCAGCTGAGCCGCAGGCCGCATCTGCGCGAAAGCGAGTATGAATCCCTGGTTTACCATCATGTCAGCCAGCTGAACAACAGCCAGGATTCACTCTCCCGTCGCTGGCTGCTGCGCTGGGGCGTGGTGCTGTTAAACTGTTCGCACGTGGTGTGGCAACTGCGCGCCTGGGAGACGCGTTCCGATCCGCTGTCGCAGGTCCGTGATAACTGTATTTCCATGCTCCGAGATGTGATGAGCGAGCGCGGGGTGCAGCAGCGCCCCCTGAGCGTCACGCTCGCCGAGCTTCAGCGTATTTGCGACGCGCTGGCGCACCATCATCAGCCTGCGGCCCGCGATCTGGCGTCCATTATCTGGCGGCTGCACTGCTCCCTGTCACAGCTTGAACAGGCGCCGCCACCCGGAACGATTGGCGATCAGATCACCCCGCAGGCATAGCGCGCCCCGCCGCCGCCAAGCGGTTTAGGCTGATCGGACATGTTATCGCCGCCCACGTGGACCATCAGCGCCTTGCCTTTGACCTCGTCAAGCTTTTTAAGTCGTGGCGCCACAACCGGATCGGTGGCTTTACCATCGTTATTTACCACCAGCACCGGCAGATCGCCGAGGTGCCCCATCCCTTCCGGGCCTTCATGCTTACCGGAGTTGTGCGGGTCGAGATGCCCCCCTGCGGCTTCCGCAGCTGTTGGTTTCCCCTCTTTCATCGCGGGTTGACAGCTGCCTTTGGCATGAACGTGAAAACCATGTTCGCCGGGTGGAAGAGCCTTGAGATCGGGAGCAAATTCCAGCCCTTTATCGGTTTCGGTGATTTTCACCGTCCCGATGGACTGGCCTACCCCCTGAGAAGTGACGAGATTCATTTCAACGTCCTCGCTGGCTGCATGCGCACCTGCGCAAACAACCAGCGTGACCATTGCCAGAGCAAAACGCTTCATAAGACCTCCACGGGTTATTTTTTGCACCTTAAGTCTATACCAGCGGCGCAGATTTCACCGGAAAGTCAGGTTCAGGCGTGCTCAGGGTACGTCGTAGCCCAGCGCCGCCTTGCGGATGCGGAACCACTGCTGACGCGTCATATCCAGCTCCTCAGCCACAAGCGCAGCGCGGACGCGCTCAATTTTGCCGGAGCCAATAATTGGCAGCGGTTTAGACGGCAGGCGCAGGATCCAGGCGTAAACCACCTGCTCGATACTCTCCGCATTCAGTTCGCGCGCCACCGTTTCAAGCTCGTTACGCAGCGGCTGGAATGCCTCATCGTTAAACAGGCGACCGCCTCCCAGACAGGACCATGCCATTGGACGGATGCGCAGCTGTTGCAGTTGGTCGAGCGTGCCATCCAGCAGCAGCGGCTGATGAACAGGCGAGATCTCCACCTGATTCGTCGCCAGCGTAAACGGCAGGCGAGACTGCAATAGCGCAAACTGTGCCGGGGTGAAGTTAGACACGCCAAAATGGCGCACTTTGCCGCTCTGGTGAAGCGTCAGGAAGGCTTCCGCGACCTCATCCGCATCCATCAACGGATCGGGTCGGTGGATCAGCAGCAGGTCGATACGATCGGTGGCCAGGTTAATCAGTGACTGCTCGGCGCTTTTAACGATATGCGCGCTGTCAGTGATGTAATGCCCAAGCGCATGCTCCGGTTTTGCTGTGGTGGCAATACCGCATTTGGTCACAATCTCCATACGTTCACGCAGCGCCGGCGCACGCTTCAGCGCTTCGCCAAAGGCAGCCTCGCATTGATAGCCGCCATAAATATCAGCGTGATCGACGGTGGTGATCCCGAGATCGAGATGCTCTTCTATAAAGTCCGCCAGCTGGACCGGAGACATATTCCAGTCCATAAGGCGCCAGTAGCCCATAACAAATCGGGAGAATTCCGGGCCCTGCGGGGCAAGGGTAATACGCTGAACCATAACATTTTCCTCAAGGAAGTCATGTCACCAGTATACGCAATTACCCTGCTAAAACAGTGAAGGTTGCTGAGGTTCTTCGCTTTCAACCGCTTTGTTTGCACGAATTTTACGCAGCAGACGCTGTCGACAGAGCCGTAAGACCTCCTGCTTTTGCGCGTCGCTGAAATTTTGCCAGTTAAAACGTTCATCGCGCGTGCGCATGCAGCCACGACAGTATCCTCGTTCATCTACCTGGCAAATACCCCGGCACGGGCTCTGGACAGGGAAAAACTCCAGTTGCTCTGCCACACCTACCTCCAGAACGTCATTATTCCCTACAGTGAAGACCCTAAATGGCTTGCATGCAAGGATGTGCGCCACAAACAGAGCATTAAGGTTTCGCTAATCTTCCCTTCTTATACTCGCCGCATTGATATAACGAATGGTCTGGTCATCATGTGGTTCACTAAAAAGTTACACTGTAACGATATAAAATTTACTCTGGGCTGTGCACTTTTCTTCACCGTACTGAATGCATTGTTTATCCAGCGCAGCTGGTCAATCATTGCGCCTGCACATCTGCACGATCTCCTGTTTGCTGCCAGCGTGCCGCTGGTGCTGTTCTGCGGCTGGGTGATTGTCTTCAGCCTGCTGAATATTCCCTTTATTCGCAAGCCGCTCATGATTGTCCTGACCCTGGGATGCGCCGCCGCAACCTGGTTTATGTATACCTATGGCACGGTTATCGATCAGAACATGATTGTGAACGTGTTCGAAACTAATTCCCAGGAAGCGACTGCCCTGGTGACGCCGCAGATGATCCTGTGGCTGGTCGTTGCGGGTCTGGTTCCATCGATTATTTTAGCCCTGACGCGCATTCGCACCGGAAAATGGTGGTATGCCCTCCTGACGCGTGTCGCCGCTATGCTGGGTGCGCTGCTGGTGATCATCCTGGTCGCGGCGGTGTTTTATAAAGACTATGCTTCTCTGTTCCGCAATAACAAAAGCATCGTCAAAATGGTTACCCCGGCGAATTACGTGAGCGCCGTGGTGAAATACAGCAAAATGCGCTGGTTTGCCGGCGACCAGACGCTGGTCCGCATTGGCGAGGATGCTCATAAAGGCGCGCTGATTTCCAGCCAACGCAAGAAAACCGTGCTGATTGTGGTGGTGGGCGAAGCCTCCCGCGCCGCAAACTACTCGTTAAATGGTTACCCGCGTGAAACCAACCCCGAGCTGAAAAAGCAGGATGTCATCAACTTCCCCCAGGCCTCCTCCTGTGGCACGGAAACCGCCGTTTCCGTCCCCTGCATGTTCTCCGGCATGACGCGGAAAAAATATGACGCGGACCTCGCCCATCACCAGGAAGGTCTGCTCGATGTACTTAACCATGCCGGTTTCAACCTGCTGTGGCGCGACAACGACGGCGGGTGTAAAGGCGCCTGCGACCGCGTGCCGCACACGGACATGACCCAGTGGAAACTGGATCAGTTCTGTAAGGACAAATCCTGTATCGACGACGTCAACCTCTACCGTCTGGACAACGTACTGGATGGAATAAAGCAGGATACGGTTCTGGTTATTCATCTGATGGGCAGCCACGGTCCGGCCTACTACAACCGTTATCCGGACAGCTTTCGCAAGTTCACCCCAACCTGCGATACCAATGAAATTCAGGATTGCGATCATCAGTCGCTGATCAATACCTATGACAACTCGATTTTGTATACCGACAGCGTGGTCAGCCGAACCATCGACGCGCTAAAAGCCCGGCAGGCCAACATGAACACGGCGCTCATTTACCTCTCCGATCACGGTGAATCGCTGGGTGAAAGCGGAATTTACCTGCACGGTACGCCGTATATGCTGGCCCCGGAGCAGCAAACGCATATTCCGTTTATGTTCTGGCTCTCCCCGGATTATGCGAAAAACTTCGGCGTAAACACGGTTTGCCTGCGTGACCATGCCGCAAAAGAGGCGGTTTCACAGGACAATTTATTCGCCACCGTTCTGGGCATGATGGACGTGAAATCAGCGGTTTATCAACCGCAGCTGGATATTCTGTCGCAATGTCGTCGCTAAGCGTGCTTGCATTAGACCGAACGGTCTATTAGAGTAAGGGCATGAGCAGACACACTGAACACGATACACGAGAACATTTGCTGGCTACCGGCGAGCGCCTTTGCATGCATCGCGGGTTTACCGGTATGGGGCTGAGCGAGTTGTTAAAAACCGCTGAAGTACCTAAGGGATCGTTTTATCACTATTTTCGATCCAAAGAGGCGTTCGGCGTTGCCATGCTGGAGCGGCACTACGCCAGCTACCATCAGCGCCTGGCAACCCACTTCGCCAGCGGTGAAGGTGACTACCGGGATCGTGTTCTGAACTACTATCAGGAAACGCTGACGCAGTTCTGTCAGCAGGGCATCATCAGCGGCTGCCTGACGGTAAAACTGTCTGCCGAAGTGTGCGATCTCTCCGAAGATATGCGCACCGCAATGGATAAAGGGGCCAGCGGCGTTATTGCCCTGTTGGCTCAGGCGCTGGAGAGCGGGCGCAATGAAAAAACGCTCTCCTTCTCCGGCGATCCGCTCACGCAGGCACAGGTGCTCTATTCCCTCTGGTTAGGCGCCAACCTGCAAGCAAAAATGTCTCGCAGCGCCGTGCCGCTCGAAAGCGCGCTGGCGCATGTGAAAAACTGTATTACCGCGCCTGGCGTGTAGCCGGCGTTTTTATTTACCCTTTTACTAGTCGACTGGTCTACTCAGGAGCCGTTATGTCCGCTGAAAAGCTGTTTACCCCACTGAAAGTGGGTGCCGTTACTGCCCCAAACCGCGTGTTTATGGCCCCACTTACCCGTCTGCGCAGCATCGAGCCGGGCGATATCCCAACGCCATTGATGGGTGAGTATTACCGCCAGCGCGCCAGCGCGGGCCTGATTATCTCCGAAGCCACGCAGATTTCTGCTCAGGCAAAAGGCTACGCCGGTGCACCGGGTCTGCACAGCCCGGAACAGATCGCCGCGTGGAAAAAAATCACCGCAGGCGTGCATGCTGAAGATGGCCGTATTGCGGTTCAGCTGTGGCACACCGGTCGTATCTCACACAGCAGCATCCAGCCTGGCGGTCAGGCGCCGGTTTCTGCCTCTGCCCTGAACGCCAATACCCGCACTTCCCTGCGCGATGAAAACGGTAATGCGATCCGCGTCGACACCACCACGCCACGCGCGCTGGAGCTGGACGAGATCCCGGGTATCGTGAATGATTTCCGTCAGGCCGTCGCCAACGCCCGGGAAGCGGGCTTCGACCTGGTTGAGCTTCACTCTGCGCACGGTTACCTGCTGCATCAGTTCCTGTCCCCGTCTTCCAACCAGCGTACCGACCAGTACGGCGGCAGCGTTGAAAACCGCGCGCGTCTGGTGCTTGAAGTGGTGGATGCTGTCTGTAATGAGTGGAGCGCAGACCGCATTGGTATTCGTGTCTCCCCGATCGGTACTTTCCAGAACGTCGACAACGGTCCGAACGAAGAAGCAGACGCGCTGTATCTGATTGAAGAGCTGGCGAAACGCGGTATCGCCTATCTGCACATGTCCGAGCCGGACTGGGCAGGTGGCAAGCCTTACAGTGAAGCCTTCCGTCAGAAAGTGCGCGAGCGCTTCCACGGCGTGATTATCGGGGCGGGTGCGTATACGGCAGAGAAAGCCGAGGATTTGATCGGTAAAGGCCTGATCGACGCCGTGGCCTTTGGCCGTGACTACATTGCTAACCCGGATCTGGTTGCCCGTTTGCAGAAGAAAGCCGAACTGAACCCGCAGCGCCCTGAAAGTTTCTATGGCGGCGGCGCGGAAGGTTATACCGACTACCCTTCACTGTAATCCCGCTTTGTACATTGATAGCGGCGACCTTTCGCCGCTATACTAAAACATCGTTTCTGTTCAAAAAGATAATCCATTCCACTGGTTAATGAGGAAATTATGCGCCTACTTCACACCATGCTGCGCGTTGGCGACCTGCAACGTTCCATCGATTTCTACACTAACGTTCTGGGCATGAAGCTGCTGCGCACCAGCGAAAATCCGGAATATAAATACTCCCTGGCGTTTGTCGGTTACGGCCCGGAATCTGATGAAGCGGTCATCGAGCTGACCTACAACTGGGGCGTGGACAGCTACGAGCTGGGTACAGCTTACGGCCACATCGCGCTGGAAGTGGATAACGCCGCCGAAGCCTGCGAACGTATCCGCAGCAATGGCGGTAACGTCACCCGTGAAGCCGGTCCGGTTAAAGGCGGTACCACCGTAATTGCGTTTGTGGAAGATCCGGACGGTTATAAAATCGAACTGATCGAAGCCAAAGACGCTGGTCGCGGCCTGGGCAATTGATCCCGCAGGGCGCACTTTGCGCCCGTTGTTTTGCTGCATCCCCTCTCAAAATTTGCCATAATGCGCACTGCTTTTTCCCCCTTGTAAGAGACCCTGATGTCCGATAACGCTCAATTTACCGGTCTGTGCGACCGTTTTCGTGGTTTTTATCCCGTTGTCATTGATGTTGAAACAGCCGGATTTAACGCTAAAACCGATGCGCTGCTTGAGATTGCCGCCATCACGCTGAAGATGGATGAACAGGGCTGGCTTGTACCGGACACCACGCTGCATTTCCACGTTGAACCCTTTGAAGGGGCAAACTTACAGCCAGAGGCGCTGGCCTTTAACGGTATCGATCCGACAAACCCGCTGCGCGGGGCGGTAAGCGAATACGAGGCGCTGCACGCCATTTTCAAAATGGTGCGCAAAGGCATGAAAGAGAATGACTGTAGCCGCGCCATTATGGTGGCCCACAATGCCACCTTTGATCACAGCTTCACTATGGCTGCCGCCGAGCGTGCCTCGCTCAAGCGTAATCCATTCCATCCGTTTGTGACCTTCGACACCGCCGCGCTGAGCGGCCTGGCGCTGGGGCAAACCGTGCTCTCTAAAGCCTGCATCACGGCGGGTATTGCGTTTGACGGCACCCAGGCGCATTCCGCGTTATACGACACCGAGCGTACGGCGGAGCTGTTCTGTGAGATCGTCAACCGCTGGAAACGTCTCGGCGGCTGGCCGCTGCCGATGGGCGACGAGGCCGATCTTCAATCGTAGGTTGGGTAATCAATAGCCCCACAGGACAAAAAAAAGCGACCAACATAATGTGGTCGCTTTTTTATATCCGCAGAAAACTTACTCTGCGTCCGGCTCTTCGGTTTTATACTTCGCCGCAGTCTCTTTGATCAGCTGTTGCAGTTCGCCGCGCTGATACATTTCAATCAGGATGTCGCATCCGCCGACCAGTTCACCATCAACCCACAGCTGTGGGAAGGTCGGCCAGTTGGCGTATTTTGGCAGTTCAGCGCGAATGTCCGGGTTTTGCAGGATATCAACGTAAGCAAAACGCTCACCACAGGCGGACAGCGCCTGAACCGCTTGCGCGGAGAAGCCGCAGCTTGGCAGCTTCGGAGAACCTTTCATGTACAGGAGAATCGGGTTTTCAGCGATCTGGCGCTGAATTTTTTCAATAGTGGAGCTCATGTCTTGCTTCCTTTAACTTCTGTTACGGCATCAGTCTGACATTGTAGCGGGTCAGGCCGACATCGGAAAATAACATTTTTGTCACGTCTAATTATTTTATCGCTTATCGCATAAAGTTGCATTGCTAATGTCGTTTATCCCCAGACGGGGTGCGGTTTTGCTTAAGGAGCGAACAGGAGTGCGTCAGAATGGTGAATTTTTTTGCACTTGCTAACGAAACATAATTTTTGAATGAAAAATGCTATTAACTTCTTCTGATTTTATGGATTAGAATCGACAGGTTTTGTAAATCTCACGCGGGTATGCATTGTGGCCTGCATTTATCAGGGGACTGCCCAGTGGCGCGGATAACTAAAATCTCGATGACGCTCTGTGCTTTACTGTTTACCACACTCTCATTTACGCCAGCGGCGAACGCCTCTGAACAGGCGCGGCATTCTGCTGTACAAAAATCGCATCTGGCAAAAACCACAGAACGTAAGAAAAAAACCACCAGTAAAACAGTAAAGAAGAAAACCACCGCTCAGACCAAAAAGACCGCCTCCAGTAAACCCAAAACTCTCCGTTCCGGCACGCACAAAACCACCCGCACGACCGCCAGCCTGGTGAATGAAAAATGCACCGTGCGCAAAGGCCATAAAACGAAATGCGCAAAAGTGACGAAGCTGGCTGACGTGCATAAAGCGCGTATGCAGAAAGCGCAAAAAACGGCGATGAACAAACTGATGGGGCAAATAGGTAAACCGTATCGCTGGGGTGGCACCTCTCCGCGCACCGGTTTTGACTGTAGTGGGCTGGTTTATTATGCCTATAAAGATCTGGTGAAGTTTCGCATTCCACGCACCGCCAATGAGATGTACCATCTGCGCGACGCCGCGCCTGTAAACCGTGGCGAACTGCAAAATGGCGACCTGGTGTTCTTCCGCACCCAGGGACGCGGTACGGCCGATCACGTTGGGGTGTATGTGGGTAACGGTAAATTTATCCAGTCACCGCGCAGCGGTCAGGACATTCAGATCACCTCTCTCAGCGAAGATTATTGGGTGCGCCACTATGTGGGTGCGCGCCGCGTGATGACGCCAAAAACCATTCGCTAAACCCTGCCGTGCCGCCTCCATGGCAGGGTAAGTTCCTCTTTTGCATACCCTTTCAATTTGCTATTCTGTCCTTGTTGTCTGTAGGGTTATTGGCAACGTATAAAACTATAAGGAGAGAAGCAATGTCGTTCGAATTACCTGCACTACCGTATGCAAAAGACGCCCTGGCCCCGCACATTTCCGCGGAAACCCTGGAGTACCATTACGGCAAGCATCACCAGACCTATGTCACAAACCTGAACAATCTGATCAAGGGCACCGATTTTGAAGGCAAAACGCTGGAAGAGATCGTGCGCAGTTCAGACGGCGGCGTATTCAACAACGCCGCACAGGTGTGGAACCACACCTTCTACTGGCACTGCCTGGCCCCCAATGCAGGCGGAGAACCTACCGGTGAGCTGGCGGCAGCGATTAACGCCGCGTTCGGCAGTTTCGCGGATTTTAAAACGAAGTTTACTGACGCAGCCGTTAAAAACTTTGGCTCCGGCTGGACCTGGCTGGTAAAAGAGGCTGATGGCAAACTGGCTATCGTTTCCACTTCTAATGCGGGTACCCCTCTGACCACCAGCGCCACGCCGCTGATGACCGTGGACGTATGGGAACACGCCTATTACATTGATTACCGTAATGCGCGCCCGAACTACCTGGAACACTTCTGGGCACTGGTTAACTGGGAATTTGTTGCGAAGAACTTCGCCGCGTAAGAGACACGCAGAAGGGGCAGCCCTTCTGCGTTTTTGTTTATTCCGCCGTACACACCGCTTCAGGCTGTTTACGACCAGACATCATCACCAGCAGCAGGCCGAGTGCAGCAATGATCGCCCCCATCACCGGCACAAAACTGTAACCCAAACCACCGGAGATCACCGCCCCGCCCGCTGCGGCCCCCAGCGCATTGCCCAGGTTAAACGCACCGATATTCACCGACGAAGAGAGCCCCGGCGCTTCGTGCGCAACGCGCATTACGCGCATCTGCAACGGTGGCACCACGGCAAAGGTTGCGGCGCCCCACACCACCATGGCAATCGCGGCACCCACTTCGTTACGCGCCAGCCACGGAATCGCCACCATGATGACAATCAGCAGCGTTAAAAAACCTTTCAGTGTTCCACTGACGGAGCGGTCGGCAAATTTCCCGCCGAGATAGTTGCCAATCGAGAACCCGACACCAATCAGCACCAGCATCGCGGTAACAAAGAGTGGCGTTGCGTGGGTAATGTCGTGCAGCACCGGGGAGATATAGGTGTAGAGCGTAAACATCGCCCCGGCCCCCAGTACCGTGGTAAGCAGCGCGGACAACACCTGAGGACGCATCAGCACCGCCAGCTCTTTACGTACTTCCGGACGTTCTCCCGCACTTCCTTTCGGCAGTGAGAAGAACAGCGCAACCATCGCGACCACGCCCAGTCCGGCGGTTGCGAGGAAAGACATACGCCAGCCGATGGTTTCTCCCAGCCAGGTGGCAGCGGGAACGCCGCCGATATTAGCGATGGTGAGGCCCATGAACATAGTGGCTACCGCGCTGGCCTGCTTATGTTTTGGCACCACGCTGGCGGCAACAACCGAGCCCAGTCCGAAGAAGGCGCCATGGTTGAGGCTGGTCAGAATGCGCGAAAGCATCAGAGTGGTGTAATCGGGCGAAATCGCGGAAAGCACATTTCCGAGAGTGAAAATCGCCATCAGGAAAATCAGCGCATTGCGGCGAGCGCGGTGGGAAAGCAGCAGCGTCATCAGCGGCGCGCCCACCATCACGCCAATCGCGTAGGCGCTAATTAACATACCGGCCGCAGGAATTGAGACGTCCACACCCCGGGCGATAACAGGCAATAACCCCATAGGGGAGAATTCAGTGGTGCCAATCCCAAAGGCGCCAATCGCCAGGGCCAGCAGGGGAAAATTGATTTTCATGAAGAGACTCCGGATACCGTGCCATAACCCGGCACAGAACTAAGAAGTCAAAAGCATGACATCAATCACAAAAAATGAGAAGTTAACATTTTGGCAAAAGATTTTTGCCGGAGAGGTAACAATAGCGGCAAGAGAGGGAGAAGGTTCTCCCCCCTCCTGAATCAGTGCAGCGCAGCGGTTAAACCACCCGCAACAATCAGGGCAAGAACAACAATGGTGGTAAACAGCGAAAACTTCAGATCGGTACTCATCAATTTTTCTCCTTTTATTCACCCTACGAAAAGTGAGCTTGCTCATTTTTACACAGTTCAGGTCAAAAATCTTCCAGGATTTAAGCGGATATCCACTTTACCTCTTCCCCTTTTCATCAAGATAGGACAAAATTCCACGCTAAATTTATTAGCGTACCGGCCACTGACCCCCTCCTGACGTCCTGTGTCGTTTTCCCGGCGTGTCGCAACTCATGTTTGCGTGATAAGGGTGAGAGAAGGCAAACGTTTACCTTCAATTTTTTCAGGAGCTTAGGATATGGTCTGGAGTGACATTTAATGGCAACAATTAAAGACGTAGCAAAACGCGCAAACGTTTCCACCACAACCGTATCACATGTTATTAACAAAACGCGTTTCGTCGCTGAAGAGACGCGTAATGCCGTCTGGGCGGCAATCAAAGAACTGCACTACTCGCCAAGTGCCGTCGCCCGCAGCCTGAAGGTTAATCACACCAAATCGATTGGCCTGCTGGCCACCAGCAGTGAAGCGGCCTACTTTGCTGAAATCATCGAAGCCGTTGAAAAAAACTGCTTCCAGAAAGGCTATACCCTGATTCTGGGCAACGCGTGGAACAACATTGAAAAACAGCGCGCTTACCTGTCAATGATGGCGCAAAAGCGCGTCGACGGCCTGCTGGTAATGTGTTCTGAATACCCCGAGTCGGTCCTTTCCATGCTGGAAGAGTATCGCCACATTCCGATGGTGGTCATGGACTGGGGCGAAGCGCGCGCAGACTTCACCGACTCCGTTATTGATAACGCCTTTGAAGGCGGCTACATGGCGGGGCGTTATCTGGTAGAACGCGGTCATCGTGAAATTGGCGTGATCCCGGGACCGCTGGAGCGTAACACCGGGGCTGGCCGTCTGGCCGGTTTCATGAAAGCGATGGAAGAGGCGCTGATCACCGTGCCGGAAAACTGGATTGTTCAGGGCGACTTCGAGCCGGAGTCGGGCTATCGCGCCATGCAGCAGATCGTCTCCCAGCCGCATCGCCCTACCGCGGTGTTCTGCGGCGGCGACATCATGGCGATGGGCGCGCTCTGCGCGGCGGATGAACTCGGCCTGCGCGTCCCGCAGGATATCTCGGTGATCGGCTATGACAACGTGCGCAACGCCCGCTTCTTTACCCCGGCGCTGACCACCATTCACCAGCCGAAAGATTCGCTGGGTGAAACGGCCTTCAATATGCTGCTGGACAGGATCGTCAACAAGCGTGAACAGTCCCAGTCCATTGAAGTTCACCCGCGCCTGATAGAACGCCGTTCCGTTGCGGACGGTCCGTTCCGCGACTACCGTCGTTAATCTCATTACGGGGCCAGCTATGCTGGTTCCCGCAACCACTCCCGGTTCAGCGTTTCGCTGTCGCCCAGATAATCCAGCAGCCAGGCCATGGCGGGCGAGACGTCGTTTTGCTGCCACGTCAGACAGCACGCGGCATCCGGGAAGGGGTTTTCCAGCGTCAAGGCCACCCACTCTCCCGCGTCGATGCGCGGGCGCGCAAAATGTACCGGCACCATGCCAACGCACAGCCCCGCGCTCAGACAGGTGGCCGACGACTCCCAGTCCGGTGCGACCACGCGGCGCTGATTATCCAGCAGCCAGGTAATGCGCTTGGGCAGCGAGCGGGAGGTATCTTCCAGCACCAGCGAGGGCCAGTTGCGTAAGGTGTCATCGCTCAGCGGACCTTCCAGCGCCGCCAGCGGGTGATCGCGCGCGACCACGCAGGTCCAGCTCAGCATGCCCATGTCGCGAAACGCGTAGCGCCCCCCAACCGGGATCGCCTGGGTTGCACCAATCGCCATCTCCGCCCTGCCGTCCGCCAGCGCATCCCAGACGCCGTTGAACACTTCCTGCGAAACACGCAGTTCGACGTCGGAAAAATGACGATAGAAATCGACGATCATCTGCCGGGTCCGCTCCGGCTTAACGATGTTATCCACCGCGATAGCGAGATGCCCGCGCCAGCCGTTGGCGATCTGCTGGCACTGCTCACGGGTGATCTGCATTTTTTTGATAACAGACCGCCCTTCCTTCAAAAACCACGCTCCGGCAGGCGTGAGCTCCACGTCGCGATGGCGCCGCTCGAACAGCGGGACCGCCAGCCACGCTTCCAGCTGGCGCACCGTATAGCTGATAGCCGAGGGAACGCGATGCAGCTCCTGGGCGGCACCGGTAAAACTGCCGTTACGCGCCACGGCATCAACCACTTCAAGGGAATAATCTGACCACATCTTTAGCCTGCAAATTTTTTGAATGCACCCGCCAAATATTAGCGTTTCACAAGCCGCTTTGCACTCCCTACACTCTGCGCCAACGTACACCTGCCTCCTCAGGAGAAAAAAAGTGCAACCCAGGAAAGGATTTTTAGTCTGGCTCGGCGGCTTAAGCGTGCTGGGCTTTTTGGCAACCGATATGTATCTGCCCGCGTTCGCCGCGATGCAGGAAGATTTGCAAACCCCTGCCGCCGCCATCAGCGCCAGTTTAAGTTTGTTCCTCGCTGGCTTTGCTTTTGCGCAATTGCTGTGGGGGCCGCTCTCGGATCGTTTTGGCCGTAAGCCCGTCCTGTTGTTGGGGCTGGCGATTTTTGCCGTAGGCTGTCTGGGCATGCTGTGGGTCCGCGATGCCGCCTGGCTGCTGGCGCTGCGCTTTATTCAGGCGGTCGGTGTCTGCGCCGCAGCGGTGACCTGGCAGGCGCTGGTGACCGATTACTACCCCGCCTCGCGCACTAACCGCATATTCGCCACTATTATGCCGCTGGTCGGCCTGTCGCCGGCGCTTGCCCCGTTACTGGGCAGCTGGATCCTCGCGCATTTCGACTGGCAGGCTATTTTCGCCACGCTCTTTGCTATTACGCTGGTCCTGATGCTGCCTGCTTTCGGGCTTAAACCTGCGCATAAAAAAGAGACGCATCCGGACGCAAAGCCCATCACCTTTACCTCTTTACTGCGGTCGAAAGCCTATCGCGGTAACGTGCTGATTTATGCTGCCTGCTCTGCCAGCTTCTTTGCCTGGCTAACCGGTTCGCCGTTCATTCTGCATGACATGGGCTACAGCCCGGCGGCTATCGGCCTGAGTTATGTACCACAGACCATCGCCTTCCTGGTGGGTGGCTATGGCTGTCGCGCCGCGCTGCAAAAATGGGAAGGCCAACAGATGCTGCCCTGGCTGCTGGTTTTGTATGCGCTAAGCGTGATTGCGACCTGGGCTGTCGGCTTTATTCCCGGCGCCGGGCTTGCAGAAATTTTGATTCCGTTCTGCGTCATGGCGATCGCTAACGGGGCCATCTACCCTATTGTTGTAGCCCAGGCGTTGCGTCCATTTCCGCAGGCGACAGGCCGCGCTGCCGCGCTGCAAAATACCCTGCAACTTGGCCTGTGCTTCCTGGCAAGTCTCGTGGTCTCTGCGTTGATTGCAACCCCGCTGCTCACCACCACCAGCGTGATGTTGGTCACCGTTGCACTGGCTGGTTTGGGCTATCGGATGCAGTCCTCAGCCCATCGCGAGCAGAGTGAAAACGCGCAGACAGAAACGTCGCACGCCTGATTGCGTGGGAAACTATGTTAAAAACCAGTGATTAGGTTGCTAACAATTTTCTGTTGAATCACCAAATTTTGCGGCCTATACTGAATTTGGTTCGATTAAATACGATAAATATTAAGTGTTAACGGGAGCCGGAGCGCTCCCGTTTTACCATGGAAGGCATTTCGGCAAGGGTTATCTCCCTTCCTCTGTTCTACGTCGGATATTAGCCTCGCGGGCATTTACCGTGAGATTTCTCACAAACCAAAAAAGCGTCTACGCTGTTTTAAGGTTCTGATCACAGCAAGGTGATGGAGAAGCTATGAGTTCATCGTGTATAGAAGAAGTCAGCGTTCCGGACGATAACTGGTCCCGGATCGTCAGTGAACTGTTGGGACGTGCGGGCATTACGATTAATGGCTCATCCCCCTCCGATCCCCAGATAAAGCATCCCGATTTTTTCAAACGCGTGTTACAGGAGGGGTCGTTAGGGCTGGGTGAAAGCTATATGGACGGCTGGTGGGAGTGTGAGCGGCTGGATATGTTCTTCTCCAGCGTATTACGCGCCGGTCTTGAAAAACAGCTCCCTCGTCATTTCAAAGATACCTTACGCATTGCCTCCGCCCGCCTGTTCAATCTGCAAAGTAAAAAACGGGCGTGGATCGTCGGTAAAGAGCATTACGATCTTGGCAACGATCTGTTCAGCCGTATGCTCGATCCTTTAATGCAGTACTCCTGCGGATACTGGAAAAAAGCGACGACCCTGGAAGAGGCGCAGCAGGACAAGCTGCAACTGATCTGCGATAAATTGCAGTTACAGCCCGGTATGCGTGTGCTGGACATCGGCTGTGGCTGGGGTGGTCTTGCCTGGTTTATGGCTAAAAATTACGGCGTCAGCGTAGTCGGCGTCACGATTTCGGCTGAACAGCAGAAGATGGCGCAGGAACGCTGTCTGGGTCTGGATGTTGATATTCGGCTTCAGGACTACCGCGACCTGAACGAGCAGTTCGATCGCATTGTTTCCGTAGGTATGTTCGAGCACGTGGGGCCGAAGAACTACAAGACTTACTTCGAGGTCGCCGATCGTAACCTGAAGCCTGAGGGAATTTTCCTGCTACACACCATCGGCTCTAAACGCACCGATAACAATGTGGATCCCTGGATCAACAAATATATCTTCCCGAATGGCTGTTTACCCTCTGTTCGCCAGATTGCGAACGCCAGCGAACCGCATTTTATTGTGGAAGACTGGCATAACTTCGGCGCAGATTACGACACCACCCTGATGGCCTGGCATGAACGTTTCCAGGCTGCATGGCCTGAAATCGCCGACAACTATTCGGAACGATTCAAACGGATGTTTAGCTATTATCTGAATGCCTGTGCGGGCGCGTTCCGTGCGCGGGATATACAGCTTTGGCAGGTGGTGTTTAGTCGTGGGATTGAGCACGGTTTGCGTGTGGCTCGCTGAAAAAATAACCCCGGTTAACCGGGGTTATTTTTTATTCTTCTTCCATGGTTTTAATTATCGCCGCCTCTTTCGCCGCCAGTACGCGCTCAACGGTATCCACGACCGCCTGGGTCTGGGGATCAATTTCGATATTTACGCGCTGCCCCAGTTTTTTTGCGCCAAGCGTAGTACGTTGCAGCGTTTCAGGAATTAAATGCACGCAAAAACGCGTTGGCGTCACTTCACCGACGGTCAGACTAATCCCATCGATGCCAATAAATCCTTTATAAAGGATGTATTTCATTAATGACGGATCCTGCACCTTAAACCAGATTTGACGGTTATTTTCCGAGGTCACGATTTTCGCCACTTCTGCGGTGGTCATAATATGGCCCGACATCAGATGCCCGCCAATCTCATCGCTGAATTTCGCCGCGCGTTCAACGTTAACGATATCTCCCACCACCAGCTCACCCAGGTTAGTGATACGCAGCGTCTCTTTCATTAAATCAAAGCTTATCTGGTTACCGTTAATTTCGGTCACCGTCAGGCAGCAGCCGTTATGCGCTATCGACGCCCCGGTTTCAATGCCGTCGAGCATATATTCAGGCAGCTCAACTACGTGAGTGCGGAAATTCGGTTTTTCATCAATGGACACCACTTTGGCAGTGCCCTGCACAATACCAGTAAACATGCTTACAGCTCCTGTTCATTCCGAACGGCGATGACACCGTATAATCCCACCACAATAACAGTTGAAAAAACAGGTTGCCAGTGATGCGCAATTTCTGGCGATTTTTTCACTAGATAATTAGTTAAACCCCGCTACAATAGCTGGCATCCCTCTGTTTTTTCTTCTTGCTGCCAGTAACGGCGGCCTTTTTAGTCTCTCAAATAACTACAATACAAAGGTGTTCACGTGCAGAAGTATATGATCGAAGCGCGTCAGTTATTGGCACTGGCCATACCGGTGATCGTCGCGCAGGTAGCCCAAACCGCAATGGGATTTGTGGATACGGTAATGGCCGGTGGTTACAGCGCCACCGATATGGCCGCCGTGGCGATCGGAACCTCAATCTGGCTTCCGGCCATTCTTTTTGGTCACGGCCTGCTGCTGGCGCTGACGCCCGTTATCGCGCAGCTTAACGGCTCCGGTCGACGCGACCGCGTGGCCCATCAGGTGCGCCAGGGCTTCTGGCTGGCCGGGGGTGTCTCCGTCCTGATTATGATCGTCCTGTGGAACGCCGGGTATATTATTCGCGCCATGCATAATATCGACCCGGCGCTGGCGGATAAGGCGGTCGGTTATCTGCGCGCCCTGCTCTGGGGCGCGCCCGGCTATCTGTTCTTCCAGGTGGCACGTAACCAGTGTGAAGGGCTGGCAAAAACCAAGCCGGGCATGGTGATGGGCTTTATCGGCTTGCTGGTGAACATTCCCGTGAACTATATCTTCATTTACGGTCATTTTGGCATGCCGGAACTCGGCGGCGTGGGCTGCGGCGTGGCAACGGCTGCGGTGTACTGGGTGATGTTCGGCTGTATGCTCACCTACATTAAACATGCGCGATCCATGCGTGACATTCGTAACGACACCTCGTTCAGCGCACCTGACTGGACGCTCATGACCCGTCTCATTCAGCTGGGGTTACCCATTGCGCTGGCGCTGTTCTTCGAAGTGACGCTGTTTGCCGTCGTCGCCCTGCTGGTCTCGCCGTTAGGGATTATTGATGTCGCAGGACACCAGATCGCCCTGAACTTCAGCTCTTTGATGTTCGTCCTGCCGATGTCCCTGGCTGCTGCGGTGACGATTCGCGTGGGCTTCCGTCTGGGGCAAGGCTCGACGCTGGACGCGCAAACGGCAGCCCGCACCGGCCTCGGCGTCGGCGTCTGCATGGCAGTCTGTACCGCGCTCTTTACCGTGCTGTTGCGTGAGCAAATTGCCCTGCTCTATAACGACAACCCGGAGGTAGTGACCCTGGCCTCGCATCTGATGCTGCTGGCGGCCATTTATCAGATCTCTGACTCCATCCAGGTGATTGGCAGCGGCGTGCTGCGTGGGTATAAAGATACGCGTTCCATCTTCTTCATCACCTTTATCGCTTACTGGGTGCTGGGTCTGCCGTGCGGGTACATTCTGGCGCTCACGGATCTGGTGGTGGATCGCATGGGGCCAGCCGGATTCTGGATGGGCTTTATCATCGGCTTAACGTCTGCGGCCATTATGATGATGCTGCGTATGCGCTTCCTGCAACGTCAGCCGTCTGCGGTAATTTTGCAGCGCGCTGCACGTTAATGACACAGTAGCCGCCGGCTGGCGGCTACTTTCTCTTCACTTTGCGCGGTAATGAAGCAATCGCGTGAAATCAGAGAGAAAAATGCATTTTCCCTCTTGCCACCTTGGGGCTGTGCCGCTAATATTCGTCCCCGTTGTCACCGACAACAC
>Ga0268255_10000048_pt1 | contig 110818 bp, 103 predicted proteins | sample AgamicOrMarz_FD_200256 | JGI IMG/M metagenome (GOLD analysis project Ga0268255, IMG submission 200256) | Agave microbial communities from Guanajuato, Mexico - Or.Ma.rz (v2) (version 3) | ecosystem: Host-associated > Plants > Phyllosphere > Phylloplane/Leaf | place: Guanajuato, Mexico...
GATGGCCTTTTTGCGTTTGTATGCAGTCAAACACCACAAGCGCTCTCCCTTCGGATGCGGTAAAACATGTCTGTGATAGCGGTTTTAACCTTTCATCTGCCCGACAGAACGCTTCATGTGAAACAGGCAGTAAGCACCCGCAAATTAATCCACTTGCCTGAGCCAGCGCATAATAAACGTGACTATCTGCTCAATATCATTCAGGTTTAGTATCGGCACACCATGCATCAGAGGGATATCACTGGCAATGGCGATAACATGCTCGTCCAGCACCAGCTCCGCTAAATCATGACCACAGTCATGCCGCCAGAGCAGAATTTTGGGCACAGCCTCGTGTTTAAAACCCTCGATAAGTACCAGATCCAGTTTTGCTGCATCCATTCTGCTAACCAGATATGCCAAATCCAACTCGGCCTCATCCGGCGTTTCTGTCATTAATGCCCAGCGTTGTGAACTGGCAACCAATGTTTGCGCCGCACCTGCTTTACGTAATTCGTAGCTGTCTTTACCAGGCTTATCAACGTCCATATCGTGATGGGTATGTTTGATTAACCCCGGGCGAATACCTTGTTCACAAAGAACAGGAATCAACTTCTTAAGTAGCGTCGTTTTACCGGTTCCGCTCCAGGCGGCAATGGCGAGTAATGGGATCATATTCTCTCCTGCCAGTGCGCGAGATCATCAGGGGTGTTCACATTGGCGAAGGCGGATTTCACATCACTAAAATCCACCGCATGCCCTCCTGCTAGTCGCATAAATACCATCACCCGACGTTCGCCGCTAGCGAGATAGTCCTGCAAAAATGGTAAAACGTTGCGATGTACCAGTACAATTGCCGGGTGATCTCTCTCGCCATCATTAACCCACATTGCTGGCGCATTATGCTGCCGGTTCTTTTGTAACCGCGTCATAAGATCCATTGGTATACGTGGCGTATCGCACGGGCAAAACAAAAACCACTCCTCGTCGCTTTGCTGCATAACGGAGAGAATTCCCGCCAGCGGGCCGGGAAAATCATCCAGCGTATCTGTGAGGACCGGTAAGCCACTGGCGCGATAAATTTCAAGGTTTCGATTGGCGCTGATAACTAAGCTGGTCACCTGTGGTGCAAGCCGTTCGGCAACATGTTGCCACAGCGGCTTGCCATTTAATTCCTGCAGCCCTTTATCTTTTCCACCCATCCGCGAGGCTTTTCCTCCCGCCAGCACCACACCTGTTACTGCACTACTGTCCGTCACCCTTATCGCCTCTTTTATTGTGGGTTTTACCCTGCTAACGTGTCTGTACCCAGAGTAAGGAGCACGATTATGAAATGTAAACGCCTGAATGAAGTTATCGAACTTCTCCAGCCTGCATGGCAAAAAGAGCCAGAGCTTAATTTAGTGCAATTTTTGCAGAAACTGGCGCAAGAGTCAGGTTATCAAGGCGACCTTGTGGATTTAAGTGATGACATCCTGATCTATCATCTGAAAATGCGCGACTCCTCAAAAGATGCAGTGATCCCAGGCATTCAGAAAGATTATGAAGAGGATTTTAAAACCGCGCTGTTGCGTGCGCGTGGCGTAATTAAAGAGTAAAAGCTTGTAAGCGGCGCAACCGAATACGCTACGAAATGATATCCTGAATTATTCGTCGTATTTTCGGATCCCAGGATGACCTGCAACGCCTTTACCTTCCAGACATTACACCCGGATACCATTATGGATGCGCTGTTTGAGCAGGGGATCCGGGTGGATTCCGGGCTTACCCCGCTCAACAGCTATGAAAACCGCGTTTATCAATTTCAGGATGAAGATCGCAAACGTTATGTGGTGAAGTTTTACCGCCCGGAGCGTTGGTCTGCAGAACAAATCCGTGAAGAGCATGAATTTGCTTTAGATTTGCAGCGTGATGACGTGCCAGTCGCGGCGCCGCTCGCTTTCAACAATGAAACCTTACTCACCCATCAGGACTTCTTTTTCGCCGTTTTTCCAAGCGTTGGTGGCCGTCAGTTTGAAGCCGACAACCTGGATCAAATGGAGTGGGTGGGTCGCTACCTTGGTCGTATGCATCAAAGCGGCAGTAAGAAGCGTTTTACAAGCCGTCCGGAAATAGGCGTTCAAGAATATCTGATTGAGCCACGCCAACTCTTTGAAACATCAACGCTCATTCCTTCTGGTTTAAAGGATGAATTTTTGCGCGCAGCCGATAAGCTTATCGATGCTGTAATGGCGCAATGGCATAACCGTTTTAATCTTTTGCGTCTGCATGGTGATTGCCATGCAGGAAATATTCTCTGGCGAGACGGGCCAATGTTTGTTGATTTAGACGATGCCCGTAACGGTCCTGCCATACAGGATCTGTGGATGTTGCTACACGGGGATAAAGCCGAGCAGCGTATGCAGCTGGAGATGATCGTTGAGGCCTACGAAGAATTCAGTGAATTCAACGTGGCTGAGCTGGCGTTAATCGAGCCGCTACGCGCCATGCGCCTGGTTTATTATCTGGCATGGCTGATTCGTCGCTGGGACGATCCGGCATTTCCCAAAAATTTCCCGTGGCTAAGCAGTGAAGATCACTGGCACAGACAAACATTGATTTTTCTTGAACAGGTGAAAGTTCTTCAAGAACCACCTTTAGCATTAACACCAATGTATTAAATGGAGAGAGTTAACCATGAAGAAGATTTGGCTGGCGCTGGCAGGAATGATTCTGGCTTTTAGCGCCTCAGCAGCACAACCAACAGACGGTAAGCAATTTATTACGCTTGATAAGCCAGTGGCGGGCGAGCCGCAGGTGCTTGAGTTCTTCTCGTTTTATTGCCCGCACTGCTACGACTTCGAGCAAGTTTGGCATATTGCTGACGCGGTGAAAAAGAAGCTGCCAGAGGGCACAAAAATGACCAAATACCACGTGGAATTCTTAGGTCCGCTGGGTAAAGAGATGACGCAGGCGTGGGCTGTGGCCATGGCGCTTGGTGTGGAGGATAAAATCACCTCTCCGCTGTTTGAAGCGGTGCAGAAAACACAGACCGTACAGTCTGTTGCTGATATTCGCGATGTATTCATCAGCGCGGGTGTGAAAGGCGAAGAGTATGATGCTGCGTGGAACAGCTTCGTGGTGAAATCGCTGGTTGCTCAGCAAGAAAAAGCGGCTGCGGATTTACAACTTCAGGGCGTTCCGGCCATGTTTGTTAACGGGAAATACCAGGTTAACCAGCAGGGTATGGACGGCAGTAGCCTGGACGCCTTCGTTCAGGACTACGCAAACACCGTGAAATATCTGGTTGAGAAGAAATAAAAATAACGCCGGTCACTGACCGGCGTTTTTGTATTCTGCTTTGATGGTATCAATTAGTTCATCTTTCCCAAGCCACAGTTTATTCAGCCACTGCTGGAAACTCCGTTTAAAATTCTTATCGTTAACGTAGTCTCCATGTAACGCTTCATCCACCGGCAATAAATTAACTCGCACGACAATACGCGTCAGCTTACCGCTGAGCATATCAAAGAACGGCGTCCGGTCGTTTTCCGGATAACAGAGCGTAATATCAAGTAATTTATCGAACTGTTTACCCAATACATTTAGCGCCATGGCAACACCTGCTGCTTTTGGCGATAGCAGGTTTTTAAAAGAAGAGCGTGTCTGTTGACGCTTTTCTTCCGTAAAGCGCGAACCTTCAACAAAATTCACAATAGTGGTTGGGTGAAAGCGAAATTTCTCGCATGAGCGGCGCGTGGTTTCGACATCTTTACCCCGACGTTCAGGGTGACGAATCAAATAGCTTCTGGAGTAACGGCGCATAAAAGGCATATCCAGCGCCCAGCAAGCAAGGCCAATAAAAGGTACCCACGCCAGTTGCTGTTTAAGAAAATATTTGTTCATGGGAATATGTTTACGAAACAACACGCATAACACCACAATATCCGCCCAGCTATGATGATTGCAGATCAGCAAATACCAGTTCTTCTTATCCAGCCCTTCCAGCCCCTCAACATCCCATTTTAAATAAGGGTTGAGGTGCAATAGCAATGAAAGCCCTTCGCACCAGCAATACATCATAAAATTGCAAAACGTTGAGATCGCGCGCCATACCGCAGGAACGGGAATTAACAGCTTGAGCATTCCGGCGATAATAATGGGCACGGAGCAAACAATGGTAACCAATATGGTGAGCAGGACACTCAAAAAAAGAGTGGTTACCGCAAGAAATCTCGACATAGTTATATTATTCAGAAAGTTAGCTGCCAAAAAGCACACTAAAAAAGCGCAAGGCGCAGATCTTAACAGAAAACAGTTATCCGTAATGCTTAAACCTTGCTGGTAATACCTGAGCAATTATCGGCAATAAATCAAATCAAAATTACTTATATCCACACAGCGTAAATTGCTGGCAAAAAGCAACAATGATCATCTTTTATAATATAATCTATTGAATATAAATGGTTTGTATAATCCTGCGATCGGCTTAATGGCACAAAAGTCCAGCCTGATAAAAACTATTCACAAACTTATCCACAGGATGTTTATGCGAGCGATCCCGACGATCGCGAAATCTTTTCGGCATTTTCAGCGAAAAACTCATGTTTTCTCCCTGTCTGTGGCATCCTTTAACCATAATTTGATAAACAGGCATGGACATCATGGTTCAGATCCCAGAAAACCCACTTATCCTTGTTGACGGCTCGTCTTACCTTTATCGCGCTTATCATGCGTTTCCGCCGCTGACCAATAGCGCCGGTGAGCCTACTGGCGCTATGTACGGCGTGCTCAACATGCTGCGCAGCCTGATTTTGCAATACCAGCCGACACATGCCGCGGTGGTGTTTGATGCGAAAGGCAAAACCTTCCGTGATGAACTGTTTGAGCATTACAAATCTCATCGCCCGCCAATGCCAGACGATTTGCGTGCGCAAATTGAACCGCTGCACACTATGGTAAAAGCGATGGGATTGCCGTTACTGGCGGTCTCTGGCGTTGAAGCGGATGATGTCATCGGCACGCTGGCGCGCGAAGCCGAAAAGGTTGGCCGACCCGTGCTGATAAGCACCGGTGATAAAGATATGGCGCAGCTGGTGACGCCAAACATTACGCTTATCAATACTATGACCAACACCATTCTCGGCCCGGATGAAGTCGTCACAAAATATGGCGTCCCGCCGGAGTTAATTATCGATTTCCTCGCCCTGATGGGTGACTCCTCAGATAACATTCCAGGTGTGCCAGGCGTTGGCGAGAAAACAGCGCAGGCGCTGCTACAAGGGCTGGGCGGTCTGGATACGCTCTATACCGAATCGGATAAAATCGCCGGGCTCACCTTCCGCGGTGCGAAAACCATGGCGGCGAAACTTGAGCAGAATAAAGAGGTGGCCTACCTCTCTTACCAACTTGCCACCATCAAAACGGATGTCGAACTGGAGCTTACCTGCGAACAGCTGGAAGTTCAGCAGCCTGCGGCGCAAGAGCTTCTGGAGCAGTTTAAGAAATATGAATTCAAACGCTGGAGCGCAGATGTAGAAGCGGGCAAATGGCTCCAGGCGAAAGGCGGTAAACCGGCGGCAAAACCGCAGGAAACCATTGAGATTGAGGCAGAAGCTGATATTCCCGCAGCCGCGCTGTCGGCGGAAAATTACGTCACCATTCTCGATGAAGAGACGTTGCAAACATGGATCGGCAAACTGAAAAGCGCACCGCTCTTTGCTTTCGATACTGAAACCGACAGCCTCGATAATATCAGCGCCAATCTGGTTGGCCTCTCCTTTGCGACCGAATCGGGTATCGCGGCTTATGTGCCGGTTGCGCATGATTATCTTGATGCACCGGATCAAATCCCGCGTGAGCGCGTGCTGGAATTACTGAAACCGCTGCTGGAAGATGAAAATGCCCGTAAAGTGGGGCAGAACCTCAAATATGATCGCGGCGTGCTGGAAAATTACGGCATTGAACTGCGCGGCATTGCCTTCGATACCATGCTGGAATCCTACATACTGGATAGCGTTGCCGGTCGTCATGACATGGACAGCCTCTCCGAGCGCTGGCTGAAGCACAAAACGATCACCTTCGAAGAGATCGCCGGTAAAGGTAAAAACCAATTAACGTTTAATCAGATCGATCTCGAACAGGCCGGGCGTTATGCAGCGGAAGACGCCGATGTCACGCTGCAACTGCATCTAAAGATGTGGCCGGAACTGCAAAATAATGCCGGGCCGCTGAACGTCTTTCAGAACATTGAAATGCCGCTGGTGCCGGTAATTTCGCGTATTGAGCGTAATGGCGTCAATATTGATCCCGCCGTCTTACACAAGCACTCCGAAGAGTTGACGCTGCGCCTGGCTGAGCTGGAGAAAAAGGCGCATGAAATTGCGGGTGAGCCGTTTAACCTATCGTCAACCAAGCAGTTGCAAACCATTCTGTTTGAGAAGCAAGGTATTAAGCCGTTGAAGAAAACGCCTGGTGGCGCGCCGTCGACCTCGGAAGAGGTGCTCGAAGAGCTTGCGCTGGATTACCCGCTGCCAAAAGTTATTCTCGAACATCGTGGGCTGGCGAAGCTGAAATCAACCTATACCGATAAGCTGCCGCTGATGATCAACCCGAAAACCGGTCGCGTGCATACCTCGTATCACCAGGCCGTTACGGCAACGGGCCGTTTATCTTCGACCGATCCGAACCTGCAAAATATTCCGGTGCGTAATGAGGAAGGCCGCCGTATCCGCCAGGCTTTTATCGCGCCGAAAGATTACGTCATTGTCTCGGCGGACTACTCGCAAATTGAGCTGCGTATTATGGCGCACCTGTCACGCGACAAAGGTCTGCTGTCTGCATTTGCAGAAGGTAAAGACATTCACCGCGCAACGGCGGCAGAAGTGTTTGGTTTGCCACTGGAAAGCGTCAGTAACGAGCAGCGCCGCAGCGCGAAAGCGATCAACTTTGGGCTGATTTACGGCATGAGCGCCTTTGGTTTATCGCGCCAGCTCAATATCCCGCGTAAAGAGTCGCAGAAGTACATGGATCTCTACTTCGAACGTTATCCTGGCGTGCTGGAATATATGGAGCGCACTCGCGCACAGGCGAAAGATCGTGGTTATGTTGAAACACTGGACGGGCGTCGTCTTTACCTGCCGGATATCAAATCCAGCAATGGAGCCAGACGAGCCGGTGCGGAACGTGCGGCGATCAATGCTCCCATGCAGGGAACGGCAGCGGACATCATTAAACGCGCCATGATCGCTGTAGATAGCTGGCTGCAAAGCGAGAAACCGCGCGTGCGGTTGATCATGCAGGTGCACGATGAACTGGTGTTTGAAGTGCATAAAGATGATGTTGAGGCCGTGTCGAAAAAGATCCATGAACTGATGGAGAGCAGCACCAAACTGGATGTGCCGTTGCTGGTGGAAGTCGGAAGTGGTCAAAACTGGGATCAAGCGCACTAAGTGTTCGGTGGGTAAAGGGCTTTTTCTGTAAGTAAGCAACAAATCACCGTGAGTTTTGTGACAATCATTAGAATTCCCTATGTAAAAATTGAAAAGAAATTACAAAAAGTGCTTTGTCCGGATCTAAAAAGGGAGTAGAGTTATTTGCGTAGGGTACAGAGGTAAGATGTTCTATCTTTCAGACCTTTTACTTCACGTAATCGGATTTGGCTGAATATTTAGCCGCCCCAGTCAGAAATGACTGGGGCGTTTTTTATTGTGCGAAAGAAAGAAAAAGCGCGGCGAATGCCACGCTTGATATGAAGGTTACTCGCCCGTTTCTTCTTCCACTGGCGGCAGGTTATTGAACCAGCCATCCAGCTTCTCACGTAGTTTATCCACGCCTTGTTTTTTCAGCGACGAGAAGGTTTCAACCTGGACTTCGCCGTTAAAGGCAAGCACAGCTTTACGCACCATATTCAGTTGCGCTTTCCGCGCGCCGCTGGCCAGTTTATCCGCCTTGGTCAGCAGTACCAGCACTTGTAGATTACTTTCGACTGCCCACAGGATCATCTGCTGATCAAGATCTTTCAGCGGATGGCGAATATCCATCAGCACCACTAAACCTTGCAGGCACTGGCGTTTTTCGAGGTATTCACCCAGCGCGCGTTGCCATTTGAGTTTCATCTCTTCCGGCACTTCCGCGTAACCGTAACCCGGCAAGTCGACAAGACGTTTGCCATCAGCGACTTCAAACAAGTTAATCAGCTGCGTACGGCCGGGCGTTTTCGAGGTTCGCGCCAGGTTTTTCTGGTTGGTCAGGGTATTAAGTGCGCTCGATTTACCTGCGTTGGAGCGGCCAGCAAAAGCCACTTCAATGCCGGTATCGGCGGGTAAGTGGCGAATATCAGGCGCACTGGTGACAAAGTGCGTCTGTTGGTAATTCCAGTTAGTCAAAATGGTCGTCTCCATCGTCAAAGCATGCGGCGATTATACCTGAACCCACGCAAAAGGCTGTTTTTCTCGCCAGAAACTCTGCTGTGAGCCATTACCGCGCGATCTGTAAGATATTTGCCCTTTTCGTTATGCGAACTTTCGGAGAAGTTGCAGATTAAAAAATGGCTAAAAGTTATTTAATCAAAGGGTTATGTATATAGAATTTTCTTAAACTGCGGGTTCTGGCGCTTTTCCTGCTTGTCAGTTTAGCTCAGAAGGGTAAAGTAACCCACCAAGGCCGGATGCTGCTTGTGGAAGGATAACTCACGGAATGAGGGGTCAGGAGCGCCAGGAGGCGAAGACCGGAGACTAACGTCAGAAGACGTTGAACAAGGAAAAGGAACCGTAACAGGGAACGTTCTACGCTAACGGATAAACAGGGCAAGTTGATAGCGAACACGGAATGTAAAACCCATTACGGGTGAAGGGTCAAGAAAAAAGGCGACAGTTTGCACTGTCGCCTTTTTTCTTTGCTTGCTTTCTGCTAGATTCCGCCGCAATTCTATACTGATGAAAAACGACTTAAGACCACTAATATGAAAAAACCGTTCACCAATCCGCGCGGTAAAGTGCGCCGTAAAACCCGTGAAGAGTTAAATCAGGAAGGCCGCGATCGTAAGCGTGAGAAAAAGCACCGCGGTAATGTTTCAGGCAGCCGTGCGAACGGTGGCGACGGCGCTTCTGGCTCCGGAAGGGGTAAACAGCAAAAAGATCCGCGTATTGGCAGTAAAAAACCGATCCCGCTGGGTGTCACCGACACGCCGGTCAACAAGCAGCACAAACCTAAGAGCGAGAAACCTATGCTTTCACCGCAGGCTGAGCTGGAAATGCTGGAAACGGATGAGCGCCTGGACGCGCTACTGGAACGTCTGGAAGAGGGTGAAACCCTGAGCGCTGACGATCAGGCGTGGGTCGATGCCAAACTGGACCGCATTGATGAGCTGATGCAGAAACTCGGCCTCTCTTACGATGATGACGAAGAAGAGGAAGAAGAAGGCAAAGAAGATATGATGCGTCTGCTGAAGGGCGGCAACTAATCCTTTTCTATGGGGCTTTCTGTCCTGCTTATAACCCTTCCGGTTATATGTTATCTGGTGTGGTTATTCGTTAAACTACAGCGGTTGTCGCGGCGCAAATTGTGGCTGCGCAACCGGCTTATGACCAGAAACGAGGTCAGGCCGGGCCGCCGGAACCGCCAGCGGCGTCATCGGAAGGAGTAAACAATGTCTGAGCAAGTCATCGACTGGGATCTGGCCCTGATCCAGAAATATAACTATTCCGGGCCGCGTTACACCTCATATCCCACCGCGCTGGAGTTTTCCGACGCTTACGGCGAAGACGATTTTCGCCAGGCTGTGGTGCGTTACCCTGAGCGACCGCTGTCGCTGTATGTGCATATCCCGTTTTGTCACAAGCTGTGCTACTTCTGCGGCTGCAATAAGATTGTCACCCGCCAGCAGCATAAAGCCGATCAGTATCTGGACGCGCTTGAGCAGGAGATTATTCACCGCGCGCCGCTATTTTCAGGTCGCCACGTCAGCCAGTTGCACTGGGGCGGCGGTACACCGACCTATCTGAACAAAGCGCAAATCAGCCGTCTGATGAGCCTGCTGCGCGGTCATTTTGCGTTTGATGCTGATGCGGAAATCTCGATCGAAGTTGATCCGCGCGAAATCGAACTGGATGTGCTCGATCATCTGCGTAGCGAAGGCTTTAATCGCCTGAGTATGGGCGTGCAGGATTTCAACAAAGAGGTTCAGCGTCTGGTCAATCGCGAGCAGGATGAAGCGTTTATCTTCGCGCTGCTCAATCACGCCCGCGATATTGGTTTTACCTCGACCAATATTGACCTGATTTACGGCCTGCCAAAACAGACGCCGGAAAGCTTCGCTTTCACGTTACAGCGCGTGGCGGCGCTTAGCCCGGATCGCCTGAGTGTCTTCAACTACGCGCATTTGCCAACGTTGTTCGCCGCGCAGCGCAAAATCAAAGACGCTGATTTGCCTACAGCGCAGCAGAAACTCGATATTTTGCAGCAAACCATCACTTCGCTGACCGGCTCCGGTTACCAGTTTATTGGCATGGATCACTTTGCCCGCCCGGACGACGAGCTGGCTATTGCTCAGCGAGAAGGTGTATTGCATCGTAATTTCCAGGGGTACACCACTCAGGGGGACAGCGATCTGCTGGGGTTGGGCGTTTCTGCCATTAGCATGATCGGCGACAGTTACGCGCAAAACCAAAAAGAGCTGAAGCACTATTATCAGCAAGTGGACGAGCGCGGAAATGCGCTGTGGCGCGGTATCGCGTTAACCCGTGATGACAGTATTCGACGCGATGTGATCAAAGGGCTGATTTGCAATTTCCGCCTCGAGTTCGACGCGGTGGAACGCGCCTGGGATCTCAACTTCCGTGATTATTTTGCCGAGGATTTGCGCCTGCTGGCACCGCTGGTGGAGGACGGGCTGGTGGCAATGAGCGAGCAGGGATTACAGGTCACAGCGAAAGGGCGTTTGCTGATCCGTAATATCTGCATGTGTTTCGATGCTTATCTACGGCGCAAAGCGCGCTTGCAGCAGTTTTCACGCGTGATTTAACGAGATGGCGCATCAAGCCTACAAAACTCGTTCTGTAGGCCTGATAAGCGCAGCATAACGCGAAGATTAGCTAAACAGCCCAACCAGCGCGGCACACAGAACAGCCGCGATGGCCGTTTGCGGTGTGTGGCTTGCCGACGCGCCAGCTTCTACGCCTGCAGTGACCACATTGATTAATGATTCCAGCATGATGACCTCTCCCATGAACGGGCAAGATCATACGTCACTGCCGGTAACAGTAAAGCGCAAAATAGCGGCAATTTGCGATCGCGGTTCATTCTTTACACTTCGCCTGCCTGTTATTCCATTCCCAGCTCTTTCAACTTACGCGTCAGGGTATTACGACCCCATCCGAGCAGCCGCGCCGCTTCCTGTTTGTGGCCCTGTGTGTGACGCAGCGCTGTGGTCAGTAAGGTGCGCTCCATTTCGGGTTGCGCTTCTGAAAGCAGATTTTGATGACCGGAACGCAATGCGCGATCCGCCCATTGCGCCAGCAGTGTTGCCCAACTGTCTGGCAGGCTCTGCGAAGGGCTGTCCGGCACGGTGGTTTCGAACAACTCGCCTGGCAAATCCTGAATCAACACTTCCTGGCCTGCGGCCATAACCGTTAACCAGCGGCAGGTGTTTTCCAGTTGGCGGACGTTACCTGGCCATGCCAGACGCGTAAGCGCGGTTTCGGTTTCCGGATGCAGTTGTTTCGTTTCCACGCCCAGTTCACGTGCGGCGACTTGCAAAAAGTGGCGTGCTAAACGCGGAATATCTTCCCGGCGTTCGCGCAGCGGCGGCAAATGCACGCGGATCACGTTCAGGCGGTGGAACAGATCCTCACGGAATTTACCCTCCTGAACGCGCTGTTCCAGGTTCTGGTGCGTGGCTGCGATAATGCGTACATCGACCTTCACCGGCGCATAACCGCCCACGCGATAAAACTGGCCATCGGCCAGTACGCGCAGCAAACGTGTCTGCACATCCAGCGGCATATCGCCGATTTCGTCCAGAAACAGTGTCCCGCCATCGGCTTGCTCAAACCGTCCCTGACGAATCGTATTCGCGCCGGTAAACGCCCCTTTTTCGTGACCAAACAGTTCCGATTCAATCAAATCTTTCGGAATGGCCGCCATATTGAGGGCGATAAATGGCGCTTTCACGCGCGGGCTGTGGCGATGCAGCGCATGAGCCACCAGCTCTTTACCGGTTCCCGATTCACCATTAATCAACACGCTGATCGACGAGCGTGACAGGCGACCGATAATGCGAAACACATCCTGCATCGCCGGTGCTTCGCCGATGATGTCAGTCGTCGGGCCGCTGGCCTGCACATTACGTGGCTGCTGCTGTTCCTGATAATGGCTGATCGCGCGCTCAACCAGCGCAACGGCTTCGTCGATATCAAACGGTTTGGGCAGATAATCGAATGCCCCTTGTTGATACGCGCTTACCGCTGCATCGAGATCGGAATGCGCGGTCATAATGATGACCGGGAGCATCGGATGGCGCTGTTTGATCTGTTTCAGTAACGCAAGACCATCCATCCCTGGCATACGAATATCCGAAAGCAGTACATCCGGGGTTTTGGTGGTGAGCGCATCTAGCACTTCATTGGCACTTTCAAACGTTGTACAACTCAAGCCAGCCCCGGTGAGCGCGCGTTCCAGCACCCAACGGATGGAGCTATCGTCATCAACGATCCAGACTATCCCTCGTTGCATAAACACCTCTACTTCCGAATAGGCAGAAATACCGAGAATTCGGTATGGCCTGGCCAACTGGTAAATTCAATTTTGCCAGAATGTTGATCAATCAAACTGCGTGCGATAGATAACCCAAGCCCGGTGCCGCCTTCGCGTCCGCTCACCATCGGGTAGAACAAGGTATCCTGGAGGTGCGACGGAATACCCGGGCCGTTATCTTCCACATCTATTCTCGCCGCGAGGCGATAACGCACGCCGTGCAGCGTCAGCTGGAAAGCGGTACGGGTGCGCAGAATAATTTCGCCCCCTTCCGGTCCCAGCGCCTGCAAAGCGTTACGCACAATATTCAGTAAAACCTGCTCGATTTGGTCGGGATCATGCGCGAGCTCCGGCAAACTTGGATCGTAATCACGGGTTAAGGTGACGTTCTCCGGTAGCTCCATCGACACCAGTTTCACCACGCGCTCGGCCACTTTGTGAATACTTTCGGTAACATGCATCCCCGGTTGCTGCGGCCCCAGCAGGCGATCAACCAGGTTACGCAAGCGGTCAGCCTGCTCAATGATCACTTTGGTGTATTCCAGCAGCGCCGGATCGGGCAGGGCTTTGCTCAGCAACTGCGCCGCGCCGCGTAAACCGCCAAGCGGGTTTTTAATTTCATGCGCCAGACCGCGTACCAGATCGCGCGCCGCAACTTGTTGGGCGTGCTGGAGCTGCTCCTGGCTAAGACGACGCTGATTATCCATCGGCGCCATTTCTAGCAGAATCAAACCATCCGGCAGACGTTGCGCCGTCAGCGAAAGAATGTGTGAGCGCCCGTCAATGACGAGCGTCACTTCGTTATCAGTAAATCCCTGCCCGGCATGTAAACTTTCCCGCATCAAATCGATGTTCAGGGAAAAGTAGCTCAGCAGTTCGGGGAGCGGTGTGCCGAATAGCTTACGAGAGCTTTGCGCCAGCAGTTGCTGTGCCGCAGGGTTGGCGTAATGTACCGCCAGATCGTCATCAACCAGCAAGATGCTGTTGATCAAAGAATTGAGGATCTGCCCAGCATCGGGCAGCACGCCGCTTGCCATTTAGCAGTCTCCCGGAGGTGTGCACCAATTTAGTGCAGTATAGCGTTTTATTGGTAAAAAGCGCGTTAGATCAGGTTGTTGGTGGAGAAAAAAGCCCATCCAGGGATGGGCTAAAAGTTCCACGGCAACTAAAAATCCTCTGGCATCTTTCTTACCGTAGCGGCTTTGGCTACCTCATTCGCCCGAATCAGTTAGTGAACTCAGTGATTCGGGACAGATTCGGTTGCCGCCTTGCTGCGACAAGACTTCTGCCGAGTCTTAATTCTTAAACGCTGTAGTACAGTTCGAACTCTACCGGGTGCGGCGTCATGCGAACGCGGTCGTTCTCTTCGATACGCAGCGCGATGTAAGCATCGATAGCGTCGTCGGTGAATACGCCACCGGCAGTCAGGAACTCGCGGTCAGCATCCAGCGCGTTGAGCGCTTCTTCCAGAGAGCCTGCAACCTGCGGGATTTCTTTCGCTTCTTCAGCCGGCAGGTCATACAGGTTTTTGTCCATCGCTTCGCCCGGGTGGATTTTGTTTTTAATGCCATCCAGACCCGCCATCAGCAGCGCTGCGAAGCACAGGTACGGGTTAGCAGCCGGGTCCGGGAAGCGCACTTCGATACGACGCGCTTTCGGAGAAGCCACAACCGGGATACGGATAGATGCAGAACGGTTACGTGCAGAGTAAGCCAGCATTACCGGCGCTTCATAACCCGGGACCAGACGCTTGTAAGAGTTAGTGGTCGGGTTAGACAGGGCGTTGATAGCTTTAGCGTGTTTGATTACGCCGCCAATGTAGTACAGCGCCATTTCAGACAGGCCAGCGTATTTGTCGCCAGAGAACAGGTTGGTACCGTTCTTGGACAGAGACATATGGCAGTGCATACCGGAACCGTTATCACCGAACATCGGTTTCGGCATAAAGGTCGCGGTTTTACCAAAGCGGTGAGCAACGTTGTGCACCACGTATTTGTAAATCTGAATTTCGTCGGCTTTTTTGGTCATGGTGTTGAAGCGGGTAGCCACTTCGTTCTGACCAGCCGTTGCCACTTCGTGGTGGTGAGCTTCAACAACCAGGCCCATCTCTTCCATCACCAGACACATGGTGGAACGCAGATCCTGTGATGAATCGACCGGTGGAACCGGGAAGTAACCGCCTTTCACAGCCGGACGGTGACCTTTGTTACCACCTTCGTATTTGGTGGAGGTGTTCCATGCGCCTTCGATATCGTCGATAGCCACACTGGAACCGGAGATGGAGCTGCCGAAGCGCACGTCGTCGAACAGGAAGAATTCCGGCTCTGGCCCAAACAGAACGGTGTCTGCCAGACCGGTGGAGCGCAGGTACTCTTCAGCGCGTTTAGCGATGGAGCGCGGGTCACGATCGTAGCCCTGCATGGTGCCTGGTTCGAGGATATCGCAACGAATGATCAGCGTAGACTCTTCGTAGAACGGGTCAATGACAGCGGTAGTCGCGTCCGGCATCAGCACCATGTCTGATTCGTTGATGCCTTTCCAGCCACCAATCGAAGAACCATCAAACATTTTACCTTCTTCAAAGAAGTCAGCGTTAACCTGATGGGCTGGGATAGTGACGTGCTGTTCTTTACCTTTGGTATCGGTGAAGCGCAGATCGACAAACTTCACTTCGTGCTCATTCAGCATCGTCAAAACGTGTTCAGCGGACATACTTAAACTCTCCCGGATTTGTCATTGTCGTCGTGGTAACGAGGTCTTCTAATTACTACGTAAGCTGGCGTAGTTATCGTACAATCGTTAAAGCGAAATCTATGCCAACTTTTAAATGCCCCTAAAAAGGCGTTATCATGCACGGTATAGTGCAAAAGGGCTGCACCATGATGGTTATGTTGCACCAATATAGTGCCTTTATGTGAACATAGGGCACTATATTGGTGCAATTTTCGTTAATTGCCCCTTTTAACGCTCCGTGAAAGCGATCACAAAGCATCTCTGCAATACTTGTTTGCGGGGGATGTTTGTGATCCTGTTTTGTAGTGCGATTAATCCGTGTACAATAACGCGCTATTTCTAAATGCCTGAGGCAAAGTTGTGATCGAAAATTTGCGTAACATCGCCATCATCGCGCACGTTGACCATGGTAAAACTACCCTGGTTGATAAGCTGCTGCAGCAATCCGGTACGTTTGATGCTCGTGCCGAAACCCAAGAACGCGTGATGGACTCCAACGATTTGGAGAAAGAGCGTGGGATTACCATCCTCGCGAAAAACACCGCGATTAAATGGAATGACTACCGTATCAACATCGTGGATACCCCGGGGCACGCCGACTTCGGTGGTGAAGTTGAACGTGTAATGTCCATGGTAGACTCCGTTCTGCTGGTCGTTGACGCAATGGATGGCCCAATGCCGCAGACGCGCTTCGTGACTAAAAAAGCATTTGCCCATGGTCTGAAGCCCATCGTCGTTATCAACAAAGTTGACCGCCCTGGCGCGCGTCCTGACTGGGTTGTTGACCAGGTATTCGATCTGTTCGTAAACCTTGATGCGACTGACGAGCAGCTGGATTTCCCGATCGTTTACGCTTCCGCGCTGAACGGTATCGCAGGTCTGGATCACGAGAACATGGCTGAAGACATGACTCCGCTGTACCAGGCGATTGTTGACCGTGTTCCTGCGCCAAACGTTGACCTCGATGGCACCCTGCAGATGCAGATCTCTCAGCTCGACTACAACAACTATGTTGGTGTTATCGGTATTGGTCGTATCAAACGCGGTAAAGTGAAGCCGAACCAGCAGGTCACTATCATTGATAGCGAAGGCAAAACCCGTAACGGTAAAGTCGGTAAGGTGCTGACCCACCTGGGGCTGGAGCGTATCGATAGCGAAATCGCAGAAGCAGGCGATATCATTGCGATCACTGGTCTGGGCGAGCTGAACATCTCCGACACCATCTGCGATCCGCAGAATGTGGAAGCGCTGCCGGCACTGTCTGTTGACGAGCCGACCGTATCCATGTTCTTCAACGTCAACACCTCTCCGTTCTGTGGTAAAGAAGGTAAGTACGTGACTTCACGTCAGATCCTCGACCGCCTGAACAAAGAGCTGGTGCACAACGTTGCGCTGCGTGTTGAAGAAACACCGGATGCTGACGCATTCCGCGTTTCCGGTCGTGGTGAACTGCACCTGTCTGTTCTTATTGAGAACATGCGTCGTGAAGGTTTCGAAATGGCGGTTTCCCGTCCGAAAGTTATCTTCCGCGAAATCGACGGCCGTAAACAAGAGCCGTTCGAAAACGTCACATTGGACGTTGAAGAGCAGCACCAGGGTTCTGTAATGCAGGCGCTGGGCGAGCGTAAAGGCGATCTGAAAAACATGAATCCGGACGGCAAAGGCCGCGTACGTCTCGACTACGTGATCCCAAGCCGTGGCCTGATCGGTTTCCGTTCTGAGTTCATGACCATGACTTCCGGTACGGGTCTGCTGTACTCCACCTTCAGCCACTACGACGACGTTCGTCCGGGCGAAGTGGGCCAGCGTAACAACGGCGTGCTGATCTCCAACGGTCAGGGTAAAGCGGTTGCGTTTGCGCTGTTCAGCCTGCAGGACCGCGGTAAGCTGTTCCTCGGTCACGGTGCGGAAGTGTATGAAGGCCAGATCATCGGTATTCACAGCCGTTCTAACGACCTGACGGTAAACTGCCTGACCGGTAAGAAACTGACCAACATGCGTGCGTCTGGTACAGACGAAGCCACGGTTCTGGTTCCGCCGATCAAGATGACCCTGGAGCAAGCTCTGGAGTTCATCGATGACGACGAACTGGTAGAAGTGACCCCGCTCTCTATCCGTATTCGTAAACGTCACCTGACGGAAAACGACCGTAAACGCGCCATGCGCGGAGCGAAAGAAGAGTAATCGCTCTTTATTTGCTTGTGAAAAAGCCGCTGATTTTCAGCGGCTTTTTTTATGTCTGTATCTTCTTCGCGTGAAGTCGCGAACTATTCAAGTCAGAACTTTCCCGCTACAGTTAACTCTCCACGGCTGGCAAGGAGAGAGAAATGCTCTATATCTTTGATTTAGGTAACGTGATTGTCGACATCGACTTCAATCGGGTGCTGGGTGTCTGGAGCGATTTTAGCCGTGTGCCGCTGGCGACCTTAAAGCAGAATTTCACCATGGGCGAGCCGTTTCATCAGCATGAACGAGGGGAAATCAGCGACGAAGATTTCGCTAAAGCGCTGTGTCATGAAATGGAACTACCGCTCAGCTACGAGCAGTTTTCCACCGGCTGGCAGGCCGTGTTTGTCGCGCTGCGCAAAGAGGTCGTCGACATCATGCACAAACTGCGTGAGCAGGGGCATCGGGTCGTCGTGTTATCGAATACTAACCGTCTGCACACCACGTACTGGCCGGAGCAATATCCGGAAATTCAGGCGGCGGCTGACCATATTTATCTTTCCCAGGAGATGGGGATGCGTAAGCCGGAAGCGCGAATTTATCAGCAAGTGCTGGCGCTCGAAGGTTTCTCTGCCGAAGATAGCGTCTTTTTCGACGACAATGCGGATAATATCGCCGGTGCGGAACAACTGGGCATAACCAGTATTCTGGTGACGGATAAAACGACCATCCCGGACTATTTCGCGAAACAGCTATGCTAAAAAATCTACGGCATCATGCAAAATATCGCACGCGCCCGCTTGTTGCCTGGTTGCGGTTGCTATGGCGGCGCATTGATGAAGACCATATGACGACGCTGGCGGGGAATCTCGCCTACGTCTCTTTGCTTTCGCTGGTGCCGCTGATCGCCGTGGTGTTTGCATTATTCGCTGTTTTTCCTATGTTTTCTGAAATTAGCGTCCAGTTGCGCCACTTTGTGTTTGCCAATTTCATTCCCACCACCGGCGATGTGATTCAGAACTACATTGAGCAGTTTGTGGCGAACTCCACCAAAATGACGGCGGTTGGCGCATGCGGGCTGGTGGTGACATCGCTGCTGCTGATGTACTCCATCGATTCGGCGCTAAACACCATCTGGCGCAGTACGCGTGTACGCCCGCATGTTTATTCATTTGCCGTCTACTGGATGATCCTGACGCTCGGCCCGCTGCTGGCGGGTGCCAGCCTGGCGATAAGCTCCTACTTGCTGTCGCTGCGCTGGGCCAGCGAGCTGGATAGCGTGATTGATGATGTGCTGCGCATATTTCCGCTGATCCTGTCGTGGCTCTCTTTTTGGTTGCTGTACAGCATTGTGCCGACAACCCGCGTGCCGAACCGCGATGCGATTGTCGGCGCGTTTGTCGCCGCACTGCTGTTTGAGTTCGGTAAAAAGATTTTTGGTCTCTACATCACCATGTTTCCGTCTTACCAGCTCATTTATGGCGTGCTGGCTGTCATCCCCATTTTGTTCCTCTGGGTCTACTGGACCTGGTGTATCGTCTTGCTTGGCGCAGAAATAACTGTCACTCTCGGTGAATACCGAAAACTCAAAATAGCCGCACAGCAAGAAGAAGCAGACCAACCATGATTGCATTAATTCAACGTGTTTCCCGCGCGAGCGTTAGCGTGGCGGGTGAGGTGACGGGCGAAATCGGCCCTGGACTTTTGGTGTTGTTGGGCGTCGAAAGGGAAGACGATGAACAAAAAGCGAACCGCCTGTGCGAGCGCGTGCTGGGGTATCGTATTTTTGGCGACGCGGAAGGGAAGATGAATCTTAACGTCCAGCAGGCTGGTGGGAGTGTGCTGGTGGTGTCGCAATTTACGCTGGCGGCGGATACAGAACGTGGCATGCGTCCGGGGTTTTCCCGTGGCGCTGCGCCGGAAAAAGCCGAGGCGCTGTACCACTATTTTGTTGAACGTTGCCGCAGCCAGCAAATGGAAACGCAAACCGGGCGATTCGCTGCCGATATGCAGGTTTCGCTGGTCAACGACGGCCCCGTCACGTTCTGGTTGCAAGTATGAGCCAGCTTGCGGCGTGGCCCCTGGTTACAAGAGAGAGTGCTGCTATGTACCACCTTCGCGTACCGCAAACGGAAGAAGAGTTAGAGCTCTATTACCAGTTCCGCTGGGAAATGCTGCGTAAACCGCTGCATCAACCGAAAGGTTCCGAGCGTGATGGCTGGGATGCGATGGCACATCATCAGATGGTTGTCGACGAAGAGGGCAACATTGTCGCTATCGGTCGGTTGTATATCAACGCAGATAACGAAGGGTCGATTCGCTTTATGGCGGTCCATCCGGACGTGCAGGAAAAAGGCCTCGGCACATTGATGGCGATGACGCTGGAGTCCGTGGCCCGCCAGGAAGGGGTGAAGCGCGTGACCTGTAGCGCCCGTGAGGATGCGGTGGCGTTCTTCGCAAAACTCGGGTTCGTCAATGAAGGGGAAATCACCGCGCCGCAAACCACGCCGGTACGCCACTTTTTGATGATCAAACCGATCGCCACGCTCGATGATATTCTGCATCGCGGCGACTGGTGCGGGCAGTTGCAGCAGGCCTGGTATCAGCATATCCCGCTGAGTGAAAAGATGGGTGTGCGTATTCAGCAGTACACCGGGCAGAAATTTATCACCACCATGCCGGAAACCGGCAACCAGAATCCGCACCACACGCTGTTCGCCGGTAGCCTGTTTTCCCTGGCGACGCTCACCGGTTGGGGGCTGATCTGGCTGATGCTGCGCGAACGTCATCTCGGCGGCACCATCATCCTTGCCGATGCGCATATTCGCTATAGCACGCCGATCACCGGTAAACCGAGTGCGATTGCCGATCTTGGCTCGCTAAGCGGTGATTTGGACCGTCTGGCGCGCGGGCGCAAAGCGCGCGTTCAGCTACAGGTTGAGCTGTTTGGTGAAGATAAGCAGGGTGCGATTTTCGAAGGCATTTATATCGTCTTGCCCGCCAAACCCTTCGGCTCGTTCGAAGAGGGCGGTAACGAGGAAGAGTAATCGTTCGCGCGCCTGACGATACAGGCGCGCAACGTCCTGCGAACCACCCCTACTGCGCGAAGAAAAACCACGCGATTTTGATCAACCCATCCTGCACTTCATAGACGGCCATATTTTCAATCACCGACTCGCCGATGCCGTAGATTTTTTCGTGATCGAACACCTTATTGCCCATCACCGTGCGCGAGAGCAACTCGGCGCGTAATGCCGGGTTGTTAAAGCGATGCGCAGCATAAAAGGCACGTAATGCTTCAAGCCCTTGCAGCGACGGCTCAGTGGATGGCAAGCGATACGCGATAAAATCGTCGCTAAAACAGGCGGTAAACGCCTCAATATCATGGGCATTGTAAGCAGCAAGCTGCTTTTCCACAGGACTTACGACAGACATCGGCTCTCCTTTTTTCACGCGGTTATATCCTGGCCACCCGTGCCGCCACGTCTCTTATCGCATCTTTTGCACTTTGGCTGATCCCGGCAAGCTGGAAGAAGCCATGGATCACGCCCTGATATTGTGAACAAGTGCAGGTTACGCCCTGCTCGGTCATGTGCTGAAACAGCGCCTCGCCCTCATCACATAACGGGTCGAACTCTGCGGTAATGATGTGCACCGGCGGCAGACCGGAAAAATCATCGCGCCACAGCGGGCTGACATCCGGCAACAGGCGGTCGGTATCGCCAAGATACATTTCATAGCCCGACAACAGCGCCTCGCGGGTAATCACATAATCGGAACCGTTAAAGGTATAGCTATCAAAATAGGCGGTGGCGTCGAGCATCGGATAAATCAACACCAGCTGCGCCGGTTGCCATGTCGCCTCGGCTTTCAGCCGTAGCGCCGTCACCAGCGCCAGGTGACCGCCTGCGCTATCACCTGCAAGCGTGATGCGTTCTTTGTCGATACCGAGTTTTTCGGCGTTTTTCCATATAATATCGGCACCAGATTGCGCATCATCATGCGCGGCAGGCCAGCTATTTTCCGGCGCTAACCGATATTGAACAGCCATAACACGGCAGCCACTATAAAAGGCCAGCTGACGCAGTTGCTTATCGTGCGTGTCGAAGCCGCCGCTAATAAAGCAGCCGCCGTGGTAGTAAATCAACGCGGGAAGATGACCGCTGGCGTCCTGTGGCGAAAACAGACGAAACGTCATACCTTCAAGCGTTATATCTTCAACCTGAACACGCGTTTCCGTTTCCCCTGCCAGTACGGTGCTGGCGACATATCCACTGCGCCGGTCATCAATACTCTTCGCTCGCGCTGATGGGCGTCCAGCGGCAATAAAGTCGCTTACCAGCCCGGCAATACCTTTTTCCAGTGCCATTCCGCTAACCTTTATCTGTATAAATATCCAGTCTTTATAGCCTGGTTTAGCGTAAATGGGAACGGCTGATTTTTAATAACAGACGGCGAAATGACAGCTCGATGGGAAACAAAAAAGAGTGCCAGACAGACTGACAACCCTTGCCAGAAAGGCAAGGGCTGGAGGAGATTATTCCCCTTCGCCGGGGAATAAAAACGGGTTGATGGAGCTGCGGGCAAAACCTTCCTGCTCCATGCGGGCATCTAACACCAGCGAGGCCAAATCGTCCGCGACCGGCTCGACGTTCGGGTCCTTTTCCTGATACAGGATCTTCAGGTAAGTGCCGCAGTCGCCGCAGCTTTCCGCTTTGATTGCCGCCTGCTCGTTATCCAGCGACCAGTAGTGCAAATCGCGGGTCTGCTCGCAGTTGCTGCATTTGACGCGCACTACATGCCACTCGGTTTCACACAGGTTGCAGTGCAGATAACGCAGACCTTGCGTCGTGCCAATATGCACCATGCTGGAAACCGGCATTGCGCCGCACACCGGGCAGAACTGGCGCTGTTCACCATATTCCGCGCGCGCTTTGCCGGGAATAAGGCTGGCCATTTGCGCCCAGTAGAGCGACAGCGCAGCCCAGATAAAAGGTGCTTTATCACTGCTTACGGAGGCGAAATCAGCGGCAAACAGTGCGCTGGCCATCGCTTCCAGTTCCTGCGCAGAGGCTTTTTCCAGGTTCTCAATGACCGCCAGCGCCGGGCCGCTCATCTCCGGCTTCAGCTCGGCTATAAGCGAATGCAGCAGCTTGTGCCAGTGCGCATCGCGCGGCAGCACATGAATGTCCAGCGGCGGTTTGCCCTGTTCGGCGGCTTCTTTAATGCGCGCAGTCAGGTCAATGTGCAGGGGGTGGTCGTAAAGCACCACTTCCTGGGCATGGGCGATAAGCGCAGCAAAGCGCAGATAATCACCCAGCGGGTTACTCTCTGCCAGCTCACGCAAACGCTCTGCGCGGCGGTTATAGAGATTTTTCAGTCTGGGGAATAATAACGGCGGAATAACTTCCGCCGTGCGTTTATCGCTCTTCTCCAGCTCATCTTGCGGGATTATGCGAATACTCATTCAGTCGATTTTTCCGTTGTCTTGCGAACTTCCCGGTACCAGCGCGGGTGATGTTTCTTCGCCCACGAGCTGGTAACCCAGCCTTCCACCATTGCGGTTATCGTGCCTTTTACCCACAGGGCGGCGTAAATGTGCACCATAATAACCACAATTAACGCGACCGCGGCAAATGAATGCACCATCAACGCTAATCGGATCACCGGAATGGGAAACACTGGCGCGAAGTAAGGGCGCCAGATAACCACGCCGCTTACCAGTAGCAACACCAGGAAAATAATCGCCGCCCAGAAAACACATTTCTGACCGAAATTATAGCGCCCGGTGTCACCCACTTCCTCATTGACGACGATCTTACGAATATTCTTCGCCCAAAAGATATCATCCCTATTGATGAGGTTATGGTGCCAGTAGCGGAAAAACATGATTATAAACGACGCGAACATCACCACGCCGACAAACGGATGGAGAATGCGCGCCAGCTGCGGCGTACCCAGAATCCCCATCAACCAGTTGAAGGAGGGGAAGAAAAACCCCAGCCCGCTCACCGCCGCCAGCACGAAGCAGAAGGCGGTGACCCAGTGGTTGATGCGCTCTGGCGCCGTGTAGCGCACGATGGTGTCACGTTTTTTCATTTGCGCACCTCGTCTTTCTCTTCATGCAGATTATCGTCTTCCTCTTCTGCGCGGTTCGGACCGACACCGACATAGTGGAAGATGCTGGCAGCGAAGGTCGCGGCAAAGCCGACCGCCGCAAGTGGTTTCCAGATACCTTTCCAGAACTTCACGGTAGAGCTGATTTCCGGGTTCTCCGGCAGGCCGTGATACAGATTCGGCTTGTCGGCGTGGTGCAGCACATACATCACGTGCGTACCGCCAACGCCCGCCGGATCGTACAGACCCGCGTTGTCGTAACCACGGGTTTTCAGTTCCGCTACGCGCTCGCCGGCCAGCGTTTTCATATCCTCTTTAGAGCCAAAGTGGATAGCGCCGGTCGGGCAGGTTTTCACACACGCCGGTTCCTGACCCACGGTCACGCGGTCAACACACAGCGTACATTTATAGACGCGGTTGTCTTCCGGGTTCATGCGCGGTACGTCGAACGGACAGCCGGCGATGCAGTAACCGCAGCCGATGCACTGCTCAGACTGGAAGTCGACAATGCCGTTAGCATACTGAATGATAGCCCCTTCTGACGGGCATGCTTTCAGGCAACCAGGATCGGCACAGTGCATGCAGCCATCTTTACGGATCAGCCACTCCAGTTTGTCGTTTTGTTCCACTTCCGAGAAGCGCATGACCGTCCACGATTTGGCGGTCAAATCCGCCGGGTTGTCATACACCCCGACGTTATGTCCCACCTCATCACGAATGTCATTCCACTCGGAACAGGCCACCTGACAGGCTTTACAGCCGATACAGGTGGTGACGTCGATAAGCTTCGCCACTTCCTGCTGGTGATCCCGCGCCTGCGGCGCGGGAGTGAAACCGTTAGTCGCGGAACGACGGATGATGTCTTGCGATTGATAAGCCATAAGTCGTCTCCGTTACACCTTTTCCACATTCACCAGGAACGCCTTAAACTCCGGCGTTTGGGTGTTCGCATCGCCGACAAACGGCGTTAACGTATTGGCGATAAAGCCTTTCTTCGCCACACCTTCATAACCCCAGTGGATAGGAATACCGATGGTATCGACTTCCTTACCGTGCACGTTAAGCGTGCGAATACGTTTGGTCACCACCGCCTTGGCTTTGATATAGCCACGGTTGGAGGAGACGCGCACCGTATCGCCCTGCGTGATGCCCAGCTTGTTCGCCAGTTTTTCGCCAATTTCCACAAACTGCTCCGGCTGCGCGATTGCGTTAAGCAGCGCGTGCTTGGTCCAGTAGTGGAAGTGCTCGGTTAAACGGTAAGTGGTACCGACATACGGGAACTTATCCGCTTTACCCATTGCTTCCAGATCGCCTTTAAACACACGGGCGGCCGGGTTGGAAACCACTTTCGGGTGCAGCGGGTTAGTGCCCAGCGGCGTTTCAAACGGCTCGTAGTGTTCCGGGAACGGCCCTTCAGCCATCTTATCGAGTGCGAACAGACGGCCCATGCCTTCCTGCTGCATGATAAACGGCCCGACATTGCTACCAGGTGCGGCTGCGCTGTAGTCCGGAATATCCACGCCGCCCCACTTTGCGCCGTCCCATTTCAGCAACTGACGCTTCGGATCCCACGGGTTGCCCTGCGGGTCGGCTGAGGCGCGGTTGTAGAGAATGCGGCGGTTAAGCGGCCATGCCCATGCCCAGCCCAGCGTATTGCCGAGGCCCGACGGATCAGCGTTATCGCGGTTAGCCATCTGGTTGCCTTTCGGCGTCCAGCTCCCGGCGAAAATCCAGCAACCGCTTGCGGTGGTGCCGTCATCGCGCAGGTGAGCGAAGGTGCTCAGTTGCTCGCCTTTCTTCGCCAGCACGGTGCCGGTTGCCGGATCGATAATATCCGCCAGCGCTTTACCGTTGCTTTCCATGGCCACTTCTTCCGGCGACGGGTTTTCCGGCGTCGAGTAGTTCCAGGTCATGTTCAGCACCTGTTCCGGGTTGGCTCCGCCTTCTGCCGCGTACATTTTACGCATGCGCAGGAAGATGCCCGCCAGGATCTCGCCATCGTTCAGCGCATCGCCCGGGGCGTCCGCGCCTTTCCAGTGCCACTGCAACCAGCGACCTGAGTTAACGATAGAACCGTTCTCTTCCGCGAAGCAGGTCGATGGCAGACGGAACACCTCGGTCTGAATTTTCGACGGATCGACGTCGTTAAATTCGCCGTGGTTCTGCCAGAAGTTAGCCGTTTCGGTATTGAGCGGATCAATCGTCACCAGGAACTTCAGTTTCGACAGTGAGGCGACAACTTTATTTTTGTTCGGGAACGACGCTACCGGGTTAAAGCCCTGGCAGAGATAGCCGTTGACCTTGCCCTGGTTCATCATCTCGAAGTACTGCAGGACGTCGTAACCCTTGTCCCACTTCGGCAGCCAGTCAAAGCCCCAGCTATTTTCCGCTGTCGCTTTGTCGCCAAAGAAGGATTTCATCATCGAAACGAAGAATTTCGGGTAGTTGCCCCAGTAGTTCACCTGGCCTTCCAGCAGCGGTTTTGGCGTGTTGGCGGTCAGGTAAGTCTGCAGGTCAGTCTGTTTTTCATTTGGCAGCGTCATATAGCCCGGCAGGCTTTGTGACAGCAGGCCAAGATCCGTCAGCCCCTGAATGTTGGAGTGACCGCGCAGGGCGTTCACACCGCCGCCTGCCATCCCCATGTTGCCGAGCAGCAGCTGAATCATCGCCATGGTGCGGATGTTCTGCGCGCCAACGGAGTGCTGCGTCCAGCCAAGTGCATACAGGAACGACGCGGTTTTATCACGGGCGCTGGTTTCGGCGATGTATTCGCACACCTTCAGGAAATCCGCTTTCGGCGTCCCGCAGATGTCTTCCACCACGTCCGGCGTATAGCGGGAGACGTGCGTTTTCAGCAGGTTCCACACGCAACGCGGATGGGTGAGCGTGGTATCGCGTTTGGCGAACCCTTTCTCATCCAGTTCGTAGTTCCAGCTGGTTTTGTCGTATTTACGTTTTTCCGCGTCATAGCCAGTGAACAGGCCATCTTCGAAGCCAAAATCTTCACGCACGATAAGGGTGGCGTTGGTATAGGCTTCGGTGTATTCGCGCTGATATTTTTCGTTGGTCATCAGGTACAGCAACACGCCTGACAGGAAGGCAATGTCAGTACCGGAACGAATCGGCGCATAGAAATCCGCAACAGAGGCGGTACGCGTAAAGCGCGGGTCTATAACAATCAGCTTCGCGCCATTGTGGATCTTGGCTTCCATCGCCCAGCGGAATCCCACCGGATGCGCTTCTGCCGCGTTCCCCCCCATCACAACGATAAGGTTGGCGTTTTTCATGTCGACCCAGTGGTTGGTCATCGCACCGCGACCAAAAGATGGAGCAAGACTTGCTACCGTTGGTCCGTGTCAGACACGCGCCTGGTTGTCGACGGCTAACATGCCGAGTGCGCGGGTGAATTTTTGCGTTAAATAGCCAGTTTCATTACTGGATGCGGATGCGCACAGCATCCCGGTGCTCAGCCAGCGGTTGACGGTCGTCCCTTCTGCGTTTTGCGCAATATAGTTGGCGTCACGGTCCGCTTTCATTAATTTGGCGATGCGGGTAAAGGCTTCATCCCACGAAATTTGTTGCCACTTATCCGAGCCTGGCGCGCGGTATTCCGGGTATTTCAGGCGGCTTTCAGAGTGGATGAAATCCACCAGACCTGCGCCTTTCGGGCACAGCGCCCCACGGTTTACCGGATGATCGGGGTCACCCTCGATATGGAAGATTGACGCTTTGGCGTTTTTTGCTCCATCGCCGAGGCTGTACATCAACAGCCCACAGCCGACGGAACAATATGTGCAGGTATTCCGGGTTTCGCGGGTGCGCAGCAGCTTATACTGCCGTGTTTCCGCGAGCGCAACACTTGGGGCAAAGCCCAGCGCCGCTGCCGTGGTTCCTGCCATACCGCCAGCGCAGATCTTAAAGAACTGCCTTCTGCTGACCTGCATGGTTTGCTCCTGGTTCGACATTACTCTTATCGTTTTTTTCTTTGCGGTGCTTTTCGCAAAGGTTCAGAATTGCTGCTAATCCCTCATATCCTGGGGGATTAGCAACGAAGAATACCACAATGTAGGTATGCTCATTCTGACGTGAAGGATTCAGAACTGCTGCTATTCCCTCTTTTCCCCAAGGGATATGCGCGGAGAATACCATAATGTCGATACGCTTGTTCGATAACGGTTAAGACAAAGTGAACGATTTGCAGACTAAAAAGCACAAAAATGCAACATCAGTCACAGGAGCCCGCGAGGTTAGCCTGTGGAAACGCGCTGATTTGCAGCACGCCGTGCCGGATATGCTGGCGGAGGAAGTGCCTGTCGCGCTGGTGTACAACGGCATTTCGCATGTGGTGATGATGGCGTCACCAAAGGATCTCGAGCTCTTCGCAATCGGCTTTTCCTTATCCGAAGGGATTATCGAAAACGCATCAGACATTTACGGAATGGATGTGGTGTCCTCCTGCAACGGCCTTGAGGTGCAAATTGAACTCTCCAGCCGCCGTTTTATGGGATTAAAAGAGCGGCGCCGCGCGCTGGCTGGGCGCACTGGTTGCGGCGTGTGCGGTGTCGAACAACTCAATGACATTGGCAAGCCCATCGCGCCGCTGCCTTTTACCCAGACTTTTGATTTGCAGGCGCTGGATGTTGGGCTGGCGCATTTAACCGATTTCCAGCCTGTTGGTCAGCTCACCGGCTGCACGCACGCCGCCGCCTGGATGCTACCATCCGGTGAGTTAGCGGGGGGGCATGAAGATGTCGGGCGTCATGTGGCGCTGGATAAGCTGCTTGGTCATCGCGCCCGTGAAGCGCAAGCCTGGGCAAGCGGTGCGGTGCTGGTTTCCAGTCGCGCCAGCTATGAGATGGTGCAAAAGTCGGCCATGTGCGGCGTTGAGATCCTGTTTGCCGTCTCAGCCGCCACAACGCTGGCGGTAGAAGTGGCGCAGCGCTGTAACCTGACGCTGGTGGGTTTTTGCAAGCCGGGCAGAGCGACAATCTATACCCATCCGCAGAGATTAATCGGTGTGTAAATTAGTCAAAAAAATTGGATGTTGATAACAAATCCTTCCGCTTTTTGTTGTGAGTAAACAGGTCTACTATTTATCTCATCGAGGCACGGCGCCTCACTCCAACAAATTAACGTAAGGGTTTATATCATGAAAAGCATCAAAACTTTTGTCGCAGTTATCGCACTGGCTACTTCTTTCGGTTCTTTCGCTGCCCAGTCTGTTACCGCAACGGATACCACTCTGAGCGGTGCAGAAGCGAAAATCGCAGCGCAGGCTCAGCAGGCTGGTGCATCTTCTTATCAGATTACTGAAGCGTATACCGGCAACCAGGTTCACATGACCGCCGAACTGAACAAATAAGTCACGTTGTACTGTTGAAAGAGCGCCTGCGGGCGCTTTTTTTTTGCTTGTTATTCAGCCTGCCGGGTGAGCCGCCAGTACGACACCAGCGTACTGAGAATGAAGGCACTCTCCATGGCAACGGCCACGGGCGATCCGATCACCATATTGTTCACCAGCCAGCAGCCGCTACCGCAGAGGGTGAGCCGCCGCATACTTTTTGCCGCCGGGTGAAAAGCGGCGCTGGTCATCAGCAGGCTACCGAGTAGCGGTAAGACATCGGTGGAGTGCTGCCAGCTTAGCGCGCTGCATAAGCAGGTTGCGACAATAAACCCATTCTTCATTTTCCGCGCGGTTGTCATGATTGCGGTGAGATAACGGCATGCGGCCAGCGCCATCAAACTTGCGGCTACGGGCGCGTTCAGCAAACAAAAATGTATCGCCAGCAGGCTGGTGGAGGCGGCAAGTATCGCCAGGGTTATCTGCCGGCGGGCAAACTGAAACGCCAACAAATCAAAAATGAAAGAAAAACCAGCCAGCATTTGCGACAGCCAAAAAGCGCTCATCATCGTTTCCTCTACTGCATGATGGCGGCAATGGTAGCGGCCCGGTGGCGGGCTTTCGTTAACCTTTGTTAAGACGCGCGCGGATGCGCGACAAGCTCACCGGCGAGATGCCGATATAACTGGCGAGATCTTTTTGCGTTAATTGTGCTTCCCATGCCGGAAAATGGGTCTGCACATAGCGATAGCGTTGCTCCGGATTATTGAGCAAAAACATCTGCTCCTTCTTCTCTTTAAAGATCAGTTGCTGGCGCAGGAGCGCTATTTTTGCCGCCTGATGTTCTTCTTTTTCCAGTAAACGCAGCGGTACTTCGCTGAGCACGCCTGGTGTCAGCATTTGCAGGCTGTAATCCGCCACGCTACCGGTTAGCCAACTGAGATAGAGAAAACAGCACTCACCGGGAAAGTAAAACTCCTTTACGCGCTCGCTCCCTTCCGGTGAATGCCAGACAGCACGCGCGATACCTTCATGCAGCACAAACATTTTTTGCTGGACATCACCCTGTCTGAGCAGGGTTGTTGTCGGGCGGATTTGCGCTGTTTTCTGACCGATAAGGAGAGAAGCTAACCAATCAGCAATCATGTAGATCTCTTTTATTCATAAATTTTGAAAAAGAATTGCAAATCCTTCCGCTTTTTGTTGTGAGTAAACAGGGCTATCATTTATTTCATCGAGGCAAAGCGCCTCACTCAAACAAATTAACGTAAGGGTTTATATCATGAAAAGCATCAAAACTTTTGTCGCAGTTATCGCTCTGGCCACTTCTTTTGGTTCTTTCGCTGCACAGTCTGTGACCGCAACGGATACCACACTTGCTGGCGCGGAAGCGAAAATTGCTGCGCAGGCGCAACAGGCTGGCGCATCTTCTTACCAGATTACTGAAGCGTATACTGGCAACCAGGTTCACATGACCGCTGCACTGAACAAATAAGCAAAGCTGTCCTGTCGAAAGAGCGCCTGCGGGCGCTTTTTTTATTTCTGCGATGGGATAATAGCGTATTACCGGGGACGTAGGTGTGTTCAGTAATTGCCTAAAGTGTTTTTAAAAGATCCATATATGACTGAAATGCCCGATGGCATATAAAAATGTCGTCGGGCATTATTATTACGGGCGAATTAAATTCACATTCTTATTATTACAGTGCGTTATCAGTAATAATAAAATTACGCGCTAAGCGAATTATTTATTAGAATGTGTAGTTAACAATGACCTGGCTTGACTGGCCATTGACTGTCACCATTTTACCGGTGCCGTTTACGCGAGCCCAAAGACTAATTGGCTGGTTCGGTGCAATATTATCTTTGGTGAAGTCAACGCTACCTGAACGTGCGCTGGACACGTCATAGCAGGTATTACCGTTGTTATAGCATAAGTAAACCTGCATTCCAGCCGGGTAGGAGCTGTAAGTCCAGGTGTAATAAACCTGGCCGACTTTACCGGTTGACGGTGTACCCGCAGGCACCGAGAATGCTTTGTTATACCATTGGTTTTTAACACTAATTGATGGCGGTACCATCGAGGAAGTGGCCGTGCCACCCGTTGCGAATGCGCTTGAAGAGATAAACATTAAACCTGATAAAGCCAGCAGGATCGATTTCCGTTTCATTTAAAGCCTCATTAAAGAGTAAGCTAACTAATATCCATGATATTTAACTTAAATCATGGGAATTATTGAGTTGCCCTGCGTGAATACAAGGGAACTCAATAATTCTTATTTGTTAGCTATATTTTCCGTTTGCCCGTGGAAAACTAGATAATATGTTTATTTTTGTCAATGCTTATTATTTTAATTAAGCATGGCTTAATTGCTGTTTAATATTTAAATGTCCACGATAAAGCATACGAAATACCTATCGGCGATTGAGGTTAATTCTTTAGGTATCAATTCTGGTAGGTTTTATTGAAATGAATACATGGCAAAAAAGCTAAAGTTTTCGTTTTTCTGGCCGTTAGTATTGATATGTAGTTCACACCATATCCGTGTTCTTCAGGATGAATGATTGGCAAACATGGAACGGTTGCACGGCTCAGGGATAAGCACAACTCATCACACGACATCTGGCGCTGATTTGATACGCCTGGATTCGGTGACCTATTCCTACGCCGCCGGTGCCGCGCGACAGACCATCCTGCACAACATTTCGTTATCTATCCCCGCCGGGCAAAGTTGCGCCATTGTTGGCGCGTCTGGCTCGGGGAAAAGCACGCTGCTTAATCTGCTGGGATTGCTTGATACGCCCACCTCCGGGCGCGTGATGTTTCATGGTGAAGATATGTCCCGCTGCGGCGCAGACGCTCGCGCGACGGCGCGTAATCACATCATTGGTTTTGTCTTTCAGAGCTTCAATTTACTGCCCCGGCTTACCGCGCTGGATAATGTTGCTTTGCCGCTGCTCTACCGTGGCGTACTGCGTCATGAAGCACAGGACGCTGCCCGCAAACAGCTTCAGCGTGTGGGTTTAAGTGAACGCGCGCATCACCGCCCTGCGGATTTGTCCGGCGGGCAGCGCCAGCGTGTGGCCATTGCCCGCGCGCTGGTTGGCGAACCGGCGTTGCTGCTCGCCGACGAACCCACCGGCAACCTTGATAGCCAAAACGCTTGTGACATCATCGACTTACTGCTGACATTGAATAGCGACAGCGGCACCACGCTGGTGCTGGTAACGCATGACAATTCCATTGCCCGCCGCATGTCGCGCTGCATTCAGGTGGCTGACGGGCGGATCAGCGAGGCAACACATGTCTGATCTTCGTCTGCCCGCAACAATCCGTGTTTCTAAGCCTTCACGCTACGGAATGCCGTGGCTGCAACTTTTGCTGGAGTCGCTGGATAACCTGAAGCTGTCAGGGCGTCGCGCGGTGCTGGCGCTATTGGGTATCGCGGTGGGCTGCGCCGCGGTGGTGGCGTTGCTCAACATTGGCTACAACGCCGAACGTGAGGCGATGAGCATCTTTCGCGGTATGGGCAGTGAGTTACTGGTTGCCAATATTCAGCAGCCTGTCGGTTCCGGCAGAAAACCGCTGGTTGCGCCGGCCGATCTTGATATCGATGCCTTGCATCAGCACATCCCGGAAATTGACGCGGCCTCTGCGCTCGTTCCCAGTAACACACAAGCACGTTTTAATGGCCGAACGGCGGCGGCAACGCTGGTCGGAAGCGGTGCTGAACTGCCTTCTGTTCTGCGGCTGCAACTGGAACAGGGCCGCTTTCTGAGCCGCTTTGATGCGCAAAGCACCTACGCTGTTCTCGGGGCCAAGGTCGCCGCACAATGGGCCCAGCCCGACCGCCCCGTTCTGCTGGGCGACCGCATTCAGATTGGCGGTTATCTCTTCGAGATTGTCGGTATTCTGCGCCCGCAAGGGCCAAACCCGATCATTCCAGTCTCCGTGGATGATGCTATTTTGCTGCCGATTACTGGTATGCGCAGGGTGATCGGTTTTCCGCAAATAACGGGTGTGGCGGCGCGCAGCCGCAACGGTGAAGAACTGGAGCGCATCGCGCCCAGGCTACAGACGTGGCTCAGCGAAAAGATGCCCGGCTTTGAGGTCAATGTGCAGGTTCCTCAGCAGTTGCTGGAAGGCATTGAGCAGCAGTCGCGCCTGTTTTCCTGGTTGCTCGCCGGGCTTGGCGGCATCTCGCTGTTGGTCGGCGGGGTGGGCGTGATGAATGTGATGGTGATGAATGTGTCGGAGCGCCGCCGGGAAATTGGTGTGCGCATGGCGCTGGGCGCGCGCCCGCGCGATATCGCGATGCTCTTTTTGCTGGAAGCTATTGTCTTAGCGACCGTTGGCGCGCTGCTTGGCGCGGCGGCGGGGTTGGCGGCGGCGTGGGTGTTTGTCTGGTTTTCCGGCTGGTCTGATTTTGCCTTATCCGCTGCTGCGCTGCTGCTGGGCATTGGCAGCGCCATTGTTATCGGGCTATTTTTTGGCTTATCTCCAGCGCTGGCGGCGTCCCGGCTGGAGCCGGTGGAGGCGCTGCGCGATGCGTAGACATGGCTGGCTGTGGTTACTGGCAAGCCTGATGGTTTGCCCGGCGCGTGCTGACATGCCGGTGAACCCTTCTCATGCCACGCGAGACGGCGAGACGGCGCGTATTGCGCTGAAAGGCGACAGTATCGATCTCACCCTGAGCGATGCCATCTATCTCGGGCTGCGGGATAACCGCGCCATTCGTAGCGCGTATCTCGACAGGGTGGCGCAGAAATTTGACCTGCGTGTGGCCGAAGATCGCTTCACGCCAAAACTGGTGCTCTCCGGCAATTACCTCTCCACGCGCAACCAGGACGACCGCTACCGGCAGGGAAACCTGACGCCGACCTCCACATTGCTCACCCCTTATGGCACGCGCGTTAGCCTCGGCTGGACATATCAACACACCGACGCCAACGTAGCGGGGTTGTCCCACAACGATGGCGCGAATTTTTCTGTTATTCAGCCGTTGCTGCGCGGCGCGGGTAAAGATATTGCCACCGCGCCGGTTCGCCTTGCGCAGATGACTGAGCAAATCAACCGCCTGAATTTGAAGTCCACCGTTTCGCAGACGATCACCCAAATTATCACCGCTTATCGTGATCTGTTGCTGGCACAAGAGCAGTTAAAAATTGCTCAGGATTCGCTGGCGCGGGCGCGGCAGCTGGTGGAAGTGAACCAGGCGATGATCAGCGCCGGGCGCATGGCGGAGTTTGAAATTGTGCAAACCGAAGCCGAAGTGGCTTCACAAGAGCTGGCGCATGAAGAGGCGCGAAACCGGGTGGATATGGCGCGACTGGCGCTGTTGCAATTGCTGGCGTTGGATCTGCATGCGCCAATTGTCGCGACCGAAGCGCTACAGGTAAAACCAGTCGAGGTGCAGGCCGATCGCGCGTTGAAACAGGCGGAGGCGTCGCAGCCCGCGTACCTGGCCCAGCTGCTTGTTGGCGAACAGGCTGCGATTAACCTCGCCGTCGCCCGTAATGACCGGTTGTGGGATGTTTCGCTGGTCGGCGGCGCAACGCAGCAGCGTAACCGTGCGGCGCGAGGCGATGGCTCGCGCAATTGGGATAACTATGTTGGGGTTCAGGTGGAGATCCCCATCGGCGACATGACCGCCCGGCAGGCGGAAGTGCAAGCGCAGGTCAATGTGAAAAACCAGCAAATCCAGCTGGCAGAAGCGCACCAGCAGCTTGACCGTGACGTGACCAACGCCGTGCGCGATATGGGTACCCGCTGGCGGCAGTTTGAGATAGCCCAACGCGCGCGGGATTTGTCACGCCGCAAAGTAGAAATTGAACGGGAAAAACTCACCGCTGGTCGCTCCAGCAACTTCCAGGTGCTGAGCTTTGAAAACGATCTTCGCAACGCGGAAAACGCCAGGCTAAATGCGCTTATCAGCTATTTGAATGCACAGGCCGGGCTCGATCAAACGCTGGGAACCACGCTGCAAAGTTGGGATATTTCGCTCAATGATTAAGTTTTTTACGCAAAAGCAGCGCCTGCTTTTACTGCTGACACTTGCGGTAGCGGTTAGCTGCTCGCTCTTATGGTGGACGGTCGCACGCGAACCGGAAAGTGGCGCTGCGCAGGAAGCCTGGCTGTCGGTTCAGCCGCAGCGGCTTGAAAACCAGCTGGGGCTGGTGGGGCGTATTCAGGCGGCCCGCCAGCAAACCCTTGCCGCGCCATTTGACGGGGTGATCCGTGAAATCGCGGTTCACGAAGGGCAGCGCGTTGAAAAGGGGGAAGTGCTTATAGTGCTTGATCCCGGACAGATTGAAATCCAGCTTCGCCAGGCGCAGGCGGATCTTTTGAAAGCGCAAAAAGAGGTAGCGCTGTTTCGCAACTGGAGCAGCAGCCCGGATGTTTCGCGCGCCAGACGCGTGGTGCAGGCCGCGCGTGCGACGCTCTCCAATACGCAGGCCAATCTTCGCGATACTACTGCGCTTTTTAAGCGCGGGATTGTCGCCCGTATGGAAGTCGATGCGCTGGCGCAGCAGGCACAAGCGCAGCAGCAGGATCTGGCTGCCGCGCAGGAAGAGTTACACGCGATGGAAGCGCGGGGTAAAGGCGAGGACAGCAAAATTGCCGATATGGAACTGGCAAATGCGCAGGCTCGCTACGCAACACTGAAAGCGCAGGTGGAGCGGCAAACGCTACATGCGCCGTTTTCCGGTTTTGTTGTGCGTCCGGTCGCGCCAGAGAGCGGTAAACCGATCACCCTCCAGCCGGGTTTGTCGGTGAGCCAGGGCGCGGCGTTGTTGACGGTGACGGGGCTGGACACGATACAGGTAGTGACTCGCGTCGAGGAAGCGGATCTCCATCAGTTAAAAGAGGGGATGCCGGTTAACATCACCGGTGAAGGGTTTGCCGGAAAAACGCTCAGCGGGCAGATCCGCGAAATTGGCGTTCAGAGCAGCGCGGCAGAGACGCAGGGCGCTTATTACGATGTCACTGTGTCGGTAAATACGCCGTTGGCGGATTTACAGCAAGATATTCGGCTGGGGATGAGCGCCCGGCTGGCGGTGATCACCTGGCAGAACGAACACGGATTCGCGGTGCCCGCCCAGGCGTTACATGTCGATCCGCAGTCAGGTTCGCGCTGGGTGCTCTGGCGAGCTTCGTCCAGTGAGATACCGCGCAAAGTGGTGGTTACCACCGGGCAGACGGTGGCGCAGGGGGTGGAAATTCACGGGATTGACGCGGGAGAAGTGCGCGTTGAAATGGGCGCGCAGGGCGGTTCGGCTAACCCGGTTTCCGTAAGTATCCATTAACGCGCCCGTTCCTTAAGCTATTCCGGCAAGGCGCAGCAGCGCGGTGACGACCGCTGCAGAGAGGATCACCACAATCAGCGGCAATTTGCGCCAGGCGAGAAACAGCGCGAAAAGCACACCCAGTACGCGCGCCATGCCGGCGAAATGCCCACCTTCATAGAGCATCGATGCCAGCGCGACCGCGAAAAGCAGGGTGGTTGCCGCATCCGACAGCAACGCCTGCGAGTGCTCGGAAAGCGCCAGCCGGCTGCCGAGTTTTGCGCCACCAAAGCGCATCAAATAGGTGCCGATAGAAAGGATGGCGATACCGCCGATGATTAAGGCGACATTGGACATTATTTCTTCCTCGTCAGTAAGCCCAGTAAAGAGAGCAGCACCGGTAATCCCACTGGCGCAAAGGGAACGGCGACGAGCGACAATACCGCGCCGCTTGAGGCGCGGATCAGCGTGGTGCGCTTTTTCAGCGCCGGCAACACCAGCGCCAGCAAAATTGCCGGGAAAACCGCATCCAGACCGATGGTTTCCGGCGCGGGCAATAATTTACCCACCGCCGCACCCACCAGTACGCCAGCGGGCCACAATAGCGCGACCCCTAAACCACACAGCCAGTAAGCGGCTTTACGTTGCTCGGCGGTGGGCTGTGATAAGCCGAACACGACGCTTTCATCGTTCATGATGTGGCAGCCAAGAAAACTGGCCGCACGTTGACCTACCAGTTCACGCACCGTGACGCCAAATGGTATATGGCGGGCGTTAACGAGCAGACCCGCCAGAGCCGCAGCCAACGGATTGCCGCCGCTGGCAACAATGCCGATAAACATAAACTCGGATGCGCCAGCCAGCACCAGAGTGGAGAGCGCCAGAGGCACCCATAAAGGAAAGCCGTAAGCCATGGCCAGCGATCCATAAGAGACGCCGACAACGCCCACGGCCAGGCAGACCAGGAAGATAGCTTTTACGGTGTCGCCCTTCAGCGAGGCGAAGTGTCTGGTGAACATCTCTCTTTACCCATACCGAACGTTTATCCATTATAATGAACACACCAGAATCGTTTTTCAACAAGAACGATTCGTTCGATTAAATGAACAATGGGGTGTTTATGACACAGCCAATTAGCATCATTGCCAAAAGTCTGGTGCGTGAGCGACTGCGAACCGGGCTTTCGCTGGCGGAAATTGCCCGCCGGGCGGGTATCGCCAAATCCACGCTTTCACAACTGGAAGCGGGCAACGGTAATCCTAGTCTGGAAACGCTCTGGGCGCTGTGCGTCGCGCTGGACATTCCCTTTGCTCGCCTGCTGGAACCGCAGAAACCAACCACGCAGGTTATTCGCCGTGGCGAAGGCACAAAAGTGACCGCCGAAGAGGCACATTACCAGGCAATATTACTCGCTGCCTGCCCGCCCGGCTCGCGTCGCGATATCTATTTATTGCTCACTCAGTCCGGTGCCGATCGGATCTCGCATCCACACCCGACAGGTTCAGTGGAGCACATTATTGTGACACAGGGGCGCGCGCTGGTCGGGCTGACGGAAGCGCCGGAAGAGTTAGGCGAAGGGGATTACATTTGTTATCCGGCGGACAGGGAACATATCTTTAAAGCGCTGGAAGCGGATACGCAGGCCATTCTGGTGGCTGAACAAAATTAATCCTGTTTAATCCACCCGGCAATAATAAAAACGGATAAAGATAACAGAGAGTGGAACAATTTAATTGTTCCCTTTACATGTTTTAATATTTTTAAGATTCTTCATTCAGTTTTCTTTTGTGAATATTCTGATTAAATGCCATTTTTAATGAATTAAATCATCGATTTACATAAGCCGCTATTATTGTATTTCGCTGTTTTTATTGGGTTTTTTAGTGGTCGCTTATAGTTTTTGTGAATATTTCTTTGGGCGTTATTTATTATTTATATGTTATATATTAGTTCCATTAAATGCTCTCCTTTAATATCTTTACATCAATATTAACCCAGGGTAATTTACTCGCGATATTAAATTGATTGAATATATTTCAATCAATTGTTTTGGGGTTGTTAATATTAATAGTGAGGCGAGTTTATGCATAAGTTGATAAATGTTTTTGCAGCGACGGCAATTTTATCGTTAAGTGGTTCTGCTTTTGCAGCGACATCAAGTAATACCGTGCGTTTTATGGGTGAAGTTAGCGAACAAACCTGTGACATTAATTTCAATGGCAGTTCTTCTTCCCCTGTCATTCTTTTGCCAACCGTAAGTAGCAGTCAATTAGATACGTCGGGTACAACGACAGGCGATACACCGTTCACCGTGACGCTTTCTGGTTGTGGCGGTGCACAAACCGCAAATGCGGCGATTGTTTTTGTCGCCAATGATGTCGACGGGACGAATTTGAAAAACACCGCCACAACATCTCCGGCAACGAATGTCGCGATTCAGTTGATGGAAGGTTCAAATGCGCTGGATTTTGTTGGTAATAAAGCGCAGACGGGTACGAAAGCTGTAGATAGTACCAATCCAACAGCGACTTACGATTTGGCTGCTCGTTATTATGCAACAGGGCAGGCAACATCAGGTGCGGTGGAAGCGCAGGCGCAATTCGCTGTGACTTATCAATAAATTTTCTTAAAGCGCTGCCTGGTGCAGCGCTTCTATGCGGCTTAAATCAGTATGTCGAAATATAAGAAACTGACTGCACTTTTTTTATTTTTTATGTTCGGCGATGCCTGCGCCAGTGTAATGATGGTGGGGACGCGCGTTATTTATCCTGCTGACATAAAAGAAAAGGCATTAGCATTTACTAATACAGGTAATGAGCCTGTTCTGGTGCAGGTCTGGGCAGATAAAGATAACCCCCAGTCGACACCAGAAACAGCTGACGCGCCGTTTCTTTTGATGCCTTCTATTTTTCGCATTAACCCTGCTTCAGAACATACGCTGCGGCTGAAGTTTACAGGTGCAGGGCTACCCGAGGATAGGGAATCTCTTTTTTGGCTCAATTTTTTACAATATCCGGCCAGGAAGACGTCCGATCACGGGCAGAATAGTTTAACGGTGCTGGTAAAAAGCCGGTTAAAGCTTTTTTATCGTCCCGCCAGTCTGACGGGAGATGCTAACCATTCTCTCGATGATGTGAAGGTAAGCTTAAAAGGTAAAACGCTTGAAATTAATAATACCGGTGCTTATCACATTTCTGTCATTAGCGCATTTACGCAAGAACGGGCAAGAAAATACCCGATAAAATACAAAGGAATTATCGTGCCGCATTCCATCACTAAATGGACCCTTCCTTCCGGCGGTGGAGATAACTTAACCATTAATGCAATAAATGATTATGGCGGAGTATTTAGCAAATCGTATTCTTTAGTTAAATAAATTTTCCGCTCGGAAATATAAAACATTATTCAACTCGGATGGTACTGATGCATCTGCGCTCCTCATGCTTTCGTATTCTCATAGGGTTTATTTCTGTTGTGTCGTTGACGGTATCGGCGAAAGATAATGAATTTTATTTTGACTCATCCTTGCTAAGAAATAGTGGATTATCTAATGAAGATCTCCAGCGCTTAAACAAGGATGAATTAATTACGCCCGGCCGACACTCTCTTGATATTTATCTCAATGGGAAATTTACTACCCACCGCGAGATTGAGTTTTCCCGCCGGGGTAAAAAAGTCGAGCCTTGTCTACCCCATGACTTATTAACAACGTTGGGTTTTAACGCATTGTCTGACGACGCTGCGCCATCATGTTATTGGCCAGAGGATAAGGCGTTGAACGGTATAACCCGTAAAGATGACATGGCGCAATTGCGTATGGATTTCACCGCGCCGCAGGCGTTATTGAAATCTGTTCCCCGTGGCAGCGTAAGCGAAGCAAGTCTCAGCGCCGGGGAAAGCATGCTATTTCTCAATTATATGGCTAACCAGTACCATGTTGAGTCGCGGCAGGGTAGCGCTGGCGGCATGGATTCCACCTGGCTGAGTTTCAATGGTGGTATTAATTTGGGGCTATGGCGTTATCGCCAGCAATCCAATTTCAGTTACAGCAAATATAACGGCAGCCGCTGGAGCACCAGCCGTCGTTATATCCAGCGCGCGATTTATCCTTTACGTAGCGAAGTCTTGATCGGCGAAGGCTACACCAACGGGCAATTCTTCTCCGGCATGAGTTTTCGCGGCTTCCAGATCTCATCGGATACGCGAATGCTGCCTAATTCCCAGCGAGGCTATGCGCCGGTCGTGCGTGGGATTGCCAAAACCAACGCCAAAGTGACCATCCTGCAGGGCAAAACCACGCTATACGAAACAACCGTTGCCCCCGGCCCGTTCACCATAAATGATCTCTATCCCACTAATTTTGCCGGGGATTTAACCGTTGTTGTCAGCGAGGCTGACGGCAGTGAAAATACGTTTAGCGTACCTTTCTCCGCGCTGGCTGAATCCATGCGTCCAGGCGCTTCCGACTATGTTTTCACCGTAGGACGAGCGCGCGACGTTGGCGATAACAATGTCTTTAGCGAAGCAGTCTGGCGTCAGGGGCTGACGAACTCCCTCACCCTCAACCTCGGTAATCAGCTTGCCGCGGGTTACATGAGCTATTCATTGGGGGCGGTTTATAGCAACGTGGCCGGAGCGTTTGGCCTGAACAGTATGTTTTCACGCGCAAACATGGGCAGCGAAGGTAACAAGAGCGGTTGGACGCTGCGCGCGAACTACAGCAAATTCATTCCGCGCACCGGCACCTCATTCACGCTGGCGGGTTATCGGTATTCAACGGAAGGTTATTCTGAACTTTACGACGCCCTGGGTTCACGTGAAGCGCGCAATCATGGGCAAAAATGGCAGTCATTAAGCTGGAAACAACGCAGCCGCATTGAGATCTCCGCGGGTCAGCATATTGGCGCGCTGGGTGATATCACTCTTTCTGCATCATCTCAGGATTACCGTGACGGTAAAAAGCGCGATAAACAGCTTCAGTTCAACTGGAGTAAAACCTTCAACCATGGCATCTCGCTGAATCTGGGGGTGGCGAGGACGTATAACCTCGTGCCTGGCATGAACAGCACGCCATGGCAAAACAACGGTAACGACCATACGATTTTCCTGCGTGACCGCATACAAACCATGTGGTCGCTCTCTGTTTCCGTGCCGCTTGGCAGTACGCGTTATGCTCCGATTTTGTCGGCCAGTGCGAACCGCTCAAACAGTAGCAATAGCCGCGATGGTGGCTATCAGTCGACGCTGAGCGGCGTGTATGGCGAGCAGAACCCGCTGAACTATAACCTGAATTACTCAACCGATAGCAAAGGTGAACAATCCGTTTGGGGCGGTGGGCTCCAGCGCAGTTTCCCGTATGCCAATGCGGGTCTCTCATGGTCCTCTTCGAAAAATTACTGGCAGGCTTCAGGCTCGCTTCAGGGCGCACTGGTGGCGCATAAAGGCGGCGTGACGCTCGGTCACTGGGTGGGCGACAGCTTTGTGTTGGTTGATGCACCCGGCGCCAAAGGTGCGGAAGTGATTGGCGGGCAAGGAGCGCGCATTGATGCCTTTGGTTATGCGATTGCGCCGTCGCTGGGGGCTTATCAGTTCAACAACATCGGTCTCGATCCCCGCAATATGAGCGAAGATGTTGAACTGCAAACGTCACTCCAGCGTGTCGCACCTTATGCGGGTGCGACGGTGCGGGTTCGTTTTAACACGCTCAGCGGCCAGGCCATGCTTATCACCGCGCAGCCGCAGAACAATACGCCGATCCCCATGGGTTCCGCCGTCTATGACAGCTACGGCAATTACGTCGGCATGGTCGGTCAGGCCAATCAAATTTACCTGCGTTCGAGTGACGACAACGGAACGTTGCGCGTTCAGTGGGGAAATAATGCCCAGGAAATTTGCCATATCTCGTGGCGTATTACGCCGCCACGCAAACCTCTGCTTCTGATGAGCTTGCCATGTCGTTAAGCAACGGAGTTTTTATGCCATTTATACGCATCATTTTGCTGAATATTCTTTTATTAACCAGCCTGTCTGCGAACGCGCTGTGTAAAAAAGGGCCGGATTTCCAGCGCTCAGAGGAGGATTCGTATGGCCTTAGCCTGGCCATGGGAACTATCAACGTCTCCAGCCTTGAGATACAGCCGGTCGGTTCCCCGCTGGGATCCAATATTGTGAATTTCTCACAGAACCCGCGTTACACCAGCCCGGACAACGTGCTGTGGGTCTGCGATATTGCCGATAAAAATAATATCTTCGAAATCATCGCCACTAACGGCGACGATCGTAACGGCGGATTTTTTGATTTAGGCAGCATTGATGGTTATCCCAACTACTACGGTACGCTGTTTAGCCATGTGGCGTTACGTTTGACGCATCTAAATTCGGGTACGGTGTTTACGCGGCAATATCAGCGTATCCCGATGAAGAACTACCAGGTTTCACCGGATGGCACCCAAATCTACATTCGGGTTAAAGACTTTAGCCCTATTCGCGCGGATCTGATTCGGGTGAGCTCGACCTCACCCCGCGGGCAGTCGCCAGATGACTGGTGTGGCCGACCGACCCAGCTTACATCGGGCAGTTATAGCTGCAATCAGCCCAACGGCTATGTTTCTTTCTGCTCGCCCGGCAGCCCGGATGCGTATTGTGATTCCGGCGATTCGGCTTATACCTACGATGGCTGGTATTACGATAACTGGATGGCCATCAATATGGGTATTTCTACTGGCTACCCTGCCAACCTGGTATCGATACCCACCTGTGTCGCGAAAAGCGTCACACCGATGGTGTTTTTCCCTACCATTTCAGTGAGCGATCTGAACAACGGCCAAACCGCGCAGAGCAACTTTAACGTGCACATCCTCTGTGAAGGGCAATCGACAAGCGGTGAGACGCAGGGGATGACGGCGATGGGACTGCAAGTGTCCTATGAAAGTTACCAGATGGCACAGCAGCTTAACCTGGTGAATGCGTCCGGCGGTGTGAGCCATCTGCTTTCCGAAAAATATGGTCAACCGGGTTACGCCAGCGGAGTGGGAATTCAGATAGCCAATAGCAATGACGGTGTGCTGCGTAATTTTATTGGCTGGTCTCGCTGCCTGGCCGCAACCTGCCAACCTGGCGGTAACGGCGGCTGGTACGCGGTGCGTGATGGCGCGACGCAAGTGACGAATAACGGTTCAACAGCGATTAACGAATACGTGGTGAATTTCAATGCTTATCTGACGCGTATCGCTGGTGAAACGGTCACGGCGGGTAAGGTTGATGCCAGTGCTGAAGTGCTGGTGAAAGTTCAATGAGATCCCGCCTTGCCATCGCGCTGCTCACCTCTTTGTTGGTGGCCGCCTTTTCCACTCGCGCCGGGCTTATCGCCGCCTCGACGCGGGTAATTTTTAACGAAGGTCAGACCCAGCAAAGTCTGATGCTGGTCAACACCAACAGTTGGCCGGTGATGGTGCAAACCTGGGTCGATAACGGAGAAGCGGATGTCGATGCGCCCGCCCGCTTTAAAGCGCCGTTTGTGGCAGTTCCCACGCTGTTTTCACTCGAGCCCAAAGGGATGCAGGGGTTGCGGCTGTTGTATAACCAGCAAACGCTGCCAAAGGATCGGGAGTCGGTTTTTTGGCTCAACCTCTATGAGATGCCGCCAAAATCAACCGCCTCAGCGCCAGACGCGCGCAGTGTGATCCTGACGATGAACACGCAAATGAAAATCTTCTGGCGTCCCAAAGGGCTTGGCGCGCCGGTGGATATGGCGAAAAAAATCCGCTTTAGTGTGGTGAACAGCGGCAAAAATATAGCGATCGTCTGTCATAACGCATCGCCGTGGCATGTCTCATTTGGCGGGTTATCGTTACGCTACGGCGAAAAAACCTACTCCGTGGAGCAGCAGCCGGACATGATGGTGGTTCCCTACGGCGAAAAGCGATACACCGTGGTCGCAAAAGACCTTCAGCCGACGGTTTTACCGCTGCGTATCGAGGCCAAACTGATTGATGATAGCGGCCTGGTTGACGAGCAGACATTTCCCGTTCGTTAAACCCCCTCCTTTGCGAAGGGGGCTAACCGCTTAATCCAGATAGAACACTTCTTTTAATTCCGCGCTGACCGGGCTGTTGTCCGGGTTAGCGGGCATTACATCACGCATATGTTTCCACCAGCGCTGACACACGTCGGTGTTAGCGACGGCGTTCCAGCGCGCTTCCGATTCAATCTCAACGGTAGCGAACAGCAGGTTACGCTGTTTATCGAGAAAAATGGCGTAATGGTGCGCGCCGCCTGCTTTCAGCGCCGCTTCCAGTTCCGGCCAGATCGGGTTGTGGCGGCGTTCATACTCTTCGTGCGCATCGGGATTCACCTGCATCACAAAGGCTTTGCGGATCATAATGCCTCCAGATAAAGCTCGCGGACTTCGTCCCGACTGGCGATTCGCGGGTTGCACGGTGCGCACGGATCGGCGAGCGCTTTATCCAGCCAGCCTTCGATATCCGCTTTGGTGACGCCGAGTTTGCTGAAACCAGAAGGAATACCGACGCGTGCGCTCAGGGCGCGGATGGCCTTGATGGCTTCCATGCTGGCGATTTCATCGCTCATCCCTTTGGTATCGACGCCCATCGCCTGCGCCACGCGGGCAAAGCGGGCAACGGCGTTCGGGCGGTTAAAGTTTTCGATGACCGGCAACAAGATGGCGTTGCACACGCCATGCGGCAAATTGTGCGTAGCGCCAGGCTGGTGCGCTAACGCGTGAACCAGACCAAGCCCGGCGCTGTTAAAAGCCATGCCAGCAAGATACTGGCCGTACGCCATTTGCTCACGCGCTTCAAGGTTGTGACCGTCATCAACCGCTTTTGGCAGCCACAGGTTAATTAAGCGAATGGCTTCCAGCGCGTTAGCGTCGGTCAACGGGTGCGCACCCACCGAGACAAACGCTTCAACGGCGTGGGTCAGCGCGTCCATACCGGTTGCGGCGGTCACCGAGGCGGGGATTTCCAGCATCACGCTGGCGTCATCGACGGCAATGTCGGGGATAATATTGGGGTCGATAATCACTTCTTTCACCTGACGCGCGGAATCAATGATCACCGCGTTACTGGTCATCTCCGCCGCCGTACCGGCGGTGGTATTGATGGCGACCAGCGGTACGCCGGGGTTTTTCACTTTGCCGACGCCGGAATAGGCGGTTGACGGGCCGGGGTTGGCGGTGAGGATTTTCACCCCTTTGGCGGTATCGATCGGGCTCCCACCGCCGAAGGCGATAATGTAATCGCAGGCAGCGTTTTGATACGCCGCATAGCCTTGTTGTACCAGCGCTTCCGTTGGGTTCGGGAACACGTCATCAAACAGGTGATACGCCATGTTATGCGCTTTCAGCGCGGCAAACAGGCTGTCCAGCAGACCCAGTTTGACCAGTTGTCCGTCGGTAACAATCAGCGCTTTTCCCCACTGTTTGTTCGCCACCATATTGACCATATCGCCGATAGCGCCCGCGCCGTGCAGGCTGATTTTGGGTAGTGCTAACATAAAGCTCATACATAACTCCTTTATTTTGTTTGATTTTTACCGGCGACGAAACGCCCTGTCGCCGGAGGGATTCATAAACGCCTGCGCTGCATCATGCGGCGGGTAATGATCGGCAGCGAAATCACCACAATCAGCATCGCACCGACGATAATCGACATCACAATGCCCGGCACATTGAGCAGGCTCAGGCCAAAGGTCACCAGCCCCATCAGGAAGGCGGCGATAATCACGCCCACCATGCTGCCGGAACCGCCGAGAATATTGACGCCGCCGAGTACCGCCATTGTCACCACCGACAGCTCCCAACCGAGCGCAATCGTCGGGCGCGTGCTGCCCAAACGTGAGGTCAGCAGCACCGACGCCAGTCCCGCCATCAGCCCTACCAGCGCGAAGAGGATCAGGTTATGGCGTTTCACATTGATGCCGGAATACCACGCGCCGGTCGGGTTATTGCCGATGGCGTACGTGCGGCGGCCAAAGTTGGTTTTGTGCAACAGAAAAGCAAACAGCAGCGCCAGCACGATGAACAAGGCAAACTCAAACGACAGCGCGCCCCACACGTAACCCTGACCAAACCACGCAAAGCTTTCAGGCCAGGTGTTAAGCGCCTGGTCGCCGAGCAGAATGTAGGTAATGCCGCGATACAGGCTCATGGTGCCGATGGTGATCACAATCGAAGAGAGGTTGAAGCGCGTGACCAGAATGCCGTTGAACAACCCGCACAGCAGCCCAACGCCCAAACCGATACCCACCAGCAGCGGCGTATCCATACCCGCCTGGGCGCAAAAGCCCATCGCCGTTGAGCTGAGCGCGATGGTGGCGGCGACAGAGAGGTCAATTTCGCGGGCAATGATCAGCATCGCCATCGGCAACACGATGATCGCTTTTTCGGTGAAGTTGAAAGTCGCGTCGGAAAGATTCCAGATGTTGAGGAAATAGGGCGATGCGAGGGCGTTTACCACAAACACCGCCAGCGTTACCGCCAGTAAAAAACCTTCCCAGCACAGCAAGCGCTTAAAGAACGGTGTCGCGGCAGGGGTATTTTTCACGGGCTCAGAAGTCAATATTTTGCTCATGGTTTCACCGCCTGTTTTTGTCGCGCCAGCGCTGCGTCGCGCAGGATCAAGCGGCCTTTGCGTTTGTTACCGCGCTCGTTGAGCAGCACCGCAATCACGATCACCGTGCCGGAAATCGCCATCTGCCAGAACGGCGAAACGCCAATCACCGGCAACGCGTTATTGATAACGCCGAGGAACAGCGCGCCGAACAAACAGCCGAGTACGCGCCCGGTGCCGCCCATGGTGCTGATGCCGCCAATCACACAGGCGGCAACCACTTGCAGTTCGAACCCGTTAGCCACGTCGACATAGGCCACGGCAAAACGTGAGATCCACAAGTAGCCGCAAAAGCCCGCCAGGGCGCCAGAAAGGCAGAAGCTGACAAACTGCATTTTCCCGGCGTTGATACCGGTGTAATACGCCGCCGTGGCGTTGCCGCCCGCGGTATAGAGCGCTCGCCCGGTGCGGCTGTAACGCAGGAAGTAACCCACCAGCAGCAACACGGCGATAGCGCACCAGCTCAGTACCGGCAAACCCAGCACCGAGGCACGTGGCAGGCCGAGAAAATCCGCGCCCATCTGGTTCGAGTTCACCCAGCCGCCGCCGGAGAGCAAAAAGATAATCCCGCGATAAATGCTCATGGTGCCAAGCGTGACGACAATTGCCGGGATACCCAGTTTCCACACCAGCAGACCATTGATGATGCCCATCACCAACCCGAGCACCGTTGCCAGCAGCAGTAACGACCAGACCGGCACATCCGGGTGATGGAAGTTGATCAGCGCGACAATCATGCCGGTCAACGCCAGGTTAGCCGCCATCGACAGGTCGATACCTTTGGTGAGCAGCACCATCATTTGCCCGAGAGCGAGAATGATCAGAATGGCGGTATCGTTGAACATCTCCACCAGGTTGCCGGGACTGATAAACGAAGGGACACGGCTGCCGATAGCCAGCACCAGCAGCACAATCACGCCTCCGAGCAGCGCTTCGCGATGTTTAAGCAGTTGTTGCCACATTATGCTGCCTCCTTCCCGGCACCGCTGGCGGCGCTGACGATGATTTCCGCCGTCGCTTCACCGGCCTGGTACTCGGCGACCATCAGCCCTTCGTGCATGACGATCACCCGATCGGCCATGCCCATCACTTCCGGCAGTTCAGAAGAGACCATAATCACCGCCAGACCGTGCGCCACCAGTTCCGACATAAACTGATGTACGGCGGCTTTCGAACCGATATCGATACCTTTCGTTGGCTCATCGAGAATGATCACGTCCGGATGGGTGGCGAGCCATTTGCCGATCACCACTTTTTGCTGATTGCCGCCGGAAAGGGTTTCCACCGCCTGTTTCCAGCTGAAGGCTTTCACCTGCAAACGCCGGGCGTACTCATCCGCCAGTGCCCACTCTTTGGCCTCGTTGAGTACGCCGTTGCTATTGAGTTTGCTGAGCTGCGGCAGGCTGATGTTCTGGGCAATCGACAGTTCAATAATCGCGCCCTGCTTTTGCCGCTCTTCCGGCACGCAGACAATTCCGGCGTTGATGGCATCCGCAGGCTGGCGGAAATGCACCGTTCGCCCGTTAAGGATGATCTCGCCAGAAGAGGGGCGTGACACGCCGGAAAGCGCCTGCATCAGTTCTGTGCGTCCGGCGCCGACAAGGCCGTAAAAGCCGAGGATCTCGCCTTTGCGCAGCGAAAAGTTGATATGGGCAAATTCCGTGGGATGGCATAAATCGCGCACTTCCAGCACGGTTTCCCCGAGCGCGCAGGCCACTTTCGGCCAGCTCTGGTTAATGGCGCGCCCGACCATCATCGCCACCATTCGCTCTTCGGTGATGTCATTGATGGCGCCGGAATCGACATACACCCCGTCGCGCAAAATGGTGTAGTGATCCGCCAGCTCAAAAATTTCATCAAACTTGTGCGAGATAAACAGGATCGCTTTGCCTTCCTGCTTCAGGCGTTCAACGATTTGGTAGAACTCCAGGATCTCATGCTGCGAGAGCGCGGCGGTCGGCTCGTCCAGAATTACCACCTGCGCGTCAAAGGAGAGCGCACGTGCGATCGCTACCATGTGGCGCTGGGCGATACTCAATGTTTTCAGCGTCGCGCGCGGATCAATTTGCACTTCCAGCCGGGTGAGGATCGCCTGCGCTTGCTGGTGCATGGCGGGCCAGTCGAGTTTTTTCAGTAGCCCTTTATACAAATACTGCCCAACGAAGATGTTCTCGGTGACCGAGAGCTCGTCGAACAGCACCGTTTCCTGGTGAATAGCGGTGATCCCCACTTTATGCGCCGACTCGGGCGTAGGCAGCGAAATCGGGATCGCTTTGTAGAGTATTTCGCCCTCTTCAGGCTGGTAAATACCGGTCATCACTTTGACCAGCGTGGATTTCCCCGCGCCGTTTTCACCGATCAACGCGGTGACTTTGCCGGGCCAGAGATCGAGCTGTACGTTCTCAAGGGCGCGCACACCGGGAAACACTTTGGTGATGCCCTTAAGCGACAGCAGAGGGGTGGATGCCGTCATGATAGTTCTCCAGTTTTTGCCCTCTCCCGTAAAAGAGGGCAGGAAGGGATCAGAAAATCTTCGAGAACTTATCAATGTTGCTGGCGTCGTAGACAAACGGCTCAGCCATCGCGCCACTGCCGTCGGCGTCCAGTTTCACTTTGCCGAGTTTGCCCATGCTGGCTTCGTCTTTGGTCGCCGTGCCTTTCACCAGGTCATCCGCTAAATAGGTGGCGGCATAACCAAGGTCGATCGGGTTCCAGATGGCGAAACTTTTGCTCGCGCCGGATTTAATGGCGCCCGCCATTTCAGACGGCAGCCCTAAACCGGTGACATACACTTTGCCAATCTTGCCCTGGTCTTTTACCGCTTGCGCCGCCGCGACAATGCCGACCGACGACGGCGAGACGATCACTTTCAGGTCCGGGTACGATTTCAGCAGGCCGACCGCTTCGCGGTAGCTCTTATCGGAGAGATCGTCGCCGTAAGCGACAGTCACCAGGTTAACCGACGGGTACTTCGGCAGCACCTTTTTCATCTCCGCAATCCAGATGTTCTGGTTGGTGGAGGTGGGCGTGGCGCTAAGGATCGCCACATCGCCTTTTTCAACATTCAGCGCTTTTAGCGCATCGGCGGCCAGTTTGACGTTGGTTTCGCCAATCAGCGAGTTATTAGAGGGGTTGAGGTGGATCTGGCGTCCGGCTTTCGCCACGCCGGAATCCCACGACACCACTTTGATGCCGCGCTGCATCGCTTTTTTCAGCACCGGCACCACGGCATCGGGATCGTTGGCGGAGATAGCGATCGCATCCACCCCCTGGGCGATCAACCCGTTAAGCACTTCGATCTGCGCTTCGGCCGTGGTAGTGGTCGGGCCGGTGTAGATCACTTTGACATCTCCTAGCTCTTTGGCTGCCTCCTGTGCGCCGGTGTTTGCTGCTTCAAAAAAGCCATTACCTAAAGATTTCGCCACGAGGGCGATTTTTACTTCAGCTACAGCGGAACCGGACAACGCCAGAATGGCAACGGTGAGGATCAAGCTTGCTTTTGTTTTCATTGCTTTTACTCCACGAGAGTTAGTGTTTGTAGGGCTTGCAGGTGAGGATTCGCCCCGTCTCAGTGAGCGGGGCGCGATGTTGTTATTGGTACAGATCTAATGCGGATTGCAGCGGCGTCACGCCAAAGCGTTTACCCAGCGCAATCAACTCTTGCTGCGTGATGGTCTGTTTCATACCGCCCATCGAATAGATTTTTACCAGCACCTCGGCGGATTTCTCGGCGGTGTCGATCAGGCCAAAGGCTTCGTCGAGCGTCGGCCCGCTGCCAAACACGCCGTGGAAAGGCCACAGCACCAGCGAATGTTTTTGCATGTCTTTGGCGGTTGCCTGGCCGATTTCATCGGTGCCTGGCACCATCCACGGCAGAATGCCGACGCCATCCGGGAACACCACCAGACATTCGGTGCTGCCTTCCCACAGCTTGCGGGTAATCAAATCAGCGGTGTTTTCCAGCACGTAGGTCAGCGCAATCAGGTTGGTGGCGTGGCAGTGCATAATCACGCGGTCTTTCCCGCCGGTGGCCTTGATGCGCTCGCAGTGCGACAAAAAGTGCGCCGGGAGCTCTGATGTCGGAACCGCTTCATGCTCCAGCCCCCACAGAATGTGGTAGCCCGCGCCGTCGCTGTCGACTTTCACAACGCCTAAATTTGCAGCCGGATCGAGCTGCACGTTACGGAAAAATTTGCCGGAGCCGGTGACGATAAACGGCGTGTTAGCCAGCAGCGGCATCGGCTGGCTCAGGGCGATATAGCGCGGTTTCTGGTGAAAATCAGCGGCGAACGATGTGATATCGGCCTCATCCAGGCGCAGCGTCAGGTTGCCGCCGTTGCGTTCATCCCAGCCTTTCAGCCAGGCGTCCGAGGTGGCTTTGATCATCCCCTGGACGAACCAGGAATCGGTAATGGTCTGCATAGTCTTCTGTTTCCCGTTTATTGCCCGGTAGCGCTGCGCTTACCGGGCTGATGAATGCGCAGCGATTAGCCACGTTTGCTTAATACGTCTTTCTCATAGGCCCGCACGCTTTCCAGCCACTGGCTACCGGCTGGCGTGTCGTGGCGCTGGCAGTACATTTCCCACACCGCCTGCCACGGCAGGGATTTCTGCTCTTCGAGCAGCGCCAGGCGCGCGGTGTAATCGCCGTCCGCTTCCAGTTTGCGCAGTTGCTCAACCGGTTCGAGCAGCGCGCGCAGCAGCGCTTTTTTCATGTTGCGCGTACCAATCACCCACGCGGCGATGCGGTTGATGGAGGCGTCGAAGAAGTCGAGCCCGATGTGGACGCGGTCGAACAGTTTGTGGCGGATGATTTCGCTGGCGATGGCCTGGGTTTCGTCATCCAGCAGCACCACGTGGTCGCTGTCCCAGCGTACCGGGCGGCTGACATGCAGCAGCAGACGTGGCACATAGAGCATGGCGGCAGAGATTTTGTCGGAGATAACCTCCGTTGGATGGAAGTGACCAGCATCGAGACACAGCGCGGTCTGGCGGCTGGTGGCGTAACCCATATAAAACTCGTTGGAGCCGACGGTGTAGCTCTCTGCGCCGATGCCGAATAACTTACTTTCCACGGCGTCGATATGGTGCGCCGGGTTCAGTTTTTCGCTGATCACTTCATCCAGCGCAGCCAGCAGACGCTGGCGCGGCGCGAGACGGTCAACGGTGACATCTTTCATGCCGTCCGGGATCCAGATATTCATCACCGACGGCGTACCGAGTTGTTCACCAAAGTAAGCGGAAACGCGGCGGCTGGCTTTTACATGGTCGATCCAGAACTGGCGGATCTCGTCATTGGCGTGGGAAAGCGTGAAGCCATCGGCGCTCAGCGGGTGCGAGAAGCAGGACGGGTTGAAGTCCAGCCCCAGATTGTTGGCTTTTGCCCACTGCACCCAGTTTTTGAAGTGTTCGGGTTTGATTTCATTCCGCGCGACCGGCGTTTCGGCTTCGTGATAAATGGCATGCAGGTTCAGGCGTTTCGGGCCTGGGATCAGGCTCAGCGCTTGTTCCAGATCGGCGCGCAGTTCCGTGGCGTTGCGCGCTTTGCCCGGGTAATTACCGGTAGCCTGAATGCCGCCGGTCAGGCTGCCTTCCGGGTTTTCGAAACCGGCGACATCATCGCCCTGCCAGCAGTGCATGGAAACCGGCAGCCTGTCGAGCTGGCGCAGCGCCTCCTCGACATCAATCCCCACAGCGGCGAAACGCTGTTTAGCAATGTCCCAGGCTTGTTCAAGTTGAGTGGTCATGCGCAAAGCTCCTTTGTCTGTCGTTTTTGTTGAAAGCGCGCGACGTAGCGGGCGATTTCATTATCAGGATTAGGGGTAAACGTAATCAGTGAATGGTTAGCCGTGACCAGCTGGCGAAAATCATCGACGTTGCTTAGCTCATCCAGCGTCATCAGTTGCACGCCAATATTGCCCAGCGTCGAGGCTTCCACCGGCCCGGCGACCACTGGCAGCCCGCAGGCATCGGCGCAGAGCTGGTTAAGTAACTGGTTCTGGCAGCCGCCGCCGACGATATGCAAGCGGGTAAACGGCTTGCCACGCAGGAAAGCCAGTTCGCTCAGCACATCGGCATACAGCAGCGCGAGGCTATCGAAGATGCAGCGCGCCAGTTCGGCGGCGTTTTGCGGTACGGGTTGACCCGCTTCCCGGCAGGCGGCCTGAATTTCGTCGCTCATGTTGTCCGGGTTGATAAAGCGATCGTCGTTCGGGTTAATCACGCAGCGGCAGATTGGGCGCTGCTCGGTAAGCGCGATCAATGCTGGCAAATCGGTGATGTTTTGCTCTTTCAGCACGCGTTGCAGCAGCCACAATCCCATGATGTTTTTCAGCACCCGGTAACGGCCTTCGGCACCGCCTTCGTTGGTGATATTGGCGGCGAGCGCCTCATCGCTGGTGTGGGGGGTTTTGCTCTCAAAGCCCATCAGTGACCAGGTGCCGGAAGAGAGATACGCCGCGTCGGGATTTTCCAGCGGTGCGGCGATAACTGCGCTGGCAGTATCGTGGCTGGCGACGGCGACGACCGGAATGGCATTACCCTGCGGGCAGATCCAGTTGCCGATCACGTTGCCAGGATGGGTTGGCGTGCCAAACCAGCGAGCCGGAACGCCTGCCCAGTTCAGCAGTGATTCATCCCAGTTATCGGTGTTGATATTCACCAGTTGGGTGGTGGTGGCGTTGGTATATTCCCAGTTGAGATTGCCGGTCAGGCGGTAGCTGAAGTAATCCGGGATCAGCAGCGCGTGATCGGCCTGTTCCAGCAGGTGCGGTTGCTGTTCTGCCAGCGCGCGTAGCTGGTACAGGGTGTTGAAGGGTAAAAACTGAATACCGCTACGGCGATAGATATCGGCTTTACCGGGGTTTTGCATCGCGCGGAGCATCACGCCATCGGTGCGATTATCGCGGTAGGCAATCGGCAGCCCGACGCGCTGGCCTTCGCGATTGATCAGGATGTAATCGACGCCCCAGGTATCAATGCCGATGCTGTCTGGCTGTATGCCTTCGGCGCAAACCTTGTTCAGGCCGAGGCGGATTTCGGTTTCCAGGCCGTCGATATCCCAGCAATCAAAGCCGTCCACTTTTTGCAGACAGTTTATAAAACGGTGGATTTCGCGAAGCGAAAGCGTGCGGTTTTGGCGGTCATAGCGCGCCAGCATGACGCGTCCGCTGGAGGCGCCTAAATCAACCGCAACACAATGGCGGAAAGTCATGATCGGGTCCTTCTTAGAGTCATTGCGGACAGTCTAAAAAGGGTGGGACAGTCGTACCTTCTTGCTACTGACAGTGGCGATTTCGCGCTGGCAAGAAAGCAAAGGTGAACGTGAGAGAGTTCACAGTTTCCAGTAATCGCGAGGTTTTCGGCCATTGTGACCCTCACCACATTTCCCGATCTTTCCGACCGTTTCTTGAAAAAACGGCAGGCTATGCGCAAATCGGTGTCGAAAATTTAAGGTGAGGTCGAAAACCCTTAATTACTATTTTGAGAACATTTCTCAAGACCGGGGCCATCATGACCGTATTGCATAGCGTGGATTTTTTTCCGTCAGGTAAATCACCCGTTGCCATTGAACCGCGATTGCCCCAGGCCGCGTTTCCGGAACATCATCATGATTTTCATGAAATTGTGATTGTTGAGCATGGAACGGGGATTCATGTGTTTAATGGCCAGCCTTATACCATCAGCGGCGGCACGGTCTGTTTTGTGCGCGATCATGATCGCCATTTGTATGAACATACCGATAATCTCTGTTTGACCAATGTGCTGTACCGCTCGCCGGATGCGTTCCAGTTCCTTGCCGGGTTGAACCAGTTGCTGCCGCAGGAGCAGGACGGGCATTACCCGTCGCACTGGCGGGTAAGCCAGCACACGCTCGGGCAGGTGCGCGGCATCATTAGCCAGATGGAAGAGATGGGCAGTGAAGCGGCAACGCACGACATTGCCAACCGCGAGATCCTGTTTATGCAGTTGCTGGTGTTATTGCGTAAAAGCAGCCAGCAGGAAGATGCGGGCAACAGCGATGCGCGGCTGAACCAGCTTATGCTGTGGCTGGAGGATCACTTCGCAGAGGATATTTGCTGGGAGTCGCTGGCGGAACAGTTCAGCTTGTCGTTGCGTACGCTGCATCGCCAGCTTAAACAGTCCACCGGCATGACGCCGCAGCGCTATTTGAACCGCCTGCGGTTGATTAAAGCGCGTCATATGCTGCGCCATAGCGACGAGAGCGTTACCGATATCGCCTTTCGCTGCGGTTTCGGCGACAGTAACCACTTTTCGACGCTATTTCGCCGCGAGTTTGACTGGTCGCCGCGCGATATCCGCCAGGGGCGCGACACGCTGCTTCAGTAACGAGAAGGCTATCACCGATTTTTTGCCGGGCTTCCGTTAATAATGTCAGGTTGTTCACGGCAGAGGTGGCGTTGTGGCTGGTCAGTTGATTCTTCGTAAAGCAGACTTTTTCCCGCGCGCCGGACAGGCGGTCGCGGTGGCCGATCGCTACCCGCAAAATGTCTTTGCCGAACATACCCATGAGTTTTGCGAACTGGTAATGGTGTGGCGCGGCAATGGCTTGCACGTGCTCAATGACCGTCCTTACCGCATTACGCGCGGCGATCTGTTTTATATCCGCGCCGAAGATTGCCACTCATACGCCTCGGTTAATGACCTGGTGTTGCAGAACATTATCTACTGCCCGGACCGGTTGACGCTGAATCTCGACTGGGCCGCGCATATTCCGGGGCTTAACGGCGCTCCGTCCAACCCACACTGGCGCATTGGCAGCAGCGGAATGGCGCAGGCGCGGCAGGTGATTACGCAACTGGAACATGAGAGCGCGAAGGACGATCCGCTGGCCAATTTGATGGCGGAAACCCTGTTCGCTCAACTGGTGATGACCCTAAAACGCCACCGTTTCGCCACCGATAACCTTGCCGCGACCCACAGCGAAACGCTGCTGGATAAGCTCATCACCGCGCTTTCCGGCAGCCTGAATCGCAGCTTTGTGCTGGAGCATTTTTGTGAACAGGAACAGTGCAGCGAGCGGGCGCTGCGCCAGCAGTTTCGTACTCAAACCGGGATGACCATCAACCACTATTTGCGCCAGTTGCGCATTTGCCACGCACAATTTTTGTTGCAGCACTCCGAGCAGATGATCAGCGAAATCGCCATGCAGTGTGGGTTTGAGGACAGTAATTACTTTTCGGTGGTGTTTAGCCGTGAGGTAGGGATGACGCCAGGTCAGTGGCGTCATCGTAGCCGGGTTGCTGCCTGATTAGCTCGCCATGCCGAGGCCGACGATATTGGCGGCGACAATGATTACCACACAACCGAGACTCAGCACACTCACCGGTTGCCGTCCGGCGTTCTTCCATTCTTTTAGCACCAGCCCAACCAGCCCGCCGCACAGCACATAGAAGCTCATATGCAGCATCCAGCTGATGTAGTCATATTGCCCCGGAATGCTGGCGTGACCCCAGGCGTAGAAGAAGAATTGCAGATACCACATTAGTCCACCCAGCGCAGAAAGCAGGATATTGCTGATGATCAGCCCTTTTGCCAGCGAGAAGTCGGCTTTTACCGACAAATCTTTCACTTTTGCCAGGCGGATAAAGCAGAAGCTCAGGTTGACCAGCGCACCGCCGCCCATGATCACCACATAACTTGGCAGCGCTGTGTAGAGCGGGTCGATACCCAGTGCGGCAGCGGCTTCGTGCATTGGTTTGGCGGCGTTCATCGCAAAGGACATCCCGGCAGAGAACACGCCGCACATCACCGCCAGCGCTAACCCTTTTCTCAGGTTGAACTCTTCGGCTTTGATGCCCATTTTGCGCTCTTTCAACTGACCGGCACGGGTGACAATGCCAACGCCAATCAACGCTACCAGCACGCCCAGCAGCGTCATCCGACCGCCTTCGGTGTTGATCAGTACGTCGAAGTGACCGTTGAGGATCGGCGTCATCAACGTACCGACAATCAGCGTAATGCCAATGGCAATACCAATGCCCATCGACATGCCTAAATAACGCATGGTCAGGCCATAGTTGATGTTACCGATGCCCCACATTGCGCCGAACAGAAACACCGGCAGCAGAGTTGAAGCGCTAAACGAACTGAAATAAGCCCAAAAATCAGGCAATAACAGCGCGCTGATAGTCCAGGGAAGGATCAACCAGGAGACGATGCCGCCGATTGACCACATGGTTTCCCAGGACCAATTTCTTACCTTTTTAAACGGGGCATAGAAACAGGCTGCACTGGCTGCACCTATCAAATGCCAAAAAATACCCATCGTAATCGCGTTACTCATTTCACAATCCTCTTTGTTTTTATCGCCGGGATGCGAGCAGCCGACCTGATGAGTGTAAAAATCGGTCAGAAGATTAACCTTGAGGCGTTTGCCGCGTTGCGTTGCAGGCTGGCAATGAGCACGTGATGAGGGTGAGCGGCTTCACAATTTCAATAACATAACCAAAAGTTATAACCTTATTAAAACTACGGCATTGATAAACATTTTCAATATCATTTAATTAACTATAATGAACCAACTGCTTACGCGGCGTTAACACAATAGCCGCTTACCCTTAATGGAGATGAATATGAGCTATACACTGCCCGCTCTGCCGTATGCATACGATGCCCTCGAACCGCATTTCGACAAGCAGACGATGGAAATCCATCACACTAAACATCACCAGACCTATGTGAACAACGCTAACGCCGCGCTGGAAAGCCTGCCGGAGTTCGCCAGCCTGCCGGTTGAAGAGCTGATCACCAAACTGGACCAGCTGCCAGCAGACAAAAAAACCGTACTGCGTAACAACGCAGGCGGCCACGCTAACCACAGCCTGTTCTGGAAAGGCCTGAAAAAAGGCACTACCCTGCAGGGCGATCTGAAAGCCGCTATCGAGCGTGATTTCGGTTCCGTGGACAACTTCAAAGCTGAATTCGAAAAAGCAGCGGCAACGCGCTTTGGCTCCGGCTGGGCATGGCTGGTGCTGAAAGGCGACAAACTGGCTGTGGTTTCTACCGCTAACCAGGATTCCCCGCTGATGGGTGAAGCGATCTCTGGCGCGTCTGGCTTCCCGATCGTAGGCCTGGATGTGTGGGAACACGCTTACTACCTGAAATTCCAGAACCGCCGCCCGGACTACATCAAAGAGTTCTGGAACGTGGTGAACTGGGACGAAGCTGCTGCACGTTTCGCTGCGAAAAAATAAGCTGCTTTCGTCACGCATTAGCGCGTGAGTCGAAACCCCGCCAGGCGTTGCCAGCGGGGTTTTTTTATTCTTTTTGTCCGCCATAAACCAAAAGGAACGATGATCCTAAAATAATGAAATAATGTTTTGTTATGGTTGTTTGATCACTTTTCTCGCCTAAATCCGGGTCTACCCTCTCTTCATCCGCGCGGCTGTTGTTCCCTTCAACCGGAGTGCCTGCGCCATAAAAATCGAACGGTTTTTACAGGTGAAGATATGCAAATCAAGCGTGCAATAGAAAAAATCCCTGGCGGGATGATGCTGGTTCCATTGTTCATCGGTGCCTTGTGCCACACTTTTGCGCCAGGCGCAGGGAAATACTTCGGTTCATTCACCAACGGCATGATTACCGGCACGGTGCCTATTCTGGCAGTGTGGTTTTTTTGCATGGGTGCGTCGATCAAACTGAGCGCGACCGGTACGGTGCTGCGTAAATCCGGCACGCTGGTGGTGACGAAAATCGTGGTCGCCTGGGTCGTGGCGGCTATCGCGTCGCGGTTGATTCCCGAACATGGCGTGGAAGCGGGTTTTTTTGCCGGTTTATCGACGCTGGCGCTGGTGGCATCGATGGATATGACCAATGGCGGGTTGTATGCCTCCATCATGCAGCAGTACGGCACCAAAGAAGAGGCCGGGGCATTTGTGCTGATGTCGCTGGAATCCGGCCCGTTGATGACGATGATAATTCTCGGCACTGCCGGCATCGCCTCTTTTGAACCGCACGTGTTTGTCGGCGCGGTGCTGCCATTCCTCGTGGGGTTCGCGCTGGGTAATCTCGACCCGGAACTGCGCGAGTTCTTCAGCAAGGCGGTGCAAACGCTGATTCCATTCTTCGCCTTCGCGCTTGGCAACACCATCGATTTAAGTGTGATTGCACAAACCGGGCTGCTGGGGATTTTGCTGGGCGTCGCGGTGATTGTGATTACCGGGATCCCGCTAATTATTGCCGACAAACTGATTGGCGGTGGTGATGGAACAGCGGGCCTGGCGGCCTCCAGTTCAGCAGGTGCTGCGGTGGCAACGCCGGTGCTGATTGCTGAAATGGTGCCGGATTTCAAAGCGATGGCACCAGCCGCGACCGCGCTGGTGGCGACATCGGTGATCGTTACCTCGATCCTGGTGCCGATTCTGACTTCCGTCTGGTCACGAAAAGTGAAAGGGGCACAAGCGGAAATGTCGATACGAAACACCGTGAAATAACAAAATGAGGCCGACCTTTACAGGTCGGCTTTTGCATTAGCGGATAGCAAAAACGGTGTCGATAATGTTGCACTGATCTTCATTGAGGGCGCCGCCGAAGTTACGGGCGACGGGTGTGCAATAACCAAATTTACGTGAGACGACGGTTTTGATGGTGGTAACAAAATCATCGCCGATGCTGTAGATGGACATAAATTTGCCGATCTCTTGCTGTACCTGATGCAGCGTTGCCAAATCACCTTGCCGCCACGCTTCCCGTGCTTTAACGAACAGCTCCGGCATCACGTTGTTTAAGCCCGAAATCACGCCAGCGCCGCCCGCCAGCAGATTGGGAATGAAGTATTCGTCGTAACCGCATAGCACTGCGAAATCATCGCGCACGTTCTTCGTTGCCAGAATCATATTGCGGGTGTGCGACTGGCAATCCACAGTGTCTTTAATGCCGGCAAAATCGGGGAATTCGGCGGCCAGCGTTGCTACCAATTCGGGTGTTAAATCGCAGCCGGTTCGCGCCGGGAAGTTATAGGCAAACCATTTGCCGCTGATCGCTTTGCCCAGCGCGCGAAAGTAGCTTAAAAGCTGGTTGCTGGTTTGCCCGTAGTAATAAGGCGGCAGCACCATCACCGCTTCATAGCCGGTGCGGTAGGCTTCATCGGCCATCCACAGGATGTCGTTAAAACAGGTGGAAGAGACATTAGCCACCATCGAAATGGGCGACATGCCGCGCGCTTCACGAATCAACATTATTCGTTCATCCAGTGTGAAAGAGGCGAACTCACCGATACTGCCCATCAGCAATACCACGTCGATTTTCGCCGCCGTCAGGCGGGTAATATGTTGCTTTAATCCATTGAGATCGATGTTGCCTTCACTGTCCATCGGTGTGATGGAAGGACACCAGACGCCGGAAAAGGGGATTGTTTGCGTCACGTCATTGCCTCCTCGATTAATGAAATCATGTTTCAAAAGCGTAAGGTAAGTGATAGCACGGCACCGCCGCGCGCACGTGCACGAATGTCTCATTTTTGCAGGTTTGGTCTGAGAACAATTGTGGTGTAATAACGTGATGAACGAAGCCTGTTGGAGGGAATATGCAACATCCGGTTGACGTGTTTGTAGGAAAAATAAGGGATTATCAGGGCAGCCGACCGAGCGCCATCGCAAAATTGCAGGTTGAAGGCGAACTCATGCTCACTGAAACCGGCATTGCCGGGGACGAGCAGGCGGAGAAAAGTTACCACGGCGGGACGGATCGTGCGTTGTGCCACTACCCGCGAGAACACTATGCACACTGGGCGCAGATGTTTCCGCAGCAGGCGGCGTTGTTCTGTGCCCCTGCGTTTGGCGAAAACCTTTCCACCAGTGGTCTGACAGAGAAAAATGTGTTTATCGGCGATATCTTTCGCTGGGGCGACGCGCTGATCCAGGTGACGCAACCGCGCTCGCCCTGTTTTAAACTCAATTTCCACTTTGGTATCAGCGACATGTCATCGCAGATGCAGTCCAGCGGCCGCATTGGCTGGCTTTATCGGGTAATTGCGGGCGACAATGTGTCGGCGCAAGCGCCTCTGGAACTGGTTTCACGCGTGAGCGATGTCAGCGTCTATGACGCGGCGGCGATAGCCTGGTTTCAGCCGTTTGACGACGAGCAATATCATCGACTGCTGGCGGCAGCGGGATTGTCGGCGAGCTGGACGCGTACGATGCAAAAGCGGCGTTTGAGCGGCAAGATTGAAGATAATTCGCGCAGGTTGTTGGGAAAATAAAACGCCCCCTCCGGTGAGAGGAGAGGGCGAGTTATCAAGCGCGTTTATATAACGGCAGCCATATCGTCAGGCGTAAACCGCCGAGCGGGCTGTCGTCTGCTTTTACCCAGCCGCGATGCTGCTGGATAGCGGTTTCGACAATCGCCAGGCCAAGGCCTGTGCCGCCGGACTCGCGATCGCGCGCTTCGTCGGTACGGTAGAACGGGCGGAAAATCTGTTCCCTGTCTTCCGCGCTGACGCCGGGGCCGTCATCGTCCACGTTAATGGTGATGCCGTCTTTATCCACCGCGAAACTGACTTCGATTTTGCTGTGCGAGTAGCGCAGCGCGTTGCGCACGATGTTTTCGACCGCACTTTCCAGCGCGCTGGGGTTACCGTACAGCGGCCACGGGCCCGGCGGGAAATTGATGGTCAGGGATTTGCCCATCTGCTCCGCTTCAAACGCCGCGTTATCCAGCACCTCATTCCACATCTGATTGGCTTTCACCGTTTCGCTGACCAGCGCGTTTTTCTGCTGATTGCGCGACATCACCAGCAGATCGTTGATCATGCTGTCCAGCCGCTGCGCTTCGGTTTCAATGCGCTCCAGCTCTTTGCTTTCGCCGCTGCGGCGACGCAGCAGGGCAGTGCCTAGCTGCAAGCGTGTGAGCGGTGTACGCAGTTCGTGCGAGATATCGGAAAGCAGTCGCTGCTGTGCGGTCATCATGCGTTCGAGCGCCGTCACCATCTGGTTGAAACTCGCTCCAGCGGCCAGAAACTCCTGCGGCCCGGATTCCAGTTCCGGATGCTGCCGCAAGTTGCCTTGCGCCACTTCATCCGCCGCATTTTTCAGCTTCCGCGCCGGTTTCGCCAGACTCCACGCCAGCCACAACAGCAGCGGCGAGCTGATCAGCATGGTGACAATCAGCAGCAATAACGGGCGGTCAAACAACAGGTTGATAAAGTCAGATTGCGAACTGCTGGCGGGACGAATCAGATAGAGTTGGTAGTTATCTTCCCCGTCGCGAACGGAGAAGGGACCTACCATTTCGACCCGGCCATATTTCTTCTTCTGCGGATGGTCGGAGTTGTCCGCCTGGCCGATGAAGTTACGGATGATCTGCATCTCGTTGCGTTCGGCGCCAATGACGCGCCCTTCGCTGGTCACCAGCAGCAGACGTTGACCCGGCGGCGCCCATTTGTCGATGGCGCGGAAAAGCCTGCGCCACCACATCAGATCGTTCGGCGGGTCGTTCGACAGTTCCGCTTCAACATGCTGTTCAATCATCACGCCCTGACGCTGCTCGCTGTCCAGCAGCTCCGTCATCTGACGGGAGTCCAGCTTTGGCACCATCAAAACCAGCATCAATACCAGCGCCAGCGTTAACCAGAAAATGGCAAAGATGCGGGCGGTCAAACTTCCTATCATGAAGCGGACACCATCAGATAACCGCGGCCACGCAGGGTTTTAAACCACGGGTGCCCATCTTTACGCTCCGGCAGTTTGCGGCGCAGATTGGAAATGTGCATATCAATAGCGCGGTCGAACGGGGTTAAACGTTTACCCAGCACTTCCTGGCTCAAATGTTCACGCGAAACCACCTGGCCTAAATGTTGCGCCAGCAAGTAAAGCAGCGTGAATTCGGTGCCGGTCAGCTCCAGCGCCTGGCCTTCAAAGCTGGCTTCCTGACGGCCCGGATTAAGACTCAGCGCGTCCACTTCAAGCGTGGGTGAACCGTTATCATTGTTTTGCTGCTGCTCGCTCCAGTGCGAGCGGCGCAAGATTGCGCGAATACGCGCGACCAATTCACGATCGTTAAACGGTTTTGGCAGATAGTCATCCGCGCCCAGCTCAAGGCCGAGAACGCGATCGAGTTCGCTGCCGCGGGCGGTCAGCATAATGACCGGTGTCTGGTGTGTCTGGCGTAGCTCTTTAAGCGTGTCGATACCGTTTTTCTTCGGCATCATGACATCAAGCAAAAGCAGGTCGATGCTGTCGTCGAGGAGGTCGAGCGCCTGCTCCCCGTCATGGGCAACGAGCACATTGAAACCTTCCATGTCGAGTAGCTCCTTTAACAAGGAAGTAAGCTCTCGGTCATCATCTACTAAAAGGATTTTATTCATTGTTTAAATACCTCCGAGGCAGAAATTACGTCATCGAGACTCGCTAATCCATGACTTTACGTTGTTTTACACCCCCTGACGCATGTTTGCAGCCTGAATCGTAGACTGATTATCGTTGAATCGTGAGACGAAAAGGTTACTGGAGTAAATGATGCGCATCGTTACCGCTGCCGTCATGGCCTCAACGCTGGCGTTTAGCACCGTTAGCCAGGCTGCTGGCGTCGTAACAGGCGATAACTGGCACCCGATTGATGGGTTTGCACAGCGCAGTGTTCAGAGCCATATGTTCGACGGTATTAATTTAACCGAACATCAGCGTCAGCAGATGCGGGATTTAATGAGACAGGCGCGGCACGATCAGCCTCCTGTAAATGTTAGCGAAATGGAGACAATGCATCGCCTTGTCACCGCAGAAAATTTTGATGAAAACGCTGTGCGCGCTCAGGCAGAAAAGATGGCGCAGGAGCAAGTCGCTCGTCAGGTTGAAATGGCGAAAGTCCGCAACCAGATGTACAACCTGCTTACGCCGGAGCAGCAAGCGGTTTTAAACCAGAAACACCAGCAACGGATGACGCAACTGCGCGAAATCGCACAGATGCAACAAAGTTCTCCGTCGACAGTTTTAAGTAGCAGTAGTACCCGGCATTACCAGTAACAAACCCTGTTTTCCTTGCCATAGACACCATCCCTGTCTTCCCCCACATGATGTGGGGGTTTTTTTTGTCCGCAATTCCACCGCTTAATTTCCCCATTGCTGTTGCCTGGCTTTCGTTATAATCCCTGCTGGATCCAAGCAGGAGCGTTTATGAATCAATCCTATGGGCGTCTGGTCACCCGGGCAGCGGTTGCGGCGACCGTCATGGCATCGTCACTGCTGGTAATTAAAATCTTCGCATGGTGGTTCACCGGTTCGGTCAGTATTTTGGCGGCGCTGGTTGATTCGCTGGTGGATATCGCCGCGTCGCTAACCAACTTGTTAGTTGTACGCTATTCGCTGCAACCCGCCGACGAAGAGCACACATTCGGTCACGGAAAGGCGGAATCGCTGGCGGCGCTGGCACAAAGTATGTTTATTTCTGGGTCAGCCTTGTTCCTGTTTTTGACCGGTATTCAGCACCTTGCTAAGCCTGAACCGCTTCGTGATGCTGGCATTGGTATTACGGTCACGTTGATCGCGCTGTTTAGCACTGTGATCCTTGTCACTTTTCAGCGCTGGGTAGTGCGGAAAACCCACAGCCAGGCGGTGCGGGCGGATATGCTTCATTATCAGTCTGATGTTATGATGAACGGCGCAATTCTCATCGCGCTGGGGCTCTCCTGGTATGGATGGCATCGTGCAGATGCATTGTTTGCGTTGGGTATTGGCAGCTATATTTTGTATAGCGCGTTACGCATGGGGTATGACGCAGTTCAGGCATTGCTGGACAGAGCTTTACCCGACGAAGAGCGACAGGAAATTTTCACCATTGTCACCTCCTGGCCGGGCGTCAGCGGCGCTCACGATCTTCGCACGCGGCAGTCAGGGCCGACCCGCTTTATTCAAATACATCTGGAAATGGAAGATAACCTGCCGCTCGTTCAGGCGCATCTTATTGCTGAGCAGGTAGAACAGGCGATTCTGCAACGTTTCCCGGGTTCTGATGTGATAATCCATCAGGATCCTTGTTCGGTAGTACCTCAAGGACGATAAGCACGTAGAGGCTTTCGTATTTCGTTGTAAAAAAGTGAGCCAGACCAACTTTTTGTGTATAAATTACCGCCATTTGGTCTGACCTGAATCAATTCAGCAAGCTGGGATTGATATACTATTTGCACCATAGCAGCATAGTTGTTCGCTCCCACAGGGGAGTCGCTTCGGGCCACAGAATTTTATTTTGCATTCCTAAGTTCAGAGGTAGTCATGATTAAAAAAATCGGTGTGTTGACAAGTGGCGGTGATGCGCCAGGCATGAATGCCGCGATCCGCGGTGTCGTCCGCGCAGCATTGACAGAAGGTCTGGAAGTAGCAGGTATCTATGATGGTTACCTCGGCCTGTATGAAGACCGCATGATCCAACTTGACCGCTACAGCGTGTCCGACATGATCAACCGCGGCGGTACATTCCTCGGCTCCGCCCGCTTCCCGGAATTCCGTGAAGAGCATATCCGCGCCGTGGCTATTGAGAACATGAAAAAACGCGGTATCGACGCGCTGGTTGTTATCGGCGGCGACGGTTCCTACATGGGTGCTAAACGCCTGACTGAAATGGGTTTCCCGTGCATCGGTCTGCCGGGCACCATCGATAATGACGTGGCGGGTACTGACTACACTATCGGCTACTTCACCGCGCTGCAAACCGTGGTTGAAGCCATCGACCGCCTGCGTGACACCTCTTCTTCTCACCAGCGTATCTCCATCGTTGAAGTGATGGGGCGCTACTGCGGCGACCTGACGCTGGCGGCGGCGATTGCGGGCGGCTGCGAATTTATCGTACTTCCGGAAGTGGAATTCAACCGTGAAGACCTGGTAGCCGAAATCAAAGCGGGTATCGCCAAAGGTAAAAAACACGCCATCGTGGCGATTACCGAGCATATCTGCGATATCGACGAGCTGGCGAAGTACATCGAAAGCGAAACCGAGCGTGAAACCCGTGCCACTGTTCTTGGCCATATTCAGCGCGGCGGTTCTCCAGTGCCTTACGACCGCATTCTGGCTTCCCGTATGGGTTCTTATGCGATCGAGCTGCTGTTACAGGGTTACGGCGGTCGTTGCGTCGGTATTCAGAACGAAAAAATGGTGCATCACGACATCATCGACGCTATAGAGAACATGAAACGCCCATTCAAAGGCGACTGGCTCGACTGCGCGAAAAAACTCTACTAAATGCAAAAACGCCCTCAATAGCGAGGGCGTTTTTTTATCCTGATTTATTCCCCAAAGTTATAGCCAATCTTTTTTTATTCTTTAATCATTGGATGTCTTTCTGGCAGTCTGACGACATCAAAATCGATAACCTTAAGAGAGTGGGCGATGAATAAATGGGGCTTGGGGATTACATTACTGCTGGCTTCTACCAGCGTTCTGGCAAAGGATATCCAGTTATTAAACGTCTCTTACGATCCAACGCGCGAGTTGTATGAGCAGTACAACAAAGCTTTCAGCGCGCACTGGAAACAAGAGACTGGCGACAACGTTGTGATCCGTCAGTCCCATGGCGGTTCCGGCAAACAGGCAACATCGGTTATCAACGGTATCGACGCCGATGTGGTAACCCTGGCGCTGGCCTACGATGTTGACGCAATTGCAGAACGTGGCCGTATCGATAAAAACTGGATCAAACGCCTGCCAGACAACTCCGCTCCGTACACGTCGACCATCGTTTTCCTGGTGCGTAAAGGCAACCCGAAACAAATTCATGACTGGAACGATCTGATTAAACCTGGCGTTTCAGTGATCACACCGAATCCGAAAAGCTCCGGTGGCGCGCGCTGGAACTATCTGGCGGCCTGGGGCTATGCGCTGCATCAGAACGGTGGCGATCAGGCAAAAGCGCAGGAGTTCGTCAAGGCGCTGTTTAAAAACGTAGAAGTGCTGGATTCCGGTGCGCGCGGTGCGACCAATACTTTCGTTGAGCGCGGTATCGGTGATGTACTGATTGCGTGGGAAAACGAAGCGCTGCTGGCAACGAACGAACTGGGCAAAGACAAATTTGAAATTGTCACCCCGAGCGAATCTATCCTCGCGGAACCGACCGTCTCCGTTGTCGACAGAGTGGCAGAGAAGAAAGGCACTGAGAAAGTAGCGGAAGCCTACCTGAAATATCTCTACTCGCCGGAAGGTCAGGAGATCGCCGCGAAGAACTTCTATCGCCCGCGTGATGCGCAGGTGGCGGCGAAATACGCCAACGCGTTCCCGAAACTGAAACTTTTCACCATTGATGATGTGTTCGGTGGCTGGACAAAGGCGCAAAAAGAGCACTTCTCCAACGGCGGTACGTTCGACCAAATCAGTAAACGTTAATCTCCCCCCAAACGCCCTCGTAAGAGGGCGTTTTTGCTTTTCACCTGCGTAAAATCCAGGATTTCCAACTTGCCGTGCAATTTGCGCTATCATTCCGGTTCTTTCAGCAAAGGAAGCGGAAAAAATGAAAACAGTGCGTCGCATCGTCATTATTCTGTTGGTGCTGGCCTTACTGGCCGCGGCGGGAGCGTGGCTATGGTTTAAAAACAGCGGTAACCCGGATGCGCTGCGCCATATTGTCACCGAACAATGTTTACCGAACATGCGCGAGCATAACTCGCCAAAACCCTGCGCTCAGGTGAACCTGAAAAGCGGCTATGTGTTGATGAAAGATCGCAATGGACCGCTGCAATTTTTGCTGATGCCGACGTATCGCATCAACGGCACGGAAAGTCCGTTGCTGCTGCAACCGACCACGCCCAACTTCTTCTGGCAGGCGTGGCAATCCCGCGATGTGATGAGCAAGTTGCGTGGCAGCGCGGTGCCGGATAATGCGATCTCGTTGACCATTAATTCACGCTCCGGGCGCACACAGAACCATTTCCATATTCATATCTCCTGCTTGCGTTCCGATGTGCGTACGCAACTGAATGACAATGCCGCACGTATCAGCAGCCAGTGGCTGGCGTTTCCGGGCGGCCTGCTCGGTCATCAATATTTAGCGCGCCGCGTGACAGAAGCGGAGTTGGTGCAACGCAGCCCGTTTGTGATGCTGGCTGAAGAAGTGCCGGAAGCAAAAGCGCATATGGGCCGCTTCGCGCTGGCAATGGCACAACAGGCTGATGGCTCGTTTGTGCTGCTGGCCACCGAGCGTGATCTGTTAGCGCTAAACCGCGCATCGGCAGAGGAAATTCAGGATCATCAATGCGATATCCTGAAATAACCCCACCATAATTCACGTTTACTCCGCCTGCCTGTCACCGTAGACTTGCTGAAAAAATCTACAGGAGACAGGCATGTCGCTCTGGCTTTCTCACCCTCTGTTCCTTCCCTCTGTCATTGTCGGCATCACCATCGTGCTGTGGGCCACCTCGTTATTGCCGGAATTTATCACCGCGCTGCTGTTTTTTACGGCGGCGATGGTGGCGAAAATTGCACCGCCGGAGGTCATTTTTGGCGGTTTCGCTTCATCGGCCTTTTGGCTGGTGTTCAGCGGTTTTGTGCTCGGTGTGGCAATACGCAAAACCGGTCTGGCGGATCGGGCGGCGAGAGCGTTATCGGCAAAGCTGACCGACTCATGGCTGCAAATGGTCGCAAGCGTCGTACTACTCAGTTACGCACTGGCGTTTGTGATGCCTTCGAACATGGGGCGCATTGCGCTGTTGATGCCGATCGTCGCGGCAATGGCGGCACGGGCGGGTATTCACGAAGGCACACGTTCGTGGTACGGGATGGCGCTGGCGGTCGGTTTTGGCACTTTTCAGTTATCGGCGACCATTTTGCCCGCCAACGTGCCAAACCTGGTGATGAGCGGTGCGGCAGAAGGCTCGTACGGCATTCATCTAAACTATGTGCCTTATCTGCTGCTGCACACGCCGGTACTTGGCATTTTAAAAGGGCTGATTTTGATTGGTCTGATTTGCTGGCTTTTTCCTGGTCAGCCACGTGCGCCCCGCGAGCAAGCCCCTTCTGAACCGATGAGCCGGGCAGAGAAACGGCTGGCGTGGATGCTGGCGGTGGTGCTAACGCTTTGGGTTACCGAAAGCTGGCATGGCATCGGCCCTGCGTGGACGGGGCTTGCTGCTGCCTGCGTGACGCTGCTGCCGCGCGTGGGTTTTATCACGGGTGATGAATTTTCCAGCGGTGTGAACATTCGCACTTGTATCTATGTGGCGGGAATTCTCGGCCTGGCGATTACCGTGACGCAAACCGGGATCGGTAGCGCTGTCGGTGAAGCCTTGCTGCATGTGATGCCGCTCGATCCGGCGCGGCCGTTCACCAGTTTCCTGGCGCTAACCGGCATTACCACCGCCCTGAATTTTATTATGACCGCTAACGGCGTACCGGCGCTGTTTACTACGCTTGCGCAGAGTTTTGCCGGCGCCACCGGTTTTCCGTTGTTGTCAGTGATCATGATTCAGGTGCTGGGATATTCCACGCCGCTGTTGCCGTATCAGGCGTCACCGATTGTGGTGGCGATGGCGCTCGGCAAAGTACCGGCGCGATCGGGGATGCTGCTCTGTCTGGCGCTGGCAGTGGTGACGTATCTGGTGTTGTTACCGCTGGATTACGCGTGGTTTAGCGTGCTGGGGAAATTGTGAGGTAAAACCCTCTCCCGGGCCGGAAGAGGGTAAAACAGAATTACGCCTGTTTTGCAGCTTCTGCCGCTTTAACGATCACCGCGAAAGCGTCAGCTTTCAGGGATGCGCCGCCAACCAGTGCGCCGTCGATATCCGGCTGGGTGAACAGCTCTGCAGCGTTGCCTGCGTTAACGGAACCGCCGTACTGAATGATCACTTGTTCAGCCACTTTCGCGTCGGCTTTAGCAATGTGGTCACGGATAAATTTGTGAACAGCCTGCGCCTGTGCCGGGGTAGCGGATTTGCCGGTACCGATGGCCCAAACTGGTTCGTAGGCGATTACCGCGCCTTCAAATGCCGCCGCGCCCTGCGTTTTCAGCACGGCGTCGATCTGACGTGCGCAGACTTCTTCGGTTTTACCGGCTTCGTTTTCTGCTTCGGTTTCACCGATGCACAGAACCGGCGTCAGACCCTGCGCTTTCAGCACGGCGAATTTCTTCGCGATCAACTCGTCGGATTCTTTGTGGTAAGTACGGCGCTCAGAGTGGCCGATGATGATGTATTTCGCGCCAATATCTTTCAGCATTTCGGCAGAGGTTTCGCCGGTGAATGCGCCAGACAGGTTAACGTCAACGTTTTGCGCGCCCAGTACGATGTGGCTGCCGTCAGCGGCATGTTTAGCCAGATCGAGGTACATTTCCGGCGGAGCGATTGAGACAGCACAACCCGTTACGCCAGCCAGCTCGGTACGCAGGTTTGCAACCAGTTCGTTTACCATGTGGCGGCTGCCGTTCAGTTTCCAGTTACCCATCACTAAAGGATGTCGCATTTTTACTCTCCACGCGCTTGGCGAATTAAGGAATATGGCCGCCCCTCAGGGCAGCATGGTCTGTGAAACAGTATAGAGATTCATCCCCTGAAAGGCTTTGCTTTTTGTCATTTATTGTTCTCTTCCAGCGAATCAGATAGCGTCAGCTTAATCGGTTCAACAGCGAAGGTCAGCCCTTTTTCGCCGTTGTCTGCCACCACATAGCGAATCGCACCTTCCGTTTCGGCATAGTAAGGTTTGTTTTTACCGTTAGTCAGCAATTTTTGCAGCTTTTGCGTACTTTGCGCCGCAGTTAGCGTCGGTGAAAAGGCGCGGATAAACGCCGCCATATACTCCTGAGCCTTTGCTTTCGCCGCTTTTTGCTCTGGACCTTGCACCGGCAGCCAGGTTATCTGCATCGATTTGATTTTCAGTGTGCCGCGCTCCAGCGCCGTCGAGGCGTAGAGATAATCATTGATTTTCGTGGCTGCGCGCGTCAGGTTTGCCTGATCGCCACGGCTATCCACCGCGCGAAATTCACTGAGCGCCAGCGTCGGGTTATCGGTATTGAATTTCTCGCGAAACTGACTAATCGACTGGTCAAATGTCGGCGCGCCCGGCAATAAATAGGGCGCAGTGGTGGCGGTCGGCGGCTCTTCTGCATGGATCGGCATGCTGAAAATCAGCGCGGAAAAGAGCAGCCAAATGGGATAACGCCATGCTTTCATTCACATCGCCCTCTGTTGAGTTTGCTCACGATTAAAACGATATCGGGCTGGCTTGTCAAAAACTCCCGCCGCCAGGGTAAACTACGCAGCACTACGATAATAAGGAACCTTACATGGGCATACAGCAGTGGTTGTTCTCTTTTAAAGGGCGCATTGGGCGTCGCGATTTTTGGGTCTGGGTGATCCTGTGGGTGTTGAGTATGACGGTGCTGTTTGCGCTGGCTAACGGCGGCATGCTCGATTTTCAGATGGCGGCATTTATCCTTGTATGTCTGATCTGGCCGACAACCTGCGTGATGGTAAAACGTCTGCATGACCGGGGTCGCCACGGGGCGTGGGGCTTGCTGATGGTGCTGGCGTGGATGCTGCTTTCGGGTAACTGGCAAGTGCTGGGCGGTACGCTGGAGTGGACGGTGGGACGTCTGATCCCGGTAGTGATTATCGTCATGATGCTGATTGACCTGGGCGCGTTTGTTGGCACCCAGGGGGAAAACAAATACGGCAAAGAGACGCTGGATGTGAAGTACCGTTGATCACCAATAGTGTTCGGCGGTGATATGCCCCGGACGGCGGCGCAGGTGTTTTGCCATCTGCCGGGTATCTTTCAGTAACTGTGTGGTATCGCGCACCATTTGCGGGTTGCCGCACAGCATCACATGGCTGGTTTCGGCGTTCAACGCCAGCCCAACGGCCTCTTCCAGCGCACCGCTTTCAATCAGCGCCGGAACGCGCCCGGTCAGCGAACCGGAAAGGGTTTCCCGGCTAACCACTGTCTGAATCCGCAATTTCCCTTCGTAGCGCTTTTGCAGCTCCAGCATCAGCGGCAAATAACTTAAATCCGCCGCATAGCGCACCGCATGTACCAGCACCAGGTTTTTGAAGCGCTCCAGATCTTTGCCTTCCTGCAAAATCGACAAGTACGGCCCAATCGCGGTGCCGGTTGCCAGCATCCACAAGGTGTCGCAGTCCGGCACTTCTTCCAGCACGAAGAAACCCGCGGCTTCGCTCACCAGCAGCACTTCATCTCCCGGCTGGAGCGCGGCCAGGCGTGGGCTGAGTTTCCCTTCCGGTACGGTAACGAGATAGAACTCCAGATCGGGGTTGCTCGGTGCGTTCACGTAAGAGTAGGCGCGCTGTACGCGCTCGCCGTCAATTTCCAGCCCGAGCTTGGCGAATTGTCCGGCAGTAAAGGGGTGAACGGGGGCATGAACGGTGAGGCTGAATAGCGCATCGGTCCAGAACTGCACCTTTGTGACTTTTCCTGATACCCAGTCCGCCATGGTTTTCTCCTGTTCTGTAGCGTTGCCTTATCTTCGTGTCTGTCGGGTGAGATTTCCAGCCCGCGAAGGCCGGAAAGCTCAATTGAACAAATACCCTTACAGTATATGACGCTGCACTTCCGGGTCTTTGCGATCCAGGTAGTGAATAGACTGAATACGGCGAATGGTGCGCGATTTGCCGCGGATCAGCAGCGTTTCGGTGGTGGCGATATTGCCTTTACGGGTGATGCCGTCCAGCAGGTCGCCTTTGGTAATGCCGGTGGCGGCGAAAATAACGTTGTCGCTGCGTGCCATCTCATCCAGACGCAGCACATTGCCCGCTTCAATGCCCATACCACGGCAGCGTTTTAATTCGTATTCGCCAATACGACGATTCTCTTCGTTGTCGCCTTTCACCTGATGGCGCGCCAGCAGACGGCCCTGCATATCGCCATCAAGCGCGCGGATGACCGCCGCAGAGACCACGCCTTCCGGCGCACCGCCAATGCCGTACAGGACGTCCACTTCGCTATCTGGCATGCAAGTGAGGATCGACGCGGCAACATCGCCATCTGGAATCGCAAAAACACGTACGCCCAGCGCCTGCATTTCGGCAATGGTGGCGTCGTGGCGCGGTTTAGCCAGAATAGTGACCGTCAGTTCACTCAGCGGTTTGCCGAGCGCAGTGGCGACATTGCGCAGGTTATCAGCCAATGGCAGATTGAGATCGATAGCGCCTTTCGCACCAGGACCGACAATCAATTTCTCCATGTACATATCCGGCGCATTCAGGAAACAGCCTTTATCGCCGACCGCCAGCACCGCCAGCGCGTTGGCCTGGCCCATCGCCGTCATGCGTGTCCCTTCGATCGGGTCAACAGCGATATCGACCGCGTCACCTTTACCGGTGCCGACTTTTTCACCGATAAACAGCATTGGCGCTTCGTCGATCTCGCCTTCGCCAATCACGATGGTGCCGTCAATGTCGACATTGTTGAGCATGATGCGCATAGCGTTAACCGCTGCGCCATCCGCCGTGTTCTTATCGCCACGCCCCAGCCATTTGTAGCCAGCCAGCGCTGCGGCTTCGGTCACGCGGGAGAATTCGATGGCAAGTTCTCGTCTCATAACAAACTCTATAGTGAAAGAAATTGAACGAAGTTTATCACAGCGAGAAGAGGAGGGTTTGTTGGGCAGCCCTCTCTCCGGGGAGAGAGGGCAAGATTGAGGCCAATTACTCGTCGCGATCTTCCCACGCCAGTGCGCGTTTCACCGCTTTTTTCCAGCCGTCGTAGCGGAAGTTACGCTCGGTGGTTTCGATACCCGGGCGGAATTCACGTTCGATAACCGCTTTTTCCTGCAGCTCATCCAGATTCTGCCAGAAACCAACCGCAAGACCCGCAAGGTACGCCGCACCCAGCGCCGTAACTTCACGCACTTCCGGACGTTCTACGCGCGTGCCGAGAATGTCAGACTGGAACTGCATCAGGAAGTTGTTGGCAACTGCACCGCCGTCCACGCGCAGCGCGTGTAAACGAATGCCGGAATCTGCCTGCATCGCCTCCAGCACGTCGCGCGTCTGGAAGGCGATAGACTCAAGCGTAGCGCGGATAATGTGGTTCGCGTTGACGCCACGGGTCAGACCGAAGATGGCACCTCGCGCATACGGATCCCAGTACGGCGCGCCCAGGCCGGTAAAGGCCGGCACCACATACACACCGTTGGTATCTTTCACTTTGGTGGCGAAGTATTCGGAGTCGAAGGCATCGCTGATAAGTTTCATCTCGTCACGCAGCCACTGAATGGATGCGCCCGCCATAAACACTGCACCTTCCAGTGCATAGTTCACTTCACCTTTCGGGCCGCAGCCGATAGTGGTCAGCAGCCCATGCTCAGATTTCACTGCTTTCTCGCCGGTGTTCATCAGCATAAAGCAGCCCGTACCGTAGGTATTTTTCGCCATCCCTTCTTTCACGCACAGTTGGCCAAACAGCGCCGCCTGCTGGTCACCCGCGATACCGGCAATAGGAATACGTGTACCGCCTTTACCACCAATGTTGGTCTGGCCGTAAACTTCAGACGATTTACGCACTTCCGGCAGCATGGCGCGCGGGATATCCAGCGCTTCCAGCATTTTGTCGTCCCAGTCCAGCTCGTGGATATTGAACAGCATGGTACGCGAGGCGTTGGTGTAATCCGTCACGTGTACGCGGCCCTGGGTCATTTTCCAGATAAGCCAGGTATCAACGGTACCGAACAGCAATTCGCCGCGTTTCGCACGTTCGCGAGAGCCTTCAACGTGATCGAGGATCCATTTCACTTTGGTACCAGAGAAATACGGGTCAACCACCAGACCAGTGGCATTGCGTACATACTCTTCCATGCCGTCGCGTTTCAGTTTTTCGCAAATATCTGCGGTGCGGCGGCACTGCCAGACGATAGCGTTGTAAATCGGCTTGCCGGTTTCACGTTCCCAGACGATCGCAGTTTCACGCTGGTTAGTGATACCGATAGCAGCGATTTCGTCAGAATTGATATCCGCTTTCGCTAACACTTCTACCAGCGTAGAGCTCTGCGATGCCCAGATTTCCATTGGGTCGTGCTCAACCCAGCCTGGCTTCGGATAAATTTGTTCAAACTCGCGCTGTGAGACGCTGATGATGTTGGCGTCATGATCCATCACGACGGCGCGGGAGCTGGTAGTGCCCTGGTCGAGCGCAACGATATATTTTTTGTCAGTCATGGTTATGTTCCCGTAGTCACATTACAGCGAAGCTTTTTGTTGAGTCGTGGAGGCGGTGCCTTTTTCTTCCGCCGCCTCACTGGTTCCAGACGGCAGATGGCGACCAATCAGTTTACGATAACCGAATGCGCCAAGCGCCGCGCCTACGATCGGCCCGAACAGCGGGACGAGGAAGTAGGGAATATCTTTGCCACCGGTAAAGGCAACGTTGCCCCAACCAGCAAGCCAGGCGAATGTTTTCGGACCCAGGTCACGCGCCGGGTTCATGGCGAATCCGGTCAGCGGGCCCATTGATGCACCGATAACCGCAATCAATAAACCGATCAGCAAAGGTGCCAGCGGGCCGCGCGGAATACCGTTACCGTCATCACCTAACGCCATGATCACGCCCATCAGTACAGCGGTAATCACCATTTCAACGGCGAAGGCCTGTACAAAGTTGATGTGCGGGTTCGGGTAGGTTGAGAAAATACCAGCCAGATCAAGGCTTTCAACACTGCCGCGCACCATATTGTGCGTGTGTTCGAAATCGAAGAAAAGATTGTAGTAAAGCCCGTAAACAAGTGCAGCCGCGCAAAACGCGCCGGCAAACTGAGAAATGATGAAGGGAACAACTTTGCGCCCATCAAAACTAGCGAAGAGCCATAATGCAATAGTCACAGCCGGGTTCAGATGTGCGCCGGAAACCCCTGCGGTCAGGTAGATGGCCATCGCCACGCCCAAGCCCCAGATGATACTGATTTCCCATTGACCGAAGGTGGCGCCAGCCACTTTCAACGCCGCGACACAGCCGACACCGAAGAAAATCAACAACCCGGTGCCGAGAAACTCGGCGATGCACTGGCCTTTTAAGGTTGATGTCTGACTCATAATCGGATCCTGCAAAAGAGTAATGGTTATTGTTAGCACGGGCGATCGCTCCCCCATGATGTCGTGTAGACATAGTGTTAATTTATCGTTAACGAGCAAAAACGAGAAATATCGAAATTAAAATGTGTGTACTGCGTCAATAAAATGAGCGTTTTCGAGCGCTGAAGCGCGTTTTTGCACCATAGCGAAATGTGAGCTGAATCATTTTTGTAACCCAGGCCTTAACAATTTAGTGGTAGGCGCGCGCGTTGCACCAGGATGAGGACGAAAAGTGTTGCAAAGCGCAAACAGCGCGGCTCCGCGCTGGACAGGGGCTGGTGGGCTTCATACAATCGGGGACAAGCGAGATCCGCTCAATATCATAAGGCGTCGCCGATTTTCGGGACGGGGATTTTTAAAGACACGAATCATTCGGGTTGCAGGAAAGCGGCGACGCACCTGCAACGCGAAGAATCAAGTGTATATCCATCAGCGCCTTGCAACTCAGGAGAGGTATGACAATGTCATTAGAAGTGTTTGAAAAACTGGAAGCGAAGGTGCAGCAGGCGATTGATACCATCACGCTGCTGCAGATGGAAATCGAAGAGCTGAAAGAGAAAAACAATAGCCTGGCGCAGGACGTACAGTCTGCTCAGCAGAGCCGTGAAGAGCTGGAGCGTGAAAACCACCAGCTGAGAGAGCAGCAACACGGCTGGCAGGAGCGCTTGCAGGCGCTGCTGGGACGTATGGAAGAAGTCTGATTACGCTTTTCGTGCTGTCGCGGCGTTAGCTGCGCGTATTCACCCCGGTGACTGTGTTTGCCGGGAAAACGGGCTTAGCTAAAGCGCGAGCGCGAAATTTGTAGTGAAAGTACCGATGTCGGATAAGCGAAACGCCATCCGGCAAAAAGAAAAGGGCACCTGACGGTGCCCTTTTTTACTCGATATCGAGGGGATCTTCGGAAAGGATAATGCCGGTGTTATCGGCATAAAGATGGTCGCCGGAGAAGAAGGTTACGCCGCCGAAATTGACGCGCACGTCGCTTTCGCCGATACCTTCGCCCGCTGCGCCAACCGGAATGGCGGCAATCGCCTGAATACCAATATCCAGCTCTTCAAGGTCGTCTACCTGGCGTACTGAGCCATAGACCACAATCCCTTCCCACTCGTTTTGCACCGCAGTGCGGGCGAGATCCGCGTCGATTAACGCACGACGCATTGAACCACCGCCGTCGACCAGCAAGACGCGACCACGGCCGTTTTGTTCGAGCAGATCGTACAGCAACCCGTTATCCTCGAAACATTTCACCGTGATGATTTGTCCGCCAAACGACGACCGTCCGCCAAAATTGGAGAACAGCGGTTCCACGACGTTGATCTCTTCCTGGTAAATATCACAAAGCTCAGAAGTATCGTATTTCATAGGATTAGCGTTCAGTTGCTGCGAGAACCGTCAGTATATCGCGCATCAGGCGCTGTTGGCAAAATCATCAATTGTTCGTTGACATTTATCAGTTAAAAATGCGTTTGACTGATGATTATTCCTAATACAAACAATAAATTAGTTAACAGTGCGCCTTTTACCGTGCGTTCCAGCATCGGCGGCATGGCGCGCGGGTCAAGCTCGCGCAGCACAAAGCGCGCCTGTTTGATAAGCAGCGGCGCAGCCAGCACAAACAGCCAGCCCCACAGGCTTTGCAGCGAAAACAGGTTAAACAGCGCAAGGCATAACAGCGCACCAATCAGCAGACCGGCGTGGTAACGGCGTGCATTAATCGGTCCTAAACGGACGACAAGCGTATTTTTGCCGTTTTCGCGGTCGCTTTCGATATCGCGCAGATTATTGATATTCAGCACCGCCGTCGCCAGCAGGCCACAGGCGGTCGCGGGCAGAATAACGGCCGGGATCAGCATATGCGTCTGCAAATACCAACTGCCCATTACGCTTATCCAGCCGAAGAAAAGTAGCACCGAGATATCGCCAAGACCAAGATAACCATATGGACGTTTGCCGATGGTGTAAGTGATGGCGGCAATAATCGACAGCCCTCCGAGCGCAAGGAAGCCGATGAAATCCGCCATCGTTTGTGTCGCTGCGGTCACCAGCAGCAGCCCGGAGATACAGCTCAGCACGATGACAATCACCAGCGCGCGCTTCATTTGCGCAAGGGAGATTGCCCCTTTTTGCATGCCGCGCAACGGACCAATGCGATCCGGTTTATCGCTGCCTTTGACCGCATCGCCGTAATCATTGGCAAGGTTGGAGAGGATTTGCAGCAATCCTGCGGTGATAAGCGCGAGCACCGCCACCAGCGGATCAAAATAGCCCTGCCACCAGGCCAGCACTGTGCCAACGACAATCGCGGCGAAAGCCAGTGGTAATGTTTTCGGTCGCAGGCTTTCCAGCCAGGCCTGGGTGAGGCTAAGAGATTGCGTTTCGTTCATAAGGTCAGCCAACAAAAATGGGGGCATAAGCCCCCATCGAGTGTGATGAAAACGTTGTGACCGGGATTATAAGATAAAACGGCTCAGATCTTCATCTGCCACTAAAGCATCAAGATGCTTACTCACATAGTCTGCATCAATGATGATCGTCTCGCCGCCGAGATCGCTGGCGTCATAAGAGATATCTTCCATCAGACGTTCCAGCACGGTATGCAAACGACGCGCACCGATGTTTTCGGTGGTTTCGTTCACCTGCCATGCGGCCTGAGCAATACGTTTGATGCCGTCGTCGGTGAAATCAATGTTTACGCCTTCGGTCGCCATCAGCGCTTTGTACTGTACGGTGACAGACGCGTTTGGCTCAGTCAGGATGCGTTCGAAATCTTGCGTGGTTAACGCTTTCAGCTCAACGCGGATCGGCAAACGGCCTTGCAGCTCCGGGATCAGATCCGACGGGCTGGCAATCTGGAACGCGCCAGAGGCAATAAACAGAATGTGGTCGGTTTTCACCATCCCGTGTTTGGTCGACACGGTGCAGCCTTCCACCAGCGGCAGCAGATCGCGCTGCACACCTTCGCGGGAAACATCCGGGCCAGAGGTATTGCCGCGTTTACAGATTTTGTCGATCTCATCGATAAACACGATCCCGTGCTGCTCAACGGCTTCGATAGCGTCCTGCTTCAGCTCTTCCGGATTTACCAGCTTCGCCGCTTCTTCTTCAATCAGCAGCTTCATCGCGTCTTTGATTTTCAGCTTACGCGGTTTTTGCTTCTGGCCGCCCAGGTTCTGGAACATGGACTGGAGCTGATTGGTCATCTCCTCCATGCCTGGAGGCGCCATAATTTCAACGCCCATCGGCGCGGCAGCGAGATCGATTTCAATCTCTTTGTCGTCGAGCTGGCCTTCGCGCAGCTTTTTGCGGAAAGACTGGCGCGCCGCGGAAGGTTCAGCGGCTTGTTCCGGCTGGCCCCAGTTGTTTTTCGCCGGTGGGATCAACACGTCGAGAATGCGCTCTTCCGCCATCTCTTCCGCACGGTAGCGATTTTTCTCGATCGACTGACTACGCACCATTTTCACTGCCGCATCGGTCAGATCGCGGATGATAGAATCCACTTCTTTCCCAACGTAGCCGACTTCGGTGAACTTGGTCGCTTCAACTTTGATAAACGGCGCGTTGGCCAGTTTTGCCAGACGGCGGGCAATTTCGGTTTTACCGACGCCGGTTGGGCCGATCATCAGAATGTTTTTCGGTGTGACTTCATGGCGCAGCTCTTCATCAAGCTGCATGCGGCGCCAGCGGTTACGCAGGGCAATCGCCACAGAACGCTTCGCCGCGTCCTGGCCGATAATGTGTTTGTCCAGTTCGCTGACAATTTCGCGTGGGGTCATTTCAGACATGGGAGATCCTTACGCTTTATAGGCTAATTCTTCGATGGTGTGGAAGTGGTTGGTGTAGATGCAGATATCGCCTGCAATTCCCAACGCCTTCTCAGCAATTTCACGTGCGCCAAGCTCGGTGTTTTCCAGCAACGCGCGGGCAGCGGCCTGGGCGTATGGCCCGCCGGAACCGATGGCGATCAGGTCATTTTCCGGCTGGATCACATCGCCGTTACCGGTGATGATCAGCGACGCGGTTTCGTCGGCTACCGCCAACAGTGCTTCCAGCTTGCGCAGCATGCGATCGGTGCGCCAGTCCTTTGCCAGTTCGACAGCCGCTTTCACCAGATGACCCTGGTGCATTTCCAGTTTGCGTTCGAATAATTCAAACAGAGTGAAGGCATCAGCCGTGCCGCCGGCAAAGCCCGCAATGACTTTGTCGTTATACAGGCGGCGGACTTTTTTCACGTTGCCTTTCATTACGGTGTTGCCCAGTGTGGCCTGGCCATCACCAGCGATAACGACATGGCCGTTACGGCGTACGCTTACGATTGTTGTCACGAGCAGACCCCTTGGTTACAAATGCACAATACAGCGCCCCGCACGGTGTACGGGGCAGAATGCAATTATAAATGGGGGGTGTTTTAGGGGTTTCAACCCCCGGCGGCAAGACGGATGCAGTTTGCGTGACCGGCCATTTTCAGGCGGCTGATGGTGGCATCGGCGCTCTCTTTACCCTTTACCGGGCCCATCACCACGCGATTCCAGCCGTTGTTGCTGGTAATACGCGAGTCGAAACCTTCAAATGCCAGCTGTGCACGCACGGTTTCTGCCTGATCCTGGCCTTTAAACGAACCGCACTGGATAAGCCAGCGGCGATCGTCTTTCTTCTCAGCCGTTTGCGGTTGCGCCTTCGGCGTTTCCACTTCACGCGTTACCGGCGCGGCTTGTTGCGTTTTCGGCGGCGTTGCAGCGGTATGCGGCGGCGTTTGCAGCAGATCCTGATACGGTTGCGAGGTGGTTGCCGGTTTTTGCTGCGTCGTGGTTTGTGTCTGGCGCGGCGGTGGCGTGGTCTGCGTAGTCCGCGCCTGCTGCTGCTCCGTCACGCGCGGTTGCGTGCGTGGCTGCTGGGCCTGTACCGGCTGCGACTGCGTCCACTGCTGCTGCTGTTGCATCTGCACTTGCTGCTGCGCCTGGCGCTGGCGCTGCAGTGTCTGCTGGCGCTGCTCCGGCGTCTGTTCGTTCCACGGCACTTCGTTGAGCTGCGTCGGCTGCTGGCGCATGTCGGCCTGCATCTGCGCTAACAACTGGCGCTGCTCATCGGTCAACTGCTCCGGTTTTTGCACTTCACCACCGGCTGTCGGCTCGGTTGGCGCGCGTACGCCAGGCTGGCGGCTTTCCAGCTCTTTAATATAGCGCCAGCGCTCTTCCGGTTTCGGCGGCAGGCCGTTGCCGGTCATTTTCTGGTTTTGCAGTGACTCGGATTCTTCTTTTTTGTGGTGCGTAATAAAGTACAAACCACCGATAAAGGCGACCAGCACAGCGGCCGCAATGGCGACCATAGCTGGAGAGACCGCAGACTTGCTGCGCTGTTTTTTCCTTGAGTTACTCGTCTTTCGCCGCGCAGGAGCCGACTGGCTGCGGCGTACATAATCTCGTTGTGCCACTATCGTTTCGCTGTATTTATTTCGTTTATCAGCCCGCCATGTTACTTAAGCGACGGGGTTTTGACCAGAAGAGGGCGTCTGAAAGCCCGCGCCTTTACTTTAGCGAGCGGGTGCTGCCGCGCAGGATTAATTCACACTCCAGCAAGCGCGAACCGCTGCTTACGTTATGCCCCTGCAACTGCTCCAGCAGCAATAACATGGCTTCGCGACCAATCTGATAACGCGGTTGCGAAACGGTGGTCAGCGGCGGGTCGCAGAATTCAGCCAGTGAAATGTTATCAAAGCCGATGATCGATAAGTCGTCCGGTACTTTCAAACCCCGGCGTTTAGCTTGCGACAGCGCACCGAGCGCCATCACATCGCTATGGCAGAACACGGCAGTGGGAGGCTTCGGTAGCATCAACAATTGATCCAACGCCCGTGCGCCCGCCTCGAAAGTGAAATCGCCGCGCGTGATGTAATGCGGATCAACGGTCACGCCAGAGCGGCGCAACGCCTGAACATAGCCCTGCAAGCGGTAATGGCACAGCGGCATCTCTTCCGGCCCGGCAATACAGCCGATTCGCTGGTGGCCCTGTTCCTGCAAATAATTGACGGCATTAAAGGCGGCGGTCAGGTTATCGATATGCACCGTCGGCAGTTCCAGCTCCGGTGCGAATTCATTGGCCATCACCATTGGCGGTAAATTGCGCTGCTCTTCGATGCTGGCGTCAAACGGCAAACGCGAGCCGAGTAGCAGCATGCCATCGATTTGCTTGGTGATAATCAGGTCGATAAAGGTTTTTTCCTGCTGATTTTGGTGGGCGCAGTCGCCAATCAGCACCAGATAGCCGTGTTCCGCAGCGGTCACTTCAATACCGCGAATAATCTCGCTGAAAAAGGGATCGCAAATATCCGGCACAATCACCAGCAGTGTGCGTGATTCATTGCGTTTGACATTGCGTCCCATCGACTGAGGCAAATAACCCACTTCCATTGCCGCTTGTTCCACCCGGTTGCGGGTAGCTTGCGACACTTTTTCCGGGTTCATTAATGCACGTGACACAGTTGCCGTCGAAACCTTTGCTTTCATGGCAACATCTTTCATGGTCGCTGCCGCAACCTGATTTTTGGGTTTCACCTTGTTCTCCTCGCATGCACGGCGCAGGCGTTGTCACATTTTTATCAGATAGTTAAGCGCACCGGTTACAGAATTTTCATGAAAAGTGTGATGAAAGTTGAATTTTATATGTCGGCTCGCAGCCTTAACTTTCAATCGGGTCTACATCCAGCACCCATTTCACCCGCCGTGCGTCCGGCAGGGTGTTAATCAGGGCCAGCGCGCCGGTGACGATATGCTGCAGGCGAATACGGGAAGGGTGTTGTAGCAGTAACTGCCAGCGGTAACGACCGGCGCGTTTGGCCGCCAGCGCAGGAACCGGGCCCAGAACCCATAGCTGGTTGTCCGCCAGTGGGCTGGCTTGCAGCAGATTTTTAAACTGTTGCAGAAACAGCGGCGCGTGCTGGTTGTTCTGATCTTCAGCGCGGATCAGCACATGGCTGGTCCACGGCGGCAATTGCATGGTTTGCCGCTCCGCCAGCGCCTGTTCCGCGAAGGTGTCATAGCCTTTATGCAGCAGCGTTTGCAGAAGCGGATGTTCCGGGTGGTGCGTTTGCAGTACCACTTCGCCCTGTTTTCCCGCACGACCGGCACGACCAGAAACCTGGGTATAAAGCTGGGCGAAACGCTCGGCAGCGCGGAAATCTGCCGAAAATAAAGCGCCGTCGACATCCAGCAGCGCAACCAGCGTAACATCCGGGAAATGGTGGCCTTTTGCCAGCATTTGCGTGCCAATCAGAATGCGCGCGCCGCCGCGATGTACTTCGGCAAGATGCTGCTCCAGCGCGCCTTTGCGGCTGGTGGTATCGCGGTCAATGCGTGATAGCGGTACACCGGGAAACATCGGCGTTAACGCGTGTTCCAGCTGTTCAGTGCCAAGGCCAACAGGCAATAAATGTGTAGAACCGCAGGACGGACACTGGCGCGGCACCGGGCGCTGGCTGTCACAGTGGTGGCAGCGCAAATGCTGCTGCGCCTGGTGGAAAGTGTAATAGTGATCGCAGCGCGGGCATTCTGCTATCCAGCCGCAGTCATGACACAGCAATGCAGGCGAATAACCACGGCGGTTAAGGAACAAAATAACCTGGTTCCCCGCCTGCAGATGCTGGCGCATACGGTTGATCAGCGCCGGAGCCAGACCAGCCTGTAACGGCTGGCCTTTCAGATCCAGCACATGCTGCATCGCCGGTCGCGCGTGGCCTGCCCGGCGAGTCAGGCGCAGCAGATGGTATTTGCGTGACCGCACGTTGTGCAGGGTTTCCAGCGCGGGCGTTGCCGAGCCAAGAATAATTGGGATCTGTTCGCTGTGGGCGCGGTAAACCGCCAGATCGCGGGCGTGATAACGCCAGCCTTCCTGCTGTTTATAGGAACTGTCATGCTCTTCGTCGATGACGATCGCGCCAAGATTCTTAAACGGGGTAAACAGCGATGAGCGCGTGCCGATCACAATCGCGGCTTCACCGCTCTTTGCTTTTTGCCATGTTATCAGGCGTTCGCTGTCGTTCAGACCGGAGTGCAGCACCTCGACCGGTGCGTTAAAGCGCTCACGAAAACGGGCAATAGTTTGTGGTGTCAGACCAATCTCCGGCACCATCACCAGCGCCTGTTTTCCCTGCGCCAGCACGTTTTCCAGCACGCTTAAATAGACTTCTGTTTTGCCAGAACCCGTCACGCCCGCCAGCAGCCAGGCGGAAAAACGATTGGCGGCGCTGTGAATAGCGCCAACCGCAGTGGCTTGTTCTGTGTTCAGGCGCAGCCGGTCGCCGCTCACGGAAAATGTTGTGCGCCAGTCGCTAAAGGCTGGCGTTTCGCTGTTCATCTCCGCCAGCCCTTTGGCGCGCAGCGCTTGCAGGGTAACGCTTTTCAGATCCAGCGCTGCCAGTTGATGCTGCCAGATTTTGCCTTTACGCAGCGCCGAGAGCGCCTGTTGTTGTTTGGCTGATTTGACGCGGTTGATGTCCATTGCCTGGCCCTGCTCGGTCGCAAACCAGTAGCCCTGGAACTCCGCGCTGGCGGGCTTAGTCTGGCGCAGCAGAACGGGAAGGGCATTGAACAACACATCACCGATCGGATGGTGATAATAATCCGCCGCCCAGAGCAACAGCCGCCAGACCGCCGGGGAAAAAACCGGTTCGCTGTCGAGCACCTCTTCCACGCTTTTGAGATCGGCCAGCGGCAGCTCACTTTCATCACCAACCGCCATCACAATGCCGACGCGGTGCTGGTTACCAAACGGCACGCGCACGCGACAACCCGCACGCGCGGACATCTCATCCGGCAGCAGGTAATCGAACGTGCGGGGCAAAGGTACAGATAGCGCAACGCGGGCGACGGGCATCTCATCATCCTGACTTGAAAACTGGCGGGATAGTATACACATTGTTGCTACGGGCGAGCGGATCAGTTTGCATGTGCTGGCTAATTTCTGTATGATTCGCCGCCTTTGATGCGTTTTGAACGTGCCAAAGATACACTTACATATTAACTCGCGTGGTGTCTGGCGTTAGGGCTGGAAGAGCGACGCGGCCTTAAACTGAGGTTTCCCATGAAAAAAGGTATTCACCCGAATTATGTAGCGATTACTGCAACCTGTTCTTGCGGTAACGTAATCAAAACCCACTCCACCGTGGGTCACGACCTGAACCTGGACGTGTGCGGCAAATGCCACCCGTTCTTTACTGGTAAACAACGTGTTGTTGATACCGGTGGTCGTGTTGAGCGTTTCAACAAACGCTTCAGCATCCCAGGCAGCAAATAAGTTGCCAAAGAAAAAAGCGCCGAAAGGCGCTTTTTTTGTCTCTGCGTTTTGCCGAAGGGGCGCTTTTTTGTGATAAAAGTCACAAAAATATTGCTCTGCTTAAAAAGCGAGCATATTCTTTTCGCCATCCACTCCTGTGACCCGAGCGAAAAAAATGAGCGATTTGCTGACGGCTGTGAAAAACGTATTTATGTCTTACCTGCTCTCACTGGCGGAAGTGCATCCGGAAGTGACGCGCTTCTGAGTGAGCCGATAAGATAAACAAATTGAAACAAAAAGGGCGGAAGATATCTTCCGCCCTTTTTTGTTGCGATCAGTATTCCCACGTATCCGGGTCGATCCCCAGTTCACGCATAATCACTTTTGCCTCTTCCGGGATTTCGTCGCTGCGCTCTTTTCGCAGGTCTTCATCGTTCGGCAGGGGTTGACCGGTAAACGCATGCAAAAACGCTTCACACAACAGCTCGCTGTTGGTGGCGTGACGCAAGTTGTTCACCTGACGACGGGTACGTTCATCGGTGAGGATTTTTAACACCTTAAGAGGAATGGAAACCGTAATTTTTTTTACTTGCTCACTCTTCTTGCCGTGCTCAGCGTATGGGCTGATATATTCGCCGCTCCATTCAGCCATGAGATACCTTTAATCCTCTCAGTCATTAGTCTAAAAGCCGGGCACCGCCGGGCCGTAATTCCGCGTAGTTTACCGTAGAGTCAACATGGTGACACGGTGTATCGCTCAGCTACCGGTACTAAAGCGTATAATTTTAACGGCTATTGTACTTTTGCTCAATCTATACGCAAAGAAGTTTAGATGTCCAGATGTATTGACGGCTATTGTCGCAATGTTTACTCTGTCGTGAGACTTTTCATCCATTAAGCCAGGAAGCCTTCACCATGACGCGTAAACAGGCCACCATCGCAGTGCGTAGCGGATTGAACGATGACGAGCAGTACGGTTGCGTTGTCCCGCCGATTCATCTCTCCAGTACTTATAATTTCACCGGCTTTAACGAACCTCGTGCGCATGACTATTCGCGTCGCGGCAACCCAACGCGTGATGTGGTTCAGCGTGCGCTGGCGGAACTGGAAGGTGGCGCGGGTGCGGTAATGACCAATACCGGCATGTCGGCGATTCACCTGGTGACGACCGTCTTTCTCAAACCAGGCGATCTGCTGGTTGCGCCGCACGACTGCTATGGCGGCAGCTATCGCCTGTTCGATAGCCTGGCGAAACGCGGTTGCTACCGGGTGAAATTTGTTGATCAGGGCGATGAACAAGCATTGAAAGCGGCGCTGGCGGAACAACCGAAGCTGGTGCTGGTCGAAAGCCCAAGCAACCCGTTGTTGCGCGTTGTGGATATCGCGAAAATCTGCCAGCTTGCGCGTGAAGCTGGCGCAATCAGCGTGGTGGATAACACATTCCTGAGCCCGGCCTTGCAAAACCCGCTGGCGCTGGGCGCGGATTTGGTGCTGCACTCCTGCACCAAATACCTCAACGGCCATTCCGATGTGGTGGCGGGCGTGGTGATTGCGAAAGATGAGGCCACTGTCACCGAACTGGCATGGTGGGCGAATAATATTGGCGTCACCGGCAGCGCCTTCGACAGCTATCTGCTGTTGCGTGGTCTGCGTACGTTGTCGCCGCGCATGGAAGTGGCGCAACGTAATGCTCAGGCGATTGTCGATTTCCTGCAAAAACAGCCGTTGGTGAAAAAACTGTACCACCCGTCTCTGCCGGATAATCAGGGGCACGAGATTGCTGCGCGTCAACAAAAAGGCTTTGGCGCGATGTTAAGTTTTGAGCTGGATGGCGACGAACAAACGCTGCGTCGTTTCTTAAGTGGTCTATCGTTGTTTACGCTGGCGGAATCATTAGGCGGGGTTGAAAGTTTAATCTCCCACGCCGCGACAATGACCCACGCAGGCATGGCGCCGGAAGCGCGCGCCGCAGCGGGAATTTCTGAGACGCTATTGCGTATCTCAACCGGTATTGAAGATAGTGAAGATCTAATTGCCGATCTGGAAAATGGCTTCCGGGTCGCAGCTGAGGGGTAAACATGGGTGTGATTGCGCAGGCAGGGACGAAGGCTCGTCAGCTGCACAAATTTGGTGGGAGTAGTCTGGCGGATGTGAAATGTTACCTGCGCGTTGCAGGGATCATGGCGGAGTATTCACAACCGGGCGACATGATGGTTGTCTCGGCCGCGGGCAGCACCACCAACCAGCTGATCAACTGGCTGAAATTGAGCCAGACTGACAGGCTTTCTGCGCATCAGGTTCAACAATCGCTGCGTCGTTATCAGAGTGATTTAATCAGCGGGCTGTTGCCCGCCGCGATTGCCGACGGTCTGACCAGCGAGTTTATTCACGATCTTGAACATCTGGCGGTGTTGCTGGATGGCGGCATCACCGACGCGGTTTACGCCGAAGTGGTTGGCCATGGTGAAATCTGGTCGGCGCGTTTAATGTCCGCCGTGCTGAACCAGCAAGGTCTGGATGCCGCCTGGCTGGATGCCCGCGATTTCCTGCGCGCTGAACGCGCGGCGCAACCGCAGGTGAATGAAGGTGCGTCTTATCCGCTGCTGCAACAACAGCTGGCGCAGTATCCGGGCAAACGTATTGTCGTGACCGGTTTTATCAGCCGCAACGAAGCCGGCGAAACCGTGCTGTTGGGGCGTAACGGTTCAGACTACTCAGCCACGCAAATTGGCGCGCTGGGCGATGTCAGTCGCGTAACCATCTGGAGCGACGTGGCCGGTGTTTACAGCGCGGACCCGCGTAAAGTGAAAGATGCCTGCCTGTTACCGCTGCTACGCCTTGATGAAGCCAGCGAGCTGGCGCGTCTGGCGGCACCGGTGCTGCATGCGCGCACGCTACAACCGGTTTCCGGCAGCAATATCGATCTGCAATTGCGCTGTAGTTATCACCCGGAACAGGGGTCAACACGCATTGAACGCGTGCTGGCTTCCGGTACCGGGGCGCGGATTGTCACCAGCCATGATGACGTTTGCCTGATTGAGTTCCTGGTGCCATCCGGGCAGGACTTCAAACTGGCGCACAAAGAGATTGACCTGATCCTTAAACGTGCGCAGGTACGCCCGCTGGCGGTTGGCGCACATGCGGACCGCAACTTATTGCAGCTTTGCTACACCTCAGAAGTTGTCGATAGCGTCTTTAAACTGCTTGATGAAGCCGGTTTGCCGGGTGAATTGCGTCTGCGTCAGGGTCTGGCGTTAGTGGCGATGGTGGGGGCGGGTGTTTGTCGTAATCCGTTGCACAGCCACCGTTTCTGGCAGCAACTGAAAGGCCAGCCGGTGGAATTTATCTGGCAATCTGACGAAGGCATTAGCCTGGTCGCCGTACTGCGCGTTGGCCCGACGGAAAGCCTGATTCAGGGTCTGCACCAGTCGCTGTTCCGCGCAGAAAAACGCATTGGTCTGGTGCTGTTTGGCAAAGGCAATATCGGTTCCCGCTGGCTGGAGTTGTTTTCGCGCGAGCAGAGCGCGTTGTCGGCGCGTACCGGCTTTGAGTTTGTACTGGCGGGCGTGGTCGATAGCCGCCGTAGTTTGCTAAGTTATGACGGGCTGGATGCCAGTCGTGCGCTGGCGTTCTTTAATGATGAAGCGGTGGAACAGGATGAGGAGTCGCTATTTTTGTGGATGCGCGCCCATCCGTACGATGATCTGGTGGTGCTGGATGTCACCGCAAGCTCGCAGCTGGCGGAGCAGTATCTGGATTTCGCCAGCCATGGCTTCCATGTGATCAGCGCCAACAAACTGGCCGGAGCCAGCACGACCGATACCTATCGTCAAATCCACGATGCGTTCGAAAAAACCGGTCGCCGCTGGTTGTATAACGCGACGGTTGGCGCCGGTCTGCCGGTGAATCATACCGTGCGCGATCTGCGTGAAAGCGGCGATGCGATTCTGGCGATCAGCGGGATTTTCTCCGGTACGCTCTCCTGGCTGTTCCTGCAATTCGACGGCACCGTACCGTTTACCGATTTAGTGGATCAGGCCTGGCAGCAAGGGTTGACCGAGCCGGATCCGCGCGTTGATCTTTCCGGCAAAGATGTGATGCGCAAGCTGGTGATCCTCGCCCGCGAGGCAGGTTACGACATCGAACCAGACCAGGTACGCGTAGAGTCTTTAGTGCCTGCGGGTTGCGAAGAGGGATCGGTCGATCACTTCTTTGAAAACGGCGATGAGCTGAATGAACAGATGGTGCAGCGCCTGGAAGCCGCCCGCGAAATGGGGCTGGTGCTGCGTTATGTGGCGCGTTTTGATGCTAACGGTAAAGCGCGCGTCGGTGTTGAGGCCGTTCGCCCGGAACACCCGCTGGCGGCGGTTTTGCCGGGGGATAACGTCTTCGCCATTGAAAGCCGCTGGTACCGTGATAATCCGCTGGTGATCCGCGGGCCGGGCGCGGGGCGCGATGTGACCGCTGGCGCTATTCAGTCGGATATCAATCGCCTCGCACAGTTACTGTAGTTCCTTTCTTTTATCCTCTCCCTGGACCGGGAGAGGATGCTTTGCGGCATCATGAACTTTTTTCATCTTCGCTGAACATTCCTCACACAGAATAGTGATTTTCCTGTTGACGCCCCGATCGTTTTCCGTCATTTTTACATCTGGACGTCTAAACGTATAGAAGTTCACAAAACAACAGACAATGACATGCGATTGATGAGGTAAGGTATGAGCTTTTTTCACGCCAACCAGCGGGAAGCCCTGAATCAGAGCCTGGCGGAAGTTCACGGCCAGATTAATGTTTCCTTTGAATTTTTCCCGCCGCGCACCAGTGAAATGGAACAGACCTTATGGCACTCCATCGATCGTTTAAGCAGCCTGAAGCCGAAATTTGTTTCGGTAACTTACGGTGCAAATTCGGGCGAGCGCGATCGCACACACAGCATCATTAAAGGCATCAAAGATCGCACCGGGCTGGAAGCGGTACCGCATTTGACCTGCATCGATGCCACACGTGACGAGTTGCGCACTATCGCGCAGGATTACTGGAACAACGGCATCCGCCACATTGTGGCACTGCGGGGTGATTTACCCCCGGGCGGCGGTAAGCCGGATATGTACGCAGCCGATCTGGTGACGTTGCTAAAAGAGGTCGCGGATTTCGATATCTCCGTCGCCGCTTACCCGGAAGTTCACCCGGAAGCGAAAAGCGCGCAGGCCGATCTGCTGAACCTGAAACGTAAAGTGGATGCGGGAGCGAGCCGCGCGATTACGCAGTTCTTCTTCGATGTGGAAAGCTATCTGCGCTTTCGCGATCGCTGTGCGGCAACCGGTATTGATGTTGAGATCGTGCCGGGCATCCTGCCGGTCTCCAACTTTAAACAGGCGAAAAAATTCGCCGATATGACCAATGTGCGTATCCCGGCGTGGATGTCGCAGATGTTCGACGGCCTGGATGACGATGCGGAAACCCGCAAGCTGGTGGGCGCGAATATCGCCATGGATATGGTGAAAATTTTAAGCCGCGAAGGGGTGAAAGATTTCCACTTCTATACGCTGAACCGCGCCGAAATGAGTTACGCCATTTGCCACACGCTGGGCGTTCGCCCGGCAGTGTAAAAATTCAGTCAGTGGCAAAATCAAAGAAAAGCCGGATTGCGATCCGGCTTTTTATGGCTCACTGAAAACCACGCCCTGTGCGCGTGGTCATCAACCGATTATAGCGCTGCATTGTTTTGGAGTCATATCTCTCAGGGTTTGCAGAGACTCTTTTTAAGGGGTTTGGTACTCCCCGTTAGAGCGCAACCCATGCCGCCCTCGCTAAATCTGTATGCTATTCCCACTCTTCAAGAAAACGCTGCCCATACTGATCGGCGACCAGTAGCGCGGCATAGACCTGATCCGGTGTCGCACCGCCCGGCATATTATGAATGGTTTCCCCTTGCGCGCAGGCGGCCTGCGCCACGATGCGCATTTTCGCCGGAATATCGGTTTTGATGCCCAGTTGCGCCAGCGTAATTGGTAAGCCGACGGTATGGCACAGCGCTGCGACGGTTTCGATCTCTTCCAGCGGCGCGTTTTCCAGCACCAACTGGGTTAAGGTGCCAAACGCCACCTTTTCGCCGTGGTAGTAATGATGCGCTTCCGGAATTGCCGTGATGCCGTTATGAATAGCGTGTGCTGCCGCCAGACCACCACTCTCAAAACCGACGCCGCTCAGGTAAGTATTGGCTTCCACCACGCGCTCCAGCGCAGGCGTCACCACATGCTGTTCGGCGGCAAACATCGCTTTTTCACCCTCTTCGAGCAGCGTGTTGTAACACAGCTCCGCCAGCGCGAGGGCGGATTGTGTACACTGACCACCCGCCATGGTTTTTGCGCCGCTGCGTGAACAAGCACGCGCTTCAAACCAGGTTGAGAGCGCATCGCCAATCCCGGCCGCCAGCAAACGCGCAGGGGCTCCGGCGACAATTTTCGTGTCGACAATCACCCGATCCGGGTTGTTGGGCAGCAGCAAGTAGCGATCGAACTCGCCGCTGTCGGTGTAGATAACCGACAGCGCGCTACAGGGCGCATCGGTCGATGCGATAGTGGGGGCAATGGCCACCGGCACGTGCATGAAATGCGCCAGTGCTTTGGCAGTATCCAGCGTTTTGCCACCGCCGATGCCGAGCACCGCGCCACAGCGGGCGCTTTCTGCCACACCGCGCAGGCGGTCAATTTCGTTTTGTGAACATTCGCCGCCGAACGGCGCGATTTCGCAGGCCAGCCCGGCATCTACCAGGCTTTTTTGCAGCGTTTCCTGCGCAAAACCGAGAACAAATTTGTCACCGACCACCAGCCAGCGATCGGCGAGCGGTTTGAGATAGTCACCGAGGCGGGTGATAACGTCTGCACCCTGGATATACTTGCCCGGCGACTGGATGATGCGGTCCATATACTGCCTCCTTACAGGTTGAGGTTGCCAAAAGCTGTTTTCCAGTCCTGTTCAAACTTCTCAATGGCTGACTCTACTGCGGGCGTATTGAGCATTTGTTGCGCTACATCTAATGGGAGCGTGATCGCTTCGCATCCGATCAATAAACACTCCAGTGCCTGGCGCGGCGTTTTAAAACTCGCGGCCAGCACTTTGCTCTCTGGCGCATGGAGTTTCAGCAGAGTTTGCAGCTCCTGCACCATGCGGATCCCATCTCCGCCCTGTGCATCGACGCGGTTAACATACGGGGCGACATATTTGGCACCGGCCAGCGCGGCAAGCAGTCCCTGCGCGGCGCTGTAAACTGCCGTACCCAGCGTGACAATGCCCTCTTTTTTCAGTTGCTTGATGGCGGCCAGGCCTTCAGCAGTGACCGGAATTTTGACCACGATATCCGGCACGGCGTTATTGAGGCGTTTGGCCTCCGCCACCATGCCAACTGCTTCGCGGCTCATCACCTGGGCAAACAGCGTTCCTTGTGGGCCAATAACGCGTTGCAGGCGGGGCAATACATCCCACAGGGAATCTTTACCGGCGGCGATAATGCTCGGATTGGTGGTTACACCCGCCAGCGGGTAAATGCGCGCCAGGCGCTCCACTTCCGCTACGTTTGCGGTGTCCAGATACAGTTTCATCATGCTTCCTCATATAGCGTTTCTGCACACAGCATAAGAGCGCGGGCTGTGTGCCCGCCATATAACAAATCTGTCAAACACTGGACAAATGTGATCGAGAGAGCAAAGTGCGATCTGGTTCACAAGTTACGTGATAGTTGATGAAAACAGGTCTTGTGGAGCGCTGTTAAAACAAACGTGGCATTTTTAACGTACAAAAATCCAGTGGTGGCGTTATTCGTCCAGCGGGGGCTTTTCGCTGAGATGGCTGTGATACTGCTGGCGGTATTCCGAGGGGGAGCGTTCTGTGTTTTTACGAAACAGGCGGCAGAAGTAGTTGCTGTCAACAAACCCGCAGCTGTGCGCCACTTCTTTAACTTTTAAATCGTACCCTTTGAGCAGCGTTTTGGCGTGCTCCAGCCGGGTATGAGTCAGATATTCGTTGAAGCCGACAGAACCGGTTTTCTGAAACAGGTGCGACAGGTAATTGGGTGAGATATAAAACGCCTGCGCCACCGATTCGCGCGTGAGCGGCAAAGCATAATTTTCGTCGATATAGTTACGAACAGCTTCGAACAGCGCCTGACTGCGCGACGCGGTTTGGATCTGGCTGCCGAGCAAGTCATGACAATGGCTGAGCAGGCTGGTGACGATCAGGCGAGCGGTTTGCTGTTCGTGCGGCTGCATCTGCATTTCATGTAGTGTTTGTAGCAGGAAGGAGCCGACACGCGGGCCGCGACGCGCAACATGTTGTTTCGCCAGGTTTTGCAGCATGGCGCCATCCCACTGCGTGACGTTAAAACTGAGTTGTTGCTTGCCAAACAGCACGCTCAAGGTGGTGGCCGGGAGCTGCCATTGTGGGTGATTCCAGCTGCCTGCGGGAACATACAGCACGTCGTGCTGTGACATCCGCGCGGTTTCGCCATTGATACCCGTATCGGTCACCGTTCCTTCCAGCACAATTTCCAGGCGTGGAAAATCCACCTGGCAGGCCTGTGCAGGTGCGGTTCCGGTCACGCCCGCAAAGCATATCTGCCGTAGCGGAGCCGGGCCGTTTATCAGGCGCGAGATAAGATGGCTGACATCGAGACTCATGGTGTCCCTTTGGTTGCTGGCGAAGGGACAACCTTAACTGGCAGGATCAAAAAAGGCCACAACCTGTGTGGCCTTTTGCGAGAACAGATAAATTAGCCGGTATTACGCATACCCGCCGCCACCCCGGCGATCGTGACCATCAGCGCTTGCTCAACGCGGTGATCCGGCTCTTTGCCTTCTCCTTCCGCAAGGCGCGAGCGGTGCAGCAACTCGGCCTGCAACACGTTCAGCGGGTCGGTATAGATATTACGCAGCTGGATAGATTCGGCGATCCACGGCAGATCGGCCATTAAGTGCGAATCGTTGGCGATTGCGAGCACCACGTTGATATCCGCTTCCAGCAGTTTGCGCAGTTCGCTGCCCAGCGTCCACAGTTCGGGTTTCACCAGACGTTGATCGTAATATTCTGCCAGCCACAGGTCAGCTTTCGAGAACACCATCTCCAGCATGCCAAGACGGGTGGAGAAGAACGGCCAGTCGCGGCACATGGCTTCCAGCTCGCTCTGTTTGCCGTCTTCCACCACTTTCTGCAATGCCGCACCCGCGCCCAGCCAGGCTGGCAGCATCAGGCGGTTTTGCGTCCAGGCGAAGATCCACGGGATTGCGCGCAGCGATTCAACACCGCCGGTCGGGCGACGTTTCGCCGGACGAGAGCCCAGCGGCAGTTTGCCCAGTTCCTGCTCCGGCGTGGCGGAACGGAAGTACGGTACGAAATCTTTGTTTTCACGCACATAGCCACGGTACATATCGCAGGAGATATCCGACAGTTCGTCCATAATATGGCGCCATTCGGTTTTCGGCTCCGGCGGCGGCAGCAGGTTGGCTTCCATGATGGCGCTGGTATAGAGCGACAGGCTGCTGATGGTGACTTCCGGCAGACCGTATTTGAAGCGGATCATTTCGCCCTGTTCGGTAACGCGTAAGCCGCCTTTCAGGCTGCCTGGCGGTTGCGAGAGCAGCGCGGCGTGAGCCGGTGCGCCGCCACGGCCAATAGAGCCGCCGCGACCGTGGAACAGTGTCAGCTCAATACCGGCTTTCTCGCAGGTTTTGATTAACGCATCCTGCGCCTGATATTGCGCCCATGAAGCTGCCATCACGCCCGCGTCTTTCGCCGAGTCGGAGTAGCCAATCATCACCATCTGTTTGCCCTGGATAAAGCCGCGATACCAGTCGATATTCAGCAACTGGGTCATCACGTCGTCGGCGTTATTCAAGTCATCAAGGGTTTCAAACAGCGGCGCGACCGGCAGCGCAAAACCGATACCGGCTTCTTTCAGCAGCAGGTGAACTGCCAGCACGTCTGAAGGTGTCTTCGCCATTGAGATCACATACGCGGCGATAGATCCGCGCGGCGCTTCAGCGATCACCCGGCAGGTGTCCAGCACTTCGCGTGTCTCTTCGCTCGGTTCCCACTGGCGCGGCAGCAGCGGACGTTTAGAGTTCAGTTCACGGATCAGGAATGCCTGTTTGTCCGCTTCCGACCAGCTTTCGTAGTCGCCAATACCCAAATAGCGGGTTAATTCGCCCAGCGCTTCCGTATGACGGGTGCTCTCCTGGCGAATGTCGATGCGTACCAGCGGCACGCCGAAACTCTTCACGCGGCGTAATGTATCGAGCAGTTCACCGTTGGCGATAATGCCCATACCACAGGCCTGCAACGATTTATAACAGGCGTAGAGCGGTTCCCACAGTTGTTCGTTTTGCGTCAGCAGCCCGGCCGGTTTCGGTAATTTCTGGCCTTTCAGGCGCGCTTCCAGCCAGGCCTGGGTGGCCATCAGATCGCCGCGCAGCTTCTTCATCAGGTAGCGATACGGTTCGCGCGCGCCTTCTGCGCCCGCCAGTTCGCGCAGCTCGTCGGTACACTCCACCATCGACAGCTCGGAAATCAGCAACTGAACATCTTTCAGGAACAGATCGGTTGCTTTCCAGCGGCTAAGCAGCAGGACATGGCGGGTGATATCGGCGGTAACGTTCGGGTTGCCGTCACGATCGCCGCCCATCCACGAGGTAAAACGCACCGGAACAAAGTCCACCGGCAGTTTGTAATTGAGGTTCTCTTCCAGCTGTTCGTTCAGCTCGCGCAGATAGTTTGGTACGCCTTCCCACAGGCTGTTTTCTACTACGGCAAAGCCCCATTTGGCTTCATCTACCGGGCTCGGGCGATTTCTGCGGATTTCATCGGTATGCCAGGACTGGGCAATCAACTGGCGCAGGCGGCGCATCAGCTGGTGGCGTTCATAATCGGCGATATCGCTGTTATCCAGCTGCTTTAAGCAGTTATTCACTTCCACCATTTTGTGGATCAGCGTACGGCGAGTGATTTCGGTCGGGTGCGCAGTCAGCACCAGCTCCAGCGACAGTGATTCAATCGCGTTGATAATCGTGGCTTCGTTGAGATTGGGTTGGTCTTTCAGTTTTCTGATGGTCTGGGCAATCACTTCCGGGTTGCTGGCCGCTTCGCCTTTCGCTGAAATGCTATGGTATTGCTCAGCGGTGTTAGCAAGGTTCAGGAACTGGCTAAACGCGCGTGCTACCGGCAGCAGCTCGTCATTGGACAGATTCTGCAAGGTGGTGAGCAGTTCCTGACGGCTGGCTTCATTCCCGGCGCGAGAAGATTTGGACAGCTTACGGATTGTTTCTACCCGGTCGAGAATGTTCTCGCCGAGAGCATCCTTGATGGTATCTCCCAGCAGTTTGCCGAGCATACTGACATTACTACGCAAAGCGGAATATTGTTCGTTCATGTTACCCCAGACACCCCATCTCATTTTATTTTGTTATACCTGTCGTTGAGCAGATATAAGACACCGTCTTTTATAAAGCCACGTAAAACCCACCGCGTCAATTGTTGCGAAATCGCTTCAGCAAACGAATAAATGTCGGCAATTTACGAAATTTAATTCGCATCGTGTTCAATAAGTATTGCTTATGGGATCGTGACAATTGTCACGCTTTTTCGCACATAAAAACCCCCTCATTCGAGGGGGTAAAAAAACGAAAAACACGTCAGTGCCAGCAGAAATGATGAACAACCTGGGTGATGAGTTCACGCGTTGGTTTAATAAAGCGGGTTTCCAGATATTCATCCGGCTGGTGTGCCTGGTTGATAGACCCAGGCCCCAGCACCAGCGTCGGGCAAAGCGTCTGAATAAAGGGCGCTTCGGTGCAGTAGTTCACCACTTCGGTTTCGACGCCGAGCAGTTTTTCTACCACTTCTACCAGTTGATGATCCGGCGGGCATTCGTATCCCGGAATCGGCGGATGCAGCTCGGAAATGGTCAAACGACCCGGCCAGCGAGAACTTACCGGCTCCAGCGCATCGTTTAACAGCCCATTGAGATCGTTAAGCGTCATGCCCGGCAGCGGACGAATATCCATATGCAGTTCGCAACAGGCGCAGATACGGTTTGCCGCATCACCACCGTGAATATGCCCAAGGTTCAATGTTGGGTACGGCACGGTGAACGCGTCATAGTGATAACGTTCTTTCAGGCTGTCGCGCAGTTGCAGAATATGACCGATGGCATCGTGCATCAGTTCGATGGCGTTGACGCCGCGCGCCGGATCGCTGGAGTGGCCGGATTGACCAAGAATGCGAATCGCATTGGAGATATGGCCTTTATGCGCACGTACCGGCTGCAAAGAGGTCGGTTCGCCGATGATGGCGCAGTCCGGGCGCAGTTGCGTGTTCTCGGAGAAATAGCGCGCACCGGCCATGCTGGTCTCTTCATCGGCGGTGGCGAGCACATACAGTGGCTTGCTCAGTTTTGTCACATCGACGTCACGCAGCGCATCAAGAATAAAGGCGAAAAAGCCTTTCATGTCGGCAGTGCCCAGACCGTAGAGCTTGTTGTCATGCTCGGTCAGCGTGAACGGGTCGCGCGTCCAGCGCCCGTCATCAAACGGCACCGTGTCGGTGTGACCGGTCAGCAACAGGCCGCCCGCGCCGGTTCCGGCACTGGCGAGCATGTTGAATTTATTGCGGGTGCCGGGAACCGGCTGCACTTCAACCGTGAAACCGAGGTCGCCAAACCATCCTGCCAGCAAATTGATTAAAGACGCATTACTCTGATCCAGCGCTTCTTCCGTCGCGCTGATCGACGGCGTGGCTATCAGGGCGCGGTAGATCTCGATAAATGGTGGCAAATTCATTTTCATTGTTGACATACCTGAGTTCGTGATAGTATCAATATTCATGCACTAAATGTGAATAAAAATACATTATTGTTGAGCGTAAAGGAACCCATGCGGCGACTTTGCTCAGCGACGCGGGATTGATGCCGAGTCTTTCCCTGGCACACATGACGTAAGAAGGTAAACCGCCCCAATGTTGAACACATTAATTGTGGGTGCCAGCGGTTATGCTGGTGCAGAGCTAGTGACCTATGTAAATCGCCATCCTCATATGAACATAACCGCTTTGACGGTTTCTGCGCAAAGTAATGATGCAGGAAAATGTATCTCTGATTTACATCCGCAGTTGAAAGGCATTGTTGATCTCCCGTTACAGCCGATGTCCGATATTGGCGATTTCCTGGAGGGCGTGGATGTTGTCTTCCTCGCCACCGCCCATGAAGTGAGCCACGATCTGGCACCAACCTGCCTGGCGGCGGGATGTGTGGTATTCGATCTCTCTGGCGCGTTCCGCGTTAACGATCCCGCGTTTTATGAAAAATTCTACGGTTTCACTCATCAGCACGCCGATCTGCTGGCACAGGCGGTGTACGGGCTGGCGGAGTGGAACCACGACAAACTGAAAGAAGCGCAATTAATTGCCGTGCCGGGTTGCTACCCGACGGCGGCGCAGTTGTCGTTAAAACCGCTGATCGACGCCGGGCTGCTGGATCTGAACCAGTGGCCGGTGATCAACGCAACCAGCGGCGTAAGCGGCGCGGGGCGCAAAGCGGCGCTTTCTAATAGTTTCTGCGAAGTGAGCCTGCAACCTTACGGCGTTTTCAACCATCGCCACCATCCGGAAATCGCCACCCATCTTGGCGCGAGTGTGATTTTCACCCCGCACCTGGCGAGCTTCCCGCGTGGGATCCTCGAAACCATTACCTGCCGTTTGCAACCGGGCGTGACCCACGCGCAGATAGCGGATGTGTTCAAACAAGCGTATGGCGATAAACCGCTGGTGCGTCTGTATGACAAAGGCGTTCCGGCGTTGAAAAACGTGGTTGGCCTGCCGTTCTGCGATATCGGTTTTGCGGTACAGGATGAGCACCTGATTGTTGTCGCTACGGAAGATAACCTGCTGAAAGGCGCGGCGGCGCAGGCAGTACAGTGCGCGAATATTCGTTTTGGCTATGCTGAAACTCAGTCACTTATTTAATTGAACAGGCGTGATGATGAATCCATTAATTATTAAGCTCGGTGGCGTACTGCTGGATAGCGAGGAAGCGCTGGAGCGTTTGTTTACGGCACTGGTGCACTATCGTGAATCTCATCAGCGCCCGTTAGTGATTGTCCACGGCGGCGGCTGCGTGGTGGATGAGCTGATGAAACAGCTTAATCTGCCGGTGAAGAAGAAAAATGGCCTGCGCGTGACTCCGGCGGATCAGATTGACATCATCACCGGTGCGCTGGCCGGTACGGCCAACAAAACCCTGCTGGCGTGGGCGAAGAAACACTATATCGCCTCTGTCGGCCTGTTCCTCGGCGATGGCGACAGCGTGAAAGTGACACAACTGGATGAAGAGCTGGGGCATGTGGGCCTGGCGCAACCGGGTTCGCCGAAGCTAATTAATGCATTGCTTGATGGCGGCTTCTTGCCGGTGATCAGCTCTATTGGCGTCACCGATGAAGGTGAACTGATGAACGTCAACGCCGACCAGGCGGCAACCGCGCTGGCTGCAACGTTGGGTGCTGATCTGATCCTGCTGTCTGATGTAAGCGGTATTCTGGACGGTAAAGGCCAGCGTATTGCCGAGATGACGGCGGCGAAAGCGGAGCAACTGATTGCCCAGGGCATCATTACCGATGGCATGATCGTAAAAGTGAATGCGGCGCTGGACGCGGCGCGTACGCTGGGTCGCCCGGTGGATATCGCCTCCTGGCGTCATGCCGAGCAGCTACCCGCGCTGTTTAACGGTACGCCAATTGGCACCCGTATTCTGGCGTAATGACACAATAATTTATGTAGGCCGGGCAGGCGCAGCGCCGTCCGGCAAAACGGATAAAGAGAAGGAAGCAAACTATGGCACTTTGGGGCGGGCGTTTTACTCAGGCAGCGGATCAACGGTTCAAACAGTTCAACGACTCTTTGCGCTTTGACTATCGCCTGGCGGAGCAGGATATCGTTGGCTCTGTGGCCTGGTCTAAAGCGCTGGTGACTGTTGGCGTGCTGACAGCGGCTGAGCAGCAGCAACTGGAAGAAGCGTTGAACAATTTGCTGGAAGAGGTGCGTGCTAATCCGCAGCAGATCCTGCAAAGCGACGCGGAAGATATTCACAGCTGGGTGGAAGGCAAGTTGATCGACAAAGTGGGTCAACTGGGCAAAAAACTGCACACCGGGCGCAGCCGTAATGACCAGGTCGCGACCGATCTGAAACTGTGGTGTAAAGACACCATCAGTGAATTGCTGCTGGCGAATCGCCAGTTGCAGAGCGCGCTGGTGGTGACGGCGGAAAATAACCAGGACGCAGTCATGCCTGGTTATACGCACCTGCAACGTGCGCAGCCAGTGACGTTCGCGCACTGGTCGCTGGCCTATGTTGAGATGCTGGCGCGTGATGAAAGCCGCTTGCAGGATACGCTAAAACGCCTGGATGTCAGCCCGCTGGGCAGCGGCGCGCTGGCGGGAACGGCTTATGAAATCGACCGTGAGCAGTTAGCTGGCTGGCTGGGTTTTGCCTCGGCAACCCGCAACAGCCTGGACAGTGTGTCCGACCGCGACCACGTGCTGGAACTGCTCTCTGACGCTTCAATCGGCATGGTGCATCTGTCGCGCTTTGCCGAAGACCTGATTTTCTTTAACTCTGGCGAAGCGGCGTTTGTCGAACTTTCTGACCGCGTAACCTCTGGTTCTTCACTGATGCCGCAAAAGAAAAATCCGGATGCGCTGGAGCTGATCCGTGGTAAGTGCGGCCGTGTACAGGGCGCGCTTACTGGCATGATGATGACGCTTAAAGGTCTGCCGCTGGCGTACAACAAAGATATGCAGGAAGACAAAGAAGGGCTGTTCGACGCGCTCGACACCTGGCTTGACTGTCTGCACATGGCGGCGCTGGTGCTGGACGGCATTCAGGTGAAACGTCCGCGTTGCCAGGAAGCGGCGCAGCAGGGTTACGCCAATGCCACCGAACTGGCGGATTACCTTGTCGCGAAAGGCGTACCGTTTCGCGAAGCCCACCACATTGTTGGTGAAGCGGTGGTAGAAGCGATTCGCCAGGGCAAACCGCTGGAAGATCTGCCGCTTGCCGATCTGCAAAAATTCAGCGATGTGATTGGCGACGATGTTTATCCCATTCTGTCACTGCAATCCTGCCTTGATAAACGCGCGGCGAAAGGCGGCGTGTCACCGGTTCAGGTTGCGCAGGCCATTGCGGATGCGAAGGCGCGTTTGGTGTAAGCGCGGCGCGGTTTGCAAACAGGAGCCTGGCGTTACGCCGGGCTTTTTTATGCAAAAAAAAGCGGACTCTCAGGTCCGCAAAACGTTCACGTTGGCTTTAGTTGTTCAGAGAGAAACAGAGGGTAGTTGCCTCATCACGGGTCAAGCTGAGGTGCCGCTTCGTTTCTGGTGCTAATTATTGAACAGAATGCTTGATAGGGATAATCGTTCGTTGCTATGCTATCTATCGCCACGAACTATCGTGGCGACGGAGGATGAATAATGAATATTCGTGATCTTGAGTACCTGGTGGCGTTAGCCGAACACCGCCATTTTCGCCGTGCAGCCGATTCTTGCCACGTCAGCCAGCCCACGCTGAGCGGGCAGATCCGTAAACTGGAAGATGAACTTGGCGTAATGCTGCTGGAGCGTACCAGCCGCAAAGTGCTGTTCACCCAGGCGGGTTTGTTGCTGGTGGATCAGGCGCGCACCGTGCTGCGCGAGGTCAAAGTGCTGAAGGAAATGGCAAGCCAGCAGGGGGAAACAATGTCCGGCCCGCTGCATATTGGCCTGATCCCAACCGTTGGACCTTACCTGTTGCCGCACATCATTCCGCTGTTGCACCAGACTTTCCCGAAACTGGAAATGTATCTGCATGAAGCGCAGACGCATCAGCTTTTAGCGCAGCTGGACAGCGGCAAGCTCGACTGCGCGATCCTCGCGCTGGTGAAAGAGAGCGAAGCCTTTATTGAGGTGCCGCTGTACGATGAGCCAATGATGCTGGCGATTTATGAAGATCACCCGTGGGCGAACCGCGAATGTGTGCCGATGGCTGACCTGGCGGGCGAAAAGCTGCTGATGCTGGAAGACGGGCACTGCTTGCGCGACCAGGCGATGGGCTTCTGCTTCGAAGCGGGTGCGGACGAAGATACGCATTTCCGCGCAACCAGCCTAGAAACGCTGCGCAATATGGTCGCCGCCGGGAGTGGTATCACGCTGCTGCCTGCGCTTTCCGTTCCGCGCGAGCGCAAACGCGATGGTGTGGTGTATTTGCCGTGCATCAAACCTGAACCGAAACGCACGGTTGGGCTGGTTTATCGCCCAGGTTCGCCGCTGCGCAGCCGCTATGAGCAGCTGGCAGAGGCCATCCGTGGTGCGATGGATGGCCATTTCGACACGGCGTTAAAACAGGCGGTTTAAGCCATTTAGCGCCGCTACCCGGTAGGCTTCCGCCATTGTCGGGTAGTTAAAGGTGGTGTTAACGAAGTACTCAATGGTGTTACCGCCACCTTTCTGCTCCATAATCGCCTGGCCGATATGAATAATTTCGGCCGCGCGCTCGCCAAAGCAGTGAATTCCCAAAATCTCTTTCGTTTCGCGGTGGAACAGGATCTTCAGCGTACCGACATTCATGCCGACAATCTGCGCCCGCGCCAGGTGTTTAAACTGCGCGCGACCCACTTCATACGGCACTTTCATGGCAGTGAGCTGCTGCTCGGTTTTGCCCACGGAACTGATCTCCGGAATGGTGTAAATCCCGGTCGGAATATCTTCTATCAGATGCGCGGTGGCTTCGCCTTTGACCATTGCCTGCGCGGCAATGCGCCCTTGATCATAAGCTGCTGATGCCAGGCTTGGGTAACCAATCACATCGCCGACCGCATAGACGTGCGGCAGCGCGGTCTGGTACATGCTGTTAACCTTCAACTGACCGCGTCCGTCCGCTTCAAGGCCAATATTCGCCAGTTGCAGACTATCGGTGTTGCCGGTACGGCCGTTGGCATAGAGCAGGCAGTCGGCTTTCAGTTTTTTGCCGGATTTCAGGTGCATAATCACCCCGTCATCCAGCGGCTCAATGCGCTCGTACTCTTCGTTATGGCGGATAACGACGCCGCTATTCCAGAAGTGATAAGAGAGTGAGTCCGACATTTCCTGATCAAGGAACGCCAGCAGGCGATCGCGGGTGTTGATCAGATCGACTTTGACGTTCATACCACGGAAGATCGATGCATATTCGCAGCCGATCACCCCCGCGCCATAGATGATCACATGGCGGGGTTCGTGGTGCATATCAAGAATCGAGTCGCTGTCGTAAACGCGCGGATGGGCGAAATCGACATCGGCCGGACGGTAGGGGCGTGAACCGCAGGCGATAACGAACTTTTCGGCGGTGATGGTTTCGACCGTGCCGTCATGACACTCGAGCGCCAGTGTGTGGTCATCAATAAAATGGGCGTTGCCTTCTAAAATTTCGCAGCGGTTACGCTCATAAAAGCCCTGACGCATGCGCGTTTGCTGATTAATCACGCTTTCAGCATGGTTCAGGATATCGGCGAAAGAGGAGCGGAGAAGGCGGGTGTGGTCACTGTAGAGCGGGTTTTGGTTGAATTCGATAATACGGCTAACGGCGTGGCGCAACGCTTTTGAGGGGATGGTACCCCAATGCGTACAGCCGCCGCCGACATTGTGGTAACGCTCAATAACCGCGACCCGTGCTCCTTGTTTAACCAGGCCCATAGCTGCGCCTTCGCCGCCGGGGCCGGAGCCTATTACTATTGCATCATAATCGTAGGAATGTGGCATGGTAAGGCTTACCTGTTCTTATACATAAAAGCAACATAATACTAACATCAAAGCGGCGGTAACCCAATTATCGTTGTGCTCTTTTGCCACGAAAAAGAAGAAACTGCGCGTAAACAATCCGTCACAATCCAGTACAATCGGATCGGATTTATTCTCTGGTATAGTGCCAGCGGGCCCCTGGAAGGATTCAAACATCGTGATGGGTGTAAGAGCGCAACAAAAAGAGAGAACGCGGCGTTCGCTGATCGAAGCCGCATTTAGCCAACTCAGCGCGGAGCGCAGCTTCGCCAGCCTGAGCCTGCGGGAAGTTGCCCGTGAGGCAGGCATTGCGCCAACGTCTTTTTATCGTCATTTCCGGGATGTGGATGAACTCGGTCTGACTATGGTGGATGAAAGTGGGTTAATGCTGCGCCAGCTGATGCGCCAGGCGCGTCAGCGTATTGCGAAAGGCGGTAGCGTTATCCGCACATCAGTTTCCACATTTATGGAATTTATCGGCAATAATCCCAACGCTTTTCAGCTCCTGTTGCGGGAACGCTCCGGAACGTCCGCAGCCTTTCGTGCGGCGGTAGCGCGTGAGATCCAACATTTTATTGCGGAACTTGCCGACTACCTTGAACTCGAAAACCATATGCCGCGAGCGTTCACCGAAGCGCAAGCCGAAGCGATGGTGACGATTGTCTTTAACGCCGGTGCTGAAGCGCTGGATGTAGGGGCGGAACAACGCAGGCAATTAGAAGAGCGACTGGTACTACAATTGCGCATGATTTCAAAAGGCGCGTACTACTGGTATCGCCGTGAACAGGAAAAACTGGCGCATCAACCGACGAGTGAAGGATGAGTAATGAAACAGTCTGGTCAAGATAAAGGTACGTTGCTGCTGGCGCTCATTGCTGGCTTATCGATTAACGGTACGTTCTCCGCCGTGTTCAGCTCTATTGTACCGTTTTCAATATTCCCGATTATTTCGCTGGTGCTGACGGTGTATTGTCTGCATCAGCGCTACCAAAATCGCACGATGCCGGTGGGTCTGCCAGGCCTTGCCGCCGCCTGTTTTATCCTCGGTGTGCTGATTTACAGTACGGTGGTCCGCGCCGAGTATCCGGATATCGGTTCTAACTTCCTGCCCGCCGTTTTATCGGTAATACTGGTTTTCTGGATTGGTTTTCGTCTGCGCGGTCGCAAACACGAAGCCTCTGAATAAGCATTATCCCCTCTCCCTGCGAGAGGGGATTTTCATCCCCAATTAATTAAGCGTCGGAAATGATAAATCCGTTTGTTCTGTGCTTGCGAAATAAAGCTCCGGCAGAATTCATCAATAATTTATTAATTAAAAAAATCTACAATAAAACGCATTTCATCTGATGTACTGATTCGGCATTTTATTCGGTTGCCTGACGATCGTTTGATCCAGGCGGCAGGTTAAAATTAACTCTGGACATCCTGATGAAAAAAATAACACAACTTCTGTTAGCCACGGCCGGTTTAGTTTTTTCGGTCGCCGCATCCGCGGATACAACAAAAACGAATGGGAGTGAACACCGTATTCCGGCGGTAAAGCTCATTAATACGCAAGATAATCACTCAACGTTTATTAAAGGTTCTGTTCCCTCGCTGGCGAAGCTCTCTTCGCAAAATCTCTACTTCAGCAATACGTTTGAAGAGTGGCAGAAAGGGGTGCACCCGGCACCGAAGAAGCAATACGTGGTGACGATGAAAGGTAAGTTGAAGTTCAGGGTTAGCGATGGCTCAACCTTCATCATTGAACCCGGCACCGTTCTGCTTGCGGCAGACACGGCGGGCGAAGGTCATAGCTGGGATATTGTCGACGGTAAAGAGTGGGTTCGCGTTTATATTCCGGTGGGCGATGATGACCACTTTATTGCCGATAAATAACCAGTAAAATGCATTACTTCTCAGCCCTGTTTCATGCGGGGCTGATGTTTAATATCAGGATTAATATCTCTGACGATATAAATACCGCATCAGAACATTCACAAACTATTATAAAATAATGTTAGCGCGATCACGTTCCGCAATAGTCATTATTCTGATAAATAAATAGCTGCGTGCAGCAGTCATTTACGTCTCGCCACTATTATTGGATTGGCCTGGTTAACAGGCCAATCGTTAAATGACGTTGCCGTATTTTATATAGCGTTATTCGCTTTTACGCGTAAGCAGTACGCCGCACTCCATGTGGTGCGTATACGGGAATTGATCGAACAGCGCCAGACGTGAAATATCGTGTGTCTGACTCAATGTTTCCAGATTTTTACACAGCGTTTCCGGGTTGCAGGAGATATACAGAATACGCGGATAGGCCTGCACCATTTTCTCGGTTTCCGCATCCAGCCCGCTGCGCGGCGGATCGACGAAAATCGTTTCGCACTGGTAGCCCGCAAGATCGATACCCTGCAAGCGGTTAAAAGCGCGCACGCCGTTCATCGCCTGCGTAAATTCTTCGGCGGACATGCGGATAATCTGCACGTTATCGATGTGGTTAGCCGCGATATTGTATTGCGCTGCCGCCACGGACGGTTTGGCGATTTCGGTGGCCAGCACACGATCGAAATTGCGCGCCAGCGCCAGCGAGAAGTTGCCGTTGCCGCAGTACAACTCCAGCAGATCGCCTGTTGAATGACGCGTAACATCCAGCGCCCATTCCAGCATCTGAATGTTCATGGCCGCGTTAGGCTGCGTAAAGCTGTTCTCGACCTGGCGGTAGATCATCTCTCTGCCACCGACCGGCAGACGCTCGTCAACAAAGTCCTGATCCAGCTCGATTTTGGTTTTAGTCGCGCGACCAATTAACTGCACATTCAGATTCTGCGCGCGCAGCGCGTCACGCAAGTGCGCAGCTTCTGCCTGCCATTCGTCATCCAGCTTTTTGTGGTAGAGCAGGGTGACAATCGCCTGGTTGCTCATGGTGCTCAGGTAGTCAATCTGGAACAGTTTATGGCGCAGCGTTTTATTCCCGCGTACCGCCTCGATCATTACCGTCATTAATTGGTTAATCAGCTCGCTTGCTGCCGGAAAACTGTCCACCCGGATACGAGACTTGGTCTGCTGATCGAAAATGATGTGGTAGAGATCGTCGCCGTCATGCCAGATGCGGAATTCGGCGCGCATACGGTAATGGCTGACCGGTGAGCGGAACACCTCCGGAAGCGGCGCGGAAAAAGGCATCATCATTGATTGCAGACGCACCACTTTTTCGGCCAGCTGGGCTTCGTACTGTTCTGTCGGCAGGTGTTCGGGGGTCATCATGCTTCCTGAGTGATTAAGAATAACGCGGGGATTGTAGGCATTGCTCAGGCGATGTCCAGCCCCGGATGTGAGCTAAATAGTCAGTTAGCAGTCTGGACATCCATATGTTACAGAATGTAGCATCCCTGTTCCGGTCCTGTGAGTTAAAAGGGAATCCAGTGAGAATCTGGGGCTGACGCGCAGCGGTAAGGATCAAGGTGAGAGAGCAGACACTGCCTGTTGGGTGGGAAGTCGCTTTCTTGATGTACCTCCAAGCCCGAAGACCTGCCGGTATACGTCGCATCTGGTTGACATCATCGCGTGCTATTGATGGAACCTGCGGCATCCTTACTCTTTTGTGGATGCTTTCACAATGATTAAAAAAGCTTCGCTGCTGACGGCGCTCTCCGTCACAGCTTTTTCCGGCTGGGCGCAAGATAGCAGCTCAGACAATTTGGTGGTGACAGCAAATCGTTTTCAACAACCCGCTAAAACGGTGCTTGCACCGACAGAAGTGGTAACGCGTGAGGACATCGATCGCTGGCAGTCGCGCTCACTGGTTGATGTGCTGCGCCGCCTGCCTGGGGTTGATATTGCGCAAAACGGCGGGTTAGGTCAAACCGCCTCGGTTTATGTGCGCGGTACAGAAGCGAAACACCTGCTGCTGCTGATTGATGGCGTACCGGTAGCGCGCTCCGGGATTTCCAACGATCCCGAGCTGAATCAAATCCCACTCTCTTTAGTGCAACGCGTGGAATATATTCGCGGGCCGCGCTCTGCCGTGTATGGCTCCGGGGCGATTGGCGGGGTGGTTAACGTCATTACCATGACCGGCAATGAGAAATCACAAATCAATGCCGGCGTTGGCTCGAAGGGCTACCAGACGTATGACGGCACGTTGCGTCAGCGCTTTGGTGACACCGTGGCGACAGCGGCGGGTTCTTATACCAGCACGCGCGGTTTTAACGTGCAGCCCGGCTCAACCTGGGATCATGACGAAGATCGCGATGGTTACCGCAACAAAACGTTCTGGGGCAGCCTGCAACATAAGTTCAACGACAACTTTGACGGCTTCTTTCGCGGCTACAACTTTAGCAACAACGTGGATTATGACCTCGGCAGCGCACCGTTTTCCGCAGATTACAGCGCTGATGAGCGCCAGCTGTTTGTGCAGGGTTGGGATACCGGGCTGAATTTCGCCCAGGGGATCTATTCGTCCCAGCTACTGGCCAGCTACCAGAAAAGCAAAGACTACAACTACAGCAGCATTTATGGCCGCTATAACGATGGCACCACACTGGATGATATGGAGCAACGATACATTCAGTGGGGCAACAACGTTAACGTCGGCAAAGGTTCTATTGGCGCGGGCGTAGACTGGAAACAAGAGCGCCTGGTTTCATCGAATAAAACGACGCGCGATGCTTATGAGCGTGAGAATACGGGCTTGTACCTGAACGGGATGCAGCAGTTTGGTGATGTCACGCTGGAAGCATCGGGCCGTGAAGATAAAGATGATGAGTTCGGCTGGCATGGCACCTGGCAGACCGCTGCTGGCTGGGAGTTCGTTGAGAATTACCGCCTGACCGTTTCTTACGGCACCGGCTTCCTGGCACCGTCTTTAGGCCAGCAGTTTGGCGCGAAGCGCTTTGGCATCGCTTCCAACCCGAACCTGAAGCCGGAAGAGTCCAAACAGTGGGAAGCGGGTATTGAAGGCTTAACCGGTCCGCTGGACTGGCGTTTGTCTGCCTATCGCTATGAGATTGAAAATCTGATCACCTACAGCGATACGGCTTACTACAACATCAACTCTGCCACCATTAAAGGCGTTGAGTGGACGGGCAGCGTGGATACCGGCATCTTCTCGCATCGTGTGACGCTGCAATATATTGACCCGCGTGATGATGAAACCAATGAAGTGCTGCCGCGCCGTGCGAAGCGCCAGGCGAAGTACCAGCTTGACTGGTCCGTATTGAATGTCGATATGGATCTGGCCTGGGAGTACTTCGGTAAGCGCTATGACAACCGCACTTCAACCTATAATCCTGAGCAACGTATTTTGCCAAGTTATAGTACGGTTGATTTTTCTGCCTCATATCCTGTGACCTCTCATTTAACAGTTCGTGGTAAAATCGCCAACCTGTTCGATAAAGAGTACGAGACAGCATATGGCTACCAAACTGCAGGACGGGAATACACCTTGTCTGGCAGCTACACCTTCTGACGCACGTCCCACCGTGCTGGTGTTTGACTCCGGCGTCGGTGGGTTATCCGTTTATGATGAGATCCGGCATCTCCTGCCGGATCTGCATTACATCTACGCGTTTGACAATGTCGCTTTCCCCTATGGTGAGAAAAGCGAAGCGTTTATCGTTGAGCGTGTTGTCGAAATCGTTACCGCCGTCCAGGCCCAGTACCCCCTCGCGCTGGCCGTTATTGCCTGTAATACGGCGAGCACCGTCTCTTTGCCCGCACTGCGGGAGAAGTTCTCTTTCCCTGTCGTCGGCGTCGTGCCTGCCATCAAACCCGCCGCGCGTCTAACGGCAAACGGTGTGGTAGGGCTGCTGGCAACGCGGGGTACGGTGAAGCGCCCTTATACACACGAACTGATTTCGCGTTTCGCGAATGAGTGCCGGATTGAGATGTTGGGTTCGGCGGAGCTGGTTGTATTGGCGGAAGCGAAACTGCATGGGGAAACGGTCTCGCTGGATGAGCTGCGACATATCCTTCGCCCATGGCTGCGCATGAAAGAGCCGCCGGATACGGTGGTACTGGGATGTACGCACTTTCCTTTACTGCAAGACGAGTTGCTGCAAGTGTTGCCAGAAGGGACGCGTTTGATCGACTCAGGCGCGGCAATTGCGCGACGTACTGCCTGGCTGCTTGAACACGAAGCGCCGGATGCGAAATCTTCCGATGAGAATATTGCTTATTGCATGGCATTAACTCCAGAGACTGCGCAACTATTGCCCGTTTTGCAGCGCTATGGGTTCAAAAAGCTCGAAAAACTGGCGCTTTAGAGCAGTTTTGCGCAAAAAAGAGACGGTTGAAAAGTTTTTTGAAATTAGGGGTTGTCAGCGGGAATTAACTCCCTATAATGCGCCTCCACTGACACGGCACAACGGCAAACACACTGGCCTGTCAGGTGAGGGATTCTGAAAATAAACAGTTGACTTCACGGCGGGAAAGCGTAATATACGCAACCCGCGCCGCAGCAAAAAGCGAGGCGGCACTGCTCTTTAACAATTTATCAGACAATCTGTGTGGGCACTCAGGGTGACTGGATTCTTAACGTCGAAAGACGAAAAATGAATACCAAGTCTCAACGAGTGAACACGTAATTCATTACGAAGTTTAATTCATTGAGCATCAAGCTTTTAAATTGAAGAGTTTGATCATGGCTCAGATTGAACGCTGGCGGCAGGCCTAACACATGCAAGTCGAACGGTAGCACAGAGAGCTTGCTCTCGGGTGACGAGTGGCGGACGGGTGAGTAATGTC
>Ga0268255_10000051_pt1 | contig 106078 bp, 116 predicted proteins | sample AgamicOrMarz_FD_200256 | JGI IMG/M metagenome (GOLD analysis project Ga0268255, IMG submission 200256) | Agave microbial communities from Guanajuato, Mexico - Or.Ma.rz (v2) (version 3) | ecosystem: Host-associated > Plants > Phyllosphere > Phylloplane/Leaf | place: Guanajuato, Mexico...
GAAGTATTTTCAACAGAAACTTGCATGGATATTCCTCGTTGCACAGACGTTGGCCGGGCGTTTCCGACCCCAGAATCAAGGGCATGCATTCTAGTAGGTCAAACTCAAGAAGTCACCCTACTGAAAACATGCGGGAAACAGGCGCCGGGTTTAAGGACGAGGCAAATGACGCCACCCCGCACGGATTGCAAATACAGTCGATCGGTCCAAGGCTCTGCGCCCACGCTTCTATATATAGAGAAGCGGTGCATCCGAGCCCACGATCCGCAGCCTCGCGAGGAGACCGACGGCATCCTACGCATCATCGCGAAACACAATTGCGACGAACTGACCGCTGCACGCCCCTCCAAAAAATGGAAACGGCAATGAAACACAGGACCTGAAAACAAAAACGGCGCAGCCCTTTTCAGGTACTGCGCCGTTTTTTCTGCTATCTAAATAGCGATTTGTTTGGTGCGGACGGAGAGACTCGAACTCTCACACCTTGCGGCGCTGGAACCTAAATCCAGTGTGTCTACCAATTCCACCACATCCGCGTTTCAAGCTTTTAAAGCAAAGGCGCCAGACCGTTAAATCTGGCGCCTTTCTAGAATATGGGGTGGACGATGGGGATCGAACCCACGACAACGGGAGTCACAATCCCGTGCTCTACCAACTGAGCTACGCCCACCATATTGCCTTGTTGCCTTGTTGCCTTACTTGTGCCAAAGCTGCCTAATTGGCGCACCCGGCAGGACTCGAACCTGCGACCATCCGCTTAGAAGGCGGATGCTCTATCCAGCTGAGCTACGGGCGCCTTTTTAATCTGTATTCTTGGACGATTACAAACTAAGTGCTTTCAGTTTTACCGAGTTGAAACAACCAACTCCGCTCAACCTTCTTAACCAGTGCTAGGCTGTGCCCGACAAGTGCGACGAATGTTATAGACGGCCCGATAGGTCGTCAACTCTTTTTTAAAAAAAATTCATTTAATTAAAGGGGTTAGGGGAATTTGCAGACCAAGCGCCTTTGCCCTCACGCCCTGGCATGCGAGAATGCGTGCTCTTTTTTTCCCCTCTCGATGGTTAACCACGCGCAATGACTGCACAACTTATCGACGGCAAATCGATCGCCGCCAGCCTGCGCCAGCAGATCGCCCAACGAGTCACCGAGCGCCGCCAGCAAGGCCTGCGCACGCCCGGCCTTGCGGTGATCCTGGTCGGCAGCGATCCTGCCTCTCAGGTTTATGTCTCGCACAAGCGTAAAGACTGTGAAGAGGTCGGCTTCCTTTCCCAGGCCTACGACCTGCCTTCCGAAACCACCCAGCAAGCCCTGGCCGATCTGATCGATCGCCTGAACGACGACCCGAACATCGACGGCGTTCTGCTGCAACTGCCACTGCCCGAACACCTCGATGCCTCCAGACTACTGGAACGTATCCGCCCGGATAAAGACGTCGACGGTTTCCATCCTTATAACGTCGGCCGCCTCGCCCAGCGCATCCCGCTGCTGCGCCCTTGCACCCCCAAAGGCATCATGACGCTGCTGGAGAGCACCGGCGTGGATCTTTACGGCCTCGATGCCGTGGTGGTGGGCGCGTCCAACATCGTCGGCCGGCCGATGGCGATGGAACTGTTGCTGGCCGGCTGCACCGTCACCGTGACCCACCGCTTCACCAAGGACCTGGCCGGCCACGTCGGTCGTGCGGACCTGGTGGTCGTGGCCGCCGGCAAGCCCGGCCTGGTGAAAGGTGAGTGGATCAAGGAAAGCGCCATTGTCATCGACGTAGGCATCAATCGCCAGGATGACGGCAAGCTGGTGGGCGACGTGGTCTATGAGACCGCCCTGCCCCGCGCCGGCTGGATCACCCCGGTGCCAGGCGGCGTAGGCCCGATGACCCGTGCCTGCCTGCTGGAAAACACCTTGTATGCGGCGGAGACGCTGCATAGCTGATACCCGGCCCTGAAAGCCAGGTGTCCCACCCTGTGGGAGCGAGCCTGCTCGCGATAGCTTGGGTCCAGCCAACATCGATGTTGACTGACACACCGTTATCGCGAGCAGGCTCGCTCCCACAGGTGTTTCGGGTGTCTATTACTCCCCGCATTAAACTTTATTTATTCAGCTGCCCCAGCGGTACAGGCAGGTAGCGCTGTCGTCGCCCATACTCCTAAAATGCGACGTTTTTTTAAGTCGTTGCTCAACGACACCTTCAACTTCATCTGAGTGTACTCGCGTGAAAATCCGTCTTTCGTTCCTCAGCCTGTTCTTCGCTTTCACAGGTGCCTTCATCACGCAAAATATCAACGCTCAGGAAACCATCGCGCCCCCACGAGATACATCAAAGCTGCAAGTTGCCTCGGGCAGCGCGATCCTGCTCGATCTGCAGACGGACAAGGTCGTCTATTCAAGCAATCCGGACGTGGTGGTCCCCATCGCCTCGGTGACCAAGCTGATGACCGGCCTGGTAGTGCTGGATGCCAAGCAAAACCTGGATGAGTACATTTCCATCACCATTGCCAACACCCCCGAGATGAAGGGCGTGTTTTCCCGGGTCAAGCTCAACAGCGAACTGTCGCGCCGGGACGTGCTGCTGATCGCCCTGATGTCATCGGAAAACCGCGCTGCCGCTAGCCTCGCCCATCACTACCCGGGCGGCTATGCGGCGTTCATCGCGGCGATGAACGCCAAGGCAAAGGCCCTGGGCATGACCAGTACCCACTACGTCGAACCCACGGGCCTGTCGATCCACAACGTCTCCACCGCTCGCGACCTGACCAAACTATTGATCGCCGCCCGCAAATATCCGTTGCTGAGCGAGCTGAGCACCACCAAGGAAAAGACCGTCACGTTCCGCAAGCCTGTCTACAGCCTGGGCTTTCGCAACACCGACCATCTGGTCCACAAGGCCAACTGGGACATCCAGTTGACCAAGACCGGCTTTACCAATGAGGCCGGCCACTGCCTGGTGCTGGTCACCAAGATGAACGATCGACCGATGGCGCTGGTGATCCTCGACGCCTTCGGCAAATACACTCACTTCGCCGATGCCAGTCGGATCCGTAGCTGGGTGGAAACGGGCAAAAGCGCCAATGTGCCGGCGGTAGCTCTTCAATACAAGGCAGCGAAAAATCTCAAGAGCCGCCAGAGCGGCGTGGTGGAAGCATCCAAGTAACCACCTGACAACAAAAAGCCCCGACTCGTCGGTAATGCTGTTGACTTAAGGACACCGCTGACCCCGTGGCGAGGGAGCTTGCTCCCGCTTGAGTGCGAAGCGCTCACAAGGAAGGGCTGCTGCGCAGCCCAGCGGGAGCAAGCTCCCTCGCCACGATGAGTTCATACGCATTAAGTGAACGGTATTACGACTCGTCGGGGCTTTTTCATTCAGGGCTTCAGATCATCCAGCGGATCATAGGCCCGGGACTTTTTCTGTTCTTCCTTCTCATCCAGCGGCGCCTTGGCAGGGCCTACCGGGTCGACCTGTGGGTCATCGAGATCCGGCGAGTCCGGATCGAACCCCAGGTCATCGCCGGAAGAATGCTCGGAAGAATGCGGGCCTTTGGGTGTGTTGGATTGCGCCATGCTTGCCTCCTCAAATCATGGCCTGGAAACGCCAGGCCCTGATCATCAGAGCGTTAGCCGTGACGGCTTGTGCCCGGCAAGTGACGAACGGGGCGCACGATCAACGTGCCGCACCCAAGGCCTGGGTCGCTCGCGCCGCCGCTTGCTCCTGCCCTGCCCCGGCCAGATCCTGGGCAGCTTTCAACCAGCGTTGCGAGTCGACGTTGGCCGGAAGCTGCGTCGGCCGCTGAAGCAGTACCGCCCAGCCGCCTGCGCTCTGAAAGTCCGATTCAAAACCGGCGAAACTCATCGACATCCGTCGGTTCATCCCCGCCCGCAGCATGACCGTCTGCTTCTGACGGTTATAGCCAACGAGCACTGCGTAGCGAATCTCAGGCCAGAACACCGAGCCCTCGGCGTAACGCACAAGGACCGGATAACCTGCCGCGACCTGCTCCAGCAGCACAGGCAGCCTGCTAACCAGCGGATAGACCACCAACCCATACTCACGCGCGACGGTCTGCATATTCTGCTGCAAATCAGCCTCGCCACCCGGCAGGTGCAAGGGTTTCTCCAGCAACCCCGGGCTGGTCACGACGCCTTGCAGCGTCAGCACGGCAGCCAGCGATTGGGGGGCGCCTTGGTACATCTCGCCCCGATAGAACGGCACACTGTTGAGTTCCACCCGTTCGGGCAGGCGCTGGATCTGCGGCGACACGCTGCCCGCGCAACCCGCCAGGGCGGCGAGGCAGGCCGTCGCGAGTACCAGTGATCGAAAAGAGGAAATTCCCGGCAACATGATGACTCTCTTGTACAGGCACCTGACATTCGGGCCAGGCTTGGGGGGTCGATCATAAGATGCCCACCGGCTCGGGTATAGCCTTGAACATCAGTCCCAGGGCTTTGATAGAACGAAGCGGTCCGCCCTCGATGCAGGCGAACGACTACCTGCAACACTGGAACGACTAGACTGTCCATTGTACTGAGTACGTTGCCCCGACCCGGGGATAAAAGGAGGCACAGATGAGCCTGACCTCGACAATCCTGATGCTGATATTTGGCTGGCTGAGCGTAGCGACAGCCATGCTGTGGGGTGTGCTGCGGATTGCCCGGCGCCATCACCACACGCCATCCGTGCGATCGGATAAAACCGCAAAAGCTGCCCGGCGCCACGTCATCGCGCATTGATCCAGCCCGTTTATCTTTCCCATAAAAAAACCGCCCGGGCATCGACCCGGGCGGCTTCTGTCTGCCTGGAATCAGGCGTTATCGGCCAGCGCCTTCTGCTTTGCACGTCGCGACAGCATGTTCAGCACTTCAATTGCCGCCGAGAAGGCCATCGCGGCGTAGATGTAGCCTTTAGGCACATGGGCACCGAAGCCCTCGGCGATCAGCGTCATGCCGATCATGATCAGGAAGCCCAGGGCCAACATGACCACCGTCGGGTTGTCATTGATGAACTTGGCCAGCGGTTCAGCAGCCAGCAGCATCACCAGGACCGATACCACCACGGCGATGATCATGATCGGCAAGTGCTCGGTCATGCCCACGGCAGTGATAATGCTGTCGATGGAAAACACCAGGTCGAGCATCAGGATCTGGCCGATGGCGGCGGCAAAGCCCAGGGAGACGCCGGACGTGACGGTCTTCGGGTCATTCGGCGCGGGATCCATGCTGTGATGGATTTCAGTCGTGGCTTTCCACAGCAGGAACAGACCACCGGCAATCAGGATCATGTCCTTCCAGGAGAACGCCTGGCCGAGGATTTCAATCACCGGCTCAGTCAACTGCACAATGAAAGCAATGGTGCTCAAAAGGCCCAGGCGTAGGATCAACGCCATGCCGATACCGATCCGCCGCGCCTTGGCGCGATGCTGTTCGGGCAGTTTGTTGGTCAGGATGGAAATGAAGATCAGGTTATCGATGCCGAGCACGATTTCCATGACGACCAGGGTAGCCAAGGCAATCCACGCGGTGGGGCTGGCGGCGAGCTGTACAAGATAATCCATGGGTCAATCCTGATGGATGTAACGGGGGTTGATGGTTTGGGATGGAAGACACAAAGCTGGCCCTCCAATGGCAACGCATTCTAGAGACGACAATACTTCAGGAAAATTCGTATTTTTAGCGGCTATACTTCGGTTTTTACGAATATGTGATCCCATGCTCAATTACCGACAACTGCACTACTTCTGGGTCGTGGCGAAGACAGGCAGCATCGTGCGGGCCTGCGAGCAACTGAACCTGACGCCACAAACCATCAGCGGACAGATTTCCCTGTTCGAGCAGACCTATAACATCAAATTGTTTCGTCGCGTCGGACGGCAGTTGGAATTGACCGAAGCCGGCCGCCAGGCGCTGCCCTACGCCGAGCACATGTTCCAACTGGGCGGCGAACTGGAGCTGATGTTACGAGCCCAACCCAATGAGCAGCAGACCCTGTTCCGCGTCGGAGTGGCGGACGTGGTGCCCAAATCCATCGTCTATCGACTGTTGGCGCCGACCATGGAATTGAGCGAACCGCTGCGCATCACCTGTCGGGAAGACAAGCTGGAACGGCTGCTGGCGGACCTGGCGATCCAGCGTCTGGATCTGGTGATTTCCGACAGCCCGATGCCGACTCATCTGGACATCAAGGGCTACAGCCAGAAATTAGGGGAATGCGGGATCAGCTTTTTTGCCACCGCAACACTGACCGAACGCTACGGGCAGGGTTTCCCCCACGGCCTGCATGACGCCCCGCTGTTGATTCCCGGGCCGGAAACGGTGGTGGGCAGCCGACTGCAACGCTGGTTCGCCGAGCAAAAAATCCAGCCGCGCATTGTCGGTGAGTTCGACGACAGCGCCTTGATGCAGGCTTTTGGTCAGTCAGGCAGCGGGATCTTCATTGGCCCGAGCGTGATTGCTGAAGAGGTGAAGCGTCAGTACGGCGTCGAAGTCATCGGCCAGACCGACGCTGTACGCGAGTCTTTCTACGCCATCTCGGTGGAACGCAAAGTCAGCCACCCGGGGATCGTGGCGATTGCTGAAGGGGCGCGACGCGAACTGTTCAGCGCCTAGCCCTCGGCGCAGGTAGCGCGGGGCTTGAAGGTCATCAGCAGCAGCGCCAGCAGGATCGACACCAGGATGAACCCCGCCGCGGCGAAACCAACGCTGCCAAGGCCCAGGGTATCGATGACCCGGCCGCCGACCATCGCCCCCAGGCCGATCCCCAGGTTGGCACCGGCGATGTTCAACGAGGCGGCAAACGCCGGCGCCTCGGGCGCCGCCTTCATCAACCGCACATGGCTGACCAGAAACAGCGCGGCCTGGGTCACGCCCCAGATCCCCATCGCCGCCGCCAGCCCGAGAGTCGAATGAATGCTCGGCACCAACGCCACCATCCCGCCAATCATGAACAGGCAGAACACCATCGACGCGATCAGCGGATGCCGGTCCACCGCTCGCCCGCCCAGGGAGTTACCCACCAGCCCCACGGCGCCGAAGCCCATCAGGCACCAGCCCACCAGCGTGCCGTCGAATCCGGCGAGGCGTTCGAGGATATCCGCCAGGTAGGTGTAGGCGGTGAACATGCCGCTGAAGACCAGGATCGACAACAGCACGTGGCCTTGCATCAATGGGCTGCGCAGGATCTTGAACTGCGAACGGAAACTCACCTGATGCTGATGCAGGTTGGTTCTCGGCAGGTAGATGAACAGCAACAACGCCTTGGCGAAAGCGATGACCGCCAGGATCGCAAAGGCGCTGCGCCAGCCGAACGCATCGGAAATCAGCGTGCCCACCGGGATGCCGAACACCGTCGCGCAGACGATGCCAAAGCCGATCCGGGCGATGGCTCGCCCGGCGTATTCCGGTCCGACGATGTCCACCGCCGTTTCACTGGCAAGCGCCCAGAACACCGGCAGGCCAAGGGCTGGAATCAACCGGGCAACGGCCATTACCCAGATGTTCGGAGCGAAGGTTGCCAGCAGGTTGGCCAAGCCGAACATCACCAGCACGCTGATAAACAATTTGCGCCGCTCGAAACGGGCGAAAAAAGCCGTCAGGAACGGTCCGAACGCCGCCACCGTAAACGCGAACAACGTCACCAGCAGCCCGGCTTGCGGGATGCTTACATTCAGGTCGCGGGCAATGGAGGGCAGCAGGCCGACGATGATGAATTCCGTGGTCAGCACCGTGAAGCCGGCGGCCGACAACAGGAAAATGGGTAACAACATGCAAAACTCCAGCAAAACGACGACACCAACGTAAGCCCTGAGGCCCGCTGGCGGAAGAAAAGTGAGAAGGGCACAGCCTAACAGAATGCCTACGCCGGACAAAAGCACTCAAACATCCGGGTGACGTATCGTCACAGGTCCGTCAGATCTTTTACCGGGCTGTGTTAAAGTCCGCGCCCTGCAAACGCTGTACCTCCCCCGGTCCGCTCATGTGGCCTGCCCGCTTATTGCCCTGACTCGCAGACCGTCGCACACAATAAAATCGAGATGCCGTTATGACTGCTTCCTCCCCTTCTCTTTTTCAACGCCTCAAACGCACCGGCCTGGTGACACAGATCGTCATCGGCCTGGTCATCGGCATTGCCCTGGCCTGGCTGGCGCCCGATGTGGCGAAGTCCACCGCTTTCATTGGCAAGGTCTTCGTGTCCGCGCTCAAGGCCGTGGCGCCGATCCTGGTGTTCGTGCTGGTAATGGCGTCGATTGCCAACCACAAGCACGGTCAGGAAACCCACATCCGGCCGATCCTGTTCCTGTACCTGCTGGGCACTTTCGCCGCGGCTGTGGTCGCGGTCGTAGCCAGCACGCTGTTTCCGTCCAGCCTTGTGCTGTCGACCCAGAATGTGGCCGTCACCGCTCCCGGTGGCATCAGCGAAGTGCTGCAAAGCCTGTTGCTCAGCGTGGTGGATAACCCGGTTCGAGCGCTGATCGACGGTAATTTCATCGGCATCCTGGCCTGGGCCATCGGCATGGGCATTGCCATCCGTCACGCCGGCGAGACCACGCGCACCGTGCTTGGGGACCTGTCCGAGGGCGTGACCGTGATCGTGCGCCTGGTGATCAGCTTCGCCCCGCTGGGGATCTTCGGGCTGGTGGCCTCGACCCTCGCCACGTCCGGCTTCGGTGCCCTGCTCGGCTACCTGCAACTGCTCACTGTGCTGATCGGCTGCATGTTGTTCGTCGCGTTGGTGGTCAACCCGCTGATCGTGTTCTGGAAACTGCGTCGCAACCCTTACCCGCTGGTCTTCACCTGCCTGCGCGAGAGCGGCATCACCGCGTTCTTCACCCGCAGTTCGGCGGCGAACATCCCGGTGAACCTGGAACTGAGCAAACGCCTGGGCCTGCACGAAGACACCTACTCGGTGTCGATCCCGTTGGGCGCGACCATCAACATGGCCGGCGCCGCCATCACCATCACCGTACTGACCCTGGCGGCGGTGCACACCCTCGGCATCGCCGTAGACGTGCCGACCGCCGTGCTGCTGAGCGTGGTCGCCGCCATTTGCGCCTGCGGTGCGTCCGGCGTGGCCGGTGGTTCGCTGCTGCTGATTCCGCTGGCGTGCAGCCTGTTCGGCATCCCCAGTGAAATCGCCATGCAGGTGGTCGCGGTGGGCTTCATCATCGGCGTTTTGCAGGACTCGGCGGAGACGGCGTTGAATTCGTCCACCGATGTGTTGTTCACGGCGGCGGCTTGCCTGGGTGAGGAGCAGAAGCTCGCGCGTACGGCTTGATTACCGCGTCGCCTGTGCCGAGGTCATCGCGAGCAAGCTCGCTCCCACAGGTAATGCTGTTCACTTAAGGGCATCGCTGAACCCGTGTGGGAGCGAGCCTGCTCGCGATGACGGCGGTACATTCCCCGACAATGCCACAGACAAAAAGAAGCCCGGAACGGCGCAAACCGTCCCGGGCTTTTTTGCATCGGCGTGATCAGAACGCGCCCATGTAGTCCCGCTTGCCCACTTCCACGCCGTTGTGACGCAGCAAGGCGTAAGCGGTGGTGACGTGGAAGAAGAACTGCGGCAGGCCGTAGGTCAGCAGGTAGTTCTGGCCAGTGAAGCGCTTTTCCTTCGGCGTGCCCGGACGGGTGACGATCTCGATACCTTCCTTGCCATCGATCTGCGCCGGGCTGATGCCTTCGATGAAAGCCAGTACCTTGGCGATCAGCGCTTGCAGGTCCGCGAAGGTGGTTTCGCTGTCGTCATACTTCGGCACTTCGATTTCGGCCAGACGCGCCGACACGCCTTTGGCGAAGTCCACGGCGATCTGCACCTGGCGCACCAGCGGGAACATGTCCGGGTACAGGCGAGCTTGCAGGAAAGCGTTCGGGTCGATGCTTTTCGCGGTGGCGTGGGCTTCGGCCTTGTTCAGCACGTCGCTCAGGGCGTTGAGCATCTGTTTGAAGACCGGAACGGAAGCAGCGTACAGGGAAATAGTCATGGCAATCTCGTGCAAGTGACAGGAAAGGACAATCGAACGGAGGCGATTATAGCCACGGCTGGTGGCGCGGCTTGTCTTTTATTGCGCAAGGATTAGGCTAGGCGGCTTCCACAGCATAGGGAACGCGCGATGAGCATCGAAGAACAAAGCCAGGCCGCAGAACCACGGCTCAATAGCACGGAAATCCGCATCCTGGGCGCCCTGGTCGAAAAACAGGCGACCAATCCCGAGACCTACCCACTGACCCTCAACGCCCTGGTCCTGGCCTGCAACCAGAAGACCAGCCGCGAACCGGTGATGAACCTCAACCCGGGCCAGGTCGGCCAGAGCCTGCGGGCGCTGGAGGGGCGCGGCTTTACCCGGCTGGTGATGGGCAGCCGCGCCGACCGTTGGGAACATCGGATCGACAAGGCCCTGGAGCTGGTGCCGGCCCAGGTAATCCTCATGGGCCTGCTGTTCCTGCGCGGCCCACAGACGGTCAACGAGCTGCTGACCCGTAGCGGCCGGATGCACGACTTCGAAGACGCCGAACAGGTGGTGCATCAGCTTGAACGCCTGATTGCCCGCGGCTTGGCGCTATTGGTGCCGCGCCAGGCCGGCCAGCGTGAAGACCGCTATGTGCATGCCATGGGCGACCCGGCGGACATCGAAGCGATCCTAGCCGCCCGCCACCAACCCGCCGAGCGCCATGCCGGCGGTGGCGTCTCGCTGGAACGCTTCGAAGAGCTCGAAGCACGGATCGCCGCATTGGAGGAGCGACTGGCGCGGCTGGAATAGCACCTACGCGGGGCGAGCGAACGCCACGGCTTTTTCGAACTGTTCCAGGCTGGGGCGCACGCCGGTGTACAGCACGAACTGCTCCAGGGCCTGGATCGCGATTACCTCCAGCCCGGTGATGACCCGCTTGCCTTCGGCCCGGGCGCGCACGATCAATGGCGTTTCCGGCGGAATCGCCACCACATCGAACACCGTCTCGGCTTGCGCAATGGCTTCGGGAGAGAATGCCAGTTGATCGGCCTCCGGCCCGCCGGTCATGCCGATGGGCGTGACGTTGATCAGCATCCGGGGCCGCGCCTCCCCCAGTTCCGCTTGCCATTCATAACCCAGGGATTTGGCCAGGGCGCGTCCGGTGGTTTCGTTACGGGCCACGATCAACCCGTTCTTGTAGCCACCATCGCGCAGGGCACTGGCCACAGCCTTGGCCATGCCACCGCTGCCGCGTAGCGCAAAACTAATGTCTTGGGGCACCGCGTGGGTTTCGAGCAACTGGGCAACGGCAATGTAATCGGTGTTGTAGGCCTTTAGATGGCCGTCGGTGTTGACGATGGTATTGATGGACTGGATGGCTGCGGCGGAAGGATCCAGCTCATCGACCAGGTCAATACAGGCTTCCTTGAATGGCATCGACACCCCGCAGCCGCGAATGCCCAAGGCGCGGATACCACGCACCGCGCCGGGCAAGTCCTGGCTGCTGAAGGCCTTGTAATAGAAATTCAGGCCCATCTGTTCGTACAGGTGATTATGAAACCGCAGGCCGAAATTGCCGGGACGCCCCGAGAGCGACATGCACAGCTGCGTGTCTTTGTTGGGATTGATTTGCATGTTGGTTCCTTGCGTTCACTTTCAGACAGACGGAAGCACCGCCCCCACAGACCTTACACAATATTTACCCAACGGCGTCGCAAATCCTGTGAAAATCGCTGTCATAGCAAGTAACCCCGCACCCTCATCGGGTCTGTTGCAGACCACAGGCGCCGGGGCCGGAACGAGGAACAAGCCATGAAGCGTAAACTTCCCTTAATCGCCCTGCTCGTGGGGGCACTCGCGGTCACCGGCCAGGCTTGCGCCCATGGTCGCGGTGGTTGGGAGGGGCCTGCCGTGTTTGGCGCCATCGTCGGTTCGGCCATCGTCGGCTCAGCCATCATCAACCGTGATCGGCCGGTGTACGTGCAACAACCGGTCTATGTGCAGCCGCAGCCGGTCTACGTACAGCAACCGCCGCCGGTGTACTACCAGCCGCAGCCGGTGTACGTAGAGCAACCGATCTACTACCGTCCGGCGCCGGTGTATTACGGGCCACCACGGGGCTATTACTACGGCCCGCCCCGCGGTCACTACGGTCGCTGGTAACCAGCCGCTGATGTGACACAAAAAAACAGCCTGTGATCCTCGATCACAGGCTGTTTTCATTCAGCACCTAAAATTCCTGTGGGACCGAGCCTGCTCGCGATAGCAGTGGATCAGCAGCAACGATGCCGACTGACACGCCTATTCGCGAGCAGGCTCGCTCCCACAAGTTCATTGCTGCTCAGGCATCAAACATGCTCACTGCTTTTCAGGCGCGCTTGGGGATGCTCGGCCGATGGATGGGATGGCTCGGCCACCACCGGAATCTCATTGCCATCGCAATCGTGCAGCTTGCCATCGCTGAAGTAATCGCCTTCGCGCAGCGCCGCCAGGTCCTGGTAGCGCAACACCCGCTCGGTGCCAGCGGCGAAGACTGATTGCTGGTCTGAGTTGCCAGCGGTGAAGTGGTTGAACGCCAGGTTCAGCACGATTGCCATGATCGCCGAGGAACTGATGCCCGAATGAAAAATCGTCGCGAACCAGCTCGGGAAATGATCGTAGAAGTTCGGCGCGGCAATGGGGATCATGCCGAAACCGATGGAAGTGGCGACGATGATCAGGTTGACGTTGTTGCGGTAATTGACCTTCGACAGGGTGCGGATGCCACTGGCGGCCACCGTGCCGAACAGCACGATACCCGCGCCGCCGAGCACTGACGTCGGGACCGCGGCAATCACCCGGCCCATGAACGGCAGCAGGCCAAGCACCACCAGAAATACCCCGCCGGTGGCGACCACGAAACGACTCTTGATCCCCGTCACCGCCACCAGCCCGACGTTCTGGGCAAAGGCACTCTGGGTGAAGGAGCCGAAGATCGGCGCGATCATGCTCGACAGCATGTCGGCGCGCAGGCCGTTGCCCAGGCGCCGGGAGTCGACCTTGGTGTCGATGATCTCGCCCACGGCCAGGATGTCGGCGGAGGTTTCCACCAGCGTCACCATGATCACGATGCACATCGACAGGATCGCGGCGATGTGGAAGGTCGGCATACCGAAGTGAAAGGGTGTCGGGAACCCGAACATGGGGCCCTGGCTGACCGAGGAGAAATCCGCCATGCCGAGGAACACGGCGATGAGCGTGCCGATGACCATGGCCAGAAGGATCGACAACCGGGAGATGGTCGCGCTGCCCAATTTGCTTAACAACAGCACCAACACCAGGGTGACTGCCGCCAGGCCGATGTTCGCCATGCTGCCGAAATCGGCGGCATGACTGTTACCACCCATGGCCCAGCGGGCGGCCACCGGCATCAGGGTCAAGCCGATAGTAGTGATCACAATGCCCGTGACCAAGGGCGGGAAAAACCGGGTGATCCGCGAAAAGACCGGGGTGATCAGCAATCCGATCAGGGACGCGGCGACTACCGCGCCAAGGATGGCCTGGAAGCCGCCCTCCCCGCCGGTGCCGACAATCGCCACCATGGTCGCAACGCCGGAAAACGAAACACCTTGGACCAACGGCAACTGGCAGCCGAAAAACGGCAGACCAAGGGTTTGCAACAACGTGGCCAGGCCGCCGGCGAACAATGACGCCGCAATCAGCAGACCGATGTCCGCCGCAGACAGCCCGGCCGCCTGGCCGATGATCAACGGCACGGCAACGATGCCACCGTACATGGTCAACACATGTTGCAGGCCGTAAGCCATATTCGCGCCGACGCCGAGGTTTTCGTCCTCGGGCCGCGGGAGTGAAACATGGGGCGTCTTCATGGTTCGGGGGTTCCCTGTTTTTTGTTATGCGCACACTGTATTCAAAACTCAGGACAAATGTCTATAGAGTTGTATACAACTTATTGCACAACATATCGTGAACAGAGACTTACGCTGGCGCCAACAAAGGTTCCACTGCCGGCCGCAGCAGCTCGCGTGGGGGCACGCGCAAGCCAAACTCGGTTTCCAGCAAGTCAATCAACGCATCCGCATCGGTGATTGTCCGTCGCTCGCTCTCCTGCCCCCTCCGATGCAATGCAAAACTGTTGCCATTGAGGGTCTTGCGCAGGCCGTCGCCGGTACGGGCCACCATCAACCGGCCCATGAACGGCGATTCAGGGTGGCTGCTGACATACCAATTGCCCACGATGTAGTCGATGTCCTCCTGGCGTTGCAGATCGAACAGGTACATCGGCCGCCACTCCCCAGCGACGTTGGCGCGCAGCAGGTAGCCGTCCGCCTGGCTTTCGATGCGATACGCCTCGTGGGGGGTGAACTGGCTGTCACGGCTGTCCAGCAGCAGCGGCGCAGTGGGCACCATGCCACCGAAGCCGACATCGGTGATGTAGCGTACGCCATCGAATGTCACCAGGCTGAGACGGTGGGTCCGGGCTGGCCAGGCGCCTTCGGGGGCATTCATCACCACCCGTCCGCTGATGCCCCGGGCGTCGAAACCCAGCTCCAGCAGCAGTGCCAGGAACAGTTGGTTGAGTTCATAACAGTAGCCGCCACGGCCCTGTTCGAAGACCTTTCGCTCCACGGATGCAAGGTCAATGGGCACCGGATGGCCCAGCAACGTCGAGAGGGTTTCAAAGGGAAACTCGGCGGTGTGGCGCCATTGGAGCTGGCGCAACGTATCGAGGGTGGGCGGTGGTGGTGCGTCGAAACCCAGGCGCCGCAGATAACGGGCCGTATCGCTCAGTCTGGAATCGCTCATGAGGTGTCCTTCCCTGATCCGGTGAAGCGCAACGAAGCACGCTGCTGTCGGGCAGGTATAAGGCATTCCTCTTGCAGAGACAATAATGGCCCGGCGTGCTGCCCTTATCGGCGCTTGCGCGACGCCAGCCGGATCCAGGTCGGTGCATGGTCGCTGGGATGGGGCTGGTTCCTGACCCAGGCGTCCACGCCCGCCTCGCTCAAGTAGGGTCTGGCCGCCGGATTGAGCAACAGGTGATCGATGCGCAGCCCGGAATTTTTCTGCCAGTGCTGGCGGAAGTAATCCCAGAACGTGTAGATGCGCTCGTCCGGATACAGGTGGCGCAGCGAATCGGTCCAGCCCTGGTCCAGCAAGCGCTGGTAGCACGCGCGGCTTTCAGGCTGCAACAGCGCATCCTTGAGCCACGAGCGCGGGTTATAGATGTCCATGTCTGTGGGCACTACGTTGTAGTCACCGGCCAGCACCACGGGATGATCGCTGGCCTGCAAGTCCTTGGCGTAATCGATCAAGCGCTCGAACCACTTAAGCTTGTAGTCAAACTTGGGCCCGGGCTGCGGATTGCCATTGGGCAAGTACAAGCACCCCACCAGCACGCCATGCACCGCGGCTTCCAGGTAGCGACTGTGGCTGTCGTCTTCGCCACCCGGCAAGCCGCGACGGCTCTCCAGCGGTTGCGCATCACGGGCCAGGATCGCGACGCCGTTCCACGACGCCTGCCCATGCCAGATCGCCCCATAACCCACCGACTCCAGCTCCGGCGCCGGGAAATCCTTGTCTGCCGCCTTGAGCTCCTGCAAACAGACAATGTCCGGCTGTTCGCGCTCCAGCCATTCCAGCAGATTCGGCAACCGGGCCCGGATGCCGTTGATATTGAAAGTGGCGATACGCAGGTTTTTCATGGGCCAGAACTCGAAAATGCCAGGACATTGGTTGTGACCGACAACCGGTCGCGGTGGTTGCAACGGCTGTTCAGGAACCGGTCTTCAGCAGCGGGCGACCGCTCTCCAGCAATTGCGCGAAGGCTTGTTTGTCGATGGGCCGGCTGAGGAAATAGCCCTGCACTTCGTGGCACTGGTCCGAGCCCAACGAACCGAGCTGCGCCAGGGTTTCCACGCCTTCGGCGGTGACAGTCAGGCCCATGGCCTTGCCCAGGTTGATGATCGCCTGGACCACAGCGCGATCGTTGCTGCTGTTGCTCATGGACGCAATGAAGCGCTTGTCGATCTTGATGCCGTCGAACGGGTAGGTGCGCAGGTACCCCAGGGACGAATAACCGGTGCCGAAGTCGTCCATGTTCAAGCGCACCCCCAGTTCCTTGAGGTCATTCATGACCTGGAGGGCACCGTCCACATCGTTGAGCATCACGTTCTCGGTGATCTCCAGTTCCAGGCGGCTGGCCGGTAACCGGGTTTCGATCAGAACCTTGCGTACATCGGCCACCACGTCGCTGCGCTCGAACTGCGCCGGGGAAAGATTGACCGAAACCATCAGGTCCCCAGGCCAGGTCAGCGCGGTTTCGCAGGCTTCGCGCAACACCCAATGGGACAGCGGGACGATCAGGTCGGTCTGCTCGGCCAAGGGGATAAAGGCGTCCGGGCCAAGCAGGCCCTGAGTCGGATGCTGCCAGCGCACCAGCGCCTCGACGGCGACGATCTCACTGCCATCGACGGTGTAGCGCGGCTGGAAATGCAGGACGAATTCATTGTTCTTCACCGCCTGGCGCAAGTCGCTTTCCAGTTGCCGACGATGTTGGATCTGATCGTTCATCTGCGAAGCGAAATAGCACCAGGTTTTCTTGCCCTCGGACTTGGCCTGGTACAAGGCAATGTCGGCGCACCGGATCAACTCGCCGGGGACATAACCCTGGCGCCGGCTCACCGCAATGCCGATGCTGGCGCCGATGTGCAGCGAGTGGGTTTCGTAATGGATCGGTTGCTGCAGGCTTTCGATCAACCGCCCGCAGAACCGGTCGATCTCCGTGGTGTTTTCCATGCCGTTGAGCACCACCACGAATTCGTCGCCGCCCAGGCGCGCCACCAGATCCTGCTCACGGGTGCTGTCGCGCAAACGCTGGGCCACTTCCAACAGCACCGCATCGCCCGCCGGATGACCGAGAGAATCATTGATCGGCTTGAAGTTATCCAGGTCTACCATCAGCAGGGTCAAGGGCGCGGAGTGCTCCTTGGCCAGCAACGCATCATCGAGGTGTCGCGCCAGTTTGTTGCGGTTCGGCAGGCCGGTCAGCGCATCGTGCAGCGACAAATGCTGGACCTGGGCATGGGCCGCCACTTCGTCGGTGATGTCGCTGGCGGTACCGCGATACCCCGCCACCACTGCCTTGTCGTAGATCGGCCGCGCCGACACCCGACAGAACCGCAACTGCCCGGAAGCATCACGGTAGGAACAACGCAGGTTGCCCGAACCCTGCTCCTCGGTCAGTTTGCCCAGCCAATGGACAATCGGCGTCGTGTCGCAATACAGCAGCTGCTCGATGTCCTGCCCCAGCCATTGTTGATTGGAAAACCCGGTGACAGCGTTGAAACGCCCCGACAGATAAGTGATGCGTCGCTCGCCGTCGATTTCCCAGATCCAGTCGGACGCTGCCTCGGCCACGGCGCGGAAACGCTCTTCGCTGGCCTCCAAGGCCTGGGTCGACATCTGCAGCCGATCGTAGCTGGCGTCCACGTGCCGAGCGGTGCGCAAGGCGTAGCGGAAAAAGTAAGCGATCAGCAGCGCCAGGATCAGCAGTGCGCCCCCCAGCGGCGGCAGCAGCGACCAGAGCAACTGGTGCCCCGGCTGCTGCAGATGGGACACCAGGCTATAACCGGTGCTGTCCAGCGGCACGGCGGGCCGGCCGGGCGCCAGCTCCGAGTCTTTCTTCAGGCTCAGGTCGGTAAGGCCATAGCTTGTGCCCAGCTTGCGCAACTTCACGGGCGTCAGTAGGTCGACGAACAGCAGGACCGAGGTGCCTTTGGCATCGACCCGAGGGCGCTCGTCATTGGGCAGGATGACGGACGCGGTGACGATGGCCGGCCAGCCCCTGAACAGGGTGTAGCTGATCACCGGCAACGTCAGGTCTGCCTGCGCCTGAAGCTTGTCCACCAGCGGCCGCAATGGGGTGTCGATGTAGCTCGCCGCATCGCCCTGGACGTTCTGTCCGAGCACCACGGCGTACTTGGTGCGCTCGCGGTCGATAACGAACACCCCCTCGTAACCGTCCTTGGTAAACAGGGTCTTGCCCATGTTCTGGTCGGCGTAGGCCCACTGCACATCGACTTCACCATTGAGGTGCTCGTAGGCCGTGGTCCAATAGGTGTAGCTGGCGATGTAGTTCTTCGAGGCGGTGATGCGATTCTCGAGGGCGCGCTCGGTATAGAAGAGCGTCTTGCGCGCATCCTCTTCGTCGAGCTTTTGCGCGATATTGAACAGCGCAGCCACCGCCACCAGCAGGCCCAGTAGAAACATGCCGCCGAACGCCGCCACCAGGCGGCGAGTGATCGGTGTGTGACGCGCAGTGGTTGAAGGGGTGTCGGCAACGGAGTCCATTCAGCCTGCTCCTATCCTGATATCTGAGCAGTTGACCGTGACAGGTTGTCGATGATTCCAACGAACTCAGCGATCGGAGCGCTGCAGCCCCTCGAGCCCGCTGTCCATCGACAATGCCGCCACCCGGTTGCGGCCATTATGCTTGGCCTGATACAGCGCGGCGTCGGCGCGCTGGATGAATACTTCGATGCTGTCCAGGCTGCTGGGAACGAAGGCGTAGCAACCCAGGCTCACGGTGACGTGGCCGGTCGGTGAGCCGGAATGGGTAATGTGCCTGTCGATGACCTTCTGGCGGATCTGCTCGGCCAGGACCATGGCCCCATGCAGGTCGGTATCGGGCAGCAGCACCGCGAACTCCTCGCCGCCGTAGCGCACCGCCAGGTCGGCCTTGCGATGGCAGCAATCCTTGAGCACTTTCGCCACCTCCGCCAGGCAGTGATCCCCGGCCACATGCCCATAGGTGTCGTTGTAGCGTTTGAAGCAGTCGATATCGAGCATGATCAGGCTCAGCGGACTGCGCTGGCGAGCACCTCGGCCAAATTCGACATCCAGGGCCCGTTCGAACAATCGCCGGTTCGCCAGCCCGGTCAGGCTGTCATGGGTGGCAATCAGCTCCAGCGCCTCCTGGGCCTTGCGCAAGTCTGCTTCGATCCGCTCGCTGTTGCGCACCTGGCGCGTAAAAACCCAGCCGAACAGACAAATACCCAAGACCACCAGGCCGACAATGAGGCTGGATTGGAAAGCCCGCTCATGCCAGCCTGCCAGGATCGCCTCCTCGGACATCGCAGCGGTAACCAACAGCGGATAGGCCTGCAAGTGCTGGTGTCCGTACAGCCTGACGACGCCATCGGCGGCGGAACGGATGATCGGGTCACCGGACATAGCGCCCGGCAAGTCGTGCCTGAAGAGACTCTCCTCGGCCAGCGGGCGGCCGATCCGCGCCTCATCGAAAGGCCGTCGGGCCAACAGCGTGCCGTCGGACAAGGCCAGCGCCATCTCGCCCTTATCGTCCAGGCTGAAGCTTTTGAAGAACTTGTCGAAATAGGACATTTTGATCCCGGCCATCAGCACGCCCTGGAAATTGCCGCGCTGATCGTTGACACGGCGGGACACCGGGATGATCCACTCGCCGTTCTGCCGACTGCGGATCGCCGGCCCGATGTGGGCCACCAGAGAAGCGTTCTGCTGATGAAAAGCAAAATACTCCCGATCCGCCACCCCCGGGCCCCTTTGCAATTGATCGAAGGACGTCACGACCCAATGACCGTTCTTGTCGAACAGGAACAAGCCGTGCAATTGCTCAAGTGATTGCACGCGCCGGGCGAAGGCCTGGTGCAAGCGTGGCCGGGAAGCCGGAGCGAAACCGTCGAGCTGGATCCAGTCGGCCTGACCGGCCAGGACCAGGTCAGCCTGGAGGAAGGTGTCCTGGGCCTGCTGCGCCATGGCCCGGGTCAGGTTGCCCGAGGCGATGCGGGCCGACTCCAGGTCGTGACGCCGGGATTGTTCCAATTGCAGATAAAGCAAACCGCACAGGCACAGGCAGACCGCCGCGATAAACGTCACCGCTGCCTTGAGCAAGGGGAGGCGTTTCAGGGCACCGCCGGGGGGATGGAGCGGATCATGAATGGGGATAGGCAAGCGAGTTCCTGAGGAGGCAAAAAACATGAGCGAATTCGCTCAAAGCCGCCAATATCCGAGAGCTTAGCCTACCGTTTGAAGAGCGGCAATTTGCCCGTTTCCCGTAGCCGATAAGAGGCAAAGTGGATCCAAAAAAACTCCATTATTTTGATTAACCCCCACTTCAAGAACGCCGAAAAAACCGTGGCGAGGGAGCTTGCTCCCGCTGGGGTGCGAAGCAGCCCCCAAGTTTCTTGGCAAGAGGGCGCCTGCTGCGCAGTCGAGCGGGAGCAAGCTCCCTCGCCACGGGTGATACATGTTCAGATTCGATGAAACGCTGCGTTTTTGGCGCTGGCGTGCGGCGTGGGGGTGCACCTGCTGCGCCAGAAGGCGGCAATAAAATTGAACACCCCTCCCCGCGCATTACCTAACCAGGTTCATGGTCCTGCCTCCCTACGCAGCAACGGCCAGGGCCGAACCCGAATGGCAATGACGCAGCCGGGCGGATACGGGACCGTCGTTCGCAGTGTCGTTGCCTGACGCAGGTAACGATCAATGGACTCAAGCACCCTCGAATTTTTTACTGAAACCCAATTGCTCGGCATTTCCATCGCCAACTGGCTGCTGGCGCTCGGCGTGATGGTGGTGAGTTTTACCGTCGCCAGGGCCGGCATCGGCTTGCTGCTGCGCAACGTGCAAGCCCGGGCACAGAAGCCCAACGCCCACGTCAGCCACATCGCCGTCGAAGTGTTGTCCAGCACCAGCAACACGCTATTGCTGCTGGCCTCGATCCTGATCGGCGTCGGCGTACTCGACCTGCCAGAACGCTGGCTGGCCCGGGTCAGCAGCCTGTGGTTCGTGGTCGCGGCCCTGCAAGTGGGACTGTGGGCCAACCGGGCCATCGTCCTGGTGCTGCTGCACTACTTCGCCCGCCACAGCCACAGTGAAATCCACCAGAAAAGTGCGCTGGCCACGCTGAGCCTGTGGGGCGCGAAAGTGTTCCTCTGGGCGGTCGTGCTGTTGGCGATGCTCTCCAACCTGGGCGTGAACATCACGGCGTTCATCGCCAGCCTTGGGGTCGGCGGCATCGCGGTGGCACTGGCCGTGCAAAACATCCTCGGGGACCTGTTCGCGTCGCTGTCCATTGCCGTGGACAAACCGTTCGAAGTCGGCGACTTCATCGTCGTCGGCAGCCTGGCCGGTACGGTGGAACACGTCGGCCTCAAGACCACCCGGATCCGCAGCCTGGGCGGCGAACAGATCGTGATGGCCAACGCGGTGATGATCAGCACCACCATCCAGAACTACAAACGGCTCCAGGAACGACGCGTGGTCTTTGAATTCGCCCTGCCCCAGGACTGCACCACCGACCAGCTCAAGCAAGTGCCGGTCATCGTCGAACGCACCATCAAGGCCCAGGAAAAGACCCGCTTCGACCGCTCGCATTTTCGCGGTTTTGGCGAAAGTGCCTTGGAATTCGAAACCGTGTACATCGTGCTCGACCCCAGCTACAACGTCTACATGGACATCCAGCAGGCCATCAACCTGGGCATGATGGAAGAGTTCGCCAGGATCGGCGTGCGCTTCGCCATCCCTGCACGCACTGTGCATGTGGCTTCGTTGCCGGAGGTGACTGAGCAGCCTTCCAGCGAAACCGACCGCCAGACCTCGCCGCAGGCCAGGGCTGAATATCGGGCCCAACACTGACTTGCACTGAGCATGTGCTAGAGGATTCGGTTACAACTCATCGGGTGCGCTTAGGGACGTGGTCCAATAGGATTGCTCAACAGTAAGCCACTGGCGTACATTAGCGATGATTTTTATTGAAACCCCGATCTTTACTCGTCGGGTCAAAGAACTGATGGATGACGAAGATTTTGCAGCTTTTCAAAGAGTACTGGTTCGTGATCCTGCAGCTGGCGATGTGATAGAGGCCAGTGGAGGCATCCGCAAGATCCGTGTCGCAGCCAAAGGCCACGGTAAACGGGGCGGAGCGAGGGTCATTTATTATCACTTCGCTTCAGTTTCGCGGATCGCATTATTGATGATCTACCCAAAAAACGATCAGCAAGATTTAACCATCGATCAACGCAAAGCGCTGAAAACGATAGTTGAGAAATGGAGATAACCATGAGCAAATTTTTTGATGAGCTGATGGAAAGCGTGCAACAGATGGATGAAATCGTCCGCGGGGAGCGTCAGCCTTCTCGAGAATTCATCGTCGATGCATTGCAAGTCAAAGAAATACGCAAGGCCACCGGACTGACCCAGGCCAAGTTCGCGGCGTTGATTGACGTCCAACTGGGCACACTTCGCAACTGGGAACAAGGACGACGTGAGCCAACCGGCCCCGCCAAAGCTTTGCTGCGGGCGATTCATAACGATCCCGAACATGTAATCAACGCCTTGGCTGTTTAATAAAACAAAACCAGAACATCCCTCAACCCGTGCTTCGCTGACGACCACCTGACCCAGCGCAAACGAATAGCCCACCCCTTCAGCTAAGCTCAACCCAATCATCAAGAAAGGGAACATCGACATGAGCAAGGCAGACGCGCTGGCGGCCAAGTTGAGGCTTGCCCAGCGAACCCCGGCGGACACCGATCATTGTGCCGACCTGGCGATCGAGCATTGGCCCGCCCAGGTCTACGAACTGTATCGCCAGATCGAGACCTGGCTGGCGCCGGTGTGCGAGGCCGGCCTGGACATCCGGCACAACCCTACCCATGTCTTCGAAAGCCACTCCAGCGGCTCGACGTATAACTACGCCATCGACCAGTTGGTTATCGAAGGCAACCATAGGCGCATCGAACTCGATCCGATTGCCCGCTTCTCCTCCCAGGGGGAAGGCTGCATCGAAATCCATATGAAGGGGCAACAGCGCTGCATGGTGCGCACGATTGGCGCGCATGGTGAATCGCTGTGGCATCTACAGGCGCTGCGCTCGACCGGTCTGCCGCAACCCGAGCCCTTGGCGCTGGACGAAGAGGCGCTGCTCTCACTGGTGGAAGAAGGCCTGGGGCTTTAATGCAAATGGGCGACCGCAAGGCCGCCCATCTTTTGTACCGGATAGAACCGATCAGCCGATGATAGGAGTGGTTGGCGTTATGACGAGGTCAGATGCGCCGTCAATCAATGGCGATATCGACTGCACCGCATTTCCCGCGACAAGCTTGCTCAGGGCGTTGTCGATCTCGTCTGCCGCCCCCTGCGCGTAGTGGGCGTTTGTCCAGATCCAGTAGCGGTCAGACATCAGTCCACCCACCGCTTGTGCACACAGCTCCTCGCTGCTGAGCCCCATTTTTCCCGCAGCAGCAATCACGGCCATGAGGGCTTGCTCTAATTGGGAAACTCGCTCGGTAGTCACAACACGCCAACTTGGTGGGTAAACAGATTCAAAGCATACCAAGGTATCAATGTGCCACCAACCGCAGGCGCTCAACGGTCGTGCTTTAGACTTGCCGCCTAGTTCGTTGGGGCTACCAGTCGGCGATCAAAGCCAGGCGACCCGTTAAGGTCGCCTGCTTCCCTTAGGACTTCAGAAGCTGCGCCTGCAACCGTCGTCCTATCACATCCAACAAATCACAACCGTCGCGCAAAGGAATTACAAGAAGCTGCGCGAAGTCATGGAGCACCACGGCGTCAGAGCTGATGTCTGAACGCATCGCCAGGTTTTCCAGGAATTGGGTGACGGCGGCGATACGATAGGCGGCTGTGTCGTGCAGGACGTCCAAAGGGGCTTCTGTGTCGATCAGCAGTGCGTGGAAATTGTTTTCGATACCGGTGATGGGCATGTAGCGGGGCATAGGAAGTACTCCTGCGGGTATGTGGGCCTGGGTTAATTAGGGCTTCCACCACCCTGTCGCTGAATTTGCAGCGACGGAGGGAATGTAGCGTGAGGGATAATCGCTGAATAGTCGGCCCGGAGCGACGAAGGCTGTGTGAAATTTCCGATGGGTGTGGGCGGCGATGGCCCAGCAGCGCAACTGATAACTCGCGACTAATTTCGAAACGAATTAAAAATTTCATTTCTTAGCAAAATCAGAAAATTCACCGTACGGTTTGGCGCAGCTATCAGGACTGCGGCCGACAAAATGGCTTTTTGTGGCGAGGGGATTTATCCCCGTTGGGGCGCGCAGCGGCCCCTGAATTCGACACGTCATTCTGCCGCCTCAGGACTGCTGCGCAGCCCAACGAGGATAAATCCCCTCGCCACAATTCCGTTTGCTGACCGAGACTGCCTGGAAGGATGACCCGTGAAAGAAGAGTACGATTTCAGCACAGCCAAGCGTGGCCCCGTTGCGAGCAGCAAAGGCAAGACTCGCGTCACCATCATGCTCGATGACGACGTGGTAGAAGCTGCGCGGGAGCGCGCCCAAAACGCTGCCACTGGATATCAAACCGTCATCAACGACCTGCTGCGTCAGGCCCTGATATCCGAGACAGCTACATAAGATGGTCGATGCACCAACCCCCCCGCAAAGCCAAGGCAGCACCATAATTCAAGAAGCGCCCATGATCAGGGAGCGAGGCAATTGTTCGTCAGCGCCTCGCCCCCACCACACCCGCCGCAATCCGCTTACCCACCTTCTCCCCCACCTCCAACGCCTGCCCATCGCGCTGCTTACCCTGTCGCGCCTGCCCCACCAACCTGGGAATCAGGTCCCCCTCCGGCAGGTGCTGCCAGAACCGCCCCGGCATGTGCTGGCGCAGCGCCTGCGGGTTGAGCCGCGCCGGGTTGAAGATGTGTTTGTAATAGGTGCGCCATAGCTCGGCGCCGGGGTCTTCGGCGTGGCGTGCCCATTGCCGCCACTGTTCAGGGCATTGGCGTTGATAGTCCAGCGATTGACCATCGAACCGAATGCCGTCGCGAGGCGTTGCGATCAGCCAGCGTTGTTTGCCCAATCGCTCGGCAAAATGGCCGCTCGCGCTTTCAAGGATGTCATGGGCCGGTTCGTGAAAGGACACCAGGTTTAGTTCCAGGTGTTCGGCGACTTCCGGGGGCAACGGAATGAAACGCACGAAGGCGTGCAGGTGATGGGCCTCGCGACTGACTTGCTTGATGCGACGCTGCAGCTCACTGCCCAGGCGGTCGCCAGCGAGCATGGCGGTACGGTCGCCATGAGCAACGCGCCAGAGTACTTCGTACAGCAGGTTCCAGCGCTGCTCGCCCTGATAGCGACCGGCCTGTTCGAGTTGCGCCAGCAACGTTGCCGGGACTCGCGTGCGAAACGGCCCCGGGCCTTGAGGCAATGGCGTCGGCACCGCCAGCAGGTCGGCCATGGGGCCTTGGCCCCAGGTCACATCACTGGGGTCGATTCCATGCCCCAGCAGCGTCCGCGCCTGGCCGCGCCAGGTGGGGAAATGGTCGTCGCAATCCAGCGCAATCATCCCCACAACCCCATCTGCTGGGGCCGCTGGGGTTCGCGCAACCGCGCCCGGAGCAGGCCGCTGCGTATCTGGGCCTCGGCGGGTCGATAGTCACTGGTCACAATGAACGGCCGGGCCTTTTCCAGTACGCAACGCAGCTGCACCAGATCGTCATAGCGGACCCGCCGCTCCCTGCGCAAGGCCACCAAGCGCTGCACGCTGCGCAGGCCGATCCCCGGAATCCGCGCCAACAACGCAGGCTCGGCGCGATTGACGTCCAGCGGGAACACGTCACGATTGGCCAGCGCCCAGGCCAGCTTGGGATCGATGTCCAGGTCCAGGTTGCCGGTTCCCTTCAGCAGCTCACCCGCTTTATAGCCGTAGCCGCGCATGAGGAAATCAGCCTGATACAAACGGTGTTCACGCAACAATGGAGGCGCCGCCAGGGGCACGCTGGCGGGGCTGTCCGGAATGGGGCTGAATGCCGAGTAGTAGACCCGCCGCAGGCCATAACCCTGGTAGAGCGACTCGGCGTTGCTCAGGATGGCGTGGTCGTCGGTGGTATCAGCCCCGACGATCACCTGGGTGCTCTGCCCCGCCGGCGCGAATCGAGGCGCCCGAGGCTCGCCGGCGATGGCCTGTTGACCCAAGTGGATGGTGCCCATTGCCTGGCGGATCGTCGTCAACTGCTTTTCCGGCGCAAGGCGCTTGAGACTGGCCTCGGAAGACAATTCGATATTCACACTCAGGCGATCAGCCAGCCGCCCCGCCTCCTCGATCAGTAGCGGTTCCGCATCGGGAATGGTCTTGAGATGGATATAACCGCGGAACTGGTGTTCTTCGCGCAGCAAACGCGCCACCCGCACCAGTTGCTCCATGGTGTAATCGGCTGAACGAATGATGCCAGAGCTCAGGAACAGGCCACTGATGCAGTTGCGGCGATAGAAATCCAAGGTCAGTCGTACCACTTCCTCCGGCGTGAAGCGTGCCCTCGGCACGTTGCTCGAACGCCGGTTGACGCAATACTGGCAGTCGTACAGACAGAAGTTGGTCAGCAACACCTTGAGCAACGAGACACAGCGCCCATCGGGCGTGTAGCTGTGGCAGATGCCCATGCCATCCGTAGCACCGAGCCCGTCGCGCCCCCGGGAACTGCGCTTGGGCGCGCCACTGCTGGCGCAGGAAGCGTCATACTTGGCGGCGTCGGCCAGAATGCCGAGCTTGGCGATAAGCTGCATGAAAGCGGATCCTTATACTGTATATGCACACAGTGTTTTGCGCCGCCGCGCGATGCAAGCGCCATTGGTCAATTCAGCGTACGGACCGATTGGGTCAGATGGGCTATAATCCGCCCAATCACGCGATTTGAGGTCAGCCCCATGGGCACTATCAGCCTTGAAACCAAAAAGGCCTACGCGGCCAGGACCCGTCGATCCAATTATGCGGCCAGCCTGCGCCTGGAAGGCTTCAAGGTCACCTTTGCCGACGGCGAACGCAAACTGCCGACCCGTGAAGAAGTCCTGAAGACCTTCACCCAGTCCAGAACCTGATGCCCGACAAATATGGAATCGGCGAAGACGCCTATTGCTATCCCCGCTCCACAGTCCTTCGCAACAAACTCGATATCCGCGACGAACTCACTCTAAGCGAAGCCGAACAGCAACTGTCGGCCATCGCCGCAGACAACGTCGAATTCAATCCGCCGCCATTCAGCCTGACTTACCTGCAAGACATCCATCGGCAATTGTTTTCGGACTTGTATGAATGGGCCGGAGAATTACGGACCGTTGGGATGGCCAAACAAGACACGCGTTTCTGCCAACCTCAATACATGGAGACAGAGTCGACTAAGATCTTCGCAAACATGGCGGCGGCCAACTGGTTCGAGGGGATGAGCCGGGCCGAGCTGATAGTTGCCGTTTCCGAGGCCTATTCCGATATCAACGTCGTGCACCCCTTCCGCGAAGGCAACGGTCGCGCCCAGCGCATCTTGTTTGAACACCTGATCATGAATGCGGGTTTCGAAATCAGCTGGTGGGGTATCGAGAAAGACGAATGGATCTTCGCAAACATCGCTGCTTACAACTGCGCGCTCGGGCCGATGGAACAGGTATTCGAAAAGTGCATCGGTGACGAAATCCAGAAAACCCATCAATCAACTGAATGAAAGTACTGGAAAGTGGTACCGAGCCCCGTTGCCATGTGAGGATCTGAGCAGCCCAGTGCATTTTGACGGATCGACTTGTATCATTGCGCTCTCTAAACCAAACACCGGGCAAACTGCCAAAGAAAAGGAATTCATGCTTAGCAATAATCTTACTTACCGGGCAGACATCGATGGGCTGCGTGCCGTAGCCGTGAGTCTTGTATTACTGTTCCATTTCGGCTTGGGGGTGCCAGGTGGATTCATCGGCGTGGATATATTTTTTGTTATCTCCGGTTTTTTGATAACCGAAGTCATTCGAACCGCAATCCAACGAAAGACATTTTCCTTTTTGGATTTCTACAGCCGCAGGCTGCGTCGATTGCACCCAGCCTTGATCGCTACGGTCGCTCTATGCCTAATGGCTGGGTTCTTTTTAATGGATCCTGCCTCACTGATCGAAACCAGTCGTTCATCTATTCCTTCATTACTATCGATTTCAAACATCTACTTTTGGCAGCACCAGGGGTATTTTGACGCTGCGGCAAATACACAACCCCTGCTACATACCTGGTCCCTCGCCACAGAGTGGCAATTTTATGCAATTTGGCCAGCAATTATTTGGTGCACTTTAAAACTAAAAACAAAAACGACAATTATAATCCTAGCCTCCTTGACTGTAGCTTCGGTCCTCGCCTCACAAGCGATGCTGTCATTCAATTCATCCGCAGCTTATTTCATGATGCCTTTCCGCTTATTTGAAATCTCACTGGGTGGTCTATTAGTTTTCTTCTACCATAACCGGCTCCACTCGAAATTCGAGTCTGGAATTTTCATATTCGGACTTGGCCTGATTCTCAGCTCAGCCTTCATGCTTGACCCACTTTCCCCTTTCCCAGGCTATAGCGCTTTAATACCGTGCATAGGCACTGTCGCTTGCATCTATGGGGGGCAGTCAAAAATCTCCAACTTTCTCATGACATCAAGACCTGTCACTTACCTGGGCCAGATTTCATATTCTGTTTATCTAGTACACTGGCCACTTTTGGTATTTTACAAATATTATGTATTCCGAGACATCAATACAAATGAAAAGATTATCTTGATGCTCCTATCGATGGGGATTGGAGCGTTGTTTTACCACTTCTTAGAACGCATATTCATAGGAAAGCCACGATACTCCACGCGTACCATGCACGGAACGATTGCAGCGTCAGCCATAGCTACTTATGCGTTCGCCCTGGCAATAATAAACTTCGATGGCATGCCCCAACGCCTTGATGCAAGTCACTTTGCATACGCCAAAGATCCGAAAAACTTCCATATCAATAATTATGGTGGGACGGGTTATCCGCTTTCCCCCACCCTTGGGGATGCAAACGGCGAAATAATTGCCATCATGGCAGGAGATAGTTTTGCTCATCAATATGCGAGCGGGATTGACAAAGAATTAAAAAACACCGGAAGATCCATATCTGCCATATTCATGCATGGCTGCATACTTTCCAAGGAATACACTCGCCTACTGGACGGAGTACCGCGAAAAGATTGCCTCGACACCTACTCCAAAACCCTGAAACTCCTAAACGGCAATACGCTGCCGTTTATTTTCATAGAAGCTTGGCCAGTTTATGCCCTTCTGGTTGCCGACCAAACCGGGAAAAACGCCGTTACTGCCGAGAAAGATTATGCCTCTGTTATAGAGGATATGCTTACCAGAACCAGAATCGATATAGGTGATCGAGACTTCATCCTGATCGGAAGCCAGCCTATCCAACCAGGAACACCGCCAACTATAGCTTGCCTTCTTCGGCCCACGTACCTGCCGCAAGGGTGCAAGAAGCTCCTCCAATTCGAGATTGAGCGCTCATCGGCGTATAAAATAAATCAAGTACTTAAGTCCTTTGCCGAAACTCATGAACGCACCTTTTACATCGACCCTCTGGATACCTTCTGCGTGAAGGGGATTTGCGATACGGTTATCGATGGAAAAATCCTGTACTCCGACAGCGCCCATCTCTCCATCGAAGGTTCTTCAATGGCGGCTAAAAACATTCTGAATGCCATCAGCATTAAAACCGGATTGCGTACCACCAACGCACTTTGAGGTCCCCGGGGCTATGACCTTGGGACTGTAAGAGCCGCCATGAACAATAGGCCAGTTGCTAAACCAGCACCGATATGAGCTCATTGCCACTCAAACGGGACGTCCTGTTCATTCGGGTCACCCTACCGTATCTACCGCCAGGCCTGGCCTGTAAGCCGACACTTTTGCCGCTCAGGGAAAGGCCGACGGTTCGGCATTCCTGATAAACTGTGTTCCCGTTCGATTGATCCTATCTGCTAGTGCCAATGAATCTCGAAAAACCAGAAGCGTCCGTAAACACTAGCTCCGAACCGTCCCGACGGTTTAGCGTGGCCCCGATGATGGATTGGAACGACTGATCCCACAGGCCCCACAGAACGGGCGCTACAGCGCCTCCGCCACCCATCAGTACCACTTTCGTACCAGCGCTACTGCCACGCACTGACGCCTTTCCCTTTTTTTGCTGGCTTTCGCGATTCCGAGAGTTTGCCACTGCTATGCTTGATTTCTTTCAAACCGTTTCGCATACCATGGCAATCGAGTACTCAATGACGGACGTGCTGGTGTCTAAGAAGAAGCTAGCTGCGATTCAGTTCGTAGGTCTACTCGTAAGCGACCCTTTTTCACTGTCGGACTGCCCTACGTTCAGGGTAAAGAATAGAATCGTTGAGATTGACATACAAAAAACGACAAAGAAGGTCTTAGCGGCCTAACCATAATTCTATGTTTTTAAAGAAATGGATAATTCATGGCAAACAAAAAAATATTGACCATTGGACTCTCATTGGCGGATGACGAAACTGAATTTTGTGATTTTGACTCTGACATTTCACTTTTGGACTGGGACATAATCCTTTTCAAACCAGACATCAGCGACTACATCTATAAGCGTGAGAGCACCTTCGAAGGAAAACCGTGCTTATCGGACGATCAATCATTCAAATTAAAATCCCAATCTGAGCATTGGCGAAAAGAAATAAAAGCAGCCATTGAACACGGGAAATTAGTATTAGTATTTCTAAGTGATCTGACGCCAGTGAGTATTGCAACAGGAGAAAAGAGGTACTCAGGGACTGGCAGAAATCAAAAAACCACAAGAATCGTGACAAGCTACGACAACTATCAGTCAATACCACTAGCCCTAAAAGCAAGAACGTCAAAGGGAAAAGAAATAAAACCTTCTGAAAAAAACTTTGAATGTATTTCTTCCTATTGGCAAGAGTTCTCAAAAGTCTCTTCATACAAGATCATTATTGAAGGGGAACTGACGCCGTGCCTGCTAACCCGACATGGGGACAAGGTGGTAGGAACTATTAACAGGTCAAAAAACTCTAATGGCGCGTTGCTATGCCTCCCTGACATTGATTTCTACCCTGAGTCTTTTATAGTTGGTGACGAAGACGAAGAAAATGAAGGAGAGTGGACAGAAGAAGCAAAGCAGTTTGCATCTAGGATGATAAAATCAATTATTTCAATAGAAAAATCCCTAAGCTCTTCCGCCGAATCAACTCCTGAGCCGGACTGGGCAAGAGATGTAAAATACAAATTAAACCAAGAAAAATTAGCATCTCAGAAGCTTCTAAAAATCGAAAAAAACCTTGAAACTATTCAAGCTCAAAAAGAAGCTATAATCGACGAGGTAAAAGACTTAGGAAGACTTAGAAATCTTTTATTCGAAAAAGGCAAGCCATTAGAATTTGCGATTTTAGACGCCCTAAAAATAATCGGCTTCGAAGTGTCACAATTTGATAACGGCGAATCTGAATTCGATGCCGTTTTTGAATCAAAGGAAGGCAGACTAATTGGCGAGGCCGAAGGTAAAGACAACAAACCAATAAATATTGATAAGCTACGGCAGCTCGCGATGAACATACATGAAGATCTTGAGCGAGATGAAGTTAATGACCCAGCCAAGCCTGTATTATTTGGCAACCCATATAGATTGCAGCCTATTAATACGAGGCCAGAACCATTCACAACAAAATGCATTTCTGCTGCAACTACAAGCTCAACAGCTCTCGTATTCACGCCTGACCTTTTCCTTATTGCTAAGTACTTGAAAGACAAGCGCGACACAAGATATGCAACAAAATGCCGAAAAGCCATATTAACTTCTATCGGCCAAGTTAAATTCCCTGCTGTGCCAAATGAGGAATATTCAGAAAGCGAACAACCCAAGAGTGATAACACATAGCGCAATATCTCGTGGGGGCAAACCCAACCAACACAGAGTGGAGTTCGGTAAGCTCCCCTCCTATACCTTGCCGGTCGAAAAATGCATCGTGGCTACGGACCGGCACTTTCTTCACAACGGCTTCACGTAGCCCTTGCTTTTCCTAATATAAGAATTTGACATGACCGAGCACTTGGCGATCGCCGTGCTCTTACACCTGTCGCGCCAACCCGACATTATCAACAAATGCCAAATCTGAGATTGCATGCATGAGCGTGCGAGCAGGTGGAAGCGACAGAATGACGGTTGCATATAGCTGAAAGGGTCTGCCAGCCTACGCACCTGAGAATTTTCATGTTGACACCTGGGAAAGAGGTTAGGAGGGTTAGTTTTTTGCTGAGTGCCCTGAAAGCCTTGTTTATTAGGGCTTTTCGAAGGGTTGGCAAGGTTAGCTTTTGGTTAGGCCGGGTTATTTCCTAACCTTTATTAGTGTTAAATATTCATTATATTAATTCCTTTAAAAACAGCTAGTTACGAAAATCTAACCTTTAACCTAACCCAACCTAACCCATCAAAGTTAGGTCTCAACCCCAACAAATCCGGGCCTTCCTAGCCCAAAGCCCCCCCTTCAAAAAAACTAACCTTTTTCCCGAGCCACCTACTAAATTCAGCCGTTCGTGCGTGCTTATAAGCGTTGCGTAGAACGTCCACCCTCGCAGGGTTCCGCAGGTTTCTGCTCCCTTCAGAACGCCAAGCAAGCGGCCAGCCTGAGCCGCCGAGAGTGATCTGCAGGTGCGCAGAAAAATTACCCATTTAGCCCGCAGGCGAGGTGGGGGGACGACGGCGCGCGCCAGGTGTGAAGCACGCCACAGCCCCGAAAAAAGCACCATTTCGGGGCGCTCACGGGATCGAAAGAAACTGCCTCGGCGGCCGGCGGGCGGACCGCTTGGCCGTGTTCGGGGTGATGTTGGCCCCGACGAACCTTGACCATCGAAAGGGCCCCCTGATCGATGATGGGTGCGCTACGCTGGCCGTTCATTCGCAAGCCATCAGGAGTGTGTCTATGAGCTATGCCCATATCGGTGAAATCAAGGAAGTGTCTGACGTGATCGAAGCCAATCGGTTGATCGAGGCGGGGGGTGAACTGCTGGCCATCGTGCCAGGTTGGACCAGCGACAAAACGCCGTGCACGCTGTTTTACCTCGGTCAGCCGAAGGTAAAGAAACAACCGCCCAGCCAGTTACCCGAAGGCGGCGGCTTTCAGCGCAGCGTGGCTCCGCCGCCGCGTTCCTGATAATGAACCGAACTGAAAGGAACCCGCTGATATCGGTGGTGTGGCTACAATGAGCCATCATCACAACGCAAGGAACTGACGCTATGGCAGTGCAACAAGGAATAGACGCTTTGATTGAAGAACTGGCCCGCTGCGGAAAAGGCTCATCAGGTCATGTGGCTGTTCTCCAGGGGCTTGGCGAGGTCGGGGGGGCTCAAGTGGTCGACGTGCTAATCAAGGAAATGGGTGCCTGCGGACGCGGTAGCGCCGGTCATGTGGCCGCTGCCATCGCGCTGGGTCGTGCCAGTCGGAATCAGTAGCAGTTCGAATAACGCCGTTTATGTTCAACAGGCCCCCACACCCGAGCGGTGACTGGGGGCCTTTTTTTTGCCCCAAGGCGACCAGAACCCCCTACACTGGTCTACCACAACCCAAGGGCCTGGTTTTACGCAACCGGGGCCCCTCACTCGCAAAAGGAATCGACGGTGTACGAACCCTTGACCGACCCGGCCGCCAAAGCCGCCGCCAATCAGTATTTTGATGACCTGATCGCCCTGGTGGATCCTGCCGGCGGGTTGCCGCATTTACGGCCCGTGGTCGAGGACCTGCGGTATGAAGCCCTTCATCACGCCGGCATGCTGCGCACGCAAAATCAGTTGCGCGGCTTTCTGTGGGGGCTGATGGCGGCCGGCGCCGTGACGCCCGAGCAGGCGCGCGACCTGAGCCAGCGCCTGGACCGTGGCCGCGATGCCGGGTGGTTGTGATGGGCGCCCAGGAGCGTAACGCGGCCCGCTACCGGCTCGACGGTGGCCTCAAGGAATGGCAAGCGCCCTGGGTGCTGCATGGGCCACTGCTGCGCTGCCATGAGTGCGCAGCGGTCCAGGCAGCGACCAAGGCCGGCGAGCCGTTTAAACACGGCCTCGGGTGTGTCCGGGCCAGCGACTTTGCCCAATATCCGTGGCACGACCTGGCCGCGCTGCTGCGTGACCTGCCGGCGGTGCCAGCATGAGCGGCGCAGATCGGCTGGCCGGCCTCCTCTTGCCGCCCAAGGTGCGCAAGTGCGTGGACCAGCACCTGGCCGGCATCGAGCGCGCCCAGGCCGCTGACGAGGTGCACCGCTGGCTCGACCGCGCGCAAAGCCTGATCGAAGGCCTGGAGGCCGCCGGCGCGCTGAATGCGAGCACCATTGAAGCGCTCTACATCCATTTCGATGACGTCGCCTTGGCGCGCCTGGCGGAGCTGGGGCAATGATTGGCGAGGCGATTCACGACGACACCCTGAAGGCCCTGGTCAGCCAGCACGCGGTGCGCGAGGTGGTGGTGGGCCGGCTCCAGGGCGATGACACGCAATGGACCCTCTCGGTGCGCCTGGGCGGCCCCACGGCGAGGCTGATCCCGGTGCGCTCGCGGCGCGCGCCGCTGCGGATCTGGAAGAGCCTGAAGGCCGTGGGCAAGTTTGCCGACGCGGTGGGGTTGCGTGGCTTTACCGTCGAGCTGTGACGGGGCACGCGCATAAACGCCGGACACAAAAAAACCGCCGTTGGAGTGGCGGTTCTTTTGTGTCAACCGAATTGGAGGTTCGGTTGGCGGTTCGCTGAAAACGTCTACGGAATTGATCATATTTGGGTATTCGGCTTTGCGCAACGGTTTACGCTATACCGTAAATTCGTAAGGCAACTGTTCATCGAAATTCATGCCGAATCATCCGACATTTATTCGCTTAATCCGCCATAAGGCGACAAGAAGAACCACAAGCAAATACAAGCGATCCCCTTGAAAACAAGCGTGTTTGTCGCCAATCAAGCGGTAAACGTGAAAAATCTAGAACGTCACAACGGCGCGCCGTCAAGCGTTTCTGTCGATTTGAAAAATAAACTTCAAAAAAGCGCGAAAGGGCTTTTTCCTGTCCTAGTTTTTGGAGTATCAAGTAACCCAAGGGGCACGATGCTGTGCCTTGGGTCCTTCACCACGCCTGGAAACGTGCCGGAATAGGAAGGCCGATGAATACCTGGCTCGCTGAAAACGTCTACAAACCTTTCAGCAACCCGCTGTTCTGTCCGGTAAGGGCGGCGGGTGTCAGGCTTCTTTTGAGGAAGCCGCTTATGCGCCTTTTGATCAAATGGATTCGCCGTGCTTTACGGGCGTTCGGCGCCGTGCTGAGAGTGATTCAGCTCAGCCATACCTATGCCTGGCTACGCGACCGGCTGGACGATCTCGACCGGCTGAACTGATGTAGGCCCCGCTTCGGCGGGGTTTTTTACGCCCTGTCCGCCGGCAGCCAGGACCAACTAGTTGCGCGAGGGTTTTAAACCTCCCCACCGACTTCATAAGGCTTGAAGCGCAAGACCTCCTCCTCTAGCCAGTGATTCAGTTGCGTCATCCGCGTCTGAATGGGCTCCAGTTCGTTGGCCGCGTAGATCTGCGTCGCCTCCCTGATCGATCCAAACCCACCCGCATTCTGCGGCACAATCCCCATCAACTGCGGCGGAATTCGCAAACTCGCCAACACGTCATCCCGCGTCTGATTCTTGATCGAGTTGAATTCATCCTTCGCCGCCACTTCACTGACCGGTATCAGCTGAATCCCGTCCTTCTTGCCCGTGGGCGAATAGACAAAAAGATTCCGAAAATTCCCCGGCCCCTTCGACTCCTTCAGCGCTTTACGCAAAGCGTCGATATCCGCCTCAGTCTGCGCCGCATCGGTCATGTACAGGATAAATCCAGCATGACTACCGTTCTCGTAATACTTGCGCCGGAACAACGTCGCCGACTCGTTCAACAGCGCCGATTGCAAAGCACTGATCCACTCCGGCAGCCCATAAATCTCTTGGTGCAAATCCGCTTCGCGCAGATGAAAGACGCTGTCCGGATCAAACGCGTGCTCGTTTTTCCAGCCCTGCACCTGGTAAAACTGCCCCTCCGGCCCAACCCGCATGTACTTCGCCAGCGACGGCACCAGTTGCCGAGTGTTGCCCAGCACCGAACGGCGTTTCTCCAGATAGCCGTTGCCCAGGCACAGGAAGTCCAAGGCGAACTGTTCAAAAGCCGCCCGGGAAAACATCGGATGCGGGATAAAGGTCTTGCTCAACAGGTTGCGCTTGAACATCAACCCAGAGTGCAGATGCACGCTCGCTCCCACAGACCGAGCCAGACCGTTGAGCGACAACGGCGGCTCATACCACCGCCCGTTGAACCAACATTCCAGATATTCGAACACCTCCCGACCACCCAGCACCGGCGTCGGCTCGCCGAAGCTGAATACCTGGGCACCCGCACTGGCGGCGTCGAGAGGGGCAGGCAAAAGGTCCTGGCCGGCAAGTTGTTCGGTCATGTGAAAATCTCCATTCGCCCGGTATTGGCAGCGGTCTGCCCTTCGAGCGGTTCGTTGTGTAATGCGTGAAAGAGCGCCCAGGCCAAGTCGGCGTGACCGGTGTTGTCGTTGCGGCCGGCGGTGTAGGTGAACTGGCGGCCGCCTGCGGTGATGGTTTTGCGAATCGCCATGAGCGACTGGGCCATGTCGGTCCAGCCGGCGTCGAACTCCAGGCGGCCCTTGTGGATTACGTCGTAGGCCTTCAGCACCAGGCGCGTTTTCACCTCGGGGGAGTAGCTGAAGGTGGTCACCGCCGGGAAGAACTGGCGCACCAGCTGGGCCACGCCGCTGCCCAGGCCGGTGACGTCGATGCCGATATAGGTCACCCAGTAGCGGTCGCACACGCCCTTGATGGCGGCGGCCTGGGCGGCGAAGTCCATGCCGCGGAACTGGTGGCGCTCGAGCACGCGAAACTTGCCGCCCGGTACCAGGGGCGGCGCGACCACCACCAGACCGGAGCAGTCGCCCGTCTCGGCCGGGTCATAGCCGACCCACACCTGGCGGTCGCCGAACGGACGCATGGCGAAAGGTTTGTAGTCCTCGGCCCACTCCACCCAGCTATCGACCATGCAGGACTGCAACACCGACAACGGGAAGATGCTCGCGCCGTCATCGACGAACTCGCACATCAGCAGGTTGGCGAACGCCTCGGGGCTGTACTCCCGGCGCAGCTCTTCGATGTCGAACAGATCGCAGCCGCCTCGCTCCGCGTCGAGGATGGTCACTATCTGGCGCCACAGCCGATCCTCGCAGAACCGCCCCTGCTGGAGCGCGCCGTGGGTCACATCAACCTTGGTGTGCTGCGCGGCGGGCTTGCCCTTGTTGAAGCGCTCCCCCGTCCAGAAGGTGTACGCCTCGTGGGCCATGCTCGACGGGGTCGAGAAATAGGTTTTGCGCCACTTCTTGTGCATTGCCATGCCCGAGGCGACCTTGTTCAACTCCTCGAACTTGAACGTCCAGAAGAACTCGTCGAAGTAGAAATTGCCGTGATAGCCCTGGGCGGTGCGGGCGTTGGTCCCGAGGAAAAAAAGCTCGGCGCCGTTGGGCAATACAATCGGGTCACCGGTCAGCTCGACGCCGATGACTTCCCGGGCGAATGCCTGGATGTAACCCCGGAACAGGTAGGCCTGGTTCTTCGAAGCCGACAGGAAAATCTGGTTGCGACCGGTGTCCAGGGCGTCGATGAACGCCTCGCGGGCGAAGTAGTACGTGGCACCGATCTGGCGGCTTTTGAGGATGACGCGGGTGCGTTGGTTTCCTGCCCGATACCAGTCTTTCTGGTAATCGAAACAGCCGTCGATGAAGGCCTCGCGCAGCAGCTCGATCTGGTCTTCGCTGATGTCGTTTTTCGGAGATTTTTTCTTCGGCCCCTCGTTGCGCTTGGCGAGGTTCGGGTTGAGGTCGGTTTCGGTACCACCGCCCTGGAAGCGCTGAATGCGGGCCTGGCGTTCAAGCTGGCGATGCAGGAGATCGATCTCCTTGAAATCGCCGCCGGTCTTGTTGTCCTTGAGGATCAACTGCACCAACCGCGCTTCCAGGGCACCGCCAATGCGCTCAACGTTATCGGCGCGGTCCCACTCATCGCGGGCCTTCCAGCTGTGTAGCGTTTTTTCCTTTTCGCCCGTAGCCTCGGCAATCTCACAGACGCGCCAACCCATCCAGTAGAGAAATTTGGATTGTCGTCGCGGGTCGATAGGCAGCAGGTCGGTCGTCGTCATGGCCGAGATGCTGCCGCCCAGGGCTGCGACTCAGTAGCGCCGCCCCTTGTACTCTCCCCGCCTACAGTCCCGTCTCGTTGCCGCCGCTCGCGCCCGTGACGACCATGCCCCTCATTGCAACGCACTGCTCAACCCAGCAGGCGCCCCACGCACTGAGGATTCCCGGCATGAAGAAGTTTCGCAGCAACTGGTTCCGCGTCGCCGTCGAGGGCGCTACTTCGGACAAGCGCACCATCAAACGCAGCTGGCTGGAACAAGCCGCCAAGAACTTCAACCCGTCCACCTACGGCGCCCGGATCTGGCTGGAGCATTTCCGCAGCCTGTTGCCCGACAGCCCGTTCAAGGCCTATGGCGACGTGCTGGCGGTGAAAACCGAAGAGGTGGACATCGCCGGCCAGAAGAAGCTGGCCCTGTTCGCCCAGGTTGAGCCGACCCCCGAGCTGATCGCCATGAACAAGGCGAAGCAGAAGATTTACACCTCCATTGAAATCGACGACAGCTTTGCCGATACCGGCGAGGCCTACATCGTCGGCCTGGCTGTCACCGACTCGCCCGCCAGCCTGGGCACCGACGTTCTGGCGTTCTCTGCCCAGAAACCCGACGCCAGTCCCTTCAAAGACCGCCATTACTCGGCAACTTCGATGTTTACCGAGGCGCTGGAAACCGAGCTGAAGTTCGAAGAAATCGAAGAGAAGCCAAGCATCGGCGCCCAGCTCTTCAGCAAGGTGCAAGCGCTGCTGACCGGCAAACAGGCCAAGGACGACACCGAGTTCGCCCAGATCGGCGAAGCCGTCGAAGCCATCGCCGAACATGTCAAGGATTTGCCCGACCAACTGGCTGCGGAAAAACAGTTTTCGGCTGGGCTGAAAACGCGAATCGACCAGGTCAGCACGGAACTCACCGAGCTGAAAAACAAGCTTTCCACCACCCAGGACCACAACCAAAAGACGCGCCCTCCGGTCACCGGTGGCGACAAACAGGTCATGACCGACTGCTGATAGCCGGCCACCCACAGCCCCGAACAAACGAAGGACGACATCATGCGCAACGACACTCGCGAACACTTCAATGCCTACCTGAGCCAACTGGCGCGCCTCAACGGCGTGTCGTCGACCAGCGCGACTTTTTCCGTTGATCCCACGGTCCAGCAGACCCTCGAAACTCGGATGCAGGAATCCAGCGAGTTCCTGGGCCAGATCGGCATCATCGGCGTCGACGAGCTGCAAGGCGAGAAAATCGGCGTGGGCGTCAGCAGTACCATCGCCGGTCGCACCGACACCACCGGCAACGGCGTGCGCCAGCCTCGCGACGTGTCCGCACTGGACAAAAAAGGCTACGAAGCCAAACACACTGACTTCGATACCGCGATCCGCTACGCGCAGCTCGACTCCTGGGCGAAATTTCCGGACTTCCAGGCCCGTCTGCGGGATGCGATTCTCAAGCGACAAGCTTTGGACCGCATCATGATCGGCTTCAATGGCGTCAGCGCAGCCGCCAACACTGACCGCCAGGCCAACCCATTGCTGCAAGACGTCAACATTGGCTGGCTTCAACAATACCGCTCCAACGCGCCCGCCCGCGTCCTCAAGGACGGCAAGGCAGAGGGCAAGATCGTCATCGGCACTGGTGAAGAAGCCGACTACAACAACCTCGACGCTCTGGTGTTCGATGCTATCGCCAACCTCATCGATCCGTGGCACCGCAAGGATCCGGGCATCGTGGTCATCCTTGGCAGCAACCTGGTGCACGACAAGTACTTCCCGCTGATCAACAAGGAACAGCCGGCCTCCGAAAAATTGGCGACCGACATGATCCTTTCGCAAAAGCGCATGGGCGGAAAGCAACCCGTCGAAGTCCCCTATGTGCCTGACGGCGCAGCGCTGATCACCTCCCTGGAGAACCTCGCCATCTACTGGCAGATCGGCGGCCGGCGCCGCTATGTGAAAGAGGCACCGGAAAAGAACCGCATCGAAAACTACGAGTCCAGCAACGACGCGTATGTCGTCGAGGATTACGGCCTCGGCTGCCTGATCGAAAACATCGAGCTTGAGGAGGCCTGAGCCATGGCTAACAGCCTCGCCAAGCGCCATTACCAACGCGTCACGGCCGCCCAGGAGGCGGCAGCGACCGCACCCACCCAGACCATGGCCGGTGCAACTGCCTATGAGCACCAGCTCAACCAGCTGCTGCAAGACCGTCTGCGTCTAAAACAGGTGCAGTCCAACCAGGGCAAGGCCGAACTCAAGCGCCAGTTGCTGCCGAGCTACGAATCCTACGTGCAAGGTGTGCTGGAAGGCGGCCAGGGAGCCCAGGACGAGGTGTTGACCACCGTCATGGTCTGGCGCTTCGATGCCGGCGACTTCACTGGTGGCCTCGACATCGCAACCTACGTGCTGAAACACAAAATGGTCATGCCCGACCGCTTCGCCCGCACATTGGGCTGCCTGGTTGCCGAGGAAGTCGCCACCGCTGCCTTCAAAGCTCAGAAAGTCGGCGAGCCATTCGACGTGGAAATCCTGCACCGCACCGCCGAACTCACCGACGCCGAAGACATGCCCGACCAGGCCCGCGCCAAGCTGTTTCTCGCCATGGGCCGCGCCACCCTGGAAGGCCTCACCGAAGACACTCCAGGCAAACCTGGTCAGGCCCAGGCCGGGGTGGATTTGTTGAAAAAAGCCATTGCTTTGCATGACGCCTGCGGTGGCAAGAAAGATCTGGAGCGGGCCGACCGCCTGCTTAACAAACTTGCCGACCCTGTCGGCTAACTGGGCGTCCCCACGCACCCCGCCGGCTCGGAGCGGATCGGCCAGGCCCACGTCTGCTGAACGTGAAGCCCCGACCACCGGCGACCCATTTTTGAGTGCTGTTCCATGAGCGGATTCGTAGCCAGTGGCACCGTCGCCAGCGGCCATATCAACACCGACGCCTTCTGGCCTTCGATCGACCTCGAACAGCTGCGCGCCACCTTACGGATCGATGCCAGCGTCACTGCGCCGCGTCTGGAAACCGCAGCAGTCGCCGCAGCCATCACCGTCAACCGTGAGCTGAGCGCGTGGCGCATTGTCCAGCAAGCCGCGGGCCATACCGAACTGGGCGACGTCCCCAGCGACAGGATCAATGGCGTTTCAGTCCTGGTGCATCTCTATCGTCGCGCCATTGAAGCTGCAACCGGCGCCGAAGTCTGCGAGCGATACCGCTCCTACGACACCACCAACAGCGGCAACCAGAACGCCGACGACCTGACCCCCAGCATCGACGAATACCGTCGCGACCTGCGCTGGGCCGTGCGCGACTTCCTCGGCGTCAATCGAACCACCGTGGAGCTGATCTGATGCCTGTCACTGTCCGTACCCACCAAAACGACACCGTCGATGCCTTGTGCTGGCGTCACTACGGACGCACCGCCGGCGTGACCGAAGCGGTACTTGAAGCCAACCCCGGCCTGGCCGACCACGGGCCGATTCTGCCTCAAGGCCTGGCTGTGCAAATGCCCGAAGCCCAGACGGTCGCCCCCCAGCGGCAGATGGTGAACCTATGGGACTGATCAACCTGCAGCGAGCCCACAAACCGACCAACCCTGGATTATGGAATGAAGCGCATGCCTGAACGTCCCGACACCTGGGCCTGGCTCGCCGCCTGGCTCGAACAGAACTGGCCGGCCCTGTACGCGGGGATCCTGTCACTGACCATCGCCGCGCTACGGATCATCTACGGCGGCGGCACCTTGCGCCGCATGGCGGTCGAGGCACCCCTTTGTGGTGCCCTGGCATTGGCCGCCAGTCACGGCCTGGCACTGCTTGGAATTCCCGCCTCTACCGCGCCGTTCTTCGGTGGAGTGATCGGTTTACTTGGCGTCGAGGGGACTCGCGCCGCCGCCAGAAAGTTTTTCACCCGCAAGGTAGAACAGCTATGACGATACTTCGACACGGGGACCGCTCCCAAGCGGTGCGCCTCTTGCAAAAGAACCTGAATGACCATGGCGCGAAGTTGGAGGTGGATGGCGACTACGGTGATTCCACTGAAGTCGCCGTGCGCGACTACCAACTCAAGGTTGGCCTGGTGGCCGACGGCATTGCCGGAGACAAGACCCAAGCAAGCCTGGCCGGCGGTGAATGTCAGCTGTTGCTGAAGCACGCCGATCTGGTGAACGCCTCGCAGGTCCTGGACGTACCGCTGGCGAGCGTCTACGCGGTCAACGAAGTGGAATCGAAGGGCAATGGGTTCCTGCCCAACGGCAAGCCAGTGATCCTCTTTGAGCGGCACATCATGTATCGCCAACTCGCAACACCGCGCCACGAAGACGACAACCCGGAGGAACTAAAGCGTCACGCCGATCAGCTCGCCGCCGCCAACCCTGCCATCGTCAATCCAAAGCCCGGCGGCTATGCCGGCGGGACCGCTGAGCACCAACGCCTGAGTCATGCCCGTCTGATCGACGACGCCGCTGCCTTGGAGTCCGCGTCCTGGGGCGCTTTTCAGACCATGGGCTTCCACTGGCAACGCTTGGGTTATGCCAGCGTGCAGGCGTTCGTCGAGGACATGCACGCAGGCGAGTCTCAACAATTTGCCGCCTTCGTGCGCTTCATTCAGACCGACCATGTCCTGCACAAGGCATTGAAGGACCGCAAATGGGCAGAATTCGCCAAGCTCTACAACGGCCCGGACTATCAGCGAAACCTGTATGACACCAAGCTCCAGCGCGCCTATGAGCGGCACGCAGACTGCGGTTACGGTCAGGCGGTGGCGGCATGATCGACCTGGATGCGGTGCGCAAACTGGACGTACAGGACGGCAACCTGTTGGTGGTCCCGGCAAACACTGAACAGGGCGATATGGAATTGCTGTGCGAAGCGCTGGCCTTCATGACGCCCGGTTGTCGAGTGGTGATTATCCGGGGACCGGTCGAACACCTGGATGTGGGCGCCATGAACAAGCTGGGTTGGTACCGCGCATGAGCACTCTGCGCCAGGCCATGTACGGCATCACCCTGTTGGGAACCCTGTCGCTGCTTATCTGGGGCCAGGAACAGCGCATAACCGCGGCACAGAAAGATACGGAGCTGGCGGCGAAGGACACCGAAACCGCACGCGCTGAAGCTAACAGGCTGCGCGCCAATCTCAGCACGCTGCAAACCACCCTGAACGACGAACGCAATGCGCAAGCTTCCCTGCGGATCCAGTGGGATCAATTGCGCCAGGGCCTGGCAAAGCGCGAGCTAACCATTGAGGCACTGAAGCGTGAAAACGACGACCTTCGTAACTGGGCTGTCCAGCCTTTGCCTGAGCTTGCTCGCCGGCTGCGCGAGCGCCCCGCCCTCACCGGCGCCGATGCTTATCGTCAGTGGCTGTCCAGCCGTGGTGCCCTGCACGCTGCCAGCGACGAGCCCCCTCAGTAACGGCGATCAGCTCACCGACCAGGACCGCGTCGAGGCTGCATGGGCTGAATGCGCGGGCCAGGTGGATATGGTTTACCAACATCAACAGGCCTTGCCATGAACAAGCCCGATAGTCTCAAGGCTCACTTGCTCGCCACCGTGGCGGAACTGAAGCACAACCCCGACCGGCTTTTGATCTTCATCGACAACGGCAAAATACGCTGCACCGCGGCTGCCTCGCTGTCGTTCGAGTACAGTTTCGATCTACAGGTCATTCTCACGGACTTCGCCGGTCATCCGGATAGCGTCATGTTGCCGTTGCTGGGCTGGCTGAGCGTGAATCAGTCCGAGTTGTTGGAGAACCTGAACAAGTCCGCCGAGGGCATCCAGTTCGAAGCCGACATCCTGGACAACAGCAAGGTGGACCTGAGCCTGACACTGCCGCTGACCGAGCGTGTGGTTGTGGGGAAAGACGCCGACGGCAATGCCACCATCCATCATCCTGGCGAACCTCAACAGGTGGCTGCGTTCCTCGACCCAGCGTGGAGACCTGGCGACCAAGGCACCGGTAGTGAATGGATCGTGCCGAAATGACCAATCGATTGGAAACGCTGGAGGACTGGGCGGCCGGCTTGCTTGAGCAAATCGAGCCGGCATCGCGCAACAAACTGGCCCGCAGCATCGGCCAGGCCCTGCGGCGCAGCCAGCAGCAACGGGTCATCGCTCAGCGCAATCCGGTTGGCAGCAAGTATGCGCCACGTAAGCAGCGCAACCTGCAAGGGAAACAAGGACGGATGAAGCGAAAGGTGCATATGTTTCAAAAGCTACGCACGGCGAGATTTTTGAGGGTGCATGGTGATGGAAATTCCATAAGCGTCGGGTTCATCGGACGAATTGCGCGAATTGCCCGAGTGCACCAATACGGGCTGAAGGATCGAGCTGAACGCGGCGCCCCAGAAACAAAGTACAACCAACGTGAGTTGCTTGGGCTTACCGATACAGACTTCAATTTAATCCGTGACGGCTTACTCACGCATCTTATCATGGGTCATGAACCGTAATTTTTTGCGCTAAATGAGACATTGATAGGAGCACCATCATAGAGGCACGAGACCCCAATCTTAAGTTTCCGACGATGATCAAAATAAGTGTGAAAATGTGTCTGTTTTCTTACAAGCTCAAGCTCACTCACCCCTATACTAAGCGCACCCAACATAGCTTCAGAATCAAACTCTTGATCTTGTCTATGAGGCGCGGTCCGTTTGATATCAACGTCAACGTAACTTATAAAAGCGCCTTCAGCCTCTAGCAACATTGCACACTCATCATTTTCTACAAAAATGTTACCCACCTCGTTTGCCGAGACACCCACTGCGGATTGGGCATCAGCAACAGACATGCCTATATATTGGAAAGGGCGGTGAAAAGGTTTAGCCATCAAGGGCAGGTTCTGATAGAAAGCCTTATCCAAAGCACGCCCTAAATTTCCTGCCGAGCTATCTCCTGAGAAAATATTTCGATTAAATACAAGCCCCATACTGTTCACCAACAACTTAAAGGATTGCTCATAGTTCGCTTCATCCCGAAAGTCCGCATAAAACCGTCCAGGGAGAAAACCAGGCAGTTCACACTCCTTGTACATCAGCGGTAAGACCTTGATGGCTTTTCCACCAAGTTGCAAATTCATAGCCACGTCAAGCTCGTTAACTACCCAAGGGGCGGCTATTGAGTTAGGGGATAAAATCACGGCAAAGAAATCAATCTCATCAATGCCCGCTCGAATTTTCGCAATAAGGGAGTCGCCGACCTTCATCTCGGCTTCATCAAGCCAAACTCTAATGCCATGAGCGTCCAAGTCTTTAGCAAGTCTGCGGACAAACGGCTTGTCGTTATGGTTATGGCTCAAAAATACACTGATCATCGTTGAACTCCCTGAAGGTGCGGCAAAAGTTAAAAGGACACTAGTTGCTGGCGGGATTCTAGTTGTGTTCTCACAGTTTACAAGGAGCGGTTGGTGCTGGCACATGCATGAAACGTCACCATCAGCGCCATGAACGACTTAGCCACCCTCGCCCGCCTGATCGAAAACCTCATCCGCTACGGCACCATCGCCGCCGTCCAGATGAAGCCCCCACGTGTGCAGGTCAAAACCGGAACCCTCGTCACCGCGTGGCTACCCTGGATCGCCCTGCGGGCCGGAGCCGACCGGGAGTGGAATCCGCCGACCCTCGATGAGCAGGTCCTACTATTCAGCCCCTCAGGCCAACTCGCGAATGGCGTGGTCCTGACCGGCCTGTTCAGCGACCAGATCCCCGCCAATGGCGACCGCGAAGGCCTGCGCCGCATTACCTACCGAGACGGCACGGTTATCGAGTACGACAGCGTCGCTCACCACCTCAACGCCACGCTCACCGATGGCGGCACCACCGACCTTGTCAGCACTGGCGGCATCAACCTGGTCGGCAACATCACGCACCAGGGCGACTACACCCAAACCGGCAACCAAAACATCACCGGCAAAGTCACCGTCACGGATGATGTGGTGGCCGCCGACATCAGCCTGGTGAACCACCTGCACGGCAGCGTCATGCCAGGCAGCGGCCAGACGGGGAAACCACAATGAACCGACACACCGGCTCGGCAATCTCCACCGTCGAGAGCATCGCCCAATCCATGAGCGACGTGCTCAGTACGCGGATTGGTACCCGAGTGATGCGTCGCGAGTACGGCAGCCTGGTGCCCGAGCTGGTGGACCATCCGTTCAACGACACCACTCGCTTGCAGGTGTATGCAGCCACCGTCATGGCGCTGATGCGCTGGGAACCTCGTATCAGCCTGAGCCGTGTGCAGTTCCAGGGCGCTACGCTGCAAGGGCAATCCGCGTTGGATATCGAGGGCAGCATCGTCGATACCAACCAGCCGCTGAGCCTTAGCGTGCCCTTGCACCTTGGGGGTAGCGCATGAATTCATTCGTTGCGATTGACCTGAGCCAGCTCCCGGCGCCCGAGGTGGTCGAACAGATCGACTACGAGCAGATCCTCGCCGAGCGCAAAACCTACGCCATCAGCCTGTGGCCCGAAGATGAACGAGAAGAAATCGCCGCCCGGCTTGAGCTGGAGTCTGAGCCGCTGACCAAGCTGCTCCAGGAAAACGCCTACCGGGAGATGGTCTGGCGCCAGCGCGTCAACGAGGCGTCCGTCGCCAACATGTTGGCCTTGGCGAAAGGGAGCGACCTGGAGAACCTGGCCGCCAATTACAACGTCAAGCGCTTGGTCATTCAACCCGCCAAGCCCTCGGCCGTGCCGCCAATTCCGTTATTGATGGAAAGTGACGACAGCCTGCGCGAACGTGCGCAAATGGCCTGGGAAGGACTGAGCACCGCCGGCCCGCGCAACAGCTACATATTCCACGCCCGCTCTGCTGACGGCCAGGTCGCCGATGCTACCGCCGAGAGCCCAGAGCCGGCCGAGGCCGTGGTAACCGTGCAATCGATCCTCGGCGACGGCACTGCCGCGCCCGAATTGTTGGCGACCGTCATGGCGTACCTCAGTGATGACGACCGCCGCCCTGTCGGGGATCGGCTGACCGTGCAAAGCGCCCAGGTCATCAACTACCAAGTGAATGCCGAGCTGTTCCTTTCGACGTCCGGTCCTGAAAGCGAGCTGATTCTCGCCGCGGCCAATGCGAACTTACTGACGTTCGTACACCAGCGGCGGCGCCTGGGCCTGGAAGTCTCCGAATCGATCATCCACGCCTCGCTGCATGTCGAAGGTGTGCGCAAGGTGGTGCTGAGAGACTGGAGCGATATCGTCGCCACGAAATACCAGGCCCCGTATTGCACCCATGTTGAACTTACGCTGGGAGTTGAGTGATGGCTGAAACGCCCCTGCTCCCAAGCAACTCGACCCCGCTGGAGCGGCAAGCGGCGCAAGCCCTAGCACAGATTCAGCGCGTCCCCATTCCAATGCGCACCCTGTACAACCCTGACCTATGCCCTGTGCCGTTGCTGCCCTATCTGGCCTGGACGTTCTCAGTGGATCGGTGGGACGGTAAATGGACCGAAGCCGCCAAGCGCGCCGCTATCCGCAGCGCGTATTACATCCACTCCCGCAAGGGCACCATCGGTTCACTGCGCCGCGTCGTCGAGCCCCTTGGGTACCTGATCGAGGTCACTGAATGGTGGCAGACGGTACCCGTAGGCCCACGCGCCACCTTCGCACTCAAGCTCGGCGTGCTGGACACCGGCATCACTGAGGAAATGTACCGGGAACTGACCTGGCTTATCGACGATGCCAAACCCCTGACGCGGCACCTCACCGGGCTCGCCATCAGCCTGCAAACCACAGGCCTTGTGCACCTCGGCGCTTGTCTGACCGAAGGCGACGAAATCGACATATACCCACCCGCCCCGCGTGACATCGAGGTCACGGGGCGCATTCGTCAGGGTGGCCGTGAACACCTGATCGACACCATGGACATCTACCCATGACAGACCAAAACAGCCAGTTTTTCGCCATTCTTACCGCCATCGGCAAAGCCAAGCAGGCCAATGCGGATGCCCTGGGCATCCCGTGGACATTTGCACAGATGGGCGTGGGGGATGCCAACGGCACCGACCCAATCCCTGATGAGCAGCAAACACAGTTGATCAATGAGCAGCGGCGCGCCCCGCTGAATGAGTTGAAAGTGGACCCTGCCAACCCGAACGTCATCATTGCCGAACAAGTCATTCCCGAGAATGTGGGCGGCTGGTGGTTGCGAGAGATTGGGCTATACGACGCGGACGACGATCTCGTGGCGGTTGCCAATTGCCCACCCAGCTACAAGCCGCTGGTTACCCAGGGTTCAGGTCGTACCCAGGTCGTGCGGGTGAACCTAATCGTCGCCAACACCGCCAACGTTGTTCTGAGAATCGACCCATCCATTGTCCTGGCAACTCGCGCCTATGTTGACAGCCGAACCGTCCGGGCAAACCAGGAAGAGGCCGAGGCGGGAATTGAGAACAGCAAGCTCATGACGCCGGCGCGTGTATTTCAAGCCATCGCTAAGGTCGTTAGACAGGCCACGGAAAGCACCTTTGGTTGGGCAAAAATTTCTTCCCAGGAGCAAGTCGCGGACGGGACGGATGACACAACCATCGTCACACCACAAAAACTGAGGGAGGCCCAGGCCTCGCAGTTCGAAGCCGAGACAGGCACCGACGATACAAAGCTCATGACGCCGCTGCGGGTCGTTCAGACGATTCGCTCAATAGCAGCGACAGCCTCCGAAAGTCTTCAAGGCGTGCTCCGCATCGGAACCCAGGAGGAAGTAATCGCCGGTACGCTGGACAACGTCACCGTTACGCCCGCGAAGATGCGGATCGGCCTGACCTATAGCCTGACCGCAAATGGCTACATCATTTTCCCATCCTGGCTGCTCGGCATCACCTTCATGTGGGGCGCTACACAGACCGATGGCTCGGGCTACGGGACAACAACGTTCCCGCTCGCGTTCCCTAACGTCTGCTGGCACGTCTTCGGCACGGCGCGTGCTACAAATCCGGCGCTCATCGGGATCCTGGGCGGAAGCGGTGCCCCCTCACAGACGGGCTACTCCTGGTACGCCTCCACCATCAACGGCAGCGGTGGCGTACTCGGCATCGACTGGATTGCCATAGGTCGCTAAGGAGCTTCACATGCAAAGAGTCTATAGCCCTTCCACCGGCTGCACCTACCTCGACGCCGTTCACAAGGTTGCACCGCAGGATGCTATTCCCATCACCGAGGAGCGCTTTCTGGAGGTTATCGCCAACCCTGCGCCGGGCAAGGTGCGCAGTCACGACTCTGACGGGCTGCCCATACTGATTGACCCGCCTCCGCCAACCTCTGACGAACTGGCCGCGGCTGAACGCTTATGGCGAGATGCTGAAATCGAGAGCGTTCGATGGCTGCGCGAACGGCACCGCGACGAGGTCGATTCGGCAAGGCCGACAACCCTAACGGCAGAACAGTCCGGGGAGCTGTTGGACTATGTGCAGAACCTGCGGGACTGGCCCCTATCCGCCGACTTCCCGAAACCAGAATATCGTCCCATCGCACCGACATGGGTGGCCGAACACAACCAGTCGCCGCGACGCGACCGCTCCTTGTAACGCCCTGACCTACAAGCACCCGCGCTAGCCCATTCGGCGCGCGCGCGGCAGCCTGAGCGCAGTCACTTCAACCACCGCGCAGGCAAGCCCATGGCCGATTATCTTCACGGCGTGCGGGTCATCGAACTCAACGATGGTACCCGCCCCATCCGCACCATACCCACCGCTGTCATCGGCATGGTCTGTACGTCCGAGGACGCAGATGCCACCGTATTTCCATTCGACACACCGGTATTGTTGACCAACGTGCAAAGTGCCATTGGCAAAGCCGGCATCACCGGCACTTTGGCGTCCAGCCTTAAGGCCATCGCCGACCAGACCAGGCCCTACACCATCGTCGTGCGAGTGAAAGAAGGCAAAACCGACGAGGAAACCACCAGCGCCTTAATCGGCACCACAACCACCGAAGGCAAATACACCGGCATGAAAGCCCTGCTCGCCGCCAAAGCCCGTGTCGGCATGGTGCCGCGCATTCTCGGTGTGCCCGGCCTCGACAGCCTGCCGGTGGCTACCGCCCTGGTCACCATCGCTCAACAGTTGCGCGGCTTCGCCTATGTCAGCGCCTGGGACTGCAAAACCAAAGAGGAAGTAGTCGCCTACCGCGACAACTTCGGCGCTCGCGAAGTGATGGTCATCTGGCCGGAATTCCAGAACTGGGACACCGTCAGCAATTCGACCGTCACCGCCTCGGCGGTGGCCCGCGCCTTGGGCCTGCGCGCCAAAATTGATCAAGAAGTGGGCTGGCATAAAACCCTGTCCAACGTCGCGGTGAACGGAGTCACGGGCATCAGCGCCGATGTGTTCTGGGATCTGCAAAACCCGGCCACGGACGCCAACTACCTCAACAGCAATGAAATCACCACGCTCATTAACGAGGGCGGCTTCCGTTTCTGGGGCAGCCGAACCACCAGCGAAGACCCGCTGTTTGCCTTCGAGAACTACACCCGCACCGCCCAGATCCTTGCGGACACCATGGCCGAGGCGCACATGTGGGCCGTGGACAAGCCGATGCATGCCTCCCTGGTGCGCGACCTCATCGAAGGGATCAATGCCAAATTCCGGGAGCTGATCAGGGCGGGGTATCTGATTGGCGGTAAATGCTGGTACCCAGACGACGCCAACGACAAGGACACCCTCAAGGCCGGCAAGCTGTTCCTCGATTACGACTACACGCCAACGCCGCCGCTGGAAGACCTCACGTTGCGGCAACGCATTACCGACCGCTACCTGATGGACTTCGCCAGCAAGATCAACAGCTGACCCGCATACCGGAGAGCCCCGCCATGGCTATGCCCCGAAAACTCAAAAACCTCAACCTGTTCAACGACGCCAATAGCTATCTCGGCGTGGTCAAGACCGTCACCCTGCCCCCGCTGGGCCGCAAGATGGAAGGCTATCGCGGCGGTGGCATGCACGGCCCGGTCAAGGCCGACCTCGGCTTCTCAGACGACGGCATCCAGTTCGAATGGAAAACCGGAGGCCTGGATCTGATTGCCCTCAAACAGTTCGGCGCGGTCAATGCCTCGGGTGTTGCATTGCGCTTTACAGGCGCTTTCCAGCAGGACGACACCGAGGAAGTCAGCGCCGTGGAGGTCGTAATGCGCGGCCGACACGAGACCATCGAAATGGGCGATGCGCAGTCCGGTGAAGACACCGAGCACAGCATCACCACCACTTGCAGCTATTACAAATTGATCGTCGACAACGAGGACATCATCGAAATCGACCTGCTCAATTTCATTGAAAACGTCAACGGCGTGGACCTGCTGGAAAAGCAGCGCCAAGCCCTCGGCATCTGACTCCCCCCGCCCACAGGGCGGTTAAATCCTCACACTGGAGCCCTTCATGAAAACTGACGACACCCTTCAAACACCGCCGCCGGCTGATGACAACACCGTCACCCTGGACACTCCGATCATCCGTGGCAAGACCGTCATCGACAGCATCACTTTGCGCAAACCGCAATCCGGCGAGCTGCGTGGCGTGCAACTGGTCGAGCTGCTGAATATGGACGTGGCCACCCTCATCAAAATCCTGCCGCGTATCAGCAGCCCAGGTATCACCGCACCCGAAGCCGCCAGCATGGACCCGGCCGACCTGCTTGCCTGCGGCAGCAAAATCGCCGGTTTTTTGTTGCAGAGGTCGGCGAAGACGGACGCATCCCTCGTTGCGTAGAGGATGCGATGGCCGATCTGGCCGTGATTTTCCATTGGGCGCCGGCTGACATGGACCAGTTGGGCCTGCAAGAACTGATGGAGTGGCGCGAGCGCGCCCGTGTGCGGAGTTCCACCGATGGCGAATGACTTGAAACTGCGCGTACTGCTCAACGCCATCGACAAGGCTAGCGGGCCCTTGAAGGCCATCAACCGCGGCAGCATCGGTGCCGCCCGCACCCTCAAGGACGCTCGCGACCGCCTCAAGGAGCTGAACACTCAGCAGAAGGACATCAGTGCGTGGCGCACCCAGCGCGCAGCAGTAGAACAAACAGAGAAAGCCCTCGGCGCCGCTCGTGAAAAAGTTCGGGTGCTGACCCAGCAGTTCGCCGCCACGGGAGCACCGACCAAGGCAATGACGAAGGACTTTCAAGCCGCGGTCAGAGCTGCTCACGCGCTCAAACAGCAACATGCCAGCCAGCAGAGCCAGCTGCATAATCTTCGAACCAGGCTCAGCAGCGCCGCCATCAGCACACGTAACCTGAGCCAGGCCGAGCGAGAGCTGCGGACAAAGATAGCGGCCACCAACGGAGTCATTCACCAGCAGGAAAATCGCCTGCGACAGGCTACAAATCAGCAAAAACGCCTAGCCGCAGCAAAGGCCCAATACGAGAAAGGAAAAAGTACCGTCGGCAGCATGGCTAGCACCGGTGCGACTGGCGTAGCGGGTGGCAGCGGCATCCTGTACGCCGGCACCAGAATGATGGCGCCGGGGCTAGAGTTCGATGCGAGCATGAGCAGGGTGCAAGCCCTCACCCGTCAAGACAAAAACTCGCCCGACTTGAAGGCGCTTCGAGACCAGGCGCGCCAGTTGGGCGCTAGCACTCAATTTACGGCAGGGAATGTAGCCGAAGGGCAAGGTTTCCTGGGCATGGCCGGCTTCGACCCGAAGGCGATCAAGGACGCCATGCCCGGCATGCTTGACCTGGCAAAAGCGGGCGGCGCCGAGCTGGCGGAAACCACTGACATCGCCTCGAACATCCTTACAGGCTTCAACCTCAAGGCCGCGGAAATGGGCCGCGTTGGTGACATCCTGGTGGGCACGTTCACGCGGTCCAACACCAACCTGCAGATGCTTGGCGAAACCATGAAGTACGTGGCACCGGTCGCCAGCAGCGTGGGTCAGGACATCGAAACCGTCGCCGCAATGGCCGGCAAACTCGGCGATGCCGGCATCCAGGGCAGCATGGGTGGTACTGCTCTGCGCGCCATCATCAACCGACTCAGCTCACCGCCTAAAGCGGCTGCCAAAGCGCTGGCCCAGCTTGGCATCAGTGCCAAGGACGCCCAGGGCAATATGCGTCAGATGCCCGAGATCCTCACAGAGCTTTATAAAAAAACCAAACACCTGGGTAACGCTGACCGTTCCGGGCTGCTCAAGCACATCGCCGGCGAAGAGGCCGTCAGTGCCTTGCAAGTGCTCGTCAAACAAGCCGGTACAGGAGAGCTGCAAACATTCATCGGCACCTTGCGCCAGGCCCAAGGCGAAGCTGCTAAAACGGCAGCGGTGATGGCCGACAATCTGGCAGGCGACCTGAGCGCCTTGAACAGTGCCTGGGAAGACCTGGGCATCCAGATGCAAGAGCAACAGAACGGCCCAATGCGCGGGCTCATCAAAAGCCTCACCGAGGTCATCGGCGCAGTCAAAAGCTGGATCGCGGAGAACCCGGAACTGGCAGGCCAGATAGTCAAGGGCATTGCTGGGCTTGGCGCACTCATGGCCGTCATGGGCACCCTGGCAATCACGCTGGCAACCCTGTTTGGACCACTGATAATGCTTCGGCTGGTGTTGGCGCAAGTGGGAATCAAGCTGCCCAGTCTGATCGGTATGTTCTGGAAGTTGGGCAAAACTGTCCTCCCCTTTGTGGGCAAAGCCATCCTTTGGCTGGGCCGCGCCCTGCTGATGAACCCCATCGGCTTGGCCCTCACGGCTATCGCCGCGGCCGCCTACTTGATCTACAGCAACTGGGACACAGTGAGAGCATTTTTCACCAGTGCATGGGCGGAAATTACAGCCGGCTTCAACGATGGAGTGGGCGGGATTCTGCGGGTGCTCGCCGACTTCAGCCCCATCGGTCTGGTCTATCGCGCCTTCTCCAGCGTGATGAATTATCTGGGCGTGGAAATGCCCGGAAGGTTCACCGAGTTCGGCGGCATGATCGTCAACGGCCTTATCGACGGGCTGACGGCCAAGCTCGGCAAGCTCAAGGACGTCGTGGGGGACATCAGCGATTCAACCATCGGTTGGTTCAAGGAAAAGCTCGGCATCCACAGCCCATCGCGAGTGTTTGCTCAACTGGGAGGTTTCACCATGGCTGGGCTCACGCAGGGGCTGGAGAGCGGTCAGACGGAGCCGTTGAGCGCCATGACGCGCATTGCCAAGCAACTCACGACTGCCGGCACAGTTTCACTTGGCGCAGCGCTGTCGCAACTGCTCGGAGGTGGCGCCGCCCTTTCCTCGTTATCGGTCGATGATCGAGCGCCCATCAGTCAAGCCGCCGCGCCGGTCTACAACAGCCAGGACAGCTACCAAATCAGTATCCACCCCACGCCAGGCATGGACCCACAGGCGATCAGCCGCGCCGTCCGTGCCGAGCTGGCCCGCATTGCCAGCGAAAAAGGCGCCCGCCAACGCAGCAAGCTGTCAGACCTGGAGTAACGCTCATGATGCTCGCCTTGGGCATGTTCGTGTTCAGCCTGTCCACTGCCGCCTACCAGGAGCTGCAACGCCAGACCGAGTGGCGCCACGCAGTCAACCAGCGCATCGGCGCTCCCCCAGCGAGGCAGTTTGTAGGGCGCGGTGACGACACAATCACCCTGCCCGGCATCATCCTGCCGGAACTGGCCGGCAGCGCGCTGAGCCTCGACGCCCTGCGCCTGATGGCGAATACGGGGAAGGCCTGGCCGATGGTTGAAGGCAGCGGCCGAATCTACGGCCTGTGGATCATCGAGAGCCTGAGCGAAACCAAAACCCTGTTCTTTCGCGACGGCACACCCCGGCGCATCGAATTCACCCTCAGCCTCAAGCGCATCGATGACGACCGCATCGACCTGCTCGGGGCGGCTACCCAAGTCGGCGTCAACATCATGAGGGCGCTGCTGTGATTGAGGCGGAGATATCCAAGGTCACTGGCTACCTGGAAGGGTTGGCCGACCGCTCCCAGCGCGACCTAGCCTATCCTGTTCCGGCGTTCCGGATAACCGTCGATGGCAGGGATATCGCCCAGTTGATCAGCCCGCGACTGATGAGCCTGGACCTGACCGACAATCGTGGCATCGAGGCGGACCAACTCAGCATCACCCTCAGCGACCATGACGGGCTGCTGGCAATCCCGCCCAAGGGCGCGGTCATTCGGTTGTGGCTGGGTTGGAGCGACACCGGCCTGGTGGACAAGGGCACTTACACCGTGGACGAAACCGAACACAGCGGCGCGCCGGACATGTTGAGTATTCGCGCCCGTTCGGCGGATCTTCGCAAAGGCCTGAAGACCAAGCGCGAGCGCAGCTGGAGCAATACCACGCTCGGCGAGGTGCTCGGTGACATCGCCCTGGGCAACGCCCTAAGCGTTACCATTGCGGACTCCCTGACTGGGCTACCCATCTTGCAACTGGACCAGGCCAACGAATCCGACGCCAACTTGATCAGCCGCCTGGGGGAGGAGTTCGACGCGGTGGTCACCGTCAAAGCCGGCTGCCTGCTGTGTCTACCCGCCGGAGGCGGCAAAACGGCCACCGGCGCTGAGCTGCCCCACATCACCCTCACACGCGTCGACGGTGACCAACACCGATACCTGCAAGCCGACCGAGACAGCTACGACGGAGTGCGCGCCTATTTTTACGACGTGAACAGCGCGAAGAAACAGGAGGCCATTGCGGGCGGCGGTGAAAACCTCAAAGACCTGCGCCACACCTTCAGCGACCGCCAGTCCGCCCTGCGTGCGGCTCGGGCGGAATTCAACCGGTTACAACGTGGCAGCGCGACCCTCAGCTATACACTCGCCCGGGGCCGGCCTGAGCTGATTCCGGAACTGACTTATACGCTCCAGGGTGTGAAGTCGGAGATTGACGAGATTATTTGGTATGGCGGGAATGTGCAGCACAGCCTCAGTCCTGACAGCGGTTATATCGTCAGCCTGGAGCTGGAGAGCAAGCTGCCCGAGGATACGGTTGAGGATTTGGCAGAGGAGAACAGCGGGGACTACACGGGGGTCATCGCTTACTACCGCGACAAGAAAACAGGGCAGCAGAAAACGGTTACGGCCGGAGATCAGAGCAGGCCGAGGCGCTTAAAGTGGTTATATGCGAGCGAAAATAACGCGAAACGGGCGGCGACAAGAGAGTATCAACGAATGAAAATCCCATCCTAATCGTCCAGTGACTAGGAAGAAGCTGCTTTCTTCTTTGGGCCTTTATCGGCTTTAGCCCTCTCAGGCCTCCTATCCTTAGGATCAAAGCCAAGAATGATACCGATGTGTTTGACCTTAAAAGGAGTTCCAGATCTGTCGTGCTTATGGACACTATAGAAAACAAAATTTGGTCTCTCGTTACAGTCGGTTTCGGCATAACCTTCGAGAGCTTGTTTCGCAAGATGAGCCCTCCAAGCAGCAATAACACTGGCGGCATCATTATTTTTGATATATATCAACATACCACCGCAATCTTGATTCGCATCACCAGTAGAGTAACGGGTCGTCAACTGTTGAAAGCCTTGATAAAGATAATCATAGTCGGAGTGAATCTTGGCCTCACCTATCCATAAAAAACCATCTTTCTTTCCACGAACAACCAGATCTGAATGCCCACCAATTTTCTCGTCATGGGTTGCCACATAACCCAGAAGGCGTAATGCGCGTTTTATTTCGGTAGTTAGCCTGTCTTCACCATCCTTTTTCAATAGCTCTGGATTTTCCTGAAAGCCACTAAGCACAGAGTCAAGATCCCTGTAAAGCACATTTACAAAATCTGTATACGTACTTGCAAACAGCCGATCAAAAAACAACTCCACCCCTGGAATAATTGGCCCCATTGCTCTTAGCTGAGCTACTGTCAAGTTATCGAGAGCAGTCCCGGTCATTCTTGCTTGCCCTCCAGCACTGCACGACTCGGCACAAAATATGGATAAATTTTGTTCTCGTAATCGGGAACTTCAATGCCCTTTTCCGGATGCATTAGCTTATTTGTTCGCTGTGCCTCATCTAGATACTCAGGATCCAAATCAAAAATCTCGTCTTCATCAATCAATTCAAATTTCATATCTAACAAAGGGACTGAAGCCCCCGTCAAATACTGGGTCATCTGAACAACAAGCAGCAAATCATCAAGACCTGCTATTGCAGCAAGCCTTGTAAAAGTCAAATGAGCGATATCGTCATGAGAATAAATATAATCAACAAGACGCAAGCAGGCCCCTTTCAGAGGTTCTGAAGGATCATCATCTGCAATGCGGCTAATGACAATATCTTTCTTCATGAGATGCTCTTAAAGAACTTTACCCAGTACAAAATCATAATCTTCTTGGCAGGAACAGTTTAGCACATGCAAAACATCAACCACCGGATTTTTATCACTCGCTATTGAGAAGTGTGCTGGAATAGAAACCTCAGGTTCTCCGTTTCCGGTAGGTGATGGCCAGTGCTTTGATATCGAATATGCATTCAGATCAACTACCGCAATCGTACCGCCGTGGTGATATGGATCCGTTCGCACGTCTCGGCTCTTGTGTCGCATCTTTTCACGGTATATACCGGCCGCGTCTGTAACATGTCCTAGCTCGCCAACAACTCCGTCATTAGCATCATATAGTTTCTTAATAGCGGGATAAAAATTCAAAGTGGAGCCGAGAACATTAAGCGCACCTATACTTTTCTCTGCGAATTGTGAAACCAGCTGTTCTATCCTACGTAGACGACGCCCAATGTCGTCCGAGTTAAATTTTTTCACTCCATCAAGCCGTATCTCTATCACCCCTTCATCAGGCAAAATACTCACCACATCATATAGTTGTATCGGCTTGCGTCGAACTCCTATTAACTCATCGAAAACCCCAAAGTCTTTTTTTGCGTCATCGCCTAGAGAATCTCCAGGAATTTCTTCTCGCTCCGTTATGTACTGTTTGGAACACATCATAAAATTGGAGCGATCTTTCTCATCCCACTGCGCAACACACAAGACGTCTAATGGAGCTTTTACAAGCTCATCAATACTCAATGGAAAGGGAAAATTTTTCAAATAAACATTATTCTTACTGATAAAGTCCTTACTCATTGCATGAGCTAAGGATTCGAGGATTTTTGAATCCACCTCATAAACCTTTACGACCTTATCACAATAAAGGGTTAATTCATTATGTATCAAAACAAGCGAGGCAGCACAGGCGTCTTTTTTATCTTTCTTCTTAAGCTCGGGTGCAATTTTTTCAACAGTCTGCTGCCATCCAGTGGAAACAGGCAGATCATGATTTTTCAAAGCATTTCTTACACTCTTAAAAGAAACATCTCGAATTTGAAGCGCATCAATATAGGACAATGGATTTATCATTAATGCCTCATTAAGAGTGAGATTTAAATTTATTTCCAGCAGCCGTAGACCGTATCCCTAAGTGATAAATACGATGGCGAGCAGTACTTGTTCTGGAAGAGAAGTGCGCGGAATTTGACAGGCTCATCAATATACTTGAGCTGATAACAAACTGACCGCAGCGGTGAAGGGGACTATCACTTTGCATGTCACAAATCCATCTGTGGACTGATGTGGCACGGATGGCTGTCCTGCTCGCCAAGGTGCCCGATTGGATCATCGGCGTCCTGCACTGATTGATCCGTTCTTAATAGGTACAGATTATGCTGGCCTTTTAGAATCGGCAAGGGCTTCCATCAACTCCTTCAAGCGCCGCTCAACATCCATCAGACGTTTCTTCTCTTCAGCAACGCTTTGCACATCCCGCTTACCTGCGTCCCCAAGCGAACGGAACAGCGTTAGCACGGCCTCTTCCTGCGGATCGAAGACTGGAGCCCCGACAGTGGCACCCGCCGAGCCTCGATACATAGCGCCGTCACCGGTCAGCAACCAATCCAACGAGAGGCCCATTTGCTCAGCGAGCCTTACACATAATGGGTAAGGCACTGAGTTCCTAGAACGCCAATTCCCCATCGTCTGTCGGTTGGTCCCGGTCGCCTCACATAGCTGTGAGTCGTTTTCTACACCCAAGGCAATGTGAAGACGGTCCAAAACGGCGGCGGCACTTTTTTTATCCAATTTGAAGAATTCACTCTTGACATACCCAAAATGGGTAATTAGGCTTACACGATATGAGTACATCTTAACCAACTGAGGACAGCCAAACCATGAGCGAAGTCATGGCAAAGCGCCAGATTCAGGCCCGACTAATTGAGCGAGACAGCAACTTCCGCCAATTCGCAATTAGTCACGGCTACGCACCACGCACCGTCACCCAGGTAGTAAAGCGCTGGGCCGGACACGACACGCTGCCTCGAGGCCGACTTTCATTTCAGATCCTGCGGGACCTTTCCAAGCTGATCGGCAAGGAAATTCTCCCTGGCATTCTCGCAGATAGTCCGGATGCCTCTCTCAAGTCAGACATAGCGTAAACCAACTGTAGGACGAATCCACGACAGGAGGAACCAGAAAATGAAACGCCACCTACCAAAAACCAAGCGTCAAGTAGCCATGGCTGTGGTGAGCAGCTACCCAGGCGGCCGTCAGGCCGCCGCCGCTCGGCTGGGTTTACCACTTAAGAAATTCGACAACCACCTCTACGAAAACCCCGGGAGCCGCCCGCTGAGCGACGACAAAATCCGTCTACTGGAGAAAGATGCCGGCACCAGCCATTTGCCTGAGTACGTTACCCACCTGTACGGCGGTTTGTTCGTTCCCCTACCTGAGCCGCAGACACTGGACAACATCGAGCTATACGAACGCTCGGTTAAGGTTTCGGCCAAGCGCGGCGCCGTCGACCAAGCCATTGCCGATGCACTGGATGACGGCGTCATTCAGCCAGGTGAAGCCGACACCATCTTGAAAGCACACCGTCACTACCTGTCAGCACGCCATGCAGAAGTACTCGCGACGCTCCAGCTCCACAGCAAATGAAAACCAACTGATCCTGGAGGTTAACGATGACCACTCAACTGATACCCGTATTCAACGGCGAACTTTCCGGCAGAAACCAGCCGCTATGCGATGCACGGGATTTGCACTCGTTTCTCAACGTTGGACGCGATTTCAGCACCTGGATTAAAGAGCGGCTAGAGCAATATGGCTTCGTTGAGCATGAGGACTATTCCCCGGTTTTGGGGAATAGGTCGGACGGTTTGCCGGGTAAACCTCGCACCGAATACCACCTCACCCTCGACACTGCCAAAGAACTCGCCATGGTCGAGAACAACGAACAAGGCCGCCAAGTCCGTCGCTACTTCATCGCCATGGAACGCGAAGCCCGCGAGAGCCGCGGCGCTTGCTACCTCAGTGTGGGTCAGCAGTTAGCGGTCCACCGTCAGGTACCACGCCTGCTCGGTCAGCTCAAAGCCGAAACCTCACCAGCCATTCGCGCAACGCTGCACGCGCAGTTGAGCCAGCACTGTCATCTATTGGCCTTGCCTGTGCCTTCCCTGGAAAGGGTGGGCAAGTCAGTGGGTGACAACCCGGACCAGTCTCCAAAAGATCAGCCCTCCCTTTTCAAGGTAAACCGCAATGACCTATATCCCTGAGGTTGAAAGGCATCAATTACTGGACCTGTTGGATATCGCTCAGCAGCGACTGGACAAGTTGCGGGACATCGTCGCGACTACCAACGACTCCTGTTCCGGCACCGATATCAGGCTCGCAATCGGTGATGCGATTACTCCCCTGAACATCGCTCTAGAAGCAGCGGAAGCGCTGTAAAGGATCTGGCTATGAGCACCTACAAACTCGTCTGCCCCCACTGCCAAGGCCGCATGCGCATTCGTACCAGCGAAGGCACCCATATTTTTTTGCGCGTGGCCTATCTGCAATGCACCAACGAGGCCTGTGGCTGGTCGGTGCGGGCCGAGTTCGAAATGACTCATGAAATGAGCCCCAGCGGCATGGCTAACCCCTCCGTCAAGTTGCCCATTGCCGACACGACCTTGCGACGTGCGGCGATGAGAACCGCCAACGTTCAACCCGACCTGCTCGACCAAATGGAAATGGAGTGCACGCAATGAACCACGAACAGCTTGAACACGATTACCGCAGCAGCATGCAGCGGGCGGCCTTCGCCTACTTGCAACGGCACGAAGCGCAGCACCTGGTCGGCTCTGACCTGCTGTATGAAAACTGCGTCCGGCACCTGACCACCGCGCTGGAGGTCCCGGTGTTCATGGCGCAGAAACTGGTACACAACGCCTGGACTGAATTGCAGGTCATCAACCAACGCAAGTGGATAGGGGTGGACTGGGGCTCTAGCCCAGGCAGCACCGTCGTTCACTTGATCGATACCCGAGCAGACCTGCGCTACCCCGTCCCGGCACGGTTGCTACCGCAAACCCTGCTCGCCCAGCGTGACTGCGCGCAAAAGCACCACCCTCAGTAATCCCCTTTTAAAACTACCTGCCCTACCCCGCTTCCCGTGGGTTTGGGTGAGCTTTGCCTGAAATCCGAGGTGGACCATGGAAATCGATATCGCCGTTGCGACACGACTGCCCCGTGAAGAGGCCGAAGCCCTGCTCCAGGTGCTTCGGAATCAGTACGCCCAGCAGCTCAACGAGCATTGGTATGACGACCGTTTTCGCATGGTCCCCGCGGGTTTGCGGCATGGCTCGCTGCTCGCGGCATTCCCGGCAATGGCCGCGCAAAAGCGCCTGATTGGTGCCCTGAAACAAAGTCTTGGCGAAGTGAAGTAAGCCCCGATGAATAAGCAACTCAACGTCTCCCATGGTGCAAAACCTGCGCTGCGCAAGCCCATGGAGCATCAGCTGCGCGCTGACGTGCTACAGCGCCTTGAGTCCGATTATGGCCTGCAACATATGGCCGGCACGCATTACATGCGCAAGGGCACCTGCCCGCAGTGCAATCAGAAGCGCTTGTTTTCCCGTCACGATGAACCCTGGTTCATTCGCTGCGGGCGTGAGGAAAAGTGCCGCTACCAGGCCCCCGTCAAAGAGCTGTACCCCGACTTGTTTGACGACTGGAGCAAGCGCGCCCCAGCAAGCGACGATCAACCCACCGCCACCGCAAAGGCGTACCTCACCTTCGCTCGCGGCTTTCACGTCGAGTTGATCGAGGGGTGGTACAGCCAGGAAAGTTACTTTGACCGTGACCTCAATATCGGCTCAGCCACGGTGCGGTTCGCGCTCGATCATGGGGGATATTGGGAACGTCTGATTGACCAGCCCTCGCGCTTTGGCAAAAAGAAAGCCCGCTTCCAACCCAAGCAGAGCTACCGGGGCTACTGGTGGTGTCCACCTTGTGTGGACGTTCTGCAGGTGGAAGAGCTGTGGATTGTGGAGGGGATTTTCGACGCCATAGCGCTTATCCATAACGGCATTTCTGCGGTCGCCGCGTTGTCCTCGAACGCCTTCCCCGATGAATCGTTGAAGGCTTTGATCGCGGCCTGTGAGGGCAAGGCGCCTAAGTTGGTATGGGCTCTGGACAACGAGCCTGGGGCGCAGAAATACACCCGGTCCTGGGTCAAGCAGGCCAGAGAGCTGGGCTTCGTTTGCGAGGCCGCGCAGATCCCGCAGCCGGATGCTCGCAAGGTCGATTGGAACGACCTGCATCAGCGCTGGGCTTTTTTGGACGACGACGAGGCCCGGGCACAGCGGATAGAAAAGGACTTGAAGGAAGCCAGGCATCAGGGCGCGCTGCTGATTGCCGAGAGCGCCAGCGACAAGGCTCTGCTCATGTACCAGTGGCGGGAGCGGGAGGAATTTCACTTCTGTTTCGACTCCCGCCTGTACTGGTGGAAGTTGGATATCTCCAAGTTCAACAGCGCCAAACAGGCGCTCGATGACAGCGACAAACAGGAAGACCAACTGCTCAACGAAAAAGCCATTCGCGAAAAGGCGCTGCGCATGTCCGGTTGCGTGGTCGAGATCGCGAACTGCTTCCCCAAAGCGCTGTATTTCCAGCGCAACGAGATAACCGACGAGTCTTGGTACTTCTTCCGCGTGGACTTTCCACACGACGGCGGTTCAGTAAAGAACACCTTCACGGGCGGCCAGGTCGCGGCTGCCAGCGAGTTCAAGAAAAGACTGCTTGGCATGGGCGCCGGCGCGGTGTTCACCGGCAGCGGCCAGCAGCTGGACAAGATCATGAAGGACCAGCTTTTCGGCATCAAAACTGTCCAGACCATTGATTACGTGGGCTACAGCCGAGAGTACGGGTGCTACGTCTTCAACGACGTGGCCGTGCGTGAAGGCCAACTGATCACTCTCAACGAAGAGGAATTTTTTGAGCTGGGGAAGCTGAAACTCAAGAGCCTGCAAAAGGGCGTGAAGATCCAGTTAACCAGGGATGGCAAAAACCACGACTCCAGATGGATGGATCTGCTCTGGCAGTGTTTCGGTACGCAGGGGATTGTCGCCCTGACGTTTTGGTTCGGCTCACTGTTTGCCGAACAGATCCGGCATCGCTACCAGTCCTTCCCTTTCCTTGAGGCTACTGGCGAAGCCGGTGCGGGCAAGACGACTTTGCTCACATTGCTATGGAAGCTGTTCGGGCGCGACGGGTACGAGGGCTTCGACCCTTCCAAATCTACCAAGGCCGGTCGTAGCCGTTTGATGGGCCAGGTTTCCGGCATGCCGATTGTATTGCTGGAGTCCGACCGAAGCGGCGAAGACAAGGCGCACGCCAAGACTTTTGAATGGGACGAGCTGAAGGATTACTACGGCGGCGGCACCCTGGCGACCAAGGGAGTTAAAACCGCCGGCAACGAAACGTATGAGCCGCCCTTCCGGGGAACGATCGCCATCAGCCAGAACGCGCCGGTGGTGGCTTCCGAAGCGATCATGACGCGGATCGTCAAACTGCACTTCGTGCGACCTAACGTGACACCCGAAAGCCGGACCGCTGCGGACTCACTCAACGCTTTGAAAGGCGCAACGCTCAGCAACTTCGTATTGCAAGCGGTCCGCAAGGAAGCCGAGGTTATGGACCTGTTCGCTCAGCGCCTGCCCCGCTACGAAGCGAAACTTCGCTGCCTGCACTCCCATTGCTTCGCTTGCGATACCCCCTTCAAGGATGAGCAAGGCGAGTGCGCCCATTGCGGTAACAAGCTGCGCGGCTACATCCGCGTCGAGCGGATCAATAAGAACCACGCCCAATTGCTTGCGTTACTCGATTGCCTACGGCTGGTGGTCGCTCTCACCAATACGCAGATCAGCGACACCTTCACCCAAATCGTTCGCATGGCCATCGAGCGCCAGGCCTCCATCAGCTCTGACCATCCGGTCGTGGCCGAATTCTGGGAAGTGTACGAGTACCTGGAGGGCCTCGACGCCGATGGGCCTGTGGTCAACCACAGCAAGAAAGACAACATCATCGCCATCAACCTCAACGACTTCGTGAAGTGCGCTGCCGAGCATCGACAAAAGATTGCCGATGTCAGCGAGCTACGCGAGCGGCTGAAGGACTCTCGTTCTCGAAAGCTGATCGACATCAACAAGGCGACGGACAGCGCAGTACGGGCTTATCAGGCCAAGCACAGCAACGCGGTCATCACCAAGCAGCCCATTGTGAAGTGCTGGCACTTCCAGGCCTAACCGGATCCACAGCAACACCTACCAGGCGCGGCAACGCCTGCCACCAAAAGGAGAAGCACCATGCAGAACGAAACACTCAAAGAGGCCTTTGACGAGTTGTTCCAGTACCAGGCCGAGCGTCCGGCCATCCGCAAAGCTGGCGTCGAAGCGCTGGTTCGCTTGCTGCCGGTCGCGCAACGCGACACCGGGCAAAGCAGGGTCATCGGTCACTTTCTACTCGGTTTGTACAACGGCCCGGCACATCCGTTTGACCTGACCGAGCTGCGCCGTCTCGATGCGGGACTGTTCGACGACTGCATTGCCGTTCTACGGCTGGATAACAGCCCCGAGCAAGAGGTGCACACCTACTTTCCCGACGGCGATGCGATCTGGCAGGACCTGCGTAGGGTCTGGGCATGAAGTGGGCAGCGAAACGCAACCGAGACGGGCAAGTGCAGCAGAACTGTTGGATCAGCGACAGCGGCTACACCGTGGCTGAGTGCCGGTTGCCTGAAGCGCGCTACCCGATCACTCGCCCAGGCGGTGAGCTGCCTTTCGCTTATGCGAAGGACCGGGACGAAGTCATAGCGATCATTGAGCAAGACGTGGCCAGAACGGCCTGAAAAGACGGTGTCGAGGAGCGGCAACTCCTCGACACCTACCACCACGAAGGAGCAGCACCATGCAAGCACAGACCCCAAGCAGCAGCGACGCGAAGACTAGCACGAACCCTATGAGTACCGGCGAGGCCTCTATATGAGCGTGTTCCTTCTGCTCTATCTCTGTGCAGACGCCACCCGAACGGACTGCCAGATACTACCCGTTCAACGCTGGGATGGGCCCAGCGCCTATGAGCAGTGCATCGACGCAGTGCCAGGGCTCGCCCAGGCATTGAGTGCACCGAACCGGGAGCGACATCGTTTCGTTTGCGAGATCCAGGCCGACAGCACACATGCGGCAGAAGGTGACGCCCGGCCGACGCTCATTCATCAATCGTTTCGGATGCGAGGGACATCATGAACACAGCCTTTATCCTGATGGCCCAGTACGACGGACAGGCGATTATCCCGCTGGAGCAGGTTTGCCGGGACTACTTCACGCACCTGACGCCTGAAATGTTCCAACGCAAGGTGATGAGCGGGCAGATCCAGATCCCCATCACCCGCCTGGAACGCAGCCAGAAGTCGGCGAAGGGGATCCATATCAATGACCTGGCTGCGTATCTCGACCTACAGCGCGCAGCCGCGGTTAAGGAGCACTGCCAACTCAACGGGTTAAAACGCGCCTTTTAAGCCACTTCATTGATGCGGCGCCCAGCTGGACGGGCGCCTTCAATATCTCTTCGTGCCATTCCCATCCTTGGTAACGATCACCCTTGCCGCGCAGGTGGGTGTAGCGTCTCAGCGAATTCCAGTCTCGGTGCCCTGAAACGCTTGCTACTCGGGGGATGTCCCAGTCCATTTCGAACAGACGGCTTACCCCTTCGTGACGAAGGTCATGAAAATGCAGATCCTGGATGCTGAGGAATTTGCAGGCCTTCGTCCAGGACGTGGAAATTGATTCAGGGCTGTAGGGGAAAATATCCTCGCCTGCACGTGGCATGGTCTGAAGAATCTGCCAGGCCTCGTCTGGCAAGTAGCACCAGACGTCGTTGCCGATTTTTTGGCCTGGGTTTTTCATGTCGCGTACCAGCACTCGCTGACCAGGCTCGTCGATGTCGTCCCAGCGAATCCGGGTAATTTCGTCGAGACGGCGCGTCGAGAACAGGGCGAACCCCACCACTTTCATCATGTTGATGATGCTTCGGCGCCGGGCCTGCATGTCCTGGTAATGCTTCATGAGCTTCCCCAGCTCATCCAGCGTGGGGCGACGGTCACGCTCGCGGCTCTTCAGGTTGTAGCCAAGTTTGCGCAGTACGCGCCGTGCGCCCCCCATCGCCAGAGGGTCAAGCTGATAACCCCAAGCGTCCCTGCCAATGGAGAGCACGGCGCCGAGGTGTGCCAGGTCGTTGCCAGCGGTCTGCGCCTGGACGCCCCCGCCTTCAGGGCTCATCCGCCATAGCGCGTAATCGACCAGGCATTGGGTATTGATCTGGGTATCCGCCAGCTTGCCCATGTACGTTTCGCCGATGGCCATCAGGGTTGCACGCTTGGTCTTGCCCAGCGGCCGGGCCTTCTCAACCTCGACCAGATACTGATCAATCATGTCTTTGAGTGTGACGCCCTTGCGGGTCGCCCGCTCAATCGCACCAGGTTCATCCAGTTCGGATTCACGTTTGCGCGCCCAAGCCTGCGCCGCCTGTTTCCGGGCGAAGGTCTGGCTCTCTTGGTAGACTGTCACCTTGTCACGGTTGATGCGGATCTGAGCTGTGTAGCTGATGGTGCCGTCGGCCTTTTTGCGTGATCTGATCGTTGCCATGAGAATTGGTACACGTCTCGATTCGGTTGGTACATTGTACCAACCGCTTGGTAAAAATGCCCCAAAACCCCCGAAAATCGGTACAAAACACGTTGAATACGAACCCTGCAAAAACAGGCTCAAAGCCAGAGAACACGCGGCCTGAGCCGTCTAGGCGCTTTAGTGTTGCCCCCATGATGGATTGGACCGACGCCCACTGTCGCTTCTTCCTACGCATCCTCTCGAAAAACGCCTTGCTCTACACTGAAATGGTCACCATCGGCGCCCTGCTCAACGGCGACCATGAGCGCTTCCTACGCCATCACGAATCCGAGCACCCGCTTGCCCTGCAACTGGGCGGCAGCGTCCCCGCCGACCTCGCGGCCTGCGCGCGCATGGCCCAGGAGCACGGCTATGACGAAGTGAACCTCAACGTCGGCTGCCCCAGCGACCGGGTGCAGAACAACATGATCGGTGCCTGCCTGATGGGACATCCCCAGTTGGTGGCCGATTGTGTGAAGGCGATGCGCGATGCGGTGTCGATTCCGGTGACGGTCAAGCATCGGATCGGGATCAATGGCCGTGAAAGTTACGAGCAGTTGTGTGATTTCGTCGCAACGGTACGTGACGCCGGTTGTACCAGCTTTACCGTGCACGCGCGCATCGCGATCCTGGAGGGGTTGTCGCCCAAGGAGAATCGCGATATCCCGCCGCTGCGCTATGACGTGGTGGCCCGGTTGAAAGCGGATTTTCCGGAGCTGGAAATCGTGCTGAACGGCGGGATCAAGACCCTGGAAGCGTGTCATGAACATCTGCAGACGTTCGATGGCGTGATGCTGGGACGCGAGGCGTATCACAATCCGTATCTGCTGGCCGAGGTGGATCAACAGTTGTTTGGCAGTGCTGCGCCGGTGATCAGCCGGGCCGAGGCATTGGCGCAATTACGGCCGTACATTGCCAATCATCTGGCTGCCGGGGGCGCCATGCATCACATCACTCGCCACGTGCTGGGACTGGGTACGGGATTTCCCGGGGCGCGCCGGTTTCGACAGTTGCTGTCGGTGGACATTCATAAGACCAAGGATCCGTTGGCGCTGCTGGATCAGGCGGGGCAATTGCTGGAAGGACGTTAACCGTCACATGCTTTGAACCTGCGCGCTGTTTTGGCATCGTATCTAGCGATACCGCCCCGGCCTTTCAAACAGCCGTTTTCAGGTTGTTGCCGCTGGGGCCCTCGATACCTCTTCATGCCCTTGAGTGGCTGCCGGCCCTCGGGTAATGTCAACAGACCCATAGGACAGAGCACGCTCATGACTTCCAAGCTGGAACAACTCAAGCAATTCACCACCGTCGTGGCCGACACCGGCGACTTCGAAGCCATTGCCCGCATCAAACCCGTGGATGCCACCACCAACCCTTCCCTGCTGCTCAAAGCCTCGGCCATTGCAGGCTATGCCGAGCAGTTGAACGCCTGCGTGGCGGACTGCAAGGGTGATGTAGGCCTGGCCAGCGACCGTTTTGCCGTGGCGGTCGGGCAAGAAATCCTGAAAGTGATTCCGGGGCGTATTTCCACGGAAGTGGACGCGCGTCTGTCGTTCGACACCGAGGCCATGTTGAAGCGTGCGCATCGTCTGATCGATCTGTACGAAAAGGCCGGCATTGGCCGGGATCGCGTGCTGATCAAGATCGCATCCACCTGGGAAGGCATCCGCGCCGCCGAGCAGTTGGAGCGTGAAGGCATCCAGTGCAACCTGACCCTGCTGTTCTCCTTCGCCCAGGCGGCCGCTTGTGCCGACGCCGGGGTGTTCCTGATCTCGCCGTTCGTGGGCCGTATCTACGACTGGTACAAGAAAGCCAATGGCAACGACTACACCGGCGCCGACGATCCGGGCGTGCAGTCGGTGACGCGCATCTACAACTACTACAAAGCCAATGACTACAAGACCGTGGTCATGGGCGCGAGCTTCCGCAACCTCAACCAGATCGAGCAACTGGCCGGTTGCGACCGCTTGACCGTCAGCCCGGAGTTGTTGGAGAAACTGGCGGCCGATGACGGCAAGCTGGATCGCAAGCTGGCGCCGGGGCAAGCCGGGGAAACGCGTCTGAATCTGAATGAAGCGCAGTTCCGCTGGCTGTCCAACGAAGACGCCATGGCGACCGAGAAACTGGCCGAAGGCATCCGTCAGTTTGCCCGGGACCAGGAGAAGCTGGAGGCGTTGTTGCAGGCCAAACTTTGAGCTGAGACAGAGCAAGCAAAAAGGGGCGAACCTTGATGGGTTCGCCCCTTTTTTCATGGATCTGTCTTAGGCAATGCAGTGGCTGGACGGGCCTCATCGCGAGCAGGCTTGCTCCCACAGGGAAAACTCAGCCGCCGGGCCGTTCCAGCGCATTCACCAAGTCATGAAAGGCTTCACGATTGGAGTCGTTCAGTCCCATGAGGATCTTGTGCGCTTCCAGCACCTTGATCCGCACTTCTTCTTCGGACTGGTCCTGGTCAGGCAGGTCATCCAGGCATTCAGGGCATGGCACGGGATCGCCAACGATGTTGAACACCTGGTCGAAGCCCATTGATTGCAGCAGCCGGGTGATGTCGTTGTGGGTGGTGACCACGGTCGGCAGCAGGCCGACCTTTTGCCGCGACAGGATCGACAGTTTGGCCAACAGGCCCAGGGTGGTGCTGTCGATACTGCGGGTTTCAGTCAGGTCGATCACGATGGCACTGAAGTTCAGCGCGGTGAAGATCCGCTCAATAGTCGCATCCAGCGCCGAACACAGGGTCAGGCGCACTTCACCGACAAACTTCAGGACAAAGGTGCCGTCCTGCTCGGCGAACTGGATTCTACCGGTACTCATCAAAGGTTCCTGCTCAACACTAACAGGGCGATATCATCCGGCATCTCCCCGAGCGTGGCTAATCCAAACACTTGGCGCAAGCCTTCCAGGCTGCCGCCCGCTGCACTCACCCGTTCAGGCAAGGCCGCTTCTTTCTCTTTGAGTGTAGGTTCCGTCAAAAGGTCCAGAATGCCATCAGACATCAGCGTCAGGCTGAATGTCGGGGGCAGCTCCAGCACGTGGTCTTCGTAGGTGGCCTCGTTGAACAGGCCCACCGGCAACCCACGCCCTTCCAGGTAACGAACACTGTCTGGCGTATACAACACAGGCAACGGCAGATGTCCGCCGATGCTATAGGTCAACAAGCCAGTCTCCTCGTCGATGACTCCACCGACCATTGTGACGTGTTTACCCAGCTTACAACTGATCAGCCCCCGGTTGATATGCCCAAGGACCTCAGAAGGCTTGAACTCGGGCAACGTACCGTTGCGCTTGGATTCGAACAACAGGCGCGTGGTCATGAATTTCAGCAGCACCGTCACGAATGCCGAGGAGGCACCGTGCCCGGAAACGTCCGCCAGATAGAACGCCACTCGCCGCTCATCGACCCGGAAATAGTCGACGAAATCCCCCGACAGGTACAACGACGGGATGATCTGGTGGGCAAAACGGAAATCGTCAACGGTCCATGGGCTGACGGGCAGCATGTTCATCTGCACCTGGCGCCCGGCGTTCTGGTCTTCCTGCAACAGGTTCAGGCTGGCTTCGAGCTCGCGGTTGGCGGTTTCCAGCTTTTCGCGGTAGCGCTGGTTTTCCAGCAGCAGGCGCGAACGATCCAGGGCCCGGCGCACCGAGTGCTCGAGCACGGCCAGGTCTTCAAGGGGTTTGATCAGGTAGTCCGCCGCGCCCAGGCGCAAGGCCTCGACCGCGTCGCTCATCACGCCGGCGCCAGAAACGACGATAACCGGGGTCTGCGAGGAAATCTCGGTGACCTGACGAATGAGTTCGAGTCCGCCCATCTGCGGCATGCGCAGGTCGCAGATGACCAGATCGGGCTTGTCTTGCTCGAACACCTGAAGACCCTGTTGGCCGTTACTGGCCTGCAGGACGCTGAAACCACTGTCTTCCAAGTAGGCTGCGAGACTGGCTCGCACCACTTCGTCATCATCGATTATCAGCAGCGTGGCACTGGTTTTTGGCATGTGGGCAAACGGCGCCAGAATTAGGTTGGCGTAGCGGGCTGGGCTGTCTGGCCTGGCACGCACTACTGGATTCGCTTTCTAGCCACTCTGTTCACATAGCTTTCAGGCCATTGCCCTACACACCATTACATCAGAGGTGCCCTTCTAAGGCGCAGACGGTACTCCCATCCGCCGGGCGTTTCAAGCTCATGCGGATCGCCGCTTGCCGTCTTTATTTGTCAAAGTACAGAGAGTTATAAGAACCGAGCGAAGCGTAACTCAATGGAAGGTCCCAACCCGGGAAAACCCTGCGCAAAAACACGAAAGGCGGCCTTTTGGGGCCGCCTTCCTGGCTGGACAGACTGAATCAGAAGTCGTCTTCGACCTGACCGTCCTTGACCTTGAACTCGCGGTTCTGCAGATAAGCGTTGCGGATGAAGACGTATTTGTCACCACTGACCATTTTCTCGGCCGACAGCAGACTGGCGCGTGTGTCGACGATGTTCAGGCCGAATATAGAGTTACGCACCGAAACGTTGTCGATGTAACGATATGGGCCGGTGTAGCTGTCAACATATCTGGCCGGCGCATCCCGCAGAGTGCTCGGCCCCAACAGCGGCAGCATCACATAGGGGCCACTGCCCACGCCCCAATAACCCAGGGTCTGGCCGAAATCCTCATCACTTCGCTGCAGGCCCATCTGGGTACCTACGTCGAAGAACCCCAACAGGCCGAATGTGGTGTTGAAAATCAGCCGTGCCGTGTCGACCCCGGCAGCAGCTGGCTTGGCCTGCAGCACGTTGTTGGCCAGATTGCCGACGTCGCCGATGTTGCGGAACATGTTGTGGATGCCGTCTTCGAGAAACTGCGGCGTCACGTACTGATAACCCTGGGCCAGTGGCTTGAGCGCATAGGTATCGAGGGTGTCGTTGAAGGTGAAGATCGGACGGTTGATGCTTTCCCAAGGATCTTCTTCCGTGGCGGCCTGGGCGGCGAACGGAACCAGCAGGACGCTGGCGGAAAGACACAGCTGAGCTAGATGATGGCTCCAGCGCATAAGGGAGAACTCCTTGGTTTATTCAGGCAAGGGCGCCGAGCCCAGGCGGTCAGGTCGCTAGTATAAGACGGAACGCGTGGATAGGCAGCACCAAAACGAAGCGCGCCGTAGGACGTTTCCGCTACCCAACGCCGTCACTTCACTGTCACCGGACTGTCACCGGTGGCCGGTAGGCTGCTGTTTATTTCAAGGACGTTCCCATGCCCCGCGCCGAAGCCCTGCCCCTCCCCGCGCCCAGCCTGACCGCCGTACTGTTCGGCCTGAGCGGATGCCTGGTGGACTTTGGAGCACGGAGCAGCCAGCAAGGGGCTGCGTCGGCTGAACAGGCGCAGCCTACGCCTGGCGCGCTGGAAAGCCTGCACCGCCTGCAACTCCAGCAAATCCCCTGCGCCTGGCTCGACGAACTGCCGCCCGCCGTCAGTCACGCCCTGGCAAGTTCATTGCCAAACTGGATCAAACCGCCGCAACTTCCTGCAACAAATTACCCATGGCCTGCTCCTCATGCCTGCTGGCAAGCGCTGATGGCATTGAACGTCCAGCAGTTGGACGGCTGCGTGTTGGTCAGCGGCGAACCCAGATTATTGCAATCGGGGCTCAACGCCGGCCTGTGGACCATCGGGCTGGCCTCCTGCGGCTCGCTGTGCGGCTTGACGCCTGCCGAGTGGCAAGCCTTGAGTCACCAGGAAAGGGAAACCAAGCGTGCCAAGGCTACCGTGCAATTGTTCAGCCTGGGCGTGCATTCGGTGATCGACCATCTGGGCGAGCTCGACACTTGCCTGGCGGACATCAACCTGCGCCGATTCAAAGGTGAGAAGCCATGACCGGGATCATGCAGGGCGCTTGAGGGTGGATTACTCTTAAGGCAAGCCACGGACTTTTGACGCACCGTCGCGGTCCATGGCTGTGCCTATCAATAAAGGGAGTACGCCAATGCCTGCCCGCCGCGAATTGCAAGAACAACTCGACACCCTGCGCGAGCAACTGGACCAGAACCCGCCGCTGTCTGAGCCTGAGCGCGAACATCTGCATCAACTGATGGCTCAGATCGAAGCTGAAATCCAGCTGGAGAACCAGCTTCAAGACACCAACCTGGTCGACGGCGTAAACCTGGCTGTGGAGAGTTTCGAATTGAAGCACCCCGCCATTGCGGGAACCCTGCGCAACATTGTGCTGACGTTGGGGAATATCGGAATCTGAATTGCAGAGAAGCCCGCTGTTGAAAGCGGGCTTCACTTTTTATTCCTGCACTGCACCAACTTGTGGGAGCGAGCCTGCTCGCGATGGCGGCGGATCAGTCAACACTGATGCTGAATGTCCTACCGCTATCGCGAGCAGGCTCGCTCCCACAGTTGGATCGGGTACAGTCGCAGAGAGAGTAACGTTACTGGCGCACTAACCGATGGTTTGGCAACTGCCCCGCTTCAGTGCTGCGATACGGATTGATGTCCAACCCACCCCTTCTCACATACCGCGCATACACCGTCAGCGTCTCGGGCTTGAGCAAGCGCTGCAGGTCGAGAAAAATCCGCTCAACGCATTGCTCGTGGAAATCCGAATGCTGACGGAAGCTGACGATGTAGGCCAGCAGGCTCGCATGATCCAGCGCCGCGCCGCGATAGTGCACCGCTACGCTGCCCCAGTCCGGCTGACTGGTCACCGGGCAGTTGGACTTGAGCAAATGACTGTGCAGGCTCTCTTCGACGACACGCGAATCATCGCAACGCAGCAGTTCCGGGCGCGGGTGCTCGTAGGAGTCGACGCGGATGTCCAGGTCGTCGATACACACGCCAGGCAGCGCGACGACACCTTCAGCTTCCACGTCCTTGAGACTGCGGATCCGTACGCCCACGGGTTTGCCGGCGGCCGCCGACAGGTCCTGGCGCAGGGTCGCCTCCAGGCTCGCCGTGTCTGCGAACGGCGTCTGGTTCAGTGAGTTGAGGTACAACTTGAAGGATTTGGATTCGATGATGTTCGGCGAGTCCGCCGGGATCGCGAACTCACCGATGGCCACCACCGGCTTGCCGGAGGGTAGCAGCCACGACAGCTCGAAACAGTTCCAGAAATCCACGCCCTTGTACGGCAGCGTGTCGGCCGTCAGCCCCAGTTCCGCCCATTTCGCGGTGCGCGGGATCGGGAACAGCAATGACGGCGTGTAGGTGGCAATGTATTCACTGGATTTGCCCAGCGGCGAATGTTCGGCTGCGGGATGCATGACGGAAACCTGACTGAAGAATCAGCGGATTCTAACAGCCTTTGCCGCAGCCTTTGAGTGCTTACTGACTGACAGTCAAATCGCCTTTCATACCGGCCTGGTAATGCCCGGGCACATTGCAGGCGAACTCCAGGCGGGTGGCCTTGCTGAACGTCCAGGTCAGCTCGGCAGTCTTGCCCGGTCCTACCAATACACTGTTGGGATCGTCATGCCCCATGCCGGCTTCTCCCTCGTGCCCCATCGACGCATGATCCATACCTGGCATCATCGCCGTCGGCGTCAGTTGACCCTCCTGTTGCATCTTCTGCATTTGCTGCTGGTGTTCGGCGTGCATCGCCGCATTGCCCAGGTTGAACTCGTGAAGCAACTGGCCCTTGTTGATCAGCACGAAACGCACAGTCTCTCCCGCCTTGACATCCAGGGCGCCGGGCTTGAACGCCATGTCCTGCATCACGACTTCGATGCTGCGACTGGCCTTGTCGGCTGATGCAGGTTGGCCGAAATCAAAATGCTGGCCGGGCGACGCCCATGACGACGCACTGAAAACCAGTGCACAAGCAGCCAGGACCAGAGGTTTTCCCATCAACATATTCATACTCCAAGCGGATAAGCTTCGAAAACTCTACCCTGGCGTGACTGCCACCCGGCTGACAGCCTGATTACAACTTTGTCAGCTTGCGCCGTTGTCCCGCTCGCCACGGTATAACGCCTACGTCAAACCTGCCTTGAGCCGCCCATGAAACTGCTGATCGTCGAAGACCAAACCAAAACCGGCCAATACCTGCGTCAGGGCCTGAGCGAAGCGGGATTCAACGCCGACCTGGTGGCCGACGGCATCACTGGCCAGCAACTGGCCTTGAGCGGGGACTATGCGCTGCTGATTCTCGACGTCATGTTGCCCGGTCGCGATGGCTGGCAGATTCTGCAAGCCGTTCGTGATGCAGGCCTGGAAACGCCTGTGCTGTTCCTCACGGCGCGGGACGCGGTGCAGGATCGGGTCCATGGCCTGGAACTGGGCGCCGACGATTATCTGGTCAAGCCGTTTGCCTTTTCCGAGCTACTGGCCCGGGTGCGCAGCCTGCTGCGCCGGGGCAGTTCGATGCAGCAGGAAACCAGCCTGCAACTGGCGGATTTGCGCCTGGACCTGATCCGCCGCCGCGTCGAGCGCAGCGGCCGGCGCATCGACCTCACCGCCAAGGAGTTCGCCTTGCTGGAAATGCTCCTGCGCCGCCAGGGCGAAGTGCTGCCCAAGTCGCTGATTGCTTCTCGGGTCTGGGACATGAATTTCGACAGCGACACCAACGTCATCGAAGTGGCGATCCGTCGCCTGCGCATCAAGATTGACGATGACTTTCCCGGCAAGCTGATCCACACCGTGCGGGGCATGGGGTACGTACTTGAAGAGCGCAACCTGTGAAGGCCCGTTGGTCACTGAGCAGCCGCCTGGCGCTGCTGTTCGCCGCCTGCACCGCGGTGGTGTCATTGTTTGCCGGCGTGTTGTTCAGCCGGGGCAGCGAGGCGCATTTCATCGAACTGGACCAGCAATTGCTCGAAGGCAAGCTGACCGGCCTGCGCCGCGCCCTGCAGGACCTGGACGCCGAACAGACCCAGCGGCGCCTGGAAGACGAGTTGAGCCGTCAGGCCGACCTGGCATTGCGCGTCAAAGGCGACGATGGGGTGCGCTGGTATGACAGCTCGATCCGTATCCCGGCCCGGTTGCCGGAAACGCCTGGTCTCTCCACGCTCAATGATGGCGACGTTGATTATCGCGTGTTGAATGCACCGCTTTTCCCCGACCGCCCAGATTCACCGCAACTGACCCTGCTGCTGGACATCACCCATCACCAGCACTTCCTACAGCGCATGCAGCGGCTGATCTGGCTGACCGTCGGCCTCTCGGCGCTGGCGACCGCTCTGCTCGGCGCCTGGGCCGCCCGTCGCGCCTTGCGCCCCTTGCGGCGCATGGGGGCGATCGCCGGCAGCGTCTCGGCCCGCTCCCTCACAGCCCGGCTGCCGCAAGAGCAAATGCCCGCGGAACTGGCGGAACTGGCCCACAGCATCAACGCCATGCTCGCACGCCTGGACGATGCATTTCAGCGGCTCTCGGCGTTCTCTGCCGACATCGCCCATGAACTGCGCACGCCACTGTCAAACCTGCTGACCCATACTCAGGTCACCCTCACCCGCGAGCGCTCGCCGGAAGATTACCGCGAGGCGTTGCACAGCAACCTGGAAGAGCTGCAATGGATGGCGCAACTGGTCAACGACATGCTCTACCTGGCCAAGGCCGACCACGGTTTACTCGCGCCCAACCGCGAAGCGCTGCAACTGGCCGCAGAAGTGGACATGCTGCTGGAATTCTTCGCGCCGCTGGCCGAGGACGCCAATGTGCATCTGAGCCGTTCGGGCGATGGCAGCATCGAAGGTGACCGCAATATGTTGCGCAGGGCCCTTTCCAACCTGCTGGACAATGCCGTGCGCTTTACCCCCGATGGCGGTGAAGTACGGGTGCGGATTGTCGATGCAGCTCGCGGGGTGAACATCAGCGTGGAAAACAGCGGCGACGGCATTTCAGCGGAACTGCTACCGCGCCTGTTCGACCGTTTCTATCGCGCCGACCCGGCTCGCCAGGAAGGCAGCAGTGAGCATGCCGGGCTTGGGCTGGCGATCACCCGTTCGATCATCCGCGCTCACGAGGGAGAGATTCACTGCGAATCGGCTGACGGCTGGACGCGGTTTATGATTGAACTGCCGAAGCCCCCCCAGCCCTGACACAATCTTCTGTGGCGAGGGGATTTATCCCCGCTGGGTCGCGAAGCGGCCCCAACAGCTACGAATGCGGCGTGTCAGGGGGATTGGGAGCTGTATCCAGGGGGGCTGCTTCGCAGCCCAGCGGGGATAAATCCCCTCGCCACAGAGGCAGTGCAAGAACACAGGGAAGCGCCAGACGCCTCAGGAATACCGCAACGCCTGCGCCGGTTCGATCTTCGCCGCGCGCCATGCCGGGTACACGGTGGCCAGAAAGCTCAGGATGAACCCGGCAGAACAGATCAACACCACGTCACCGCGCTGAAGCTCCGACGGCAGGTTGCTGACGAAGTACACGTCGGAACTGAAGATGTGCTGGCCACTGACCCGTTCCAGCCAGCCTACCAGTTCGCTGACATTCAGCGCCGCGATCACCCCCAGTACGCCACCGATGAGCGTGCCGACGATACCGATCACCGTGCCCTGGACCATGAAGATCGCCATGATCTGCCGGGGTGTGGCGCCGATGGTGCGCAGGATCGCAATGTCCGCGCCCTTGTCGTTCACCACCATGATCAGGGTGGCGATGATGTTGAACGCCGCCACTGCGACGATCATCAGCAACAACAGGCCGATCATGGTTTTTTCCATTTTCATGGCGCTGAACAGACTGCCCTGGGTGTGCGTCCAGTCGTCGGCCTTGTAGCCGGTGCCGAGGCCGGTGGCAATGTCGCCGGAAACCTTCGGCGCCGCGTACAGATCCTTCACTGCCAGACGCACGCTCTGCACCTGGTTTGGCTGCCAATGCTGCATCTGCGCCGCGTCAGCCATGTGGATCAGCGCCATGGAGCCATCCAGCTCGGCGCCGACCTTGAATACGCCCACCACGTTCAGTCGCTGCATCCGCGGGGTAATCCCGCCGGGCGCGGTGCTGACCTCAGGCACGATCAGGGTCAATTTGTCGCCCACGTTCAGGCGAAAGCGCCGGGCGGTGATTTCACCGATCACCACGCCAAACTCACCCGGTTTCAAGGCATCGAGACGGCCCTGGACGATGTGCTGGGCAACGATGGACACCTTGCCTTCCTGGGCCGGATCGATGCCGCTGATCTGGATCGGCTGCATCGAGCCTTTATAGCTGAGCATGCCTTCCATTTCGGTAAACGGCACGGCGGCGGTCACTTCAGGATTTTTCATCGCGGCGGCGGCCACCGGTTGCCAGTCATCAATCGGATTGACGCCGACGACGGTGGCGTGGGGCACCATGCCGAGGATGCGCGAGCTCATTTCACGCTGGAAGCCGTTCATCACCGACAGCACCACGATCATCGCCAGCACACCCAGGGCGAGGCCGATCATCGAGGTCATGGAGATGAACGAAACGAAGCGATTGCGACGCTTGGCGCGGGTATAGCGCGTGCCGATAAAGATCGATAACGGTCTGAACATTCGCGGAGCACCGTAAAAAAATAAAATACCCGGCACTTGCAGCAAAACGCCGGGTTGCGGTCAGTCAGATGGGTGTCAGGCAACCTTCCTGCAAATGCAGGACCCGGTCCATCTGCCGGGCCAGGTTCATATCGTGGGTCACCACCAGGAACGCCGTGCGCATCGAGGTGCTGAGCTCGAGCATCAGGTCCTGGATGCCTTGGGCGGTATGGGAGTCGAGGTTGCCGGTCGGCTCATCGAGCATCACCAGACCGGGCTTGTTGACCAGGGCCCGGGCGATCGCCACACGCTGACGTTCGCCACCGGACAGCTCGGCCGGCTTGTGCTCAAGGCGATGACCCAGCCCTACCCGCTCCAGCAACGCCGTGGCACGCTGACGGGCTTCGGGGATCGCGGTACGGCCGATCAGCAGTGGCATGCAGACGTTTTCCAGCGCGGTGAACTCAGGCAGCAAATGATGGAACTGGTAAACGAAGCCCAGGGAGCGATTGCGCAACAGGCCACGGGCCTTCTCGTTCAATGCCGAGAGTTCTTCGCCCGCCAGCCAGACACTGCCGGTGGTTGGTGTATCGAGGCCGCCCAGCAAATTGAGCAAGGTACTCTTGCCCGATCCGGACGTACCGACAATCGCCACGCGCTCGCCAGGGTGCAGCTCCAGCTGCAGCCCCGACAACACCACCACCGATTCCGGACCCTCCTCGTAGGATTTGCCCAGGTTGCGGCAGCTCAAGATCGCTTTTTCACTCATGCCCGACTCACTCATAACGTAACGCCTCCGCCGGCTGGGTGCGCGCTGCACGCCAGGCAGGATACAGGGTGGCGAGGAAACTCAGGACCAACGCGGCGCCGCAGACCATCAACACATCATCCGCCTGCAACTGCGACGGCAGGTAGTCGATGAAGTACACGTCGGCGTTGAGAAACTTGTGCCCGATCAGGCTTTCGAGGCCGGCAATCGCAGCACTGACATTCAGCGCGGCGAACATCCCGACCAGGGCGCCGACGGCCGTGCCGATCACGCCGATCACCGTGCCCTGGACCATGAAGATGCGCATGATCTGCCCCGGCGTGGCGCCGAGGGTGCGCAGGATCGCGATATCGCCCTTCTTGTCGTTCACCACCATCACCAGCGTGGAAATGATGTTGAAGGCCGCGACCGCGACGATCAGCAGCAACAGCAGGCCGATCATGGCTTTTTCCATGCGGATGGCCTGGTACAGGTTGCCGTGGGTCCGGGTCCAGTCACGGGCGTAGTAGCGGTCCTCGCCAAGTTGCTGGGCGATGGTCCACGCCGCGCGTGGCGCCTGGAACAGATCGTCGAACTTCAACCGCAGGCCCTGGACCTGATCGGCCTTCCAGCGATGCAGGCGCGCCAGGTCCTGCAGGTTGGTCACGCCCAGGTAACCGTCCAGCTCACCGGCGCCGACATGGAAGATGCCGACCACGGTGAAGCGTTTCATGCGTGGAAACATGCCGCCCGGCGTCACGGTGACTTCCGGCGCGACGAAGGTCAGCTTGTCACCGATGGACGCGCCGAGCTTGGCTGCGGCCTTGTCCCCGATGACGATGCCGAAGTCGCCGGGCGCCAGGTCGTCGAGTTTGCCCTGCTGCATGAAGTTATCGATGATCGACACCTGCCGCTCGAGCTTGGGATCGATGCCATTGAGCAACACTTTGGAGACCTTGCCATTGTTGGTCAGCAGGCCCTGCATCTGGGTGAACGGCGCAACGGCCAGCACTTGCGGATTCTGCTTGACCTTGGCGGCCAGGCTCGGCCAATCGCTGATGGCTTCGCCGGATTCGAGGGTCGCGTGGGGCACCATGCCCAGTACGCGGGTGCGCATCTCATGGTCGAAGCCGTTCATCACCGACAGCACGACGATCATCACGACCACGCCAAGGGCCAGGCCGATGATGGATGTCAGGGAAATGAACGATACGAAATGATTACGGCGTTTTGCACGGGTATAACGCGTGCCGATGAATACGAAGAGTGGTCTGAACATGTCGGGGCTTGTTCGGAGGGAAAAGGAACGTCCTTGTGGCGGGGGTCACAAACCAGCTTTACACTCAGACCACCGCCGCTACCATGGGTTCGCCATGTCGACATTAGATGAAGAAGATCGCCGCGAATACTACCGTATCGAGGACACGATCGCACTGGAAATTCAGCCCCTGTCCATTCCAGAAGCCGCTGGCCTGGAAGTGTTGCAGGATGCTTCTCCATTGTTCAACCTGCTCAGCGAACTCCACCTGAGCGAATTCGAATCCCAGCACCTGTTGCGCCAGATCAGCGAGCGCGAGCGCAGCATCGCGGCGTACCTCAAGGTGATGAATAAACGCATCGACCTGCTCAGCCAGGTCATCGCCCTGACGGTGCTGGGTGAGATCGGCGAACCGCAGCCGGTGATCATTTCCGAAGGCGGCATCGACTTCCAGTACCCCACGCCGGTCGCCGTCGGCTCACATCTGTCGGTCAAGCTGGTGCTGATGCCCCAGGCGCTCGGGCTTTTGCTCCGGGCTCGCGTCACCCATTGCGATCCGAAGGGTGATGGCTTTGACGTGGGCACCGAGTTCGAACGCCCGACCGACGCCCAGCGCCAGTTGCTGGCGCGTTACATCCTGCAGAAACAGGCGCAAGAGCGGCGCCTGGCTCGCGAACTGAACGAATCAGGTATCAATAAGGAAGAACCGTGACACTCATTTATGGCCACCGCGGCGCCAAGGGCGAAGCGCCGGAAAATACCCTGACCGGTTTTCAGGAGTGTCTCAAGCACGGCGTGCGCCGTTGCGAGTTGGATCTGCACCTGTCCATGGACGGCGAGTTGATGGTGATCCACGACCCGACCCTCAAGCGCACCACGGATCGCCGCGGCAAGGTGGTGGAACATTCCGCCGCCGAGCTGGTGACCTACGACGCGCGCAAGGGCGGCCCGGGCTGGATCAAGCCATGTCCGATTCCGCGCCTGGAGGAGCTGTTCGAGAAATGTGATTTCGAGCATTGGCAACTGGAGGTCAAGAGCGCTTCGCGCACCCGCGCCGCCGCCACGGTATTGGGGATCCGTGAAATGGCCCAGCGTTTTGGGTTGTTGGACAAAATCACCATCACTTCCAGTTCCCGGGAAGTGCTCAAGGCCGCCCTGGACCTGACCCCGGACATTTCTCGCGGGCTGGTGGCCGAATACGCCTGGCTCGACCCGTTGAAGGTCGCCCAGAGCTATGGCTGTGAGATCCTGGCGCTGAACTGGACCCTGTGCACGCCGGAGCGCCTGGCCAAGGCGCAGCGCCAAGGCTTGCATGTGTCGGTGTGGACGGTCAACGAACCCGCGCTGATGCGCAGGCTCGCCGACTTTGGCGCTGACAGCCTGATTACAGACTTTCCCGGTTTGGCCACTGCCACCCTCGAGAATTGCTGAAATCGGTCTCCCCGGCCGGCTCAGGCCACCGGCCGGAGCCGCTCAAAAAAGCCGGTTGAGCCCGTCATAGGCCGCTACCCGATAGGCTTCGGCCATGGTCGGGTAGTTGAACGTGGTGTTGACGAAATACTTCAGGGTGTTCAATTCGCCCGGCTGGTTCATGATCGCCTGGCCAATGTGCACGATCTCCGAAGCCTGGTAGCCGAAGCAGTGCACGCCCAGCACTTCCAGCGTTTCGCGGTGGAACAGGATCTTCAGCATGCCTTGTGGCTCACCGGCGATCTGCGCCCGGGCCATGCTCTTGAAGAAAGCCTTGCCCACTTCATAGGGCACCTTGGCCTGGGTCAGTTCCTGCTCGTTCTTGCCGATGGAGCTGATCTCGGGAATGGTGTAGATACCGGTCGGCACGTCGTTGACGAAGCGCCAGCTGCCGTTATCGACGATGCTGCCGGCGGCCGAACGCCCTTGGTCGTGGGCAGCACTGGCCAGGCTCGGCCAGCCGATCACGTCACCAGCACCATAGATGTTCGGCACACAGGTGCGGTAGTTCTCGTCGACTTCGATCTGGCCGCGGCTGTTGACCTTCACGCCGATGTTTTCCAGGCCCAGGGTGTCGGTGTTGCCGGTGCGGCCGTTGCACCAGAGCAAGGCGTCGGCCTTGATCTTCTTGCCGGACTTGAGGTGCAGGATCACGCCGTTGTCCACGCCTTCGACGCGGTCATAGTCTTCGTTGTGGCGCACCGTGATGTTGTTGTTGCTGAAGTGATAGCTCAGGGCCTGGGAGATTTCCGAGTCGAGGAAGCTCAGCAATTGCCCGCGGTTGTCCACCAGTTCCACCAACACCCCCAGGCCGCTGAAGATCGAGGCGTATTCGCAACCGATCACGCCAGCGCCGTAGACGATGAGTTTACGTGGGGTGTGACCCAGGCTCAGGATGGTGTCGCTATCGTAGATCCGGGCGTGGTTGAAATCGATGTCGGCCGGGCGATAGGGACGCGAGCCGGTGGCGATAATGATGTGCTTGGCCACCAGTTTTTCGACCACGCCATTGCCACAGACCACTTCCACCGTCTGCTCGTCGGCGAAGCTGCCGGTGCCGAAGAACACGTCGACCCGGTTGCGGGCGTAGTAGCCGGTACGCGAAGCGACCTGCTTGGAAATAACCTTCTCGGCGCTCTTGAGCACGTCCGGGAAGGAGAACCAGCGCGGCTCGCCGATGGCCCGGAACATCGGGTTGGTGTTGAACTGCATGATCTGCCGCACCGAGTGACGCAAGGCCTTGGACGGAATGGTACCCAAGTGGGTGCAGTTGCCGCCGACCTGCCGACGGCTATCGACCATCGCCACCTTGCGCCCTGCCTTGGCGGCGTTCATTGCCGCGCCTTCCCCCGCCGGGCCGGAACCCAGTACCACCACGTCGTAGTTGTAGACAGCCATGCGTACTCCTCAGAACAGGCCGCGGCGCCAAGCGTGGCACCTACGGCTAAATCATGCCGGGTCACGGCATGAAAGAACAATTTTTAGGCCGGTTCACGCGCCCGGCCACAGTCTATAGAAGCGTCAACGCCGCGCACATTACCCCTTGGTCGCGTCAGAGGCTAGTTTTGCCTGCGCTATTTCGCCACACCTACGCTTTCAACAGGCTGTCACCGTTGGGTTTTCCCGCCGATGATCCGTTCAAATGCATCGTTGGTCCGGGTGATAAACCGCTCGCCGTCACGCATCACGAAAAATACCCCAATGCCGTGTTCTTCGGCATAGTCCCAACCCCGTTCAGGACCGAGAATCAGCAACAGCGTCGATAGTCCATCGGCCATCAATGCCGAAGGATGAATCACCGTGACTGACGCCAGGTTATGTAGGACCGGTGCGCCTGTACGTGCGTCGAAGGTGTGGGAATAGCGCGCGCCGCCCTGCTGGAAATATCGGCGATAGTCACCAGAAGTTGAAACCCCATAACCATCGACCTCTATGACACGCTCAGGCACCTGCCGGTCATCACGAGGCTCTTCCAAGGCAACTCGCCAGGCCGAACCATCGGGTTTACGTCCGAGCGCCTTCAGTTCGCCAGTCGCTTCAGCCAGGTAACTGTCGATGCCCAAGTCCTGGAGCCTGGCGGCGATCCGGTCGACCGCGTAGCCGGCAGCGATGCTGTTGAAGTCGACTTCCACTGCGGCGTCCTTGCACAGCCGGTCGCCGTCGATGCGCAGATGAGCATGGCCGACTCGCTGGCGCGCCAAAGCCAGCGCTTCTGGGCTCGGCACCCTCTCTTCACGGGACTGCGGGCCGAAGCCCCAAAGGTTCAGCAGGGGCTCCACCGTCAGATCAAAGGAGCCATCGCTCTGGAAGGACAACTGCTCACCCACCCGGATCAGTTCCAGGACCGGGACAGGCATGACCTGGCAAGCACCCGCCGGCAGCGCATTGAAGCGTTCGATGTCCGAGTCACTGCGATAGGTCGAGAATTGCCGATCCACTTCGGCGAGGATGTTTTCTACCTCGGCCTGTACCGCTTCCGGACCGGGCGTGGCGACATGCCTGACGTACTGAATGGAATAATGACTGCCCATGGTCGGGCCATCGAAACGTTCGAGGGTGTCGCCGTTGCCGCAGCCGGACAACAGGCCCGCCAGCATCACAAGCACTGCCCAGCGTCCAGTTAACAAATCTTCATCCCCCTCAAAACTGTGCCCGCCATTATGGGTGTTAGAGCGCCCATGCGCGAACCTGTGGGAGCGAGCCTGCTCGCGATGGCGGTGTGTCAGCCAACATCGACACTGATTGATCTACTGCTATCGCGAGCAGGCTCGCTCCCACAGGACGCGGCGCTTTCACATAAGATTTACCAGAGTGAGTACCCCAAAATGTCTTCCAACACGAGCAACGGCAAGGCGATCTTTCGCGTTGTCAGCGGCAACTTCCTGGAAATGTTCGACTTCATGGTCTACGGCTTCTATGCCACGGCCATCGCCAAGACATTCTTCCCCACCGACAGCGCCTTCGCCTCGTTGATGCTGTCCCTCGCCACCTTCGGAGCCGGTTTCCTGATGCGTCCTTTGGGGGCGATTTTCCTCGGCGCCTACATCGACCGCCACGGCCGCCGCAAAGGCTTGATCATCACCCTGGCGATGATGGCCGCCGGCACCATCCTGATCGCCTGCGTCCCCGGTTACGCTACTTTGGGCGTAGCCGCTCCGCTGCTGGTGCTGCTGGGCCGATTGCTGCAAGGTTTCTCCGCCGGCGTGGAGCTGGGCGGCGTATCGGTTTACCTGGCGGAAATCTCCACGCCGGGGCGCAAGGGTTTCTTCGTCAGTTGGCAGTCCGCCAGCCAACAGGCCGCCGTGGTGTTTGCCGGACTGCTGGGAGTCGGCCTCAATCACTGGCTGAGCCCACAGGAAATGGGCGAATGGGGCTGGCGCGTGCCATTCCTGGTGGGCTGCCTGATCGTGCCGGCCATCTTCGTGATCCGCCGTTCGCTGGAGGAAACGCCTGAGTTCCAGGCGAGAAAGCACCGTCCTACTTTGTCGGAAATCATCCGTTCCATCGGTCAGAATTTCGGCATCGTCCTGGCCGGCATGGCCCTGGTGGTGATGACCACCGTGTCGTTCTATCTGATCACGGCTTACACGCCGACCTTCGGCAAGGCCGAACTGAACCTGTCGGACCTGGATGCGCTGCTGGTGACGGTGTGCATCGGCTTGTCGAACTTCTTCTGGCTGCCGGTGATGGGCGCGCTTTCCGACAAGATCGGACGCAAGCCCCTGCTGCTCGGCGCGACCATCCTGGCAATCCTCACCGCCTACCCTGCACTCTCCTGGCTAGTGGCGAACCCGAGTTTCAGCCATTTGCTGATCGTCGAACTGTGGCTGTCATTCCTGTACGGATCGTACAACGGTGCGATGGTAGTGGCCTTGACGGAAATCATGCCGGTTGAAGTACGCACCACCGGATTTTCCCTGGCCTACAGCCTGGCGACAGCGACCTTCGGTGGGTTTACGCCGGCGGCCTGCACCTATCTGATTCATGTGTTGGATAACAAAGCCGCGCCGGGGATCTGGCTCAGCGGTGCCGCGGTGCTGGGGTTGATTGCGACACTGGTGCTGTTCAAGGGCAACCGGCATGCGTTGCGCACTGCGCAGGCTTCGGTAATGGGCGGCGCCTGATAGATCGCTATCGCGAGCAGGCTCGCTCCCACAGTTTGTCCGCGTACATCCTGTGGGAGCGAGCCTGCTCGCGAGAGGCCCTTGAAAGCACCACAAAAAACCCCAGACAAAAAAACGCCCCGACAAGTCGGGGCGTTTTTCACTTCCAACCAAGCCTTAACGCGGGAACGCTGGCGGGTTTACACCGGCCATGTCTTCCATCACGCGGACCACCTGGCAGCTGTAACCAAATTCGTTGTCGTACCAGACGTACAGAACAACGCGGTTGTCTTGGCTGATGGTGGCCTCGGCATCCACGACGCCGGCGTGACGCGAGCCCACGAAGTCGGTGGACACCACTTCCTGGGAATTGACGAAGTCGATCTGCTTATGCAGCTCGGAGTGCAGCGCCATGTAGCGCAGGTACTCGTTCATCTCTTCACGGGTGGCGGCTTTCTCAAGGTTCAGGTTGAGGATGGCCATCGACACGTTAGGCGTCGGTACGCGAATCGCATTGCCGGTCAGCTTGCCGGCCAGTTCAGGCAGGGCCTTGGCGGCGGCGGTGGCGGCACCGGTCTCGGTGATGACCATGTTCAGCGCGGCGCTGCGGCCACGACGATCGCCTTTGTGGAAGTTGTCGATCAGGTTCTGGTCGTTGGTGTACGAGTGAACGGTTTCGACGTGACCGTTGACGATCCCGAACTTGTCGTTCACTGCCTTGAGCACCGGCACGATGGCGTTGGTGGTGCAAGAGGCGGCGGAGACGATCTTGTCGTCCGCGGTGATGTCGCCGTGGTTGATGCCGTGAACGATGTTCTTCAGCTTGCCCTTGCCAGGCGCGGTCAGGACAACGCGGTCGACACCCGGGCAGGCCAGGTGCTGGCCCAGGCCGTCGGCATCACGCCATACACCGGTGTTGTCCACCAGCAGCGCATCCTTGATACCGTACTGGGTGTAGTCCACCTCGGTCGGGTTCTTCGCGTAGATCACCTGGATCAGGTTGCCGTTGGCGGTGATGGTGTTGTTTTCTTCGTCGATGGTGATGGTGCCGTTGAACGAACCATGGACCGAGTCACGGCGCAGCAGGCTGGCACGCTTGGTCAGGTCGTTCTCGGCGCCCTTGCGCACCACGATGGCCCGCAGGCGCAGGCCGTCGCCACCACCGGTTTTTTCGATCAGGATGCGCGCCAGCAGACGGCCGATACGGCCGAAGCCGTACAGGACCACGTCAGTGCCTTTGCGAGCTGAAACGTTCTGCTGGCCAACCACGTCAGCCATTTCTTCACGCACGAACTGCTCGGCGCTACGGCCATTGCCTTCGTTGCGGAATTTGAATGCCAACTTGCCCAGGTCCACCGAAGCCGCGCCGAGCTTGAGCTCGCTCATGGCTTTGAGCAGAGGGAATGTTTCGTGGACGGAGAGTTCGCTGTCGTCGGAAGAACGGTGGCGAGCAAAGCGGTGGGCTTTGAGAATCGCGATGACAGACTGGTTGATCAGGCTGCGGCCATAGATCGAGCTCACCACGTTGTTATTGCGGTAGAGCTGACCGATGAGAGGGATCATCGCTTCGGCGAGCGCTTCACGATCAATCCATTCACCAAGACACTGGTCGGGCTTCTGAGTCACGGGAACCTTCCACATGTAGGGGCTGAAAAAAGGGGCTACATTATGCCGCCGACTCCACGGCGGATCAATGCGCGCCTGTCGCACCGTGGTTTTCCTGTCTACGTGGGTAGTCTGCGACTGACAGCAGCCCCCTTCCCCCGCTACAATTGTCGACTTTGTCGCAACGCTGGAGCTCAACCTTCCGTGCCCGTCCTGCGTCTTCCGCTTCTCCCTGCCGCGGCAGGTAAACAGCACTGGGGTAATCTGCCCGGTGCCGCCCTGAGCCTGGCCATTGCCGAGGCCGCCAGCGCTGCAAAGCGCTTTACCCTGCTGCTGACCGCCGACAGCCAAAGCGCCGAGCGCCTGGAACAGGAGCTCGGTTTCTTCGCTCCGGACCTGCCGGTACTGCATTTCCCGGACTGGGAAACCTTGCCCTACGACCTGTTTTCGCCGCACCAGGACATCATTTCCCAGCGGATCGCCAGCCTCTATCGGCTGCCGGAGCTCAGTCATGGCGTTTTGGTAGTGCCGATCACCACGGCCCTACATCGCTTGGCGCCGACCCAGTTTCTGCTCGGTAGCAGCCTCGTGCTGGACGTCGGCCAGAAACTTGACGTCGAGCAAATGCGCACCCGACTGGAGGCCAGTGGCTATCGCTGCGTCGACACCGTCTATGAGCACGGCGAGTTCGCGGTCCGTGGCGCGCTGATCGATCTGTTCCCGATGGGCAGCAAACTGCCGTATCGCATCGACCTGTTCGATGACGAAATCGAAACCCTGCGCACCTTCGACCCGGAAAACCAGCGCTCCATCGATAAGGTCCAGTCGGTCCGCCTGCTGCCGGCCAAGGAATTTCCGCTGCAAAAAGACGCCGTGACCCGCTTCAAGGCGCGTTTTCGCGAGCGTTTCGACGTGGATTTCCGCCGCTGCCCGATTTTCCAGGACCTGAGCAGCGGCATCACCCCCGCTGGCATCGAGTATTACCTGCCGCTGTTCTTTGAAGAAACGTCCACTCTGTTCGATTACCTGCCCCAGGACACCCAGGTGTTCTCCCTGCCAGGCATCGAACAAGCAGCGGAAAACTTCTGGAACGACGTGCGTAACCGCTACGAAGAGCGCCGCGTCGACCCGTCCCGTCCTCTATTGCCACCGGCCGAGCTGTTCCTGCCGGTGGAAGACTGCTTCGCCCGCCTCAAGAGCTGGCCGCGGGTGGTCGCCAGTCAGCAGGACGTGGAAACTGGCGTCGGCCGGGAGCGCTTTCCGGCCAAGCCCTTGCCTGACCTGGCGATCGAAGCCAAGGCCACGCAGCCACTGGCGGCGTTGGCCGGTTTTCTCGATGAGTTCCCCGGGCGCGTGCTGTTCACCGCCGAAACCGCCGGACGCCGCGAAGTGCTGCTGGAGCTGCTGGAGCGCCTGAAGCTGCGACCGAAGACGGTCGACAGCTGGCCGGACTTCGTCGCCGGCAAGGATCGCCTGGCGATCACCATCGCCCCCTTGAACGACGGCCTGGTCCTGGAAGACCCGGCGCTTGCGCTGGTGGCCGAAAGCCCGCTGTTCGGCCAGCGCGTGATGCAGCGCCGGCGCCGCGAGAAACGCGCTGACGCGGCCAACGACGCGGTCATCAAGAACCTCACCGAACTGCGCGAAGGCGCCCCGGTGGTGCACATCGACCACGGGGTCGGACGCTACCTGGGCCTGGCAACCCTGGAAATCGAAAACCAGGCGGCCGAATTCCTGACCCTGGAATACGCCGAAGGCGCCAAGCTCTACGTGCCGGTGGCAAACCTGCACCTGATCGCCCGCTATACCGGCAGCGACGACGCCCTGGCCCCGCTGCATCGCCTGGGCTCGGAAACCTGGCAGAAAGCCAAGCGCAAGGCCGCCGAACAGGTGCGCGACGTGGCCGCCGAGCTGCTGGATATCTACGCCCGCCGCGCTGCTCGCGAAGGCTATGCGTTTGCCGATCCGAAGGCCGACTACGAAACCTTCAGCGCCGGCTTCCCGTTCGAAGAAACCGTCGACCAGCAGACCACCATCGAAGCCGTGCGCGCCGACATGCTGGCCGCCAAGCCGATGGATCGACTGGTATGCGGCGACGTGGGCTTCGGCAAGACCGAAGTGGCGATGCGCGCTGCGTTCATCGCCGTGCATGGCGGCAAGCAAGTGGCGATCCTGGTGCCCACTACCCTGCTCGCCCAGCAGCACTACAACAGCTTCCGCGACCGCTTCGCCGACTGGCCCGTCACCGTGGAAGTGATGAGCCGCTTCAAATCCGCCAAGGAAGTGAACGCCGCCGTGGCCGACCTGGCCGAGGGCAAGATCGATATCGTCATCGGCACCCACAAGCTGCTGCAGGACGACGTGAAGATCAAAAACCTGGGCCTGGTGATCATCGACGAAGAACACCGCTTCGGTGTCCGTCAGAAAGAACAACTCAAGGCCCTGCGCAGCGAAGTCGACATCCTGACCCTGACCGCCACGCCGATCCCACGGACCTTGAACATGGCGGTGTCGGGCATGCGCGACCTGTCGATCATCGCCACCCCGCCGGCCCGGCGCCTGTCGGTGCGCACCTTCGTCATGGAGCAGAACAAAAGCACGGTCAAGGAAGCCCTGCTGCGTGAATTGCTGCGTGGCGGCCAGGTGTATTACCTGCACAACGACGTCAAGACCATCGAGAAGTGCGCCGCCGACCTGGCCGAGCTGGTGCCGGAAGCACGGATCGGCATCGGTCACGGGCAGATGCGCGAACGTGAACTCGAGCAGGTCATGAGCGACTTCTACCACAAGCGCTTCAACGTGCTGATCGCCTCGACCATCATCGAGACCGGCATCGACGTGCCGAGCGCCAACACCATCATCATCGAACGCGCCGACAAGTTCGGCCTGGCCCAGTTGCACCAGCTGCGCGGCCGGGTCGGGCGCAGTCACCACCAGGCCTACGCCTACCTGCTGACCCCGCCACGCCAGCAGATCACGCCGGATGCGGAAAAGCGCCTGGAAGCCATCGCCAACACTCAGGACCTGGGCGCCGGCTTCGTGCTCGCCACCAACGACCTGGAAATCCGTGGCGCCGGCGAGTTGCTGGGGGACGGCCAGAGCGGGCAGATCCAGGCCGTCGGCTTCACGCTGTACATGGAAATGCTCGAACGGGCGGTCAAGTCGATCCGCAAGGGCGAACAGCCGAACCTCGACCAACCCCTGGGCGGCGGGCCGGAGATCAACCTGCGGGTGCCGGCGCTCATCCCGGAAGACTACCTGCCGGATGTCCACGCACGACTGATTCTCTACAAACGCATCGCTTCGGCCACTGACGAGGAAGGCCTCAAGGACCTGCAAGTGGAGATGATCGACCGCTTCGGCCTGCTGCCGGAGCCGACCAAGAACCTGGTGCGCACCACGCTGCTCAAGCTCAAGGCCGAACAGTTGGGCATCAAGAAAGTCGATGGCGGCCCCAACGGCGGTCGTATCGAGTTCGAGGCGCAGACGCCGGTCGATCCGCTGGTGCTGATCAAGCTGATCCAGGGCCAGCCCAAACGCTACAAGTTCGAAGGTGCCACGATGTTCAAATTCATGGTGCCCATGGAACGCGCGGAAGAGCGTTTCAATACCGTAGAAGCGCTGTTCGAGCGCCTTACCCCGACCACTGCTTGAAGGACGCCAAATGCGCCTGTTTCGCTCACTGACCTTGTTGATGACCCTGGTCGCCCCCCTGGCGTTTGCCGACGACCTGTATCAGGTCGAAATGATCCTGGTGCGCCAGAACGCCGAACCGGCCATCATCAGTCGCGCTGCGCCGGAAGACTGGGACGCCGGCGCCCAACGCCTCGGCGCCGAAAGCCAACGCACACCAGCCCTGGGCAACATTGTCGAAAAACTCCAAACCAGCGGCCAATACACGGTGTTGATGCACAAGGCCTGGCAACAGAACCTGGGCGAGCAAGGCAGCAAAGTCGCGATCAGCGACGGTGCCGAACAGTTCGGTCAGTTTCCCATCGAGGGCACCCTTGAACTGAAGCTGGGACGATTCACCGATGTGGACGCTGATTTCTGGATCAATCAGATCGACGCCAATGGCCTGGTCACCGCCAGCGAGCGCCTCAAGCAGCAGAGCCATACCAAGAACGGGCAACTGAACTTCCTCGACAACGGCCATCTCGGCCTGCTGATCAAGATCACCTCGCTGACCGCGCCCGCGCCACGGCAGGCACCTGACGTCATTCCGGACTGATCGGCGCGCCTATGCCCTCGCCCCTGAGCAAACCCCTGGCACCTTCCTGGGTCAATCGATTCAAGGAACAGAGCCTGGAGCGCGGGCGCCGTTACGCGCTGGAAAATCGCGTGCGGATCGTCGAGGCCGGTGACAGCACCATCACCGCCAGTTGCGAAGGCTCCGGCGGCAGCATCTACCGTCAGACCATTCGCCTTAAAGAGTCAGCCAAAGGCACGTTGATCCTGCTTGAAGCCGCTTGTTCCTGCCCGGTGCGCATCAACTGCAAGCACTGCGCGGCGGTGCTGCTGCAAGTCCAGGAGACCCTGGCCTACCCTGCCGCCGAGAAGGACGCCCAGTTGCTGGAGAAACTCCAGGCGGTGCTGGACAACCGCAGCCCCAAGGCCCCGCCACAAGTCTTGGTGGACAACGTGCAACCGCTGCCACGCCTGTGGCTGGCAAGTATCGAGTTCAGCGCCTTCGAACCGCGCAACGGCAAGATGCAGCGCTACATTCAGCATCGCGCTGCCCTGTCCTTCAGCTACCTGGACGAATACGTCAGCGGCCAACGCAATACCGACGTACTGATTCGCCAGGAAACCCAGACGCTGCGGATAAAACGCCACACCGATGTGGAACAGTCCTACCGCGAACAACTGCGAATCCTCGGCTTCAAGGTCGCGACCCGGCAGAGCAAGGCCTTGCCGGAAAGCGCCGGCGAGCTGTACGAAATGGTCAACGACAGCGCCTGGCTGACTTTTACCCTCAACGACCTGCCGAAGCTGCGCGACCAGGGTTGGGAATTGCAGATCGACGAGGAGTTCGGTTTCGACCTGACCGCCGTCGACGATTGGTACGCCACGGTGGAGGAAACGCCGGAGCGTGACTGGTTCGACCTGGAGCTGGGGATTATCGTCAACGGTGAGCGCTTGAGCCTGTTGCCGATCCTGCTGAACCTGATGCGCTCGCACATCGAGCTGTTCAACCCGGAACGCCTCGCCAGGCGCCGTGATGACGAGCTGATCCTGGTCAACTTGCCCCACCCCCCAAACTCCGAGTTCGGCCCACAGCAAGTGGCGCTGCCCTATGGTCGACTGAAACCGGTGCTGGCGACCCTCGGTGAGTTCTACCTGCAGGAACCCGGCACCACCAAACTGCGCCTCAACAGCGCGGACGCCTTGCGCCTGAACCCGCTACAAGACATGCCATTGAGCTGGGAAGGCGGCGAACACATTCGCGGCCTGGCTCAGCGCCTGCGGGATATCAAGGATTACACCAGCAGCGCGCCTGAAGGCTTGAACGCGACGCTAAGGCCTTATCAACTCGAAGGCTTGAGCTGGATGCAATCACTGCGTCAGCTGGAAGTCGGTGGCATCCTCGCGGATGACATGGGCCTGGGCAAAACCCTACAGACACTGGCGCATATTCTCAGTGAAAAAAATGCCGGACGCCTCGACCGTCCGTGCATGGTGGTGATGCCCACCAGCCTGATTCCCAACTGGCTCGACGAAGCGGGCCATTTCACCCCGCAACTCAAGGTGCTGGCGCTGTATGGCGCCGGGCGCAAGAAACATTTCGAACGCCTGGCCGAATACGACCTGATCCTCACCACCTACGCGCTGCTGCCCAAGGATGTCGAGCGCCTGAAAGCGCAGCCGCTGCATGTGCTGATCCTCGATGAAGCCCAGTACATCAAGAACCCCACCAGCAAAGCCGCCCAGGCCGCCCGTGAACTCGACGCCCGGCAGCGCCTGTGCCTGTCCGGCACGCCTCTGGAAAACCACTTGGGCGAGCTGTGGTCGCTGTTTCACTTTCTGTTGCCGGGGTGGCTCGGGGACGTGAAGAGTTTCAACCGCGATTACCGGGTACCGATCGAAAAGCGTGGCAGCGACGTACGACTGCAACACCTCAACGGTCGGATAAAGCCTTTCCTGCTGCGCAGGACCAAGGAGCAAGTGGCGACGGAGCTGCCACCCAAGACCGAGATCATCCACTGGGTCGAACTCAGCGATGCCCAGCGGGATGTCTACGAAACCATGCGCCTGGCGATGGACAAGAAGGTCCGCGACGAGATCACCCGCAAGGGCGTGGCCCGCAGCCAGATCATCATCCTCGAAGCGTTGCTCAAGCTGCGCCAGGTGTGTTGCGACCTACGGCTGATCAACGACGCCGGCCTGCCCGCCCGAGGCAGTACCTCGGGCAAGCTCGACAGCCTGATGGAAATGCTTGAGGAATTGTTTGAAGAAGGCCGTCGGGTACTGCTGTTTTCTCAGTTCACCTCAATGCTGGCCTTGATTGAAAGTGAACTGAAGAAACGCGGCGTCGACTACGCCATCCTGACCGGCCAGACCCGCGACCGGCGGACACCCGTCAAGGACTTCCAGAGCGGCAAGCGTCAGATCTTTCTGATCAGCCTGAAGGCCGGCGGCGTAGGCCTGAACCTGACCGAGGCCGATACGGTGATCCATTACGACCCGTGGTGGAACCCGGCAACCGAAAACCAGGCGACCGACCGCGCTTATCGCATCGGCCAGGAAAAACCGGTGTTCGTCTACAAACTGATTGCCCGGGGCACAGTGGAAGAGAAGATTCAGCTGCTGCAAAAGGAAAAATCCGACCTTGCGGCGGGCGTCCTGGATGGACGCGTAGCCGGAGACTGGAAGTTGCAGAGCGAGGATATCGAGGCACTGTTCGCGCCGCTGCCGGATAAGCTGGAGAAGCGTTAACCCACACTGCCCCATTGTGGGAGCCGAGCTTGCTCGCGATCGCGGTGGGTCAACAGGCGGGAATATCGGCTGCACCGCTGTCATCGCGAGCAGGCTCGCTCCCACACGGTTTCGAGACAGCCGCAAAACGTGTGTCCGCCTCGAATCCTCTGCGGGAGACTTAATGCTTTTTACTCGAGTAGTTGAGCAGCTTTCAACGCACCAACCGCCGTCAGCCAACGCGGATCCTGACGATACTCAGTAGAGGCAAACGCCTGGCCGCGCATGCGCGCGATCCGAGCCGAGGGCTTGACCTTCAGGCGCTGGGCAGCGCTCAAGGCCAACTCTGCAGCGGCGCGGTCGTTGCATACCAGACCCATGTCGCAACCGGCGGTCAAGGCCGCCTCGATCCGACTGGCGGCATCGCCCACCACATGCGCGCCGGCCATGGACAGGTCATCGCTGAAGATCACGCCGTCGAACTGCAACTCGCCTCGCAGAATGTCCTGCAACCAGCGCCGGGAAAATCCGGCCGGGCTGACGTCGACCTGCGGATAGATGACGTGGGCCGGCATCACCGCCGCGAGCTGCTTGCTCAGGCGGGCAAAGGGCACCAGGTCGTTGGCGCGGATCCGCTCGAGGCTGCGTTCATCGTTCGGAATGGCCACATGTGAATCGGCCTCGGCCCAGCCATGCCCCGGAAAATGCTTGCCGGTGGCCGCCATCCCCGCGGCGTTCATGCCGCGGATGAAGGCTCCAGCCAACAGGGCGGCGCGCTCGGGGTCGCCTTCAAACGATCGGCTGCCGACGACGGCGCTGCGCTGATAGTCCAGATCCAGCACCGGCGCAAAACTCAAGTCCAGACCAACCGCCAGCACCTCAGTGGCCATGATCCAGCCGCACTGCTCGGCCAGGTATTCGGCGTTCGGGTTATCGGCAATCGCTCGCATCGCTGGCAAGCGCACAAACCCCTGGCGCAGCCGCTGGACTCGCCCACCTTCCTGATCGACTGCCAATAGAAGATCAGGACGCAGGGCCCGGATCGACGCACTCAGCTCGCGCACCTGGCGCGGATGCTCGATATTGCGGGCAAAAATGATCAGGCCGCCCACTTCCGGTTGGCGCAGCAGGTGGCGATCTTCGGCCGTCAACCAAGTACCAGCGACGTCCACCATCAACGAGCCTTGCAGGCCAGCAGTCATAACATTTCCTTAATAGCGCAGAATCCGCGCAGCGAGACAGGCACGACCATGGCGCCGAGCCCAAGGCCCGGTAGGTCGTGCTCATGCGGCGAATAATAAAACGGATTCAAGAGGAGGGTCGGCATGGGCGGCTAGCTTAGCGGATGTCGGCGGCCGCGCCCACCTGCCTGCTCAGGCCTTGGCGGGAACCGGGGCGGATTTACTGCGTGGACGCAGTTGCGCGGCTGCCATGGCCTCATCAGTGACGCCGCTTTCAGCGCGCATGCCCGCGGCCAGGAACGGCACCATCAGGCGCATCACCTGCTCGATCGATGTGTTTACACCGAAATCGGTTTCGGCGATGGCTCGCAACGCCTTGATACCGGACATGCTGAACGCAGCGGCGCCGAGCATGAAATGCACGCGCCAGAACAGTTCGATTGGGGGGATCCGCGGCGCGGCTTCGTTGACCAGGAGCATATAGCGACGGAACACTTTGCCGTACATATCTTCCAGATAACGTCGCAAGTGGCCCTGACTCTGACTGAATGCCAGCCCCAGCAAGCGCATGAAAATGGACAGGTCATTGCCGCTGCGTGGTTGCACGACGAGCGCTTGCTCAACCAGGATTTCCAGCAATTCCTCCAGGGTCGGCTTGACATCGGGCTTGGCCTGGCGCCGCTCCAGCTCGCGATCGAGGCTGATGCAGAAAGGCCCGAGGAACCGCGAGAAAACCGCCTGGATCAGCGCTTTTTTCGAGCCGAAGTGATAGTTCACCGCCGCCAGGTTCACCCCGGCCTTGCTGGTAATCAAACGCAACGAGGTTTCGGCGAAACCTTTCTCCGCGAACAGCTGCTCGGCGGCATCGAGAATGCGTTCAACGGTTTCCGACTGGGCCATGGGTACTCCGCCTGACAAACACTTGTTTGAAACATACGTTTCAGCCCAAGGGTTGTCAAGCCTGCCGGGACGTTTTGCGAACGGCCGGTCAGCTATTTAACCACACCTTTTCCCGGCCCGTAGCGATGTCATATCGGAGCCTACGATCGACCGTCCAGCGGCGTGTGAAAAAAGGAGGATTGCCAAGTGGAACGCACTGTATATAATCCCAGTCACTGTATAAAAAGACAGAGCGATCAATATGCTAAAGCTGACGCCACGCCAAGCAGAGATTCTGGCCTTCATCAAACGCTGCCTCGAAGACAATGGCTACCCGCCGACCCGTGCGGAAATCGCTCAGGAATTGGGTTTCAAGTCGCCCAACGCTGCTGAAGAACACCTCAAGGCGCTGGCCCGTAAGGGGGCTATCGAAATGACCCCGGGCGCCTCCCGAGGCATTCGCATCCCCGGCTTCGAAGCCAAGGCCGACGAGACCACCCTGCCGATCATCGGCCGGGTTGCTGCCGGCGCTCCGATCCTTGCCCAACAGCACGTCGAGGAATCCTGCAACATCAATCCTTCGTTCTTCCACCCGCGGGCTGACTATCTTCTTCGCGTGCATGGCATGAGCATGAAAGACATCGGCATCTTCGATGGCGACCTGCTGGCCGTGCATACCACCCGTGAAGCCCGCAATGGCCAGATCGTAGTGGCCCGCATTGGCGACGAAGTGACCGTCAAGCGCTTCAAGCGCGACGGCAGCAAAGTCTGGCTGATCGCCGAGAACCCGGAATTCGCTCCTATCGAAGTCAACCTGAAAGATCAGGAGTTGGTCATCGAAGGCTTGAGCGTCGGCGTCATTCGCCGCTAAAGGAGGCTTTATGCAGTTCCCCCACACGCCACAACACACACAACTTCCGCTGTTCGAGGCATTCATGGCCCAACCGCTGGTTCCAGTCCTGAAAGACGTCATCGAGTCGCCCTGGGGCGTCGAGCCCGAGGCTTTCAGTGAACTGTCGTTACGTGGCGCGGCCGGGAACTGCCTGAACCTGCTGGCACCGATTCTGCGTGAACTGAGCCAGGATCAGGATGCTCGCTGGCTGACGCTGATCGCGCCACCGGCCAGCGTTACCCAGGCTTGGTTGCGAGACGCAGGGTTGAACCGCGAACGCATTCTGCTATTGCAACCCCGGGGCACTCAAAGCGCTCAACAACTGACCTGTGAGGCGCTGCGCCTGGGCCGAAGTCACACGGTGGTCAGTTGGCTCAATCCGCTGACTGCCAACGCACGCCAACAATTGATCAGCGCCGCTCGCACCGGGGACGCGCAAAGCCTGAATATTCGATTGGGCTAAACAAACGCAGGGCTTCTCCAGAACAGAGAAGCCGATAGACCTTACTTATAAAAAGCCGACAGACGGGATCAATGCAGAACCCGCGGTCCTTCTTCCTTGTTGAATTCACCTTCAACCAGACGTCCCGCCATTTGAACGCCTACGCTCAACATCGCCTTGGCGACCTCGACGTGCTGGCCTTGGAGGAACGCCTTGGCGTCTTCGGAGAAGTTCAAAGTGACCAGAGAACCTTCGTCCTCGGCCCTGCGCAGCTCGATGCGGCCATCAGGAAGTTCGACAATTTCTAGAAAGGACGTTGGCATAAAAGTCTGTTCTCCACGAAAGGCGAGGATTATATAGTCATCGGCCAGGCTTCGCTCGGTATCTTGACCAAGCGTTATCAACAAACAGAATGAGCTGAAGGAAAACTCAGCACTCGTTCAAGCCTTCGCGAAAGCGTATTGCCAGGCTCTTGAGGTTCTGGCGCCAGCTTTCCAGCTCTTCCCGACTCAATTCCTGTTCAGGTTCTTGCTCATCCAGATTGACCGCTACGATCAACGGCTGGGTTACGTCGCCCTTGGGCTTGTGCGGTGCCCTGGGTGGCTGGAACAGTGCCGCGTGGGCGGCCAGTAGTTTTGCCAGCCAGGTTTCCGGGTTATGAGCCAGTTCGACCATTTCCGCCAACTCCGGAATGGCGATGTTTTCCAGAACCTCCCGGGTCAATAACAACTCGGCCCGCGGCGCATTGGCTTGTGGCAGGCGATAAAAACCGGCAATTTCATGGCACAGCCCCAGCAGCGCACCGTACAGGTGAAACAATGCAGACTCACGTCCTGCCTGGAGTAACGCCGGGGAATTCATTGCACGCCCGTCTTCGGCTCTGGTCAATGCTTCGAGCGACAGACCGGCAAAATAAATCTTCTGATTGGTGCGGGTGTAGAGTTCGTGGGCCATGGCGGCGTTCTCCCCAACGAAATAAAAGCGTCACGCAAGTGCGACAGTGTCGTGGATCAACCGAGGACACCGCAAGCCAAAAACAAGAAGGCCGCATGGAAACATGCGGCCTTCTTGTTCATTTGGGGCCCATTGGGGGACGGCTACGCCGTCCAGCGGGAGCAAGCTCCCTCGCCACAGGGAGCCCCGCAGCCTCAAGCAAGCGCTCAGCCTTCAGACAAGCGTGTCCATCAGCGCTTGTCTTCGACCGTCCACTTGCCGCCATCGTAATAAGCCTTCCAACCTGTGGGTTTGCCGTCGACCTCGGTCTGCACGTACTGCTCCTTGGTCTTGCGGCTGTAGCGAATCACCGCTGGGCGCCCCTCCGGATCCTTCTGCGGCGCTTCGCAGAGGAAATGGTACTTCGGATCGATTTCATCCTTGTGCGGCACGATCTCCATCACCAGTGGCGCACGGGTCTCGCGGTTTTTCGGGAACTGACTGGCCGCCAGGAACAGACCGGAAGCGCCGTCGCGCAGGATGTAGGTATCGTCCACCTTCTCGCACTTAAGCTCAGGCATCTTCACCGGATCCATCTTCGGCGGCGCCGCGTCACCGCTCTTGAGCAGTTTGCGGGTGTTCTTGCAGGTCGGGTTGGTGCAACCGAAGAACTTGCCGAAACGGCCGGTCTTGAGCTGCATCTCGCTGCCACACTTGTCGCATTCCAGGCTCGGACCTTCGTAGCCCTTGATGCGATAGCTGCCCTCTTCGATCTCATAGCCGGCGCAATCCGGATTATTACCGCAGATATGCAGCTTGCGCTTTTCATCCAGCAGGTAGGCATCCATTGCGGTGCTGCAGATCGGACAACGGTGCTTGCCACGCAGCACCAGCGATTCCGATTCACCCTCGTCGTCCGCAGCGATTTCATCGCCCGGCACCAGGTTGACGGTCGCCTTGCAGCGCTCCTTGGGTGGCAGGCTGTAGCCGGAGCAGCCAAGGAACACACCGGTCGAGGCGGTGCGGATCTGCATCGGTCGGCCGCAGGTCTGGCACGGGATGTCGGTCATCACCGGCTGGTTGGCGCGCATGCCACTGTCAGGACTTTCGGCCACTTCGAGTTTTTTCTTGAAGTCGCCGTAGAACTCATCGAGGACGTTTTTCCAGTCGCGCTCGCCCTGGGCCACATCGTCCAGGTTCTCTTCCATCCCGGCAGTGAAGCCATAGTCCATGAGATTGGAGAAGCTTTCGGACAGGCGCTCGGTGACGATGTCACCCATCTTTTCCGAGTAGAAGCGACGATTGTGCAATGCCACGTAACCGCGGTCCTGGATCGTGGAGATGATCGCGGCGTAGGTCGAAGGACGACCGATACCGCGTTTTTCCATTTCCTTGACCAGGCTGGCTTCGGAATATCGCGCCGGCGGCTTGGTAAAGTGTTGCGTCGGATCAAGCTTGATCAGCTTCATCACATCGCCCTGGGCCATGTCCGGCAGGACATCGTCATCCCCAGGCTTGGCGATCTGTGGCATGACGCGGGTATAACCGTCGAATTTCAGGATGCGGCCCTTGGCACGCAGCTCGAAATCGCCGGCACCGACGCTGACTGTGGTCGACAGGTACTGCGCTGGCAACATCTGGCAGGCCAGGAACTGGCGCCAGATCAGCTCGTAGAGGCGCTCGGCGTCGCGCTCCATGCCCGATAGCTTGCTCGGCTCGGTGTTGGCATCGGACGGACGAATCGCTTCGTGAGCCTCCTGCGCCCCTTCCTTGCTGCTATAGACGTTGGGCGTGTCCGGCAGATACTTCTTGCCGAATTCACTTTCAATGTACGTGCGCGCCATCGCCACGGCATCGGCCGAGAGATTGGTCGAGTCGGTACGCATGTAAGTGATGTAGCCGGCTTCGTACAGACGCTGGGCCATCATCATGGTTTTCTTCACGCCAAAGCCCAGGCGATTACTGGCAGCCTGTTGCAGCGTGGAGGTGATGAACGGTGCCGACGGCTTGCTGCTGGTCGGCTTGTCTTCGCGCTTGACGATGCTGTAGCTGGAAGCCTTGAGCTTCTCCAGCGCGGCCATGGCCTGGGCTTCGTTGAGCGGCTTGAAGGCTTCGCCTTTCTCGCGGGCGACCTCGAAACGCACGGTGGCGCCCTTGGCGGTGCCGAGGTCGGCGTGGACTTCCCAGTACTCTTCAGGGATGAATGCACGGATCTCCCGCTCGCGCTCCACCACCAGTTTCACCGCGACCGACTGCACCCGTCCGGCCGACAGACCGCGGGCAATCTTGGCCCACAGCAGCGGCGAGACCATGTAGCCCACCACGCGGTCGAGGAAACGCCGCGCCTGCTGGGCGTTGACCCGATGAATGTCCAGTTCGCCCGGCTCGGAGAAGGCTTCCTGGATGGCCTTCTTGGTAATTTCGTTGAACACCACGCGCTTGTAGCGGCTGTCATCACCACCGATGGCTTCGCGCAGGTGCCAGGCAATGGCTTCCCCTTCGCGGTCCAAGTCCGTCGCGAGATAGATGGTGTCGGCGTCCTTGGCGAGCCGACGCAGTTCTTCGATGACTTTTTCCTTGCCTGGAAGGATCTCGTACTTGGCTTTCCAACCGTGTTCCGGATCCACGCCCATGCGCGAGACCAGCTGCTTGCGCGCCTTTTCCTTTGGCGACAGCGCCGGCGCTTCGCCCGCGGCGGCCTTGCCGCGCTTGGCGGCTGGCTCCTTGCTGGCGCTAGCCGAACCGCTGGTGGGCAGGTCTCGGATATGGCCGATACTCGACTTCACCACGTATTGGTTGCCCAGATACTTGTTGATGGTCTTGGCCTTAGCCGGGGATTCCACAATGACCAGCGATTTGCCCATGGATCAGAAAATTCCTGAATTCTAAAAAGTGAAAGGCGGTTGGCGCCTGACGCGGCACCGCTATATATAGTGGCTGCAAGGTGAGGTCAAGCGCAGGGTCACCTGCATCCCGGCCTCAAGGCCTGGAAAAAATGCTCGCCTCAGCCTGCACCAAAGCAAAGCGTGGGACCTGTTCGCCGTCAACCTCGACGGACTCCTGGAACATGCTCAAGGGGCGCACCCAAAAGCCGTAATCACCATACAGGGCTTGGTAGAAGACCACTTCTTCCTCGGTCTCCGAATGCCGCGCGATGCTGAATACGCGGTATTGCGGACCTTTGTAATGCTGGTAGAGCCCAGGTTGTATCGGCATGCTTCGGCCCTCGCTGAAATCTTTTCAAAATAAAAACAAAATTTTTTCTACTAAACCCGGAAAAACAAAAACCGGGGCACTTGGCCCCGGCTTTCATCGACGCAACGCTTAGACGCGTTCGAAGACGGTGGCAATGCCTTGGCCGAGACCAATGCACATGGTGGACACGCCAAAGGTGCCGCCGTTCTGTTTCATGACGTTCAGCAGCGTGCCGGAGATACGCGCACCGGAACAACCGAACGGGTGACCCAGGGCGATCGCGCCGCCGTGCAGGTTAACCTTCTCGTTCATCTTGTCGAGCACTTTCAAATCTTTCAGCACCGGCAGTGCCTGTGCGGCGAAAGCTTCGTTGAGCTCGAAGAAGTCGATATCGGAGATGCTCAGGCCCGCACGCTTCAAGGCTTTCTGAGTGGCCGGAACCGGACCATAGCCCATGATCGCCGGGTCCACACCCGCCACGGCCATGGAACGAATCACCGCCATCGGCTGGATGCCCAGGTCCTGGGCACGCTGGGCCGACATCACGATCATGCACGAGGCACCATCGGTGATCTGCGACGAAGTACCAGCAGTCACGGTGCCGCCCTTCGGATTGAATGCCGGCTTGAGGGCCGCCAGGCTTTCCAGGGTGGTTTCCGGACGAATGGTTTCGTCGTAGTCGAACAGCTTCAGGAAGCCGTTCTCGTCATAGCCCTGCATCGGGATGATCTCGTCCTTGAACTTGCCTTCCACCGTTGCCTTGTGGGCGAGCTGGTGGGAACGCACGCCGAAGGCGTCCTGCTGTTCGCGGGTGATGCCGTGCATCTTGCCGAGCATTTCCGCGGTCAGGCCCATCATGCCCGAGGCCTTCGCCGCATAGAGCGACATGTGCGGGTTCGGGTCGACGCCGTGCATCATGCTCACGTGGCCCATGTGCTCGACACCACCGACAACGAACACGTCACCGTTACCGGTCATGATCGCCTGGGCAGCGGTGTGCAGCGCACTCATGGACGAACCGCACAGACGGCTGACGGTCTGGCCGGCCGAGGTGTGAGGGATCTGGGTCATCAGCGACGCCATGCGGGCGATGTTCCAACCCTGCTCCAGGGTCTGGTTCACACAGCCCCAGATCACGTCCTCGACTTCGTTCGGGTCGACCTTGACGTTACGTTCCAGCAATTTGCTGATCAGGTGCGCCGACATGTCCTCGGCACGAGTGTTGCGGTGCATGCCGCCCTTGGAGCGGCCCATCGGCGTACGACCGAAGTCGACAATCACGACGTCTCTAGGATTCAAGCTCATAAATGTTCTCTCGCTCTAGTCGTTGGGCGCTTAACCGAAAAAGCGCTGGCCGTTCTTGGCCATTTCGCGCAGCTTCGCGGTCGGGTGGTACAGCGCGCCCAGATCAGCGTACTGGTCAGCCAGGGCAACGAACTCGGCCACACCGATCGAATCGATGTAGCGCAGCGCACCGCCACGGAATGGAGGGAAACCGATACCGTAGACCAGACCCATGTCGGCTTCGGCAGCTGTCTCGACAATGCCGTCTTCCAGGCAACGCACGGTTTCGAGGCACAGCGGGATCATCATCCAGTTGATGATGTCCTCGTCAGTGACGTCGCGCTGCTCATAGACGATCGGCTTGAGCACTTCCAGCACCGAGGAATCGGCCACTTTCTTCTGCTTGCCGCGCTTGTCGGTCTCGTAGGCGTAGAAGCCCTTGCCATTCTTCTGACCCAGGCGCTTGGCTTCGTAGAGCACATCGACGGCCGAACGGCGGTCGTCTTTCATACGGTCCGGGAAACCTTCAGCCATCACGTCGCGGCCGTGGTGGCCGGTGTCGATGCCGACCACGTCCATCAAGTACGCCGGGCCCATCGGCCAGCCAAACTTCTCCATGACCTTGTCAATGCGCACGAAGTCTACGCCGGCGCTGACCAACTTGGCGAAACCGCCGAAGTACGGGAACAGCACGCGGTTGACCAGAAAGCCCGGGCAATCGTTGACGACGATCGGGTTCTTGCCCATTTTCTTGGCATAGGCCACGGTAGTGGCTACCGCGTGCTCGCTGGACTTCTCACCGCGGATCACTTCCACCAGCGGCATCATGTGCACCGGGTTGAAGAAGTGCATGCCGACAAAGTTTTCCGGACGCTTGAGGGCCTTGGCCAGCAGCGAAATGGAAATGGTCGAGGTGTTGGAGGCGAGGATGGTGCCTTCCTTGACCTGACCTTCGACTTCAGCCAATACCGCCTGCTTGACCTTAGGGTTCTCGACGACCGCTTCGACCACCAGGTCGACGTGGCCGAAATCACCGTAGGACAGGGTCGGACGAATGCCGTTGAGCACTTCGGCCATCTTCGCAGCGGTCATGCGACCCTTGTCGACGCGACCGACCAGCAGCTTGGCGGCTTCGGCCAGGCCTTGCTCGATCCCGTGTTCGTTGATGTCTTTCATCAGGATCGGCGTGCCTTTGGACGCCGACTGGTAAGCGATACCACCCCCCATGATGCCGGCGCCGAGTACGGCAGCCTGCTTCACGTCACTGGCGATTTCGTCATAGGCCTTGGCCTTCTTTTTCAGTTCCTGGTCATTGAGGAACAGACCGATCAGGCTCTGTGCCGCCGAGGTCTTGGCCAGCTTGACGAAGCCGGCGGCCTCGACTTCCAGGGCCTTGTCGCGACCAAAATTCGCGGCTTTCTGGATGGTCTTGATCGCTTCGACCGGTGCCGGGTAGTTCGGGCCCGCTTGACCGGCAACGAAACCCTTGGCGGTTTCGAAAGCCATCATTTGCTCAATCGCATTGAGCTTGAGCTTTTCCAGCTTCGGCTGGCGCTTGGCCTTGTAGTCGAACTCGCCACTGATGGCGCGCTTGACGGTTTCAAGGGCAGCAGCCTGGAGTTTGCCAGGTTCGACGACGGCATCCACGGCGCTGACTTTCAGCGCGTCTTCTGCACGGTTTTCCTTGCCGGCGGCGATCCACTCGATGGCGTTATCGACACCGATCAGACGTGGCAGGCGCACGGTCCCGCCGAAGCCCGGGTAGATGCCCAGCTTGACTTCCGGCAGGCCGATCTTGGCCGAAGTGGACATGACGCGGTAATCCGCTGCCAGGCACATTTCCAGGCCGCCGCCCAGGGCGATGCCATTGATGGCGGCGACGGTCGGTACGTTGAGGTCTTCGAAGTCGCTGAAAATACGGTTGGCTTCGAGGTTGCCAGCGATCAGTTCGGCATCGGGCAGCTTGAAGTTGTCGACGAATTCGGTGATGTCGGCGCCGACGATGAACACGTCCTTGCCACTGCTGACGATCACACCCTTGATCGAAGCATCCGCCTTGATAGTGTCCACGGCCTGACGCAATTCGTTCAGGGTTAGACGATTGAACTTGTTGACGGACTCACCCTTGAGGTCGAATTTCAGTTCGACGATGCCACTTTCAAGAGCCTTAACCGTGATGGCTTTACCTTCGTAAATCATCAACTGATCTCCACGATATGGAAGCTGAACAGTACACGTTGGACGCTGACCGCTGGTCGGGCACTGACGTTACCGTCGATGCTACGCCAATCCGCCAGGCACACCCGTCAACGCGATAGTCGGGTTCTGTAGGAACGTTCTGAAAATACAAACGCTCAATTCATACGCCCGTTTGATTTGGGTGCACCACCTTCACGGAATTTCCGACAATTGTCAATCGCCCTAAACAGAGCGCATGAAGGAGACTCAACGGTCATTTTCGTACCACGCATATCCGCAACACGGCGGCGCATGCGGTGCCATTCATAGGATCAATAATTAGAAAAATCGCCCTAATCCGACGCGCGCGCGATTCAAGCGTCTAAGCTGGCGGGTACGTATTTGAATGGAGTGAAGGACGTTGCGAATGAACGCCCGGATCAGATGAAGGTTACCGGCCTGCCTGGCCAACCCGCCCGACACTTGTGTCGGGCTTTTTTTGCCCGCAGAGGGCCGAACAAGGCTTCAGGCCAGTGCCTTCAGCACGGCAGCAATGTCCTGCAATACGCTGGCTTCACCTTTTTCACCCCAGTACAGGGCGATCATCTGCTGGTCGGCCTCGATTTTGTAGACATTGGCCGGCAACTTCTCGAAATGAATGAGTA